>Ga0265300_10000687_pt1 | contig 35119 bp, 34 predicted proteins | sample AusTroGonzalo_MG_FD_193482 | JGI IMG/M metagenome (GOLD analysis project Ga0265300, IMG submission 193482) | Bovine rumen microbial communities from tropical cattle in Woodstock, Queensland, Australia - Gonzalo_03 | ecosystem: Host-associated > Mammals > Digestive system > Stomach > Rumen ...
GACCCGCCGAGAGGCATACGGAAAGCTTTGTTTCTTTTTTGAGCCTGCGAATGGCTTCGCCAATCTGTTCCACATCGCGGTTCGAGAGCGTGCGGCCCGAGGTGACGATGGAGTAGCGCGGGATGCCCGCGGCTTCCTTCTTCTTGGCGTCTTCGACAATCTCGTCGGCGCTGAGCAACTTGTATTCGGGGGCGCCGGTGTGGTAGTAGCTGCTCTGGGCGCAGTACTTGCAGTTTTCGGAGCAGCGACCGCTGCGGGCGTTCACGATGGAACAAAAATCGAAAACATCTCCGTGGAATTTTTCGCGGATTTCGTTTGCCGCTTCGCAAAGTTCATCGAGATTTTCGTTGAGCAGTTTCACTGCTTCGTCGCGGTTGATTTCGTAACCGCCTAAAACTTTTTCCTTGAGTTCCTGGATAAAGGACATTTCTCTACTCCTTGAACGTTTTCGGGGGCAAATATAGAAATTGCCGTTTGCGAAAACTATGGGCCCGCATATGCAACAAAGTGTTGTATAGAAATGTCAAAAATGCTGTTTTTGTTTAAAAATGCTTAAATTTTACGAAATTTGTGAATTTTGTTGCATGGAAATGTTGACTTTTGGGGAAAACGATTGTATATTTATAGCGATGAAACCGATTGTCGACTATTCAGATTTTCGCCAGTACATGCGCGATTTTTATGAGGACCGCAAACGCCGTTCCGCATTTTCGTGGCGTGAATTTTCGAGAATCGCTGGCTTTACCTCTTCTTCGTACATGAAGGTCGTTTGCGACGGCAAAAGCAAGTTGAGCCGTATCGGGGTGGAGCGTACGGGCATGGCCATGGGCCTTGCGGGTTTCGAGATGGAATACTTCCGCGCGATGGTCGAATACGGTCAGGCCGAAACGGAAGAGAAGAAGAAGGCCGCTTACACGAGCATGCTGGCGATTGCCAAAATCCACAAGGTGCGCGTGCTGGAAGGCGACCTGTTCGAATTTTATGAATCGTGGCAGAACCCGGTGATTCGCGAACTGGCTCCCCTGATGTCGGGAGCGACTCCCGGAGAGATGGCCAAGAAGTGCTACCCCGAAATTTCTGCAGCGGAAGTGCGGCAGTCGCTGGATTTCCTTACGAAGGCGGGTCTTCTCAAGAAGGCGGGCGAGGGCGCGTTTATCCAGTCGGAAACATCGCTCACAGGCACGCCCGATGCTACAAGGCTTGCGTTACGGAGCATGCACCGGCAAATGTCCAAGTTCGCTACGCCTGCGCTGGATCTCCCCGTAGAGGAGCGTAACTTTAGCGGTGTCACCATGGGCATTTCTAAGGAAACGTACGGTCGCATTGTAAACGTGTTGGATGAATGCCGCCGCAAGATTATTGCCATTGCAGCCGAGGAAAAGGACATTGACCAGGTTTACCGTCTAAACTTGCAGCTTTTCCCCCTGACTAAAAGCGTTAAGGAGAGCGACAATGAACAAGATTAAGAAATATAATTCCGTGCGCTCTTTTGCTAGTTTGTTTGTGACGTTGTGTCTGGGCGTGGTGCTGGTTTGCACGGGCTGTTCCCGCTCCGATGAAATCGCGGGCACTTCCGAGGAACCGAACGAAATTGCCAGGGAAGAATCTTCCAGTTCGCTTGATTCGACTGCGGAAGAGAGCTCTTCCAGCTCGGCAGAAGAAAAGGTTGTCTCCTCTAGTTCTTCGGAAGAAAAGGTCGTTTCGTCCAGTTCTTCGGATGGAAAGATTGCGCAGTCCAGTTCGTCTGAACCAAAGGAATTGTCCAGTTCTTCTAGTGCGCCGGCGGTTTCTTCGTCATCTTCTTCATCCAAGGGCAATGGTCAGTCGGGTGATAGGCCGGGCGGTGATCCGCCGACGAGCGCCGTGCCTGACCAGAATCTTGCCGCCTATGCCTATATTTATGGAAATTCGAAGGCGACGTTTGACGATGCTGTCCTTGCAACGAAGGTCGTTTATAGAGAAAAGGATTTTGACCCCATCGGAATGGATCCGGGTGTGCCGGGTAGTCAGCCTGGTGATGCGGTGACGGAACTGAATAGTCCGGGCTTGCACAAGATTGGGAATAGGCTCGATGTGCTGTACGATTTGTATCCTGAGTCGGCAGAGAAGCTTATTGCCGTAAGCGAAAGGGCTGCCGAAGAAAATGAGAAGTGCGAAACGTATCTGTACAATGTTTCGGGTCTTTCAGATGCCATTGGGCATGTGTTGACCCAGGTAACGGCAGACACAATTGCCGTGGCCGATATCCGTGCGGGAGAGTGCAAGAATTCGACCGAAGGAATGGTACTTGGGTTCGTGTTTGTCTATTGCGGCGAGATGAACGAGTTCCCCCGCGAGAAGCGAGAATACGTTGATCGTGGTTCGAACACAAATACTTGCCCTGTTTCAGAATACGAAAACGAGTGGGCCAAATAGCGATTGTCCGTAACGATTATTTCGTGACGCGGATGTAGTCAATAAGCATTTCGTTGGGGAACTGCGCGTCGTCTATTTCGAAGCCGGGCCAGTTTCCGCCCACGGCGACATTCAACAAGAAAAACTGCGGCTTGTGGAAGGCGTCGGTTCTGCCGGCGTTGTTCTCGATGGAAATTTCGTGGTACTTGAAGTCGTCTACGTACATGGCGATGAGCTTTTCGTCCCACGTGAGCTTGTAGGTGTGGAATTGCGTGATGTCGAGTTCCTTTTTTGCACCGTGAAAGTTGCCTGTGTTGTTGCCGTATTCGGCGTGGTCGCCGTTATAGGCCCAGTGGTTGGTGCCGTAGACAATGTTTTCGCTATTGACCGCTTCGATGATGTCGATTTCGCCGCAGGCGGGCCAGGAAACCTGATCGATATTTTCGCCGAGCATCCAGAATGCGGGCCAGATTCCCTTGCCCACGGGGAGCGCGATGCGGGCTTCGACGGTGCCGTAGGTAAAACTGAACTTGCCCTTGGTAATCATACGGGCGGAAGTGTAACCGCTGCCTTCGTAGCTTTCCTTTTTTGCGCGGATGTGGAGGATGCCGTCTTGGATGTAGGCGTTCTCGCTGCGCGCGGTGTAGTATTCTTTTTCGTTGTTGCCCCAGCCGCTTGCGCCCGTGCCTATTTCGAACGACCATTGGGTCGTGTCGATGGTATCGAACTCGTCGTTCCACAGGTAGGGCGATTCGCTCGAGGAGGAGACTGTTGCGGAACTGCTTGCGGGTGTTTCACTGCTGGAGGATAAGTCGATGGAGCTGCTCGACAGCTGTGTTTCGCTGGAAGAAGAGTCGCCAGGTTCATTGCTGGAGGAGGATTCGGCAGGTGCATCACCGGAGGATATCGTGACATCGGACGAAGACATGACATCGTCGGAAGATGGAATCAGGGCATCGGCGCTGGAGGACGACGTTGCGGATAGGTCCTCCACCGGGCCGGAACTGTTCGAATCGGAGGAGCAAGCGAAGAAAAATGCACTTGCTGCCGCGACGATTATGGGGAGCGCTGCGAACTTGTTGAACATTCCTTAAATATAGCCTAAAATCCAGCATCAAGGCCGCGAATACTCCAACTTGGAATAATGGGCGCAGTGCATACCCCCTGCAAAAATGCGTTTCTTGTAGTAGATTTCTTTAAAAAAGGGATGTTTATATGAAAGCTATTCTCAAGTATGGCTTAATTGCCACGTGTGCCCTGACTGCAAATGCTTTTGCACAGGATTTCTGTCAAACTGCCGCCCATAGCGGATCCAAAGTGGAACTTACCACGAATAAAGTGGGGTCGTTCAGCAATGGTATTGGCTACGAACTCTGGAACGAAGGCGGTAACGGTGGTTCCGCGACGTTCTATGACGACGGCTCTTTCAACTGCAAGATGACCGGCGCCAAGGACTATCTTTGCCGTTCGGGCCTTTCTTTCGATAGCGATAAGACTCATACTCAAATTGGCCACATGAAGGCGGATTTCAAGCTGGTCAAGAGCAATCTTTCCGGAATCCAGTATTCCTACATCGGCATTTACGGCTGGACCCGCGAGCCCTTGGTGGAATGGTACATCGTGGATAACACCGGTAGTGACTATATGCCTGGCGAGTGGGTTGCCCAGGGATCTTCTGCAAAGAACCATGGCGTGTTTAAAATCGATGGAGCCGATTATACGGTTTATGAAGGTGACCGTACCTCCTATTCCATCGATGGCGACAATAAGTATTTCAAGCAGTATTTCAGTGTCCGTACATCGAAGCGCGATTGCGGTACTATCGACATTACCGCCCACTTCAAGAAGTGGGAGGAACTCGGCATGAAGATGGGCAAGATGCACGAGGCCAAGATTCTTGGTGAGGCCGGAAACTCCCAGGGTGCACAGGCTAGGGGCGAATACGACTTCCCCTACGCCAAGGTCTATATCGAAGGCAATACGCCGTCCAGCTCTTCTGTAGCTCCGTCTAGTTCCTCTGTTGCACGCTCCAGCTCTTCTAAGGTGCGGTCCAGTTCCTCTGCTGCACGCTCCAGTTCTTCTGTCGCTCCGTTCGTCCGCTCTTCCAGCAGCTCGGGCACCACGGCTCTCCAGGGAATCCGTTCTATGACCTTCGGCAGCAACACGTCGCTCGTGTTTGACGCTCAGGGCAAGTTCCTCAGTTCCTTTGAGACGGAGAACGATGCTGCATTGACTACGGCAATCAAGTCCCGGTACCATTCCGGTGTTTACATGGTGAAGCAGGGCTCAACTGTCCGCAGCATCACGGTGAAGTAATCTGGTTTGCTGAAAAAATTATGCCTCTCCTTTGGGAGTGGCGTTTTTGATATTTAGTCCTGCGGGGCTTCGGGCGGGACTCTTGCGATAACGCCCACGGTCGCGCGCGTCGCCTTTACGAGGTCGGCGGGCGACACCTTCAACTGCAAGCCGCGTTCGCCTGCGCTCACGTAGATATACGGGAACTGCATCGCGGTTTCGTGAATGAAAATCGGGAAGTTCTTCTTGAGACCGAGCGGACTGCAACCGCCGCGGATGTAGCCGGTAAGCGGAGTGAGGTCCTTGAGCGGGACTGTATCGATTTTCTTGTTGCCGCTTACCTTCGCGGCCCCCTTCAAATCCACTTCGAGGTTCCCGGGCACGACGCACACGAGGTAACCGATCTTGTCGCCGTGAACGAGGATGGTCTTGAAAACCTGATTGATGTCTTCGCCGAGGCTGTCGGCGACATGCTGTGCACCCAGGTCGTTTTCGTCAACCTTGTAGGGAATAAGTTCGTAAGAAATTTTCTGCCGGTCGAGAATGCGCGCGGCGTTTGTCTTCTTGATATCCATGACGTAAAATATAAATCTTTGCGGTGTGGCGTGCAACGGGTCCAAATTGCTATATTGCGCGGTATGGATACGCTTGTCTATACGGCGGACATTTCGGTACTGGACGACCCGGCAGTTTTTGAACGCTTGCTCGGGACGGTTCCTGCATACCGCCGCGAGAAGGCGATGCGTTTCAAGTTTCAGAGCGGGAAGTCGCAATCGCTTGCGGTCGGGCTCCTGCTGCGTCGTGCGTGCCGCGATTATGGAATCGAGGGTGCAGACGCCCATGTAGTTACTGGCGAAAACGGCAAACCCGCATTCCACGATGTGCATGACGTACACTTCAATTTGTCGCATTCGAAAACGCGAGCGATGTGCGTGATTTCGCCTTACGAGGTGGGCTGCGACGTGGAGCATATACGTGTCGGGCGTTCGCGCTTGGCCGAGCGCTTCTTCATGGAAAACGAGACTCGCTGGATCCATTCCTTTGCGGAAGGCGTCGAACAGGACATTGCATTTTACCGCCTGTGGACGCTGAAGGAATGCTACATGAAGGTCACGGGGCGCGGGCTGTCGCTAACTCCGGACAAGTTCTCCTTGACGTTGTCACCGGAGAGGATCGTTCTCGACCACGATGGCGTAAAGCCCGAGTATCTGTTCCGCGAGCTGAAACTTGATGACGATTTTCGATATGCGTATTGCCTGAAGGGTGCGCCGGAGACGCACTCGGTAAAGGTAATGGAAGTTGATTTAAAGGGGGAGTGAATGACAAAGCAATATAAGGCCGTTCTTATTGGGAACGGAACTATGGGCGGGCGGCACCATGCGCGATTTGAGGCGTGCGGGGTGGAATTTGTCGCCGTGCTGGACAAGGAATGTTCCGATGAATCCGTGCTGACCGCCTCCATCGCGGGTAAGGAATTCGATTTCGCGGTTGTGGCGACTCCGGCGAGTTCGCATTACGGGTACGCGAAGTTTTTCCTGGAAAGGAAAATTCCCGTGCTGGTCGAAAAACCGCTCGCCATCACCGGCGCAGAGGCTCAGGAACTCGTCGACATCTCGCTGCAGAACAATACACTTTTGTTTGTCGCGCAGTCGGAATGCTTCAATCCGCTGTTCCTGAACTTCCGCAAGCACTTTCTGCTGGAATTGAATAGTTTGTATGAAACGCGCGGCAATTCGCCTGAATTGTCCGCAAAAAACGTGCCCGCCGTCCGTCTTGAATTCCGGCGCGAGCACCAGTATTCCCCGCGCTGCCGCGACGTGGACGTTTCCGTAGACCTGCTGGTGCATGACCTCGGACTGTTCTTTACGCTGTTCCGGTACGAAGATGTCGAGGTCTCGTTCAAGACTTCGGCTGAGTCCCGCGATAGGGCGAGGCTTTACCTGAAGGTAGTGCGCGGCCCCTACAAGGGCGTGACTGCGGACTTTTACGCGAACCGCGACAGCAATGTGGACGTGCGCACGATTTCTGTGAGTTATGGCCGGCAGGGCGGTTCTCCCGGCTCCGATTACACCGTGAGCTTGGCGCATTATCTCGAAAATGGCGAAATCGCGCATATTCCTGACTCGCTCGAGAACGAACATAAGTTCTTCTTGAAGCTTCTTGCGGGCGCCTGCACGGATTGGGGTCGCCGCGCCGCTCAAAATGCGGCTGATTGCGTAAAAATCGCCGCACGTCAGTAAATAATTTTTCCATTTGCTTCGCATAGCTGCGTTCTCGACCTCTCGCCGTACGATTTGTACGGCTTCGGGTCTGCGGCCTTGCTCTGCTCGCAACTGAAAAAATTTCTTGTTTTTGTAAAAAGAATTTTTTTTACGTTAGCGTAAAAACGAAAAAAATCCCGCGATTTCTCGCGGGATTTTTAATTGCGGTTGTCTCGCTAGATTACAGCTTGATGCTGCAGCCCTTGGCGTGCCAGATTTCGTCGGCGTACTGCTTGATGGTACGGTCGGAACTGAACTTGCCCATGCGAGCGACGTTGAGGATCGCCTTCTCGGCCCAAGCCTTCTTGTTCTGGTATTCCTTCGCCACCTTGGCCTGCATGTCCACGTAGCTGCGGAAGTCGGCGCAGAGCATGTACGGGTCGTGGGTGAGGAGTTTGTCTGCAATGTGCTTGAACAGGTCCGGACGGTCCGGGCTGAAGAAGCCGGAACCGATGAGGTCGATTACGCGGCGCAGGTCGTCGTCCTTCTCGTAGAAGTCGCGCGGACGGTAGCCCTTGGCGAGGAGGTCGGTCACTTCTTCGACGGTGAGGCCGAAGATGAAGATGTTCTCGTCGCCGACTTCTTCCTTCATTTCCACGTTGGCGCCGTCAAGCGTACCGATGGTGAGCGCGCCGTTGAGGGCGAACTTCATGTTGCCGGTACCCGAGGCTTCGGTGCCCGCGGTAGAAATCTGTTCGGAGAGGTCCGCGGCCGGGATGATCTTCTCGGCGAAGGACACGCGGTAGTTCTCGAGGAACACCATCTTGAGCTTGCCCTTGCAGACCGGGTCGGCGTCGATGATGGCGGCTACGGCGTTCGCGAGGCGGATGATCTGCTTGGCCATCCAGTAACCCGGAGCGGACTTACCACCAATCATGATGGTGCGCGGCATGATTTCCTTGCCGTCCTTGAGCTGGATGTACAGATGGATGGCATGGAGGATGTTGAGGAGCTGGCGCTTGTATTCGTGGATGCGCTTCACCTGCACGTCGAAGAACATGTCGGTGTCGAGTTCCACGCCCTGCGTTTCCTTGAGGTACTTGGCGAGGCGTTCCTTGTTCTGCTTCTTGACCGCCATGAATTCCTTCTGGAATGCGGCATCCTTCGCGAACTTTTCGAGTTTCCTCAGGTCGTCGAGATCCTTGACCCAGCTTTCGCCAATCTTCTTGGTGATGAGGTCGGACATGGCGGGGTTGGCCTTGCGGACCCAACGACGCGGCGTCACGCCGTTCGTCTTGTTGTTGAACTTTTCAGGCCACAGTTCGTAGAAGTCCTTGAAGAGCGTCGTCTTCAGGAGGTCGGAGTGGAGAGCGGCCACGCCGTTCACGGCGAACGAACCCACGATGGAGAGGTAGGCCATGCGGACCATCTTGCAGCCACCTTCTTCGATGAGGCTCATGCGGGCGAGGCGGGCGTTGTCGCCAGGCCACTTCATGCTCACCATGCGGAGGAAGCGGGCGTTGATTTCGTAGATGATCTGGAGGTGACGCGGGAGGAGCTTTTCGAAGAGGCTGACGGGCCACTTTTCGAGGGCTTCCGGCATCAGGGTGTGGTTCGTGTAGGCGAACGTCTTGGTGACGATGTCCCAGGCTTCGTCCCATTCCAGTTCCTCGATGTCGAGGAGAATGCGCATCATTTCGGCGATGGAGATGGCCGGGTGCGTATCGTTCAGCTGGATGGCGACCTTTTCGGGGAACTTCTTCCAGTCACCTTCGTGGAGCTTCTTGAAGCGGCGGATGATGTCCTGCAGAGAAGCGGAGCAGAGGAAGTACTGCTGCTTGAGGCGCAGTTCCTTACCGTTCATGGAGGAGTCGTTCGGGTAGAGGACCTTCGAAATCGTCTCGGAGAGTTCCATGTCCTGCACGGCGGCGATGTAGTCACCGTTGTTGAAGTAGGAGAGGCCGAAGTCGTCGGTGGACTTGGCGCTCCAGAGGCGCAGGTTGTTCACGGTGTTGTTCTTGTAGCCCGGAATCGGAGTGTCGTACGGGAGGGCGAGCACGTAGTCCTTGGTTTCCCAGCGGTTGCGGAGCTTGCCCTTGTCATCGACCCAGCTCACCACGTAGCCGTAGAACGGAACCTTGATGGCGTTGGCCGGACGGGCGATTTCCCAGGGGTTCGGGAGGCGCAGCCAGTTGTCCGGCTGTTCTTCCTGTTCGCCGTTCACGATCTTCTGGCTGAACATACCGTATTCGTAGCGGATACCCATGCCGGTGGCCGGGAGTTCGAGCGTAGCCATGGAGTCGAGGAAGCAGGCAGCCAAGCGGCCGAGACCGCCGTTGCCGAGGCCCGCGTCGACTTCCTGTTCGCGGAGTTCTTCGAGCGTCATGCCGATTTCGTCGAGCGCTTCAGTGACGGCGCCTTCGACGTCGAGGTTCAGCACGGAGTTGCCGAGCGTACGGCCGATGAGGAATTCGAGGGAGAGGTAGTAGACGCGCTTCACGTCTTTTTCGTAGTAGGTTTCCTGCGTCTTGATCCAGCGGTCGACGAGGCGGTCGCGGACGGCGTAAGCGACGGCGAGGAACTTCTCGTGGTCGGTCACGGTCACCTTGTTACGGGCGAGCGTGTGGTGGATGTGGTCGGTGAACGCCTTGCGGAACGATTCCGCGTCGGTTCCGAGCACGGAGACTTCTTCAGCTTTCTTGAATGTTTTTGCCATGAAAGACACCTACATGTTTGAGTTTAAAAATTTCGGGAATCCCGATTTTACGGGGGTAAATTTAGAAAAAACAGACCCGTATGTAAAAGGATTTTAATAAAAGCGGGGGTAAAGGGGGCTTATTTATCGTGCTTTTATCAAATTTTATGATTTTTTTTCGACGTATGGTCTCACTTTTTATTCCATTCCATGACTCTTGCAATAACAATCTTGTCTAATGGGTTGGTAAACTTTCTGCTAAAAACGGTCTGTATATTACAATAGAATTTTTTTTCAAATTTGTGTTGACGAACAAAGTAGTAAATTGTATTTTGTTCGTAAATCCATTGTAAGGAGCTTTTCTTGAAACGCGCTTTTCTACATTGTTTTGTAATAATTTTATTGACTTTTGGACCTGTTCTTGCTTTTGATTATTCATATTCCGAATGGAATCTTGCAAATTATAACGGAGCCTACGCAACTTTCAATAACGGATTTATTACTGTAGTCGACGGCGGCTCGGACTATTGGCATATTCAACTGTTTCTGTAAAAAAAGTGCTTGATTACGCTTGGATTGGTGACACTTCTGATTATAGATTACATCTTTCTAGACCTGTGGGGCTATTACAACCTAATGGTTATGGTCTTTATGATATGTTTGGTTTAGTTGGAGAATTTGTTTTGTATCCAGGTAAGAATCCCTTTAAAAGGCAGGGAAATGCACCCTCCTGCTTGAAGGGGGGGGGGATTTAAAGACAAGACTTCGTCATTCTGTGAATGAAATATACATTGAACCTTATTGGAAATGGTTAAATTATGGTTATGGCGAAGCAAATTTCGGTGGTGCTTTAGGTGGATTTAGATTGGTAAGGAGATTAAAATGAAAATTTGGTTTATATCTCTTTCGATATTGCTGATATTGTTGTCATCCTGTGCTGAAATTGATTCTGATGATCAATCGTTCGGCAGTGTTTCGGTTAATACGGATGAAATCCGTGCAGATTCTTTGCTTTTGAGTCAGATAGCAGGTTCAAAAGAAATTGCAGGCGGTCATTGTGTGTCTTTTCTGAAGCCGAATTCAAAAAATTCTCTGGATACGGTAACCGCTTTGACATCGGAATATAAAGTCCTGTATTTGAAGGATAGCTCTTTCAATTTCGTAGTTTCCAGTGCTTGTAATGATTCTTTCGCTAAACAAGATACTACAGGTTGTTATGATACGTTATTCGTTAATTACGGTGAATCTAGAAAGATGGATTACATACCGTATCAGAAAATTCCATCTATAAATAAGGAACTTCTCAAAAAAACATTTTCAACAATCTCTAGAGAAAAGGATCATATTCTGTCAGATACAATTATTTCAAGTTTCCAATTGCAAGCGAAAAATTTTGTAGATGGAATTGAGTTTACAGATGCTACGGTTTATCCGGAATATATGTACGACCCATGCCTAAATCATACGGAATATCCTGAACCATTGAAATTATGGAGCTACTACTTAGAAAATGTTGGCCGAATCGCTTTGCCTAAAGACAAGATTGCTCATTGGACATTGATATATACCGATCAATATGGTCGAACAGATTCGTTGGCAATGACCACACAATTCAAATAGTAATCATTCTACATCGTGTTTTGAAAAAGCGTATAAAGGCTGCTTAAATATGAGAAGTCGTATTCCGTTTTTTACTAGATGAATCAATCGCACAAAGGAATTCCTACATTGCATTTTTTGCCTTCCGCATAATCGTAGTGAACTTGATTGTATTCACCTTTCACTTTCAGGCAACTATTGCTGTCAACAACCTGTATATTTAAAGTCCCATTGGGTGTAAGTTCAAAAAAGCTACTGTCTTGGAAAGATACTCTAATAGCTGATGAGGAAATACTTTTTTGTGGATTTGGAAGCCTCCAAATCATACTGTCGCTACAAGTTTCAAATATGTCTAAAGCCATGTGATACTTGATAATTCTATTGAACGAGCGTTTTGACAATGATAGTTCATAAATGCCATCATCATCTATAATGAACAAATTCTCTGCAAAACGATTCATTATAGGATGTGAAATCGTTCCGTATTCGATCATTTTTCTAAGCCGGTCTCCGCCGTCCATTTTTTCCAATACATCACGTCTGTTTTTTATCAAATCCGCTTCAGTTTGATATACCGTAAAGTCATAATAGAAATCTACAATGCTATCGACTTCATATAAAGACGAATCTGATAATCTGACAAAGAATAGCAAATCCGGATAATTCGAACGATAGAGCAGAACTCCGCATCCATCGTCTAGAAGTTCTGCGTAGGTCACGGTCGTATCCCTGACTTTGATTTGTTCAGCAAATTTGCCGCACCATGTATTAATGTTCAACTTGTCGAAGTCGCTACATGCACGAGCATCGTTTTTTGAAAATGTTATGTAAGGCAACGATTCAAGACCGTAAAAGAAGTAGTAGTTTTTGTTGTCCTGACCATATATCCACCAGTCACCCGAGCCCTCGTTCATCTGGTTCACTTCGAATTGGAAGATGTTCGATTCTTTGGGAATGATGTAAGTCGGATCTTTCAAGATCATCCAAAAATTGGATATACAATTAGACAGAGTTGCCAACAGCACGACAAGGCACAACGGCGCAAGCAGAAGAAGGATTTTAATCCATTTCCGTTTAGCACAGCGAGTTTCTTTTTGACGGGGCATATATTCCAAGCCGAGCGATTCAATTATCGCCCGCACATTCGATTCGTCTGTAATTTCAACATCTTTAAGAAGAGCTTTTAACCCATTGACATCTTTGGCACGAACCAGTGCGTCAAATTCATCCATCCGTCCGCTTAAAAACAGGCGCTCGTTTACTGTCATGCCTTTGTATAGGGTCATTCTTGATCAAAATCCTTACAGATGTCTTCAAATTTTATTTCATATTTGGAAAATAAAAATCAATAATGCGCTGAATGCACGTTGTATCTTGGCCTAACTGGTGTAGAAGCGCTTTGGCATTCATCATCTTGTCTTTGCTAGCAGACAGAACCGAATCTACGCGGCAATTTAAAGTATCCGTTATCTTGCTATAATATACACCTTCGCCTTTTCGCTGGTTATCGGCAAAGATGAATATTTTAGACAGCCGATTATTCATCTGCAATTTCTCGTGGTTGGTATAATATTCCCGATCTAAAACTTTTTTGAATACGGCGATGTACTTCGTTCCATCAAAATTAAAAACTCTTGCATAAGGGACAAAACTTGAAGCCGGAATAGAATCCTGATCGAAAAAGAAATCATCATCCAACAGTATATCATAAGGATAATACCATTTCCTTTTTGCAAAAAGCCTGTATTCATGGCTGATTTCAATATCAGGAAAAGTAGAGGAAGTATCATTGTGCGTCATGGCGACAAATTCAATTCCTTGATCCACGTTTTTCTCAACGTACTCAGGCCACCACATATTCAGCACGAAGGAATTATATTGCAAAATTCCGATTAAGCCTAAAATTACGCCACAGACAACAAATGCAACAGTGCGTACTTTGGACGACTTGAGTGATTTGATTATCGAACGCATTGACGATACATCACAAAAATGCAGCCTACAAAACTAATAATCCATATCAAGAACCATGCAAGAAAAACGCCGTTGTCAACAATTGTCCGGCCAATGCTTGTCGTGTCTGATATTAGGCATAGGCACAATATGTCAAAAAGAAATGGAATGATGAAAAATTTCAAGCACCGCTTTTTCAAGTTTAGCAAAGTAATAAAAATGAAAATGATCCTGAAAAGCATCATGGTAAATATGATTCCATTGTCATCACTGCCTAAACTCATTAAATCGCGGGTGTAAAATGTATCGGGGTTACCATGTGAATCATAGACACCTGCAGCGATAAAACGATCTATGCGAAAAACAGCATACTGCAAAACGCAGATTATTGTTGAAATAATCAGGAAGATGACGTTCGTGGAATTGACTGTTTTAATCCGGTTTGTCACGTTCGGGGCCTTTTTCTATTCGCTTATTAGAAATAACAATAGTATAATTCGTCCGTTCGTATGACATAGCGGAGGCGAAGTAGGGTCGTAAATGAATCACTTTGATGTTGATGCCTATAATTTTTTGCGAGAAATGCCGATTTTGACGAAAAAAACACATTTTAATCAAATTGCGGTTTGCGTTCCGCATTTTTTACAAAAAAGTGTTGCTTTTACTCCGCACTTTTGTTATTTTTAGTGGAAAGGAGTCTGCAATATGGAAACACTCTTCGAAATATACACGAACCGCCTGGCGAGAGTTGATACGAGATTTGTCCGCTATCTTCACGACAAAATCAAGTGGAACTCTAGGTTGATTGTCGTTACGGGGGCAAGGGGTGTCGGCAAGACAACCATGTTGCTTCAGCATATCAAGTTGACGGAAACGGAATCGGATTCGCTCTATTTGAGTGCCGACAGTATTTATTTTGCAGACAACACGTTGTACGAAGTGGCGTCTAAATTTCATAAGCTCAACGGAAAATATCTTTATATAGACGAGGTACACAAGTACAAGAACTGGTCCACAGAAGTCAAGATGATGTACGACAACTTGCCCGATTTGCATATTGTTGTGACCGGTTCATCTGTTCTTGATATCACGAAGGGGACGGAGGCCGACTTAAGTCGGCGAGCCCTTATTTATAATTTGGAGGGGATGTCTTTTCGTGAGTATCTTAATTTTACGCTTGGTACAGACCTAAAGCCTGTTCCGTTATCAAATATTATTTCCAATTCGTATGTTCTGCCCGTCAGCATACCGCATCCGATTCCGTTGTGGATGGATTATCTCAAGATGGGATATTATCCGTTTTTTAGGGAAGACGATTTCTATATGCGTTTGGATAACGTTGTGAATCAAACTCTGGAAGTCGATATTCCCACATACGCGAACATGAACGTCGCAACATCTCTAAAGTTGAAAAGACTTCTTTTCATCATAGCTCGCAGTGTCCCGTTCAAGCCGAATTTTTCGGAAATCGGCCGGGCTATTGATGTCGATCGCGGAACTGTAGCGGATTATTTCGTTTATATGGAGAAGGCGGGTCTTATTTCTAGATTGCGCCATGCCAATGACAAAATGGTTCTTTTGGAAAAGGTGGACAAAGTTTACTTGTCGAATCCGACACTTTGCTTCGCTCAATCAGGAGAGAAACCTGATGTCGGTAATTTGCGTGAAACTGCATTCTATTCCTTGATGCGAGTGAACAACAAGGTGGCATCTTCACCTGTATCGGATTTTTTAATAGAAGGTATGACCTTTGAGGTCGGCGGTAAAAACAAGAAGCACAAGCAGATTGAATCTGTCGAAAATGGCTATGTTGTAAAGGATGATATTGAACGTGGCTTCCTCAATACCATTCCCCTATGGGCATTTGGGTTGAACTACTGAGTGCAACTTGGCGGGGTGGTCCTAGGGTTCGTCGGATTCCGGGGCCGATTCCTTCTGCGTCCGGATGTTTTCCATCAGGAAGTGGATGGCCTTGAGGCGGCCGTTGCATTTTTCTATACAGTTATCGTAAAACCCCTTGGTCTTCTCGTCCCATTCGGGGACGATTTCGGAGGCGTACAGGAAGTGCTCCACGCAGATGGAAAGCTGGTCCGCTTCGCGGCGCAGGTCGTCGAGGTTTGATCTAGTGAAGAATGCCATGCGAATAATAATAGAAAAAGCGTTTGTTTAAATCATTGTGCTGACTAATTATGTCCATTGAATATTTAGCTTTCGTCCTGTTATCGCACAATCCGTCAGGTACGAATCTATCAGAACCTGATAAGGAATGCCGACTTCCTTAGCCATATTCTTGAAATACTCGATAGTGCTGGAATTCAGCCTTATCGTGATTTGCTTTTTGAGAAACTTGGCGTATGGATTCTTTACTGACTTCATTTTTGAAAAGTTGTATTCCTTTTTCATAAGCCGTCTCCTTTTCTTTCGTTCCAGTAATATTGAAATTCTTTTTTCGTTGCTTTACGGGCACTGATTATGCGGATCATGATATGTTCTGCATCGAGTCCTTGCCGTTCTGTAAAAACAACAACTAGCGTTCTTAGGTTTGCGGACAATCCTACAAGAATTGACCGGTCCTCTTTTGATGAATGTTCTTCGTCAAAAAACACTCTGGCGTGTTCATCCTTAAAGCACGTTTTTGCCTCTTCGAAAGAAATGCCGTGTTTCTTTTGATTTGTTTCATTCTTTTTCCTGTCCCAAACGAATTCTATTTGCATAAAGAATTCCTTGGTATAATTATAATATAATTATATTTTGCCGAAAAAACAACTATAAAACGGTTTAGCCCCCCAAAATGAGCCAAAATAGTACTGAAATTTTTGTTTACGAGTTTTTTTTGTAACTGAAAACTTTGTCAAGATGAAAAAAAAGCTATATCCATAAGTGTGAAACATATTTTGATTTGTACTCTGTTGTTCGTGCTGAATTGTGTTGCAGCTTCGCAAAATGGCACTTGGTCTTCTCCATCCGCTGCGTAAAGGATTAAATTTACAATATGAAAGTCGCGCTGCTCGGGTCTACCGGATTGGTCGGAAAGAATGTGCTGAAGCTCCTGGTCAAGTTGGACCAGGTGGAACATGTCTATTGTCCGGTGCGCCGCGTGCCCGAGCCCGCCGAAACGGGTATCCTGGAAGGCTCCGCGAAAATCGGTTTTGATTGCCTGGATTTTGAACAAATTATTGGTATGTCGCCGACTGCGGAGAATGCCGAACTGCAGAAGGTCCGCGATGGCTTTGCGGGGCTCGATGCCGTAATCTGCTGCCTGGGTACGACAATCAAGCAGGCGGGCGGCAAACCCGCGCAAGAGAAAATCGATGTGAGGCTCCCGCTATCGCTTGCTGCCGTCGCGAAGAAGGCGGGGGTAAGGCATTTCTTGTGCGTGAGTGCGCAAGGTGCGAATTCGCATTCGCCGTTCTTCTACAACCGCCTGAAGGGCATGCTCGAAGAAGGGCTCACCATGATGAACTTCGAGTCGCTCACGCTGGTGAGGCCTTCGCTATTGCTCGGGAAGCACCGCGACAAGCGCTTTGGCGAAGAACTGATGCAAAAGCTGTTTGGCGGGCACCTCGCGATTGTCCCGGAAAGGATCCGCCCCGTGTTTGCGGAATCGGTCGCGGCCCACCTGGTGGCTTCGCTCCTGAACCCGCCTACCGACCACGTGTGTGCAAGCGACGGCGTAAAGGGCAAGCGCATCATATACAACCGCGTAATTGCCCAGACGAAAGTTGATGAACTGTTCTAGCGGGGAAGGGGACTGGTTATGGGCAGCATGCACAACAACCTTTGAACTGGTCCTTGCTGCAGTCCATTTTCTTTTCCTTGCCTTGATTTGTTGCTCCTTCACCTAAGGAGCATTTGTTGGCGTTAGAACAAGGTGAGCCATTAGAACACTGGTCATTTGGTTCTGGTTCCGGTTCCTCTTTTTCTTCTTCGCCTTCACCCGAAGGATTATTTGCAGGCTCCTTTTGCGGATCCGGATCCGGCGTCACGGTCGGTTCTGGGGCTGGCTCGGGTTCCGCTTGTGTTGTTTCCTCGGCGGCGGAGCAATCCCCGATCGCGATGTTTCCGACTTTCCAGCTGGGGGTCAGTGCCCCGCATTCGGTGGACGACACCACTTGCTGGTAGCTTACGTGGTGCTCGCCTTGGGGCGTCATGGTAACGCCCCATGCGCTGTTGGCTTGGCATTCGTTGAGGCTTTTGCGGTTGGACGCGATCAAGCCTGTGATGCTTTCTCCACCTTCCTGGGGAGTGACTTTATCTTGCACGCAGCCACTGTAGTCAAAGACTTTCGATATGGGGGCTGAAAACCCGATTTCTTTCCAGCTTCCGATGGCGTTTTGCCCATGAAGATAAGCGTCTTGCGCGTGAATGTATGTTCCTGCTGCGGTGTGAACTTCTGATGCCTTCGCCTTGGCGATGGCTGCGAATAATTTAGGAACGCCGACTGCAGCGAGGACACCCATGATGACAATGACGACCATTATCTCGATGAGGGTGAAACCATTCTTTTTTTCCATGATAGGCTCTTTTTAATTGGCTGGAAACATAAGTTTGCGATAAGAAAAATATAATATTTGCGGACAGGGCGCAATAATTTTTTCTTCTATGGTGAAGAATGTCTGCTGACTGTGATTATCGACAAACGGCTGGTTATTTGAACTTCGCGAACTTGACGAGGTATTTCGCGGTCTGGATGGGCGTCTTGAGGAAGGCGCTCTTCTTGTACCCGCTCAGGGCGAATCCCTGCAGTACCTTGTACAGCCCGATTTGGTCTTCGCGATTGATGGCGAGCAGGAACCTGCGGAACTTGTACTCGAAGTCGTGCGTCTTGCCGAAGTAATCGTAGCAGCGCTTTTCGTAGAGCTTCAGGAATTTTTTGCTGAGGCTTGCGGCCTCGCCGGAAGTCGCCTTGAGTCCCTGGTCTACGTATTCGGCGCAGAAACGGCCGGCCCTCATCGCGGCAGCGATACCACCACCCGTGAGCGGGTTGGTGTGGTGGGCGGCGTCGCCCACGAGGGCGAAGCGGTCAAGTGTGTAGTCCTTGAGCGTGCTGGAAACGGGAACGAGCCCGCCGACAGTATGATTGATCTTGGCGCCGGGGAAGAGCTTCTCGAGCCATTCCATGGTGACTTCGAGGATGTTGCCCGTGTGCTTGCTTGCAGCCAGGAAGCCTGCGCCGAAGTTCGTGACGTTCGATTTCTGCTTCGGGAAACTCCAGATGTATCCGTCGTTGATAAAGTCGTGGCCCTGCCAGAAGGTGAGGTAGTCGGGCTTCGTCAAAAGGCCCTGTACCTGGATGTCGACACCCGTGCAAGTTTCGCGCGGGTTTTGCCCGCAGTCCAGGCCCACCATGCGACCGATGCGGCTTTCTACGCCATCGGCGGCAATGACCATCTTCGCAAAAATTTCCTGGGTTTCGGTAGCCGTCACGGAGCCGCACCCGTCGCCTTTCCCGAGAACGACACGCACCATGCGCTTGTCGCCTTCGACGCCGCCCACGAATTCCGCGCGTGCGCAGGTCTCTACCTGGGCGCCGTCATCGGCTGCGAGTTTCGCGAGCCACGGGTCGAAAATTTCGCGGTTCAGCATGATGCCCGTATTCGGTTTCGGGACTTCGATGTTCACGCCGTTCGGGCCGTAGATATAGAGCCCGTTGATAATGCTTTCGATGCAGCTCTCGTCGATAGGGCCGTAAGTCTGCAGGTCGGCCAGCGTGGTGCTCGCCTCCCCGCAACGTACCGGAAAGCCGATGCGTTCGCGCTTTTCGAGGAGCAAGACCTTGTGCCCCGCCCGTGCGAGGTTCCTTGCGGCAACGGAGCCGCCGGGCCCTGCGCCAATCACCACGACATCGTAATTGGAATCAAGCATCGCTCACCTCCGTAATCTTGAGCGCACCGACGGGGCACGCCTTTGCACAGATGCCGCACTTGATGCACTTTTCGCTGTCGATTTGCAGGTCGAGGCCGTACATGTCGAGCGCCATCTTGGGGCACAGGCCGACACAGCCCGCGCAGGCGAGACAAACCTTTCTGTCGTGGACGAGAGTTTTCATCATTACAGAATATAAAAAAATGCAGACGGTTCGTGTTTATCGTTGACCCTGGAACTGAGTCCGGGGTGGCAAAAGGAAAAGCCCCGCAATCGTAGTGACTGCGGGGCTTTCGTGGGACCTCCCGGACTTGAACCGGGAACCAGCGGGTTATGAGTCCGCTGCTCTAACCAATTGAGCTAAAGTCCCAGTTCGCCCAATATTAGCAAATATTTGGAAATTGTGCGGACCCATTCGTAATGGAAACCGCTGTAGGCGTTCACCACCGCCTTGTCCCAGTCGGCGACTTCGTTCTTGTACACGTGGAATGCGTCCTTGAGCCTGCGCAACATCTGGTGCGGGGCGTTGGCGTCTTCGACGAGGAATGCATTTGCGCACCCTGCCGTTTCGGGGGTGTAGTCATCGAGCATGCTAGCAACACCCACGTTGAACCCGGTGAGCGGGATTGTTCCGCAGGCGAGCGCCTTGAGGATTAGTGACGTGGAAGGTTCGCGCAGGTTTGCCGCGAAGAGGATGTCGGAACCGGCGAGTACGTTCTTGAGAATGCGTACATTCTCGGAATCCCTGTCGATGGGGAGTACGTGCATTATTTCGGGGTACTGCTTCGACACGTCCTGGTAGAAGTTCCATTCCGGGTCTTCGGGCGAAATTCCCACGACGATAAACACGTCTTGCTTGGTAATGTCGGCGAGGATTGTCGCGAGTGTCTCGGAGGTGTTGCCCGCTTCTTCGTCGAGGTGCACGTAGAGGACCAACTTCGACCCGAAGTCCACATGCAGCTGCTCTTGCAGGGCGAGCTTGGCCCTGTGCTTTGCCTCCTTGATGGGGAGCTGTTCTTCGCGGTTGAAGTCCCACACCTTGTAGCTCACGCCGAACTGCACGCCGATGAGCTTGTCGGCGTTGTGGTTCAAGAATCCGCTGAGTCCGCCGGGCAGGTTCGTGTTGAGCATGGCGTCGCGGTAGCCGGGCGAGGGGAACAGCACCTTCTCGGCAAAGCAGATGCCCGCCTTGAGGAGGCTCACCTTGCCCCAGAACTCGTAGCCGTCCATGTTGTACCTTTCGCGCGGGAGGCCAATCTTCTCGATTTCTTCGGACCTCACGTGGAAGTCGTAGGTGATGTTGTGGACGGTAAAGAAGAACGGCACGTTGCCGAATTCGGCCTTGTAGGTATTGTGCGCGAGTGCGCCAGCGAGGGCGCCGCCCCATTCGTGGCCGAGAATCGCCTGGAATTCCGTCTTGGATTCGATGGCGTAGCTCAGGCAGGCCGAGGCGAGGAAGGCGAACCTAAGGTGGTTGTCGCCGTAGGGGACATCTTTGGGCGGGCCATAGACATAGGGCCTGCCGAAGTATTCCTCGTTATATATATAGGTATGTAGCGGGTCTGTCTCGGATTTCCAGATTTCGTAAGGTTTGCCCTGAAGGCGCTCAGTCCCGCGGAACACGCATTTGTAATTTTCCGAATTTTGTAAATGATTCTTGTAGAAGGGCGAACAGGTGACGACATTCACCCCGGCTTGGGCGAACGCATCGGCGAGTCGATTGACTGCCGTGGTGAGCGGACTGGGCACTTGCCAGTTACCCGCTTCTGGGCTAACCACCAGGATTTTCATTCCCTATACACACTCCAAAAAAAAAATTACAAATACGAGTGATATATGACAAATTTATTTAATTAAATTATCTCTTGGTGGACCTGAGGCGTGCCTAAGGCTCGATTTTGGGTTTATTTTGAACTTTATCCTTGAGGATTAAATCAATGAAGAAAATTTTTCTTGCCGCTTTGGCCGTAACGGTTGCTTTTGCACTTTCCGGCTGTAAGGGTGCCAACGAAAAGCGTGGCGACGAACACCTGGAAAACCAGCGTTACAGAAACGCCATCAACTCCTACCTGGATGCCCTCAAGAAGGGTAAGGTTTCGGACGAGTTCTACGACAACTTCACGCTCGCCCTCGTGCGCGGCGCGAACATCGAAGCCAAGAGCAACCTCAACAGCGACCTTATCAGCGGTTACTTCGAAAAGGCTGCCACCAACATTTCCAAGGTGCAGAAGCCCGAAGTCATCGAGGAATTTGTGACGAGCTACGCTACCATCGGTAAGCAGCAGGCCGCCCAGCAGGGTCTGGACTACGGTTCTACCCTCCAGGCTTTCGCAAAGATCGACACCGCGCTTTCCATCGCTAAGAGGATGAACGTCGGTGAAGCCTCCGTGAAGACCATCCGTACCGAAGCGGAAAACCTCTATGTGGGCCCCGCTCTCGCCGAAGCGAACGAAGAAACCGACCCGGTGGTCTGCGAATACTACCTGCTCCGCATTGCCGAAATCGCTCCGGAAAATGCCGACGTGAAGGCCGCGCTCAACAAGAGCCGCAAGGGCACCCGTGGCTACTTCCTCATCTTCGGTGAAAACATTCCCGACCCCTCCGGCAAGAACCGCGTGGACAAGTGGGGCTACGTGATGGCCCTCCCGACCATCAAGATGACCGCCACCTCCCTCTCCGGCGAACTGCAGTTCTGGGCATCGACCGGCAACAACACCGTGCTTGACCCGGACAATATCGAACTCTTCTCTACCGAAGGCAAGTCTGTGAAGCCGAAGGCCGGCACCGGCTGGTGCGAAGCCGAAGTGCTCGTGGGTAAGAAGGGCGACGAAAAGATCGAGAAGAAGCGCCAGAACCTGAAGGCCGGTGAAAAGGGCAAGCTGATGAACGAATTCCAGTGCGGCGTGAACGTGACGTTCAACTTCGAGAAGGGTTTCGTGCCGGACTACATCCAGTACAAGGATGAATTCGGTATCGGCAAGAAGTTCCTCGGTCAGTAATTGTAAACACTACAGTTTCTGTAAAAAGTCCCCGGCTCGCCCGGGGATTTTTTTCTTTATTTTTCGCGCAGTTTTGCGAGCGCCCAGAGCAAGACGCACGCTACAATCGGGACAATTACGTTCCATGGCTCGTGGTAGCGGACCGATTTCGGGGTCGCCATCCAGAGGTAGATGAACACGATGTGCGCGGTATAGACGTCCAGGCTGTGCCGGCCCATCACGTTGGTCGCCCTGAAGTCTAGGAGGGCGGGCCAGCGGCGCACGATTGCACCAATTAAAAGCATGAAGGTGAAGAAGTTCGCGAAGCGGAGCGGGCCCACGTGAACCTTGCTGGTCCAGAAACTGGCCGGCTCCGCGAGGGCGATAAACTGGTGCGACCAGAGGAAGCAGAAGACTAGTGCGATTATGACCGCGGGGGTAAGCCCCTTGACGGAGCGGACGGCGAGGGAGTCGCCGGAGGCTTCGTTACTGCGGGCGATGCGCCACCAGGCAGAGGTCGCCGCACCCGAGACGTACACGAACTGCCAACCGAAGGGGTCGAAATCCCCGTGGTGTATCCACTGCGGGAAAATGGAATTGCACGCGTCGCGGAGCCCGAACTGTGCGGCAAGCCAGAGCGCGAGGGAGGGGAGCCAGAGCAGCAAGATGGCGCGCTTGCGTTTCGCCTTCACGAACAGCGGGAACGCGAAGGAACCGATCAGCAGGAACAGCACGTACAGCGGGAGCACGTCGAGGTATTCGGGCGTGTTCAGGAGGAGTGCGCTCCATATGCTTCCCTGCACGGGGTGCTCCAGGATAGACCTGAAGTTGAAGGCGACCTGCGGGAGAAGTGTCGCGCCCGCAATGGCGATGGCCGCGAGCGTTACTATATGGTAGCGCCAGGTCTTGAAGGCTCGCCAGCGCATCCAGGACTGCCCCGGGTCTTTGACGCCCTTGCTTGCGGCAGCCAAAAAGCCGACAAACCCAGACAAAAAGAAAAAGCCTTCGGCCGCACTGAAGAAGCCGAAGCACTGGTATAGGTAGAACGAGATGGGCCTTCCGAAATGGTCGAGCGTCATCTGCAGCAGCAGAAGTCCGCGGATAGAATCGAGAGCCCTGATTCTCACGGCGTTACCGTGGAGCGGTCGCTAGGCTAGAAGTTAGCCTTCGCGCTGATACCCATCGCGAAATCGGTATCGATCTGCTTGCTGAAGTTGTAGCCGAACCAGAACACGAGTTCCGTCTTCAGGGTGGGGTAGAGGTAGTTGTTCAGGCCCAGGAAATGGTAGGAATCGCCGCTCACGTTCGTGTCGTGGTCGTGGTATTCGTAGCTTACGCCCATGGAGAACTTCTTGTGCAGGTTGAAACTCGGTTCGACGGCGAACATCATCTGGTCTTCGGTGAGAATCTGCACGTCTGCGGAGTAGTCGTCATCCGTGATGGCGTAGAAGAAGTTCATACCCAGGTTGAAGAAGTCGTAGTTGAAACTCGGTTCCAGGAGGAAGGAGTGGACACCCTTGCCCTTGTACGGGTGGATTCCCCAGACGGCGTAGACACCGTAGTTCATCTTCTCGAAACTCTTGGTGTAGTCGACTTCGAGGCCGAACGTGTACGTGTAGCTGCGACTGATTTCTTTACCGAACAGCCAGTCCACGCTCGGGGTGAGCACGAGGTGTTCGTCCACGTGGTTCAAAACGGGGTAGGAGTACGTTCCGAAGAGCGCCATGGAGTGGATGTTGTTCTCGGATGCGCCCATGTAGACCTTACCGCTGCCGTACTTTTCGTTGCCGACTTCGATACCGGCACCGCGCATGTACTGTTCACGCACGATGACCGCGTAGCGGGCGGGGTCGCGCCAGTAGTAGTAGTTGAAGGCGCCTGCCGTGTACATGAGGTCGCCGAACACGAGCCCGATGGAGTGCGTCACGTCCCAGCGGAGTTCCACCCCGTTGAAGTTGAACTCGGTGTACTTGCCCCCGTCGTTGATTGCCGTGGAGCGTGCGAAGTAGTGGCGGCGGGTCTCGGAGGCCTTGGTAAGCCCGTCGGAACTGTCGACGTAGGTGCTGTGGGTGTTCGCGTTCACGGTCACCGACACGTTCTCGTCGAGTTTTGCCTTTGCGGAAAGGTCGATATCCTGGTTGGCGGCGTTAGTCGGGTCGAAATGCTTGTCGAAATAGCTGCCGTAGTCAAAGTCCACTTTTCCGTGCAGTTCAACATCCACGGCAAAAGCGAAAGAGGCCGATACGAGAGCGATGGGCAAAATCAGTTTGCGCATAAAATCCTTCCAAAAAAGTTCTTTAAACAAAAGATAGAAATATATCTCGCAAAAACCCACCGCTACGGGCGTTCACGTTTTGTATTTTTGTGCATATACAGGAGAGTTATGAAAATTCGCAGTCTTGTTATAGCGTTGATTGTGCTTGGAACCTTTGCTGTGGAAACGTTTGCCGTGACCGCCGACGAGGCCCTGAAGGGCTCCAAGGAGTGGTTCAAGTCGGGCAAGGCCTGGAATCTCGAGTTCCAGGTGCAGGTGTTCTATGCGGACTCGCCCGATATCGTGAGCCAGAAGGGCACGCTCCTTGTGGCCGATGCCGACAGGTTCCGCCTGAATGTTGCGGGAATCGAGTTCGTAAGCGATGGCGAGAGCCTCTGGCAGTACAACCCCGAGCAGAACCAGGTGCTCATCAAGGCGGTTGAGGACTTGTCTTCGGCGTTCCACCCCTCCGAAATGCTGTTCAAGTACCTGGAGTGCAAGGCGAAGGAACTGAAGGAGGCGGAATACAATAAGCAGAAACTGTGGGTGCTCAAGCTGGATGCCTCGAAGTATGCCGGCCAGTTCAACCAGATGGAGGTGTGGCTTTCGAAGAAGGACTACTCGCCGGTACGCCTGTTCACGGTAGACCCCGCGGGCAATTCCTCGTGGTACAACATCTTGAAATTGAATGTGGTGAAGAAGGTCTCTGCCGACGATTTCAAGTTCAAACCGGGTAAGGATGTCGACGAAATCGACATGAGGTAGCGATGAAGTTTTTTGTTAATGCGGTTGCCATGAGGCGGGTTGCGGGCATTGTCGCCGCGGCGTGCGTTGTGGCATCTTCGCTTGCCTGTGCGGCCACCGAGACGCTGTTCAGCAACTGGGCGTTTTCCGTTGCTCCGGGCACGGCCACGGGCTCTTTGTGGGTGTTTTCGCGCGGTGACCAGAACAGCGGCGTGACGCTTTTGAACTTGAAGGTGTCTGCCGCAGGGCAGGTGCAGGTTTTTGACCCGAAGCAGGAAGCCGTGTCCGATTCCATGACCGCCGTGCAGGATGGCATCTTTACGGACGTGAACGCGGACCACCGCCGCATACCTGCAGAAAGTGCGGGCAGGCTCGGGATAGTTTTCCCGATGTACGGGCTCGACCAGAGGGGGAACTTTTTGCAGCCCGAGGGATTCTTTTCGGTGCGGAGCATGGACAACATCTTCGACACGCGCCTGGAACTCCCGGTGGCAGCAGATGAAGTGGACTCTGCGATGGCGTATGCGGTGAGCGGCCTGGCCTACGATTCTTCCCGGAGCACGCTATGGATTGCGCGCGGCGTGCTCGGGCTTACGGGCTACGACATTACGCGCGGGGCGAACGACCCGAAGGAATTCCGGCTTATTTTTGACCGCGAGAACAAGACGCTTGATACGCTCAAGCTGAATGCCTCGAAGAACCTCAAGAAGTATACCGAAGTTCTAGACGTTGCGGTGGACCCCAAGTCGCACGACGTGTGGATTGCGACCGCCTGCGGGCTCTGGAAACTTTCTCAAGATGGAACGCTTGCAAGTGCATCGAAGGCGCTTGATTCCCTGCGCGTGACGGGTGTGTGGATTGGTGGCGACCCGCTTATTGTTTTTGCCGAGACGCAGGCCCGCGGCAAGGAATCCATGGTCGGTGGGCTCTGGCGTAAGTTTGCTGCACGGGAAGGCGATTTTGCGAAGGTTCCGTTTATCGACGTGAACGGCGACGCGCAGAAGAAGGATGTTTACGACAACGCCGACTATACGGTGAGTAATATTGCCTTTGTCGGGAATCGGGCGTTTGTCGCGGTTCGCGCGGTGGGTGGTTCCGTGAGCGGCATCCTTAAGGTCGATTCGCTCGGTGCGCGCGCCTACGAGAACGATGACGAGGAAAGCCAGTGGCTTTACGGGTTCGAGATGGGCGTTACCGACCGTGACGTGATAATCTGCGATATCGCGGCGTTCCCGCTCGAAAAGAACTTGACCGGACTCGCGGTGGCGACATACGGGAACGGCATCTCGGTTTCGGCGGATACGGGCAAGGCCTGGACTCCGATTCTCAATCGTGCCAAGCTGGGTGGAGATCTCGGGACCGTGCGCATGGTGCCGTCTGTGATTACCGCAGGGAACGAAGCCCTGGTTTCGTACAAGGTGAGCAAGGATTCGAAGATTACCATTGAAGTGTTCAGTTACGACATGAAGAAGGTCAGGAAGATTGTGAAGTCGGCACCACGCTTTGCGGATGCCTCCCGCTCCACGAACGCGAAGGAAGACGTGTGGGACGGGCTTGACGATTACGGGAACCCCTGTGCGATGGGCGTTTACTATGTGCGTGTGAAGGACAATCACGGACACGTGGGCTGGGGCAAGGTCATGACGCTCGGAGGGGGTAGGTAATGCTTTTTAGAAGAAAGACAGCCTTTGCCGCAGTGTTGATGCTCTCCCTCGCGGTTTCTGCATTCGCGGGAGTCGTCGACAAGAAGGCTGCACTTGGTGGTTTTGACGGCTTTGTGGAACGCATGGGCGCAGGCACGCGCGAACTCGGGCGCGGCAACACGGGTTCTGCCGATACGGCGGCTATGCCTGGTGCCTACTGGAACCCCGCCATTCTCGGGTTCCGCCAGAATTTCAACTACACGCTCAACGCCGAACGCCGGAGCCTTGACCGTACGGGCGGCTCGCTTGGCCTCGAGACGCCGGTCGGTAACCGCATGGGGATAGGCTTTGCCATGCTCTACCGCGGGGACATCAATTTTGACGTAATCGACGAAGACGACGAGACGCTTGGTACGGCGGCCCCGTTTTTCTCGATGATGTATCTCGGCTTTTCGTACCGCGCCACGCGCCGCGACGCATTCGGCATTTCGCTGTCGATTGGCTACGACAACATGGACATCGCCGAGTATTACGAAGGCGTGGAGATTGTGGACGGGTTTACGAGCCCGGTGGCGATAAACCTGGGCTGGCTCAGGCAGTGGAACGAGAAGTGGTCTTCGTCGGTCGTTATCCGTAACATCAGTTTCAGCCGGAACCTTTCGGCACGCTGGACGCGTACCCCGAGTACGGACAACACCGTCGCCTCCTCGGAAGGCGTGCGCCCGAAGGTTTTGCAGGTGGGGCTCGGCTACCGTTCGAAGGTTTTGGGCAAGCCTGTTTACGCCTGGATGGAAGCGCTTGATTACCAGGTGGCAGATACCCTGCTCGTGTTCGACCCGCAACACCACGTGTGGACGGGCCGCGTGGGCTTTGAATGCGAGATTATTCCCGACGGGACGGTGCGCGTGGGCATGGACGGGCTCGATGCGATGCTTGGCCTGGGCTACAAGTTCAATGTGCGCATCGGCAAGAAAAAGTACCTGTTCGACGTGAACTACGCCTTGACGTATGAATCCAGCGCGGGGCTGTTCAACCCGCTGAGCATTGGCGTGAGGGGCTTTATCCCGTGATAAACACGCTTTCGGTCGACCATGTGCGTAGCCTTGACGGGCAGGAGTTCTCGTTTACTCCGGGTATCAACGTGATTCACGGGCCGAACGGATGCGGCAAGACTACGGTTCTCGAATCCGTGCACCTGCTTTCGCAGGGGTTCTCGTTTCGGGCGAAGGACCTGAAGGAACTCGTGACCTGGAATGCGGATGAACTGATTCTGCGGGGCGCGTTCGATTGCGACGGCGTGCCTCTTTCGCGTGCATTGCAGGTAGGCCGCCGGAAGGTTACCGCCAAGGAAAACGGGAATGCGGTACGCGCTGTTTCCGCCTTTTTCGGGAAGTCGCCCGCGGTTATAATGCAACCCTCCGATATAGAACTGCTGCGCGGTGCTCCCGAAATCCGCAGGCACTGGCTCGACGAGATTCTGTGTTTCCGTTCTGCGGCGAACGCGGGGGTGCTCCGGAATTACAAGCGCGTGCTCATGCAACGCAATCAGTGGCTTCGGCAGTTCAAGAAGGATGGCTGCGCCGTGGGTGGCGAGGACCTTTTCCAGGTGCTGTCTCGCCAGCTCGTGGAACTCGGGGCAAAACTTTGGCTTGCGCGCATCAACCTTTCTGCCGAAATTTCTCCCGTAATTACGGGTTACTACCGCAGGCTCTCCGGCGGTGTGGACGAGATTACCTGCGATTACAGGAGTTCCATCTTGAAGGAACTCGATGCGCTCGATGCCGCCGACTTCATGGGAACGGATGAACTCGAATCGATGGTCGCGGAAGCCCCTGCAGATTATAGCGCGGGTGGCGTGACCGAAGAGATGCTGCGCAACGCCTTCACGGAAAAACTAGCTGACCTGGAATATGTGGAAAAACTGCAGGGAGTTACCATGGCGGGCCCTCACAAGGATGACCTCGCGCTCTGCGCCTCGGGCTACGAGATGCGTTCGGTGGGGTCGCAGGGGCAGTGCCGCTCGGCGGCTATTGCCATGCGCTTCGCCGCCGTCGATATCGCGCAACAGCATGTGGGCAAGCCCATCCTGTTGCTCGACGACATCTTTGCGGAACTGGACGTGAATCGCCGCGACGCGGTTGCATCGCTCGTGCGCGAGAAGGACTGCCAGGTGCTTATCGCCACCCCGCAGGTCGAGGAACTGCCGTTTGAGGCCGACGCGAAAATAAGCCTCGGCGCATCGTAAAAAAGAGATCCCCGCTTTCGCGGGGATGACAACGTGTATTGCCGGGGATAACATTAAACATCGTCATTCCGAGGGAGCGCAGCGAGCGAAGAATCCAGGTCTGGATCCTTCGCGGTCTACAACCGCTCAGGATGACGTTACGCGTTACTTCTTCAGCAAGTCACGAATTTCGGTGAGGAGCTTTTCTTCGGCGCTTGGCTCAGGAGGAGCAGGAGGAGCGGCCGGGGCAGCCGGGGCTTCTTCTTTCTTGCGCATGTTCTGCATGAATCCGAGGAACTTCTTCATCACGATGAACACCACGATAGCCACGATGAGGAAGTCGACGATGCCGCCGATGAAGTTGCCGTACGGAATGACCACGCCGTCAGCAGTCGTGAAGGCGAGTGCCTTGAGGCCTTCGCCTGCATCCTTGCCGCCGCCCATGGCGATGATGGCCGTGACGCTCGGCATCACGATGTCGTTCACGAACGAGGTGACGATTTTACCGAAAGCACCACCGATGATAACACCGATGGCCATGTCGACGATGTTGCCCTTGAACGCGAAGGCCTTGAATTCTTCGAGAAGGGACGATGCTTTACCTTTGATACCCATGTGGGCTCCTTTGTTGATTGTTGCTGTTTGAAAAAATAGTATTGTCGTAAGTTTTGGCAAGGCATTTTCTAAATTGTGTGCGCTATGTCATGGTTACTGTTGGCTTTTGCGTCTGCCGTGTTTCTTGGTTTTTACGATTTGGCTAAGAAAAAATCGGTGCAGGACAATGCTGTGCGTCCGGTCCTTTGCCTGTGCAGCGCCTTTTACGCTCTTTTCATGCTCCCGATTCTCCTCACGGGGCATTGCGAACCGCTTTCGTTTCACGACCACCTGTTGCTGATGGCGAAGGCGGTGATTGTGGGCTTAAGCTGGCTGTTTACCTACAACGCCATCGCGCACATGCCGCTCAGTATTTCTACGACGATACGCGCGCTCGCTCCGCTGTTTACCATCATGATTGCAGTTGGCTTCATGGGCGAACGGCCCTTCCCGCTTCAGTGGCTGGGGATTGCCCTGTGCGTGTGCTCGTATATCGGACTTAGCCTCGCGGGCCGCAAGGAGATGGGGCATTTCTTTAGCAATGGCTGGGTGGTGTCGATGCTCATCGGGACGATACTTGCCAGTTGTAGCGGTATCTACGACAAGTTCATACTGCAGCGCATGAACTTCGAGCCCATGACGGTGCAGGTGTGGTTCAGCATCTACATGCTCGCGGTGCAGTTTATCACGACGGCGTTCACGTGGTTTCCGACACGCAAGAAGACGACGCCGTTCCAGTTCCGCTGGAGCTTTATCGCGGTGGCGGCGCTCCTGATTATCGCGGACCGCTGCTATTTCCTCGCGGTGAGCAGCGAAGACGCGCTGATTTCCATCATCACGGTGCTGCGCCGTTCGAGCGTGTTCATCAGTTTCCTTGCGGGGATCGTCATTTTCCGCGAGCGCAAGAGCAAGCTCAAGTTCGTGGCCCTGCTGGGCGTGGTCCTCGGGCTCTGCCTGATTTCGCTCGGAAAGGGGTAGGGGCCTGCTGGCGTGAGCCTGCCGGGAAATTTTGCTATAATGGTTTGCATGAAGAAAATCGGTATCACAGGTGGCATTGGGGCCGGAAAATCGTTTCTGGGCAAGATGCTCGTGGAGCGCGGGTTCCGCGTGCTCGATGCCGATATCGCCGTTCACGAGCTCTACGCGCATGACGAAAGCCTGCGTGGCGAACTCGCGGAAGCGTTCGGGCCGGAATGCCTTACCGAATGTGGTGTGAACCGGCAGTTCCTTTCGGGCGTCGTGTTCAAGGATGAATCTTCGCGCAAGCTTCTCGAAGGCATCGTTTACCCGCACTTGACGAAAACCGTGGCTGCATTCTTTGAAGTGCCGTCGACCGAAAGTTTTCGTTTCGTGGAGGCTGCAGTGCTTTCGCGTGCCCCCGAAATTGTCGAGATGCTCGACGAAGTCTGGATTGTCGATGCCCCCGAAGAAGTGCGCCTTGAGCGGCTCGCTACCCGCGATATGTCGCGCGAAGAAGCCTTGCGCCGTATACGAAGCCAGGACGGGCTTTTTGATCCCGTCCTGTTTAAAGACAAACTTGTACGTATTATTGAAGATAAAGGAATTGTTGATTCTTTGCTAGGAATCTAGCGGAGAGCCTTTCCCTTCAGGTTGAAGTAGCGGATATTTCCGTTGCGGAAGGTCCTTTCGACCTGCACGGCGCCGTTCTTGAACACGAGTCTGTTCCCTTCGGCCTGTTTCTGGAAATTCGCCTTGGCGGGCAGAATCCTGTCAACTTCGTAGGGGCTCGGGGTGTCGGAACCGACTTCGTAGACCTTGCCCGTGGAGGTGATTGCCTGGAGGGAGCCGAGCAGGTAGGCAAACGGGGCGTTCCAGTTGATGGCGACTTCGTTCGTGGCATAGCTGCAGTTGGCGTCGTAGTAAGACTTTGCCGGAGCGTCCTTGTCGATGTACTTCTTCGCGCAGTCATCGGCGGAGGAGTTCGGGCCGCCTACGAGCATACCCGGGACCGGGGCCACGACGGTATCGCCCTTGCTCGGACGGTGGTGCGGGTCCATGGGCTGCTTTACGCCCCATCCGGTAAGGAACGACATGTCAAGCGGGTTTCTGCCGAGGAGGTAGTCGGCAATGCCCTGGGCCGCATCGAGGTACTTCTGTTCCTTGGTGAGGATGTAGGCGTGGAGGAGAACCATGCCCTTGTTCGCGACGACGCTGTTGGAACCCCAGTAGAAGTCATCGTTGGCGATCGCGAGGCCGTAGCCGTTGTTGACTTGATCAATGTAGCTGTCGGCGAGCGTGAAAATGAGAATCTTGGCGGAATCCACGTCGGCTTCATCGAAAACCTGCGGGTTGGTGGCGATGGTGAAGGCAGCGAGTGCATAAACGGTCTGCCATCCCTGGAGTTTGCGGCGCGGCTTGCTGATTTTGTACTGGTGCAGGTCCTCGAGGAATTCCGGCTTCGGCGAGATGCGGTAGAGTTCTGCGGCGCCCCAGATCTGTTCGTCTACGGCGTTCCCGTCGGTGTAGCTGCCTGTACCCACGTCGCTGGGCTGGGTAAAGAACGCATACGGGTTCTGGCGGGCCCACCAGCGGGCATCGGCGGCGGCCTTCGCGCACTTTTCGGCAAATTCGGGGTCGAACTTCTTGTAGATATCCGCAGCGAGGGCCGTGACGCCCACAAAGTCCCACGTGGCGGTGACGCTCTTGCCGATAGCGTAGCGCTGTTTGGTGGACTTTTCGGGGAGGACCATGCCGGCGAACTGCTTGGTGGTGAGCTTGTGGAACACGCCGCCGTCGTCATCTTGCATGGTGAGCATCCATTCGATGTTCCAGCGGATTTCGTCGAGCAGGTCGGGCACGTCGTTCTTGCTTTCGGGAATGTTCAGGTTCAGCGTGTCGAAATACGCCTTGTTCTGCTGGTAAAGTTGCAGAAGGGTGTAGGTCGAAATGCCGGAGTTCACGATGTACTTGCCGTAGTCGCCGGCGTCGTACCAGCCCTTGGCTCCGTTGAATGTCGCGGTGAGGTCTTCCTTGCCGGTAGATTCGTGGTACATCACGGCGGTATCCGGGGTGCCCATGGCGCGGGCGTACTTGCCGGCGTATTCTTCTTCGAGAGCGGTGGAGGAACGCTGGAAATAGAAGAACTTGATGGAGGCCTTGGTCACGTCTTCGAGGGCATTGTCGGCAATCACGATGGGGTGGCCGACCTTTTCATCGCCTACGTATGCCTGGTAGGTGCCCGGAGTCTTGAGTTCGGAAAAGTCCACGAGAGAGGCTTCCTCGTTGGCGGGCTTCCACATGGAGGCTTCGGGGGCGGTAACCGTCAGGGTTTCCTTGCCGTCGGCATCCTTGAAAACCACGTCCTTGCCGGCAGCGTCAACGACGGCAATCTGCTTTAAGCCGTTGGTCATGAATCCGACCTGGTTCTGGTATGCCGTGGCGGCGAAAATTGCCGGCGCTGCGGTAACCGTGATGAGGAAAAACTTTTTCATGTTCATAGGAACCTTCCCTTTGTTTTCAATAAATTTAAATCGCGGAATGGCTGCGGGGTATATGCGCCGGATACAAAAGTGTTTTCACTTGAAAACAAGGGCGTTTTTTGTTTACGGGCGTGTCCGATTAAGGCGAAAAATTACAAAGGTTTACCTAAAATGCGCTTATTTTGCCTGTAAAAGATGTATATTGAAGGTAACCAAAAGGATGGTCCGTAAATGGCTGCAGAAACGAAGATTCTTGAACGTGCTGAAATGTACTTGCGTAAACTCGCCTGCGGGGTGAACCCGCTCAACGAGGAATCCCTGCCCGAAAGCGATACGTGCAGGCAGGAACGCATTAGCAAGTGCCTTTTGTACGTGGCCGATTACCTGCAGCAGAAAGTAGGCCCTAAACCGCAGGCGGCAAAGGTGGCGAAGACCGACAAGGCGGCCAAGCCCGTTACCCCCAAGCGCAGGCGCGAGCTTGCCAGCGAGGAGCTCGTGCTTTCGGGCGAAACGCTTGCCAAGTTCGAATATTCCGAGGAACCGCTCTCGCTTTCGGGAATCGTGCGCCGGGTGAACGCGCTGATTCCCGAGGGTAGCGCCATGATGCCCCTCATGTATGCGGATGTGGCCGAAGTGCTTACACAGGAAGGCTACCTCCAGAAGCAGGAGGGTGCTGCCGGCAAGGAGACCAACCTTCCGACCCCGCAGGGCGAGGAGAAGGGTTTTTCGCGTGTGGAAGAAAATATCCGCGGGCATTTCTCGATTTTCACCAAGTGCAATACGGATGCGCAGAAGTTCGTGATTGAAAATATCCAGAAGGCGGTGGCGCAGGCGAATGCTCGCCTGGCAAAGCGCAATGCGGAGAGGGCTGCCCGCGAGGCGAACGGCTCTACAGATGCTGCGGGTGCGACTCCGCGCCCGGGCAAGGAAAAGTTCCACCTGACAGGAGAACAGATTGCGAATTTCGCCATTGACGAATCGCCCCTGCCGGTCAGCGAGATTGCGCGCCGCCTGAACGCGCTTATCCCCGAGGGTTCGAACATCGAGCAGCTGTACTTCAAGAAAATCCGCGACTGGTTCGTGGCACAGGGCATGCTCGAGGAACGCAAGAGCGTCGTGGGGAAGGTCTCGTTCTCTCCCTCGGAACAGGGCTCGTCCGCAGGCATTTTAACCGAAAAACGCATCGGCAAGAACGGCGAGGAATACGAGGCCGTGCTTTACAACGCGGCAGCACAGAAACTCGTGCTCGACCACGTGAACGAACTCGCTTAACCATTTTTTTGCTGGAATAAAAAAGCGCGGGCCCTTTTGAGCCTGCGCTTTTGAATTCGTCATCCTGCCGCAAAGCGGCGGGATCCATACATTTTATACCTGCGCTTGATTAGCGCACAACCTTGCGGTCTTCGGCAGTCATTTCGAGGAAGGCCTGGACAGTCATGCTGCCCTTGTCCCCTTCTTTACGACGGCGGACAGAAACGACGCCATCGGCAACTTCCTTCTCGCCGACGATCAGGAGGTAAGGCACCTTCTGGAGTTCGCACTGGCGGATCTTGTAGCCGAGCTTCTCATTGCTCTCGTCCACTTCCACGCGGACACCGGCGTTCACGAGTTCCTTCTCGACCTGCTTCGCATAGTCAACGAACTTCTCGGAAATCGGGAGCACGCGGGCCTGAACCGGAGCGAGCCACAGCGGGAAATCGCCCATGAATTCTTCGATAAGAATACCGAGGAAGCGTTCGATGGAACCCACGGCGGCGCGGTGCAGCATCACCGGAATGTGCTTCTGGTTGTCCTTGCCGACATATTCAGCACCAAGGCGCTGCGGGAGGTTGAAGTCGACCTGGATCGTACCGCACTGCCAGTCACGACCGAGGCTGTCCTTCAGCGTGAATTCGAGCTTCGGGCCGTAGAAGGCACCTTCACCCGGGTTCAGAATGTAGTCGAGGCCAGCGAGCTTCGTTGCTTCGGCGAGGGCGGCTTCAGCCTTGTCCCAAATTTCGTCGGAACCCACGCGCTTTTCCGGGCGGGTGGAGAACTTCACGACGATTTCGTCGAAACCGAAGTCGTGGTAGATTTCCTTCACGAGGGCGCAGAAGTCAGCCACTTCGCTTGCAATCTGGTCTTCGGTACAGAAGATGTGGGCGTCGTCCTGCACAAAGCCGCGCACGCGCATCAGGCCGTGCATCGTACCGGCAGGTTCGTAACGGTGGCACTTACCGAATTCGGCAAGGCGCATCGGA
>Ga0265300_10000688_pt1 | contig 35089 bp, 24 predicted proteins | sample AusTroGonzalo_MG_FD_193482 | JGI IMG/M metagenome (GOLD analysis project Ga0265300, IMG submission 193482) | Bovine rumen microbial communities from tropical cattle in Woodstock, Queensland, Australia - Gonzalo_03 | ecosystem: Host-associated > Mammals > Digestive system > Stomach > Rumen ...
GGGGTCTAGAGGAAACACTTATGTAACTGATTTTGTTATATTAAGTGATGATATTGATAGTGACCTATAATAGTAATCGGCTTTAACTTTAGTTAGGGCCGATTATTTTATTGGAGGGAGAAAAATGGCAAATAATACATTTAATTTTAAAGGTGTATTTGACGTAAGAGATGTTTTAAAAGGCATTGACCAAATCAAAGAAGACCTTGGTAAGCTTGCATTAGGTCCGGGGCTTGAATCTGAATTTAATAAACTTTTTAATAATATACAGAAACAAGCTGACAAGGCTAATGCTGCAATGGCCTCTGGTTTTAAGAATAAGGGCGATGTAACAAATTATACGAATGCGATGGACCAAATCGTAAATTCTTACGATAGAATCATCACTAAATTAAAAATTCTTAAAGCAGATGGCAAAATAACCTTACAAGCAGATACTTCTGAATTTGAAAAACTTGGCAAAGAATTAGATGATTTAAATAAAAAGCTTAAAGGTTTTGCCAATGAGATGTCAAAAGCCTCTGATTCACTTGATAAAATAGGGCAAAAGCGCGGCAAGGGAACTAAGAATGTAGCCTCATGGGAAAATGCTATATATGCTTTTAAAAATGGCGACATTCAAGGTACTACTCGAGCACTTAATACCCTCAAAGGAATGATGACAAAAGCCACAAACAATGGTGTGGATTTTGATAAAGACAAGACTTGGAAACAGTTTAAAGCAGATTTTGATGCTTTAACAACAGCAATGAAAGATTATGATGCTGCTTCAAAGGCTCATAATCAAGCACAAGCCGAATTTGATGCTAAGGAACAAAGGACGCAGCAAATTTTAGCAGATACCGAGAAGGAAATTGATAATATTCAAGGCGCCATGGAACAGGGCGCAGAAAGTGTAAAAAAATTTGCTAATGAATCAAAAGGAGCTGCGACACAATCTCAACAACTTAATTCTGAATTAGAGCATTTTAAGGGTAAGGCCGCTTATTTCTTTGGATTAAGCAATGCTATTAACTTATTTAAAAGAGCAATTCGTTCGGCTTATGATACCGTAAAAGACTTAGATGCTGTAATGACCGAGACCGCGGTAGTTACTAACTTTGATGTTGGTGATATGTGGTCTCAGTTGCCTGAGTATACACAACGTGCTAATGAATTGGGTGTATCCATTCATAGTGCTTATGAAGCTGCTACAATCTTCTATCAGCAAGGTTTGAAGACTAATGAGGTTATAGCAATCTCTAATGAAACCTTGAAAATGGCACGTATTGCAGGCCTTGACGCCGCTACCGCGTCTGACCGTATGACGAATGCCCTTCGTGGATTCAACATGGAATTGGATAAGATGAGCGCGCAAAGAGTTAATGATGTTTACTCCAAGCTTGCCGCTATTACTGCGTCAGATACGGATGAAATTTCTACCGCTATGACAAAGGTTGCATCATTGGCTCACAATGCTAACATGGAATTTGAGACTACTGCGGCCTTTCTTGCGCAGATTATTGAAAGTACGCGTGAGTCCGCGGAAACCGCAGGTACTGCGCTTAAAACGGTAGTTGCAAGATTCTCCGAAGTTAAAAAGTTATATAGCAAGGGAGAGTTGTTAGGAACTGACGAAGAAGGCGAAGAAATTGATGTAAACAAAGTTTCTACCGCATTAAGAAGTGCAGGTATTAACTTAAATGAATATTTGACTGGCGCAGAAGGTCTTGATGATATTTTTATCGAACTTGCAGAAAAGTGGGATAGCTTAGACCAAGTTCAACAGAGATATATCGCCACTATGGCCGCTGGTTCAAGACAACAGTCTCGTTTCATCGCTTTGATGAGTGACTATAAAAGAACCATGGAACTTGTTGAGGCCGCCAACAATGCAAATGGCGCATCTGAGGAGCAGTATGGAAAAACCCTTGAATCATTACAAACAAAACTCGCTCGTTTGAAAAATGCTTGGGATGAATTTATACTTGGTTTAACTAATAGTGATGTTATTAAAGGCGCTGTAGATTTACTTACATTACTAATTACAAAAATAAATGATTTAATAAAGCTTGTTTCTGGTAAAAATGCTGGCGTAAAAATGATTACCACTTTTCTTGCAGCCTTTACTGGTTTTAAGGTTGGTCAAAAAATATTTGGCGGAACAGAAATCGGTAAATTATTTAGTGGTTTGACACAGGCCGCTGGTGTACAGGGCGGAAAGGGCGGATTAAATTTTGCTAAAAACTTTTATACAAATTTATCAGATAAAATTGTTGCTTTTGGTCAGAATGGCGGTTTTGGTAATGCACTTGAAAAGAGTTTAGGAGGTCAAATTAAGGGAATCTCAGGAGAGTTATTCAAGTATTTTAACCCAACAAAAACAGCTGTTATAAATACAGCTAGTAACCAACAATTTTTTGATAGTTTTTTCAATAATAGTGATTGGAATTTTAATGTACCACAAGGCGCACTCGATAGATTTTATGATACAGTCGGAAATGGATTGGATGAAGGTACATTAACAGTTGACCAACTCAATACTGCTTTGCGTGAATGTGGTCAGACTATTCAGGTTACCAATAAAAATGCTGCTGATTTTGGCATTACATTGGAAGATGAGAGTGGATTGATTACTGCTAATACTGGCGCTTTAAGAAATTTTTCAGCTGCCGCTGTTGTCGCTGGTGGTGCTCTAGTGGCTCTTGGTAGTTGGATGGAAGGAATGGAAGGCCCTGCAAAAAATTGGGGTACTGTAATTAAAGGTTTGGGTACTGGCTTAGTAGTTTTTGGTACGATTATGTCTGTATACCTTCCATTACAAGCACAATTAATGGCAAAAGGAGTTACTAGCGCTATTGTATCAATTCCTATTGTTGGATGGATAGCCGGAATTATAAGCGCACTTGTTGCCTTAGGAGTTGCAATCAGTGGTCTTGTAAAAAATAATTCTTTAGAAACTAAACTTGAAAAGTCTCAAGAGGCCACTAAAGCTGCGGCAGATGCAGCAGAAGAGGCTAAGGAAGCTTATGAAAAATTAGGTGAGGTTTGGGATAGCTTAGATGAAAAATCTGATGCTATTGAAAATGCTACCAAAGGTACTCAAGAATGGAGAGATGCTGTAAAAGAACTTAACGATGCGGTATTAGAGTTAATGAATACATATGATAATGTTGAAGTTAAAAGAAATGCCAATGGTGTTCTTGAGGTTACTAATAGAGAAGATATTGATAATAGAGAAAGAGATAAAGCAATTACCGCTTCTGCCGTAGCGACTGTTTCCAAAATAAATTCATTTAATTTGGACCAACAGATGAGAACCAAAGGTAATCAAAGTGGCGTAATGGATTACCAAGCATACAAATCTTTGGCAGACTATCTAACATCACAAAATATGATGGGACAAGTAGCCGAAATGACTGAAGAAGAGGTAGTAGCAGTCATAGAAAAATACTTTAAGGAAAATGGCTGGGATTATGGTGCCGAGTGGTCTATGCGAGACCAAGGAGCTAAGGACTTAATAGCTTATGCGAAGGGCATTACACAAACTAATGTTAATTTAAGTTCAGAAAGAACCGCTTTGGGCGCCGATATTTTAAACAAAGCCAATATAGATAAAGATTTACAAGACTATGCAAATACTTTCTTAAGTGATGAATATATAAGTAAAGTAATAGAAAAAAATAATGAAGAAGTTCAAGAACTTGTTGGAATTAACTTAAAAAATGCTTATGCTCAAGCGCGAGGTTATGATGACTATACCGAATATAGAAGTCTTAACCCAGATGAGGAAGAACCCGAAGAACTTGAAATGCAAAATTACGTACTTACTAGTAAGGTTCTTAATGAAGCTTCTAGTCAAGTACAAGATTTTACAAAAAGTATCAATAGTGCTGACGATAGTGTACAGGCCCTTTTTAGCGAACAGGAAGGTGGAGGCCTTACTCAGGCTCAGATTCAAACATTACAATCTTCTGATTGGACCAAACTCTATGATGATTTTGGTAAGTATATGTTTGATACACAAGAGGCTTTTAATGAGTGGCTTGGAAATACTTTAGATATTGCATTAAATAATTTTGATGCAAGTGAGTATGGTGAAAAATTTAATAATATATTAGATACTTCCTTTGATTATGTTACTAAAGACTTCGATGCAAGTACCTATAAAACCTTTACGGATAATTTATTTTCAATTTATACTACTTCTGGTGAAGAAGGCTTAGAAAAAATTAAGCATACTTTCCTTAGATTAACTAGTGAACTTGAACCCGATGAAGTTAAGGATTTTGTAAAAGGCCTTAATAATCTTAACTGGGCAAGCATTAACTCTCTTGAAGATTTGGATGATTTGGCTGAAGAATTTGGCATATCAGAAGAGGCGATGGAGAGCTTTAAGAATCAAATTATCGAACTTAACGATGCTGCCGCTAGTATAGACCTTGAAAAATTAGGCTCGGTTCTTGGTCTTGTTAAAAAGATTCAGAATGGTGAGCAAGGGCGCAGTTTTTCAGAAGAAGGTTATAAGAAACTTATTGAGTATGGTGTCTCTTCAAAAGATTTTCAATTCAATATTGAAACAGGTAATTATGATTATACTGGTCAAAACCTCGAAGAAATTACTTCTTCAGTTGAAAATTACTTGAAAACAGCAACAACATCATTGGAAAAGCAAGTGGCTAGTAATGAAGCTGTAGAAAGAATTCGAGAAAGAGGTAAATTACCCACTGACGAAAATGATGTTGGCCAAGTAAAAGATTTCCTTACTTATTATAATAACCTTGCTGGAAAAGACAGTTTTGTTAGTAAAGATTTTATTGAATCAGCAACCGAAGAGCAAATACTTGATAAATATAATGAAATCATGGATGCTTTTGCTGTTAGGGCCGATACCCAAGCTACTTTAGACCAAGCCTATGCCTACAACTATCAAACAAAATCTGGTGCAGAACTTGCAGGATTAGCAAATGGCGGTGACGAACAAGCAGCAGAAAATCTTAAACAACAAATAGTAAATTCTGGATTGTCCGAGGCAATTATACAAGGTCTTTTAGAAGATGTCGAAAGTGGTGAAGCTGAAAGAGTATCTTCTGCCGGTGGAGTTGTAGATACTACTAGAGAGGCTAATGCTTACGGTATTAGCCCAGAAGACCTCGAAAATTATGTTACTGCTTTACGCACAGTTGATGACCTCCAAGGAGCAGAAGAAGCTACTTTATATGCCCTTGCACTTGCTAATGCAAAATATCAAGAAGGTTTTAAGAGCGTAATCGAATCTTACGATGAATGGATTCAGTTAAAGCAAGAAGACGGTTCTATTCAAGCTGAAGACGGAAATGCAGAACAATTACAGGCTTTCGCTCAATTAAAGAAAGACCTTAAAGAGATGTTCAATCTTACCGAAGATGTCTCTGATGAATTCCTCAAATCAGCAGAAAATGTTGAATTGTTGGAGAAGGCCGTAGATGGTGATACAGATGCCGTTTCTGAATTACGAGCAAACTTAGCAAAATCACAGTTAATAGATTTAGGAATTGACCCTAATAGTGAAATATTTGAACAAGTTAATGAAGTAATGGCAGAGGCCGGTACCTTGGAATTTGGTGCAGACTTGGATGCAGCACCGGCCATGCAAAAATTGAAGGAATTGATGGAAGCCTCTGGTTTTACCGTTGACCAAATGGCAAAAATCTTTAATGCCTTCGGTTGGGCGCCAGAAGTCTCAATGAAGGAAGTTCCTGTTACAGAGGCTATGTCTTATGGAACTCAAGGTCAAGTTGAAGTTGTAGACCCAATAACTGGAGAAAAAACAGTAGTAACTGCTGATAATATTTGGCAGCACTCACAAGACGGAATGGTTCTTATCCCAGAAATTGGTAATGCAACATTTACACCACCTGAGATTCCTTCTTTTACGCCTAGTACGAAAGACTCTAGTGGTGGAGGTGGAGGCGGAAAGTCCGAAAAGCCTTCCTACTGGGAGAACCCATATGATGAGCTTTATAATCTCCAAGAAAAAATTAACGAGGCCCTCCGCACACGTGAAGCTCTCGAAAGACGCTATCAAAAACTCCTCAAAGAAGAAAAAGCAACCCTTTCAGACATCCGCAAAGCCTACTACTCACAAATCAATAACTTGCGTATGGAGGCTGACCTCCAAAAGCAATTCGCCGCAGGTCGTCTCCGTCAAATCCAGAACGTCGGCGAGCAGATGTACACCGATAGCGAAGGCGATAGAAGTTCCTTTAGTTCTTTAGGCGTAACAAAATATGCATCCTATAATGTTGATACAGGACTTATCCAAATCGACTGGGAAGGACTTGAGGAAATCGCAAACGACTCTAGTAGAGAAGAAGAAGGTAAGGCGGCCGAGGCTTATATCTCAAAGCTAGAAGAACTTGTAGGTAGTTATGAAGAAGTACGCGACAAGCTCTGGGATATCGAAGACGAAATCGAAAGCTTGAGAGAGGCTGCAATCGACTCCTACCTTTCATTCGAAGACCGTTTGATGGAAGCTGTTGTTAATAGTTACCAACAGAGAATCGATAGTTACCAAGCAGTTAGCGATGCTATTGAAAGAGCTAACACAGAAGTTCTCGATTCACTCCGCGAACAAGTTGAGTTGTCTCGTCAAATCCGCGACAATACAGAGAAAGAAAAAGATATCTCTGATATGGAAAACCGCTTGGCTTACTTGCAGAGAGACACATCTGGTGGAAATCAGTTGGAAATCTTGAAACTCCAAAAAGATATCGAAGATGCTCGTCAAAGTTATACAGATAGCTTAGTCGACCAAGCAATCGAGAGAATGCAGAGTGATGCGGACCTTGCCGCTGAACAACGCGCCCGCCAGATAGAAACAATGCAAGAGCAACTCGAAATCATGAAAGATACTGGCGCTCTTTGGCAAGAAGTATATACCCTTATGAGTGACGCGGCTGCCGGTGACGGCGCGCTCAGTCCAAAATCTAAAATGGTAGAACTCTTAAAGAGTACTGAAGCCTTCCAGAGTTTGAGTAATATCGGACAAGCAAAGTGGTGGGAAGAAGTTGCTACTGAGTTCCACGAAGCTTGGATAGGTTTGGATGAGGCTGAGGATAAGTACAACGTAGATGCTAATAACGATGGTGTTATTGCAAACTCTGGTACTTCTGCCGCAATCAATTCTGTATCTGCGGCTGCAACTTCTGTTTCTACACCTGAACCAGAACCTGCACCTTCTAACCCTGGACCTAGTGCTGCTGATGAGGCTGGCGTCGCAATGAATATCTGTGGTCCTAACAACGGTTGGGGTAATGGTCAGACTCGTCGTGACAGACTTGAGGAAAAGGGATTTGATTACTGGGCTGTTCAGTCAATAGTCAACGATATCGTTAATAGTGGTTGGGACGATAGCTATTACAGAAGAAAGTATGGAATTGACGATTTGTCCGATTATAGCTACTATGCATTTAAGACCGGTGGCCTCGCAGACTTCACAGGTCCGGCATGGCTCGATGGTACTAAGTCAAAACCTGAGATTATCCTTAATGCTAAGGATTCCGAAAACTTCCTTGCATTGAAAGACATCTTAGCTTCCTTGTTGAATACTAAGATTTCAGGCGGTGGCGCAGGAAACGGTGGAGACAATTATTTCGATATCGATATTAGCGCGAACATTGGTTCTGACTATGATATTGATAAGCTTACTGAAAAGATTAAGAAAGACATTTATAATGACGGACAGTACAGAAACGTTAATACAATCAACTTCTTGAGATAAAAATGTGGGGGATTCACAATCCCCCATTTTTTTATACAAAATTGATTATTTTGCTACTTATATAAAGAGTAAAAGGAGTGATTTTAATCGAGCTAAAGGAGGCAGAACAATGTTAATTGACTTCTGTGGATTCACTTTTAATGGAATCCACTCTTCTGAATTAAATATACTTCGTACGAGTGACGGCTCCAGATACAATGAAAGCTTTGGTGCAATCTTCCAAGATAAGACTGCGCCCATTGAAGGTGGAGACGGCCTTTTATTTTGGAATTCTTTTTATACTAATAAGCCTTTCTCAATAAAGATTGCTTATGATAGTTTAACCGAGGCTCAATTTCGTAAGTTGAGTCAAGTTTTCTCTGCCAAGGCATATGGAGAACTTATATTTGATGAAAGACCATTTAAGGCATATTCTGTGAAGGTACAAGCACCTCCACAGCTTACTTATATTTGTTTTGATGATGAAAATGGTTATCGTTTATATAAGGGTGAAGGAACTATTCAGTTTATTGCTTATTATCCTTATGCAAAGAGCGTTCATAAGTTCTTAGATGAGTTTGATGATTTCTTCTATTTAAACAAGCCTCAATGGGCCGAGGCATCTGGTATGTTACCGACAAAGAGCAACTATGACGGTACAGGAACTTATATTAGCTTGTATAATGCCGGCGACATTGAGGCCGATTGGATGGCATATTATACCGTAACAAGTAACGGTTGCGCTTTGAGAAATATTACATTAAATGATGGTCAGGGCGCGATGGGATTCTCTGCTATTAGTCGTAAGAGAACTTCTGATGCTTATATTCGCCTTAACTCGCGCACAGAGTTAATTGAAGGTTGTGATTCTAATAAGGAACCTACGGGAAGTCTTTATAATGAATTTTTCAACGCTGGCGAATTTTTCAAGATTCCGCTTGGTAGTTCAACTTTTGAATCAAATACCGCTTGTGCTGGAATCGAATATACTTACTTATATTACTAATGGAGGTAGACTATGAAAGATAGATATGAAATTTCTCTTTGGGATGACTACCTCGTTCCGGCGTCAGGCGATATTCCGGCGCACTATGAAGAGAAGAAGATTTGCGTCATTGGTTCAGATAAAATGACGGCTTCATATCGCGCCTATAATCCCGTACTTAAATCAGAACTTAATGGTACTCATACTCTTACTTTTAAGATGTATTATACTATTAAGGAAAAAGAAATTACAGTAGATGATACAACTTTTACAGTTGATAAATGGGGCGAGTTTCTTGTAAATGGTCATACAAGTGATGAGGTAAGAACTCCTTCATATAGTAGCTTTGATTTTAAAGCAACTCAAAACCCTTTCCTTAACTTACTTGTAAACGAGCGTAAAGTTAAGTGCTATTGGAAGGGCGAATGGTATGATTTCGTTATTAAGAATTGTCAGGAAAGTTCAACTGGCAATTCTATTACCTATACTTGCACAGATGTATTCATAAACGAGTTATCAAAGAATGGTTTTGAAATCACTCTTGATACAGAATTGGAAAATAATACTGGTACAATCATAGAATTGGCTAATACGGTTTTAGATGGAACCGACTGGCAGTTAGATTCTGGTACTTCTGATATCGTTCAACAGACAAAAGAAGAACCTGTTTATGAGTTCAATACTTTGAGAAGTTGGGGAGTTACTGACCAAACTGAGCAACAGGCAAGTACAATCCCTGCAAGCTCTAAAATCTTAATTTTCTATCAACAGGTTCAGGATATACTTAACTATTTGACAAGTACTGGATTTGCTTCAAAGAATGATGAAATCCAATTTGCTTATGCGGCAACTTATGAGAAAGAAACAAACTCTCAATTAGTTAATAATGCACATTGTTATTCCGACTTGGTTAAATGGACTAAAGAACAGTATCAAGGTGTAGATTGTCTTACAATTACTCCTACAAACGATACTTCTAATCCTTATATCCGTATTTTCTATCATTCTTCAGTTTCTGGAAATTACAGGGCGGCGCGCCTTGTAAAACAGCCTATCAGTAGATTAGACGTATTGACAGGTAAATACTGTAATGTCTATATCGCAAGAGCTGACGGTACTGGCCAATGGGCCGGCGCATTTAGTCAAGGTGATGAAATTTATAAGTATCAATCTACTGAATGGGATGATGCTCTTGTAGTTAATAACTTAGTTGTAAATGGAAAGGACTTCATTAGTAACGAGAACTGGCTTGGAGATAATAACCTTACTTTCCAACTTTATCCTTCTTACGCTACAACTTCAGATATTGCTACTTATACTGCAAAATCTTACTTGCACCTTTCAAGTGGAGTAAACTTCTGGAATGGTGGTATTCGTCAGTCTTCTAACTATATTCCTAACGGCCTTACAATCGGAGAAACTTATATTTTCCGTTATAAAGCTATGAGTAATAGTGGTAGCGCGCCTTCAGGCTCATATGTAAGCACAGGTATCACACCTCTTGTATGTACTTATAAAGACGAGGGCGCTCTTAAAGTAATCGACCCTCAAGGCCCTACTTATTTTAGTTCATCTCTTATTGGTGTAACTGATAATTGGGTTGAGTGGAGAATGACTTGTATAAAGTCTGTTACAAGAGTAGATATTTACCAAAATAAAGTTGCTTTGTTCTTACAGACTGGTGCTAATCTCTGGCTTGAAGAAGCTCAGATGTTTAAGGAAGTACATGGCGCCGGAGGTGTTCGTATTAACCCAGGCGACATCGATGTTCAGTCAGTATCTGCTGTTAAATATATTTACTTCAACCACACAAGAACTCAGAGTTTAACAAGCGCAACTGATATTACTTATTTGTGGTCTAGTGTATCAGATTGGGATAATGCCTCAATCTTAGACCTTCAGTACAATGAAAACTTTGAAAAAATTCGTACTGTAAATGCAAAGCGTTCTAATCGTTTCAACTTACTTCAGACGCTCGCGCAGACTTTTGAATGTTGGGCGCAGTTTATTATTAACCACGATTCAACAGGTAGAACAATCTATAATTCAGATGGTACTCCACAAAAGTACGTGCGCTTTAAGAATGAAATTGGTCAACAGACTGGTATTGGATTTATTTATGGAATTGACCTTAAAGGTATTAACCGTACAATCCAGTCTGATAAGATTGTTACTAAAACAATCGTAACACAAAACAATAATGAATTTGGTACTAACGGTTTCTGCACAATCGCAAGAAGTACAGAAAACTATCCAAGGTCTAACTTCTTATTGAATTTTGACTATTATATAAGTCAAGGACTTCTTAATGGCGGTAGCATCAATAATGACTTGTATGATTCAACAGGTGATATTGGATATTACTATTGGCTCCACAAGTACAATATTGAATATGATGAAGTTGCCGAATTACTTGGCGCCAAGCGCACAGAGTTGGCTAAACAGTTAAGTTATCAAACAGTTTATGATGATTCAATCACAAGTCTTCAGGAGAGTATCTCAAATCTCCAAGCTGACTTGATGAACCTCGCTGGCGTATCAACTTGGAGCGCTGCTACTACTTGGATTAAGCAAAATGCTGAACAGGATTCTGTAAAATCCAAGATGATAGCGATTAAAACTCAAGAGGAAAGTTTGGCTAGTTATCAAACTATGAAAACTAACCTCGATAACTCTATCACCGCTTTACAGAATGTTATCGAAGAAAAGGAAGAGTTCCAAGAGAATCACTTAGAGCTTATCAAAGCGCTCGACCTTAGATTCTATAAAAAGTATTCACGCTTTATTCAAGAAGGTACTTGGATAAGTGAAGATTATATTGATGATAACCTTTACTACTTAGATGCTCAAGCAGTTGCTTACACATCTTCGCGCCCTCAAGTTAGTTATGATATTTCAGTAATTCGTATTAGTAATCTCCCAGAGTTTCAGAATAAGATTTTCCATCTCGGAGATATAGCATTTGTTCAAGATACAGAGTTCTTTGGATATACTTATGTAAATGGACTTAAAACTCCTTACAAAGAGAAAGTTCTTATTTCTGAAGTTACTTCAAACTTTGACCAGCCTGAATTAGACTCTTTCAAAGTTCAGAACTATAAAACTCAGTTTGAGGACTTGTTCCAGAGAATTACAAGTACAACTCAATCTCTTCAGTATTCTGAAGGTGAATATGCTCGCGCTGCGTCTATGGTAGAGCCTACTGGAACTCTTAACCCTGAGACACTTCAGAACTCAATCGCTCTCAACGAACAAATCGTATATAGCGCGCAGAACGAAGCTATTGTTACTGACTCAACAGGTATTACAGTAACAGATACAAGTAATCCTAATAGAAAGACAAAAATTACTTCAGGCGGTATCTTCATCTCAACCGATGGTGGTACTACTTGGAAAAACGCAGTCCGTGGCGAAGGTATTGCTACTCAATACTTAACTACTGGTGCCATCAACACTAATAACATTAGTATAATGGATGGTAACTTTACCGCCTTCCGTTGGGACGATAGCGGTATCAATGCTTACTACAAGCTTAGCGGAGATAGTGGTATTAACCTCTCTAAGTTTATCCGTTTCGACCACTTTGGTATTTATGGATTAGATAATCCTGACCTCGCGGGCGCTTATAGACCTACAAGCGAAGAACAGATTTGGAATGATGCTAAGTTTGGTATGACTTGGAAGGGTTTTTTCTTAAAGAATAAGTATGAAACTCATTCTTTGGAAGTCTCAAGCACAGATGATATTCGTGTAATGAGAGAAAATACCGAGTTAATAAAAATCGGTAAATTAGACCCTAATAACAATGTATTTGGTATTCGTATTCGTGATACTTCTGGTCAGGCTGTTATGGAAACTGACACGTCTGGCGCATTATGGTTAAAAGACCGTTTGAATATTTACGCTACTGGCGGAACTTATAATATCGGAATTGGTTATTTAAATCCCGTTACAGGTGAAACAAAGCGCAGAGTATTCGATGCAAACAACAAATTCATCGTATATGAAGACGGTTCAATGAAGGCTACTGACGGTAACTTTACTGGTGAAATTCACGCTACTAGCGGTACTATCGGTAACATGACTATCGATACTGCCAATGCTATCGAAGCAGCCGTTGATAATTCAAGATTGAAGTTTGATGAAAATGGTCTTACTATTACAAATGGCGGTCTTGCCATTTATGACGGTGATACTCCAGTACTCTACTATGATGGTACTGCATTACATGTAACTGGAACAGGTACATTTTCTGGTGCAATCTATGCGTCTGAAGGTTCATTTACTGGCGCCGTAACTACAGACGAACTTACTGCAACTGGCGGTACAATCGGTGGATTTGATATTGATGCAAATGGAATTTACTCCACAGATTCAGCCGTAAATCCTTCACTTAGATTATTGAGTAATGGTAATGTTTATGCTAAGAACTTAACTTTAGGTGTCGGCGCAACCATTGAAGATTACATTCGTCTTGGAGATAACGTTTACATCTGGAATCCTGAAACTCTTGATTCTGGCGGAAATGTTCTTGAGGTTAGAGATAGTAATAATGATGATGTTATTTCTTTGGATGATACTGGTAACCTTACTGTTGGCGATATTGAATTAAGAGGTGCATCTTCTGAGATTTGGGGCGATTCATTCTCAATAACTCCAAGCCTTGCGACATTTACAAATATCAATGTTACGGGTACAATCTCTACCGCAGTATTCACTAAGGGTCATGTTCAGTCAGTCGGCGGAATTATGATGTTCAAGCCTTCTTATAAGATTGAAAGCCGTAGTGGTAGTACATTGACATTAGACCAAGACTTCATGGGCGCAGTTGATGATTATGTATATGTTATCAAGGAAGATGGTACTCCAGTTCCTGGAATTATCCAAATTGATACAATAAGTAATAATGTAGTTACATTAAGCGGTTTAGATTATAACGGAACTATTGTAAGTTTGATTGATATTGGTGAGGAAGATGACTTAGTTATCGGTGTTAACTCAACTAATGTTACAACTGCTTACTTAAAACCAAGAGGTTTCTCAATTTCAGAATTCGTCTTAGGTCAGACAGACCCCGAAGACCCTACTACAAAATATATTGATGAGAATAATAACCCGAAAGTATTTTTTGGAGATTTGGACACTTCTGGTATTCGCTTTGCAGACCAAGCGCCCAAGACACGTGGTTTCGGTTTGTATTCTGAAAACGTATTCTTAACTGGTACAATTACAACCGATTTAAGCTCTGGTAAATTTGCTGGTATTGATACATTAAATGGCGCGACAGCCACACAGATTTCTGGAGACACTTCAAGAATCGTATTCTGGGCCGGCGCGACAGATACAACAACAGAAAGAGTTAGATTAGCACCTTTCCAAGTTACAGAAAATGGTTCTATCTATGCGAGAAGAGGTATATTTACCGATGCAATTCTTACTGATTCCTCAATCCATGGCGCAGACATCTATGCGGCACGTATCCATGGTACTGGTAAGTCAGAGAGTCCTGTAAAAGACTACGGTCTTGCCTTCTATGATACTACTGACGGAATCGTATTCTTCGAGGGTGCTTATGGCGGACTTACAACACCTACTGAAGTATTCTCTATCGGTAATAATGGATTAAAGAAAGGTAGTAATTACTTTATTAAAGTTGGTTCTGGCATTGATTTTGAAGGTAATAACTATTTCACAAAAGCCGCCCAAAATGAAACTCAATATATACGCTTAAATACAAACTATATAGCGGGTGCGCATCTTGACGGAGAAGGCGATGAAGTTTTAGATAATAGAATTACTTTCGATGAAACAAACGGAATTGATTTTAGTTTCTTAACAAATGATTCAATTATGAATATCAAACAAGGTAAAATTACAATGAGTACAACTGATGTTCAAATTGATAATACATTTTTACTTGCAAATCATTTACAGTATAAAAAGGTAAATAATGGATACGATTTGTTCGTATTGGGTTAAAAGGAGGAAATAGATGAGCAGAGAAATAAGTGTAGGTACCGGTTGGGGTACGAACTATAAAGGTGGTGTGTGGAACGCCGGTTATGGAACCGGCGGTTCCCACATGGTCGGTTGGGACAACGGCGATGTCCGTGCGGAGGTCTTTGAGTTCGAAACTGGAGACTGGCCTGTTACTCATCTCCACTGGGATGGACCAAGTACTACTCTTGACCAAGGCAATGCTATTCCTATCAGATATATTCTTTCAACTTCGGAAGGAACTTATGTAGACGCGTGCGGCGAGGTTTCGGGAAGCCATGAACTTGACCAAAATACTCGAAACGACCTTGATGTTTCATTAAGTCCACGTACTACTTATTACATTACATTCTTCCCTGGAACTACTAGCGGTACGGGCGGCGGCTTCGGTTTGTACTGGATTGGTACCGACTTCCCTGGTGATACCTTCACCATGTATATGTTGGAGCAGGACTATACTCCTTGTACTGCGCCGACCTCTGTATCTGTAAGTCCTGCTATTCAGACTCCGGGTTCCAACTCAACCTTAAGCTGGAGTGGAGCTACTGCTGGTACAAACCTTACTATTGGTTCTTATGATATTTATCGTGCTACTTCGGCTAGTGGAACTTATAGTTATTTGGGAAATACTACAAGTACCTCTTATAGTGTTGCTGCACCTTCAGCAGGTTCTTATTACTATTATAAGATAGTTACAAAGCCGTCTCAAAGCGTTACTGGTTATGACTCTCCATTGAGTTCAGCAAGCAATGGTTTAAAGGGTAATACAGTTCCTGGTGCGCCAACCGTCTCAGCGAATAAAACTCTTTTACCTTCTGCTGGTGGTAACGTTACATTTACCGCAACTCCTGGTAGTGACCCAGATGGACAGACATTAACTTTATATTATGCCTCTTCTACATCTGGAACTAAATATTCATTTACTTCTCCGTTGAGTTTAGGATTTTCTCCTAATTCACCAAAGACTTATTATTTCTATACTTATGACGGTCTTGCTTATAGTTCACCTGTTTCTATAACTATAACACTTAACGTAAAGCCAGTTATTAGTAGCTTGACTTATCAAACATTAGGAAGTTATACCGCTTTAGGAGGAGATGGCGCGACAGGCTATCAGCAAGGATATGCTTGTAATATCGCACCGAAGATTACTGTAAGCGAAGTGGGTACTGTAACGATTGAATTGGAATATTATTCGTCTGATGCAACTACCACTTGGGATTCAAGTTCAGTAACGCGCGTAACTATGTTACAAACATCGATTTCCAGTACCAGTGGAGTAATTTTGAATAGTTGTAATATTCACCAGTATATTACTCTTGGTGCTACTAATGTCCATTGGCGAATACGAGCTAAGATAAATGATGGCATTGAAGATAGTGACTCTGTTTACTTTCCTTCTGCATCAAGTGGCCAATATTATGCTATTGCACATGCTTCACCATTACTTGCGTCATATAACCAATTTGCAAATTCTGATATTATTGGTACCAATACTGGAGATGTCTGGCGCAATGTCCGTATGAAAGTATATAACGATACTTCCGTTCCTGTAGCTACAGCGTCTGCCGTAGTAAATGGTTTGACATTAACAGCTACTGCCGTATCAAGTGTAGACGGAGTTTATCGTTATGTAGATGTTACTCTTCCTGATGGAATTGCAAGCGAGGCTACAATCGCTATTACCGCTGCTTTAAAGGATTCTGGTAATACTATTGCTAAAAATACAAATGCCACAGTTAAGGAAACTAAACTTCCTACGATGAGCGCCTTATCACATGGCGCCGGCACCATCAAACCTTTCTCGGATACTGGTGATTTTGAGATTACTACTGTATGGCCTTTTGGTTTATATGAAACTCTTGATAGTACAACATTAGCGGCTTATAATTGTAGCACAACAGTAGCAAATGTTATTAAGTTAGTTTATTCAACTAGCGGTTCTGGTAGTGGTGCAAATAGAATTACAAAAGACCTTACTTGGGTAAAGGATGCAGATACCTTAACAACTACAATGGGAAGAGAAGATGCTTATGATTGGGACCATACTCTTGGAATTTCAACATATGGCGGCGCGCATAATTACTATTGTAGATTAGAGATTACAAATCTTTTCGGAAAAGTTAATGCTACTGAATGGGTTCAAAGAACATTTAACTTCGCAGAACCAGTACAGTCACCTACAATTACAAGTATTGACTGGTCTTTAGACGGTGCAACTAACTGGGGCGCATTAGGAAACGATGCAATTCAAGAGGGCGTATATCTTCGTATTAACTGTTCTTTTGGGTTATTTACTACCGATGATGTAACGGTTTCTATCTTACTTACAAACACTACTGGTGAAAGAAGTATAGCTTGTGCTGAAGAGGGTTCTCCAACAAAGATAACTCCTGTAACTTATTTGAGTACAGAATTGAGCCGCGCGACTGGTAGAACTCCTGCTTCAAATACAAAGTCTTATATCTACCATATTACAAATGAAATTGCCGATACTGTTGATAGACAATGGCGCCTTCAGTTTGTAAATAGTGGATACACAACAAATTCAAGTTATGTACTTACTCCAGTTATAAGACAATGCGCGCCTAACCTTGTGCTTGACAACTGCGAGACCGATGAAGATTACAAACTTTATTATACTTACTCAATGACAGATTTAGGATTTGATTCCACTAATGTAAATAACTCAGTTACAAACTATATATCTGACGGTACATCGAGATTGGCAAGTACCGCAATCTTAAATACAGTAGGTTCAGGAATTGAAGGAGAAATTCAATCTACTGTAACAGGATGGGAAGCTAAGCCAATCTGTGTAGAAATGGTTTCGGTAGTTTCAGGACTTTACACTCACACAAAGACTTACTACTCAAACGTGATAATCGTGTATGCGGTTTCTCCTACCGTTGCTTATAGAAAAAATAAGATTGGTATGAATACTGATGCCCCAGCAAGTGGAACAATAGTAGACATTCACCAATCTACAAAACGAAAAACTATTTTAATTCAAGGTTATACTCAAGATTTCCAACCTACCAAGTTTGAAATAGATGTTTCAACAGGTCAGATTAAATTTTACCTTAATGGTACAGTACAGCATACACTTGATTTAATGAACGGAACATTAACCTAAAAGAAAACGCCTGAGATAAAACTCAGGCGTTATTTTTATTCTTCTATAAAGGGGAGCATATATTGGAAATCTTCAATGGATAACTGCAATCCTTCTAATTCTTCAAGCGTAAAAGAAATATCTGGTGCATCTACATCCAAGAATTCAAGATTGTTAATCTCCTTCTGAGCAGTTTCAAAAACCTCTGGTCTGATTTTGATTCCACTTCCATCGGCTGTCTTTTTGAACGAGCCGTCTTCTTCTTTTTCCCCATATTGCTGAATGATTTTGTTAAGTTCTTCGGCATAAAACTTATTTTCGCCCTCTAAACTGGCGCATAACTTATTAAACTTATAAGCGACTTTAGCGGGCGCCTTTATCTCCTTTATTCTCGAATAGATATTCAATATCTTGAATACCTGCCACATTTTTATCTGCATCCTTTTTACTCCCAATTTATAATTTTAGTTTTTTGCTGATTTGTGTCGGTTACATATTTTCCAATACCAACCGCGTCAGCTATATCATCGCTAACGGTTACATCATACCATTCTTTTACCAAAAGCTGCATTGACCTTTTCTTATCAGTTCTTGTTCTTCCCTTTACTCCACAGTGGGCGCGCCATGTATTCGTAGGACATAGTACATATTGAATTCCTAATTCAACACATAAGTCTATTAAAACTCCTTGAAGGCGCGCAAGAGTTTCAAAAGTTGTTACTCCCATGGTCTGTTGATATTGGATACCTTCGATTCCTATTACATCGCATTTCCAATTTTCAATCATAGAAATAAGCCATAATCTAATCTCATGAATACGCTTATCTTCTTCTGTTTCTTTCGCCTCAAAGGTACCATAGCCTACAAGGTTTGGTCCATCAAAAATACTATAACCAGTAATATGAGTGGCTTGGTCAAGAGCAAGAACTCTATTTTCACCTTTCATCTTTGGTTTTATGATACTCATATTCTGTTTGAACTGATTTTGTTTACAAACAGGACACTCTCGCTTTGAGCGAATTTTCTTCCAAGGGGCATATACTTTATGTCCCTCGGCGCAAAGAAATTCCATTTCTGTATCAAGATTTTGATAATCGGTTGAGAGAACCTTCCAGCCATCGGGCGCAAGTTCTTCAGCAATCGCTTCTATCTTAATTTTGGCCATATCCTAATTCCTTGAGGCGTTCGCTCATTACTGAACCCTCTCGATTATAGTTGTAGAAGTAAAGTGGTGAGAGAATATCCTTACAACCTCTGAAGTTATCATACTTATGCATGAGGTCAGATACCCACTTAACATCATCATCATATTTCTGTGAAGAGAACTCAACGCTCTTTGCCCATTCGGCCCTAAATGCCCACTGCCATACAGTATGCTTATATGTAGGAATATGGAAGTTATTGTGTGACCAGCAAATGTGAACTACATTATCTTCTGGATAACGCTCAAAGAAAAGCATAACCTTTGAGATTGCGTAATTATCAATAAGCCAATCATCACCATCAAGGAGCCAAATTATATCACCAGTTGCAAGACGAAGTCCCTCATTGCGGCCAAGTCCACTTGAATGGAACTCACGGTCAATAATAATCATATTAGAGAAACTATCTCTCAAATAGTTTTCGATAATTTCGTGAGTTCTATCTTCGCAACAATCGCAGATAAAAATTGGTTCAATTTTGTCATGGTCATATACCTGATATTTTAATGAACATAAGAGAGGTTCAATAAATTTTTCGAGGTTATGAACCGGGATTACTAAGGAAATCTTCATAGTTTATTCCATCCACTCTTTTATATTATATTTTGTTTGTTCCCATGGATGAGCCACAATCGCGCGAACTACATTACAATGGGCGCAGAAATCATTTGGGGTGCGAAGAAACTTTTCAATTTCTTCAGGGGTATGGTCTTTAACAGTAATGCCAGCATCTTCTATCGGAATCTTCGCTAAGTCCATGGCGCCCGTCTCTTCAAAATACTTGAAGAAGTGAGGTAAGTTTGGAATTACGCAACATGGATAAATGCGTCCGTCCCTTAAGAAGTAGCATTGTGCCATTGAACTAGAGAAACAAGAATAGAAGCTTTCCTTTGGGAAGTCTGCTTTATCGTGAAGTGAGATATTCCAAAAGCCGGCTTTATTATACATTTCAACTTTTGGAAAACCATATAAGATGTCCCCATAGTCCAAGTTTAATCCGGGATAGCAACTAATGGTAATTGAAATATCATTTTTAATAAATACAGGTAGTAACTCATTCTTTCTCTTTTTTAAGAGAATTCCATTTGTTACTACATTTATATCGCTATCTGGGAATAAACATCTTACACACTTTAACATAAACCCAAGTTCAGGATGAAGTAAAGGCTCGCCGCCAAGAATACGAATTCTTTTTATTTGAAGACCGCTTTTAGCAACTTCCTTCCATTCTTCCTCAAACTTATCAGGGTCTACAAACCAATGTTCTGCGAGGGGTGAGAAGTGTGAACACCCCGCGCAGTTTAAGTTACAATGGTCTACGATATGATATTCAAGAGACTCAATCATTTTAAGCCAGTGGAACCGAATCCTCCACCTCTGTCCTCCGTATCAATTTCAAGTACACTTTCTGTAGGGTAGAATGACATCTTAGGAACTTCTGCAAGAACTAACTGACAGAACTTCTCACCCTTTCCGATAGTATAACTTGAACCATAAAGAATAGAAGTAACTCTACCTTCTTCATCGACCGTGATATCCTTAATAGGACTTTCTACATTTTCGACAATAACTTTGATTTCGTCACGGTATCCTTGGTCGATAGTGCCTGGAGTATTAGCGACTCTAAGCTTTGTTTTTACACAGCGGCCGCTCTTTGGACGAACCTGAATTTCATATCCTGCGGGGAGCGCAACCTTGAGACCTGTTGGTACAAGAACTGTCTCTCCTGGCTTTATAGTAATATCATCTAACGCAAATACATCGGCGCCACTATCAGTAATGTGAGCGTACTGAGGCATCTTAGCATCAGGTGAACAGAACTCAATAGGTACAAGGACATTTCTCTTTGAGATTCCTTCTGTATCGTTTACTGCATTAACGATAGTACCAATTATACTTTTAAGGAAATCACGCTTTTTAACAGAAAGGTCTAACTTTTCAATTTCCTCACAAATTCCTTCAAAACTATTTGTTAAATCTTCCGCCTTCATTCCAGAAGCATTTACAGCCTGAACGAGTGCAATCTTATCAGTTGGGTTGTTTACTGACTGATTAAATGACTGCGCAATAGCCGGCGCGATAAGCTCGAACTGGTCTTCCTCTAAACTAAGAAGTGAAGAAATTCCAGTAAGCATACTTTCATTTTCTTCGCCAGCCAAGTTGAGAATCATATTTAAGTTCTCTGACGCCTCGTGAATCTGAATTGGCGTAACACTTGCCTTTTCAGGAGTATTCTCCATTATACTAAGTCCTCCCAAACATCAGCAAAAACCTGAGTAACAGTTACAACCCAAACTTCTGCGATGATTTCGCCCTTTGACTTCTTTGTCTTATATTCAAAACCGGCCTTTTTTACGATATAGCCTTTTTCTGAGGCCTCCTGACGAATCTGTTCAATCATCTCTTTAGCCTGAGTTTCGCTATCTGCTCTATACTTACTTGTAGTTTCTAAAAGCATTTTATTTCCTCCTTAGGATATATTTTCCCTTCATATATATATATTATAACAAAAATATTTTTAAAAATCAAATTTTTGTTGGATATATTCTTTTGCATATTGATTGTCGCTTGCAAGTTTTACTCCAAGTACTTCATCAATATGCGGTTTCTGATTTGGTCTAAAGCGCCCAAACTTTACGATTACTCCATAGTCTTTAATGGTTTCCCATATATCTTTATTAAGGTCATAATCCTTTTCGAAAAAATTTCCAGTTTCTATTTCGTATTCTGTATATCCTGTATAAATAACAATCGGTTCAGAGCTATGAACCCTAAAGGCTTTTACGAAACCTAATAACTGAAGTGGAGTATCAAAAGGCTCAAGTCCAGCGATAACGACGCCTTCCGTAATCGGATTATTAAGATATCTTTCTATAATTTCTTCAAAAGGTACCTCAATATCAGGGTGGTGCGCGAGGTCACAGTTATGACAAAGTTGACAGCCATTTTCTCTATCGCACTTAAAGTCGCAATCAGGAAAAGCAATATACATTACTGCCTTTTTATAATTTACGAAATCTTCATCAACAAGTCCCTTTATTCTCATTTTGTCCGTCCTTTAATCCAGCTAAATATCCACTTGTATAACAGTCATTACTATATTTCTCTATACGCTTATATACATCAGGATACAGCGCGGTCATCATAAATTCAAAACTTAATTCAGCATTATCCTCAAAAAGTTCTAACTTCTTCAGAAGTCTACGAAGGTCGCTTACCGTAATGGTAGGCGGCGTTTCGGTTGTCTTTATATCCTTTTTATCCATTTATTTTCTCCTTATCGGATATTCTATTCCTTCTCGTTTGTGGAAGACTCCTTTATCGATTCTAGATATTGCACGCCCTTCCACATCATAATCGGCTCCTATATCTTTATAGGTTCTTGTGGTATTACGTAACTGGCAGATTATTTCGTCAACATCTTCATCAGTTAATTTTCCTATGTACCTTTTTCCTATAGGATACTCAATATCTCGGTGATAAGTCTTACCTCTATTAAAATCATTCAAACTTGTTCGAGACGTAAAACCATATTTTTTCAGCAGTTCATTGGTTGACATTTTCCCTTCTTTCAAGTCTATTGTTAGTTGCCCAATCTGCTCCTCACTTAAAAGGGCTTCTGGGTGGTCGGCCCCTCTCATAACCGGAGGAGCCTCCCCGCCTTCCAACAGATTATATCCATTTGGTGCCAAACTATCATAAAACTTAATCCAATAACGTTCTCTTTCGTTATAGTTTTCTACCTGACTTTCAAGCACCCTAAAGGAAAAATGTTCTTTGCCATATTTTTGAATTGCCTTTCCTATCAGTTCATTATTTAAAGTTGCCGCAGAAGGTTTACAATGAGACTGAAAACGAATTTTTGCATCAATAGCTTGCCCAATATAAACTTTATTGTTTATATCGTTTTCTATAATATAAATATCTTTGACTTTAGGCTTGATTTCCTTCATCATTCAATGCCATCCATTCTCTCTTATCAAACTCTTCTTTTCTTGCTTTTGACCAAGAACTAGTTGGAACATAAAACCCTACAACTCTTGTAAATTCTACGGCTTTAGGCTTGCCGCATTTTGGGCATATTTCTCCATAGAAATTATGATTATTTTCACATTGAGAAATTTTTCCGTTAAATGCGAAGTAAGTAACCTTTTGACTAGCCACCCAATTTAACAAGTTCCAAGCCTTTTCAAAACTATCAAAAGGACTATCGACATTGACGTGCATAATACTTCCGCCATTACAGAAACCGTCAAATGCCGAACAAATTTTTGTACGCTCTTGTAATGTAGCGTCAATTCCAAGGGGAATCCATTGGTTACCATAAAGGGGTAAGTCTTTAACCACCTTTTCAGGATATAAGAATTCATCCGCTTTCTGCATTTTATACGCGGCCTGCTCAGCAGGAACTTGCTCCTTATTCCATTTGTAGTCTTTATCTAAACAGAACATATCACCAACATTTGTAATGGTTTTGAAAATCTTTTTTCCAAAATCATAAGCTTCTTGAGTATAAAAAGCCTTTCCAAATTCATCAAACTTTACATATCCAAAAGCCTTCATTGTCTCATAAATACCATTTATACCAACAGTATTATATTGCGACTCAAGAGATTTGAGGCCATGAGTGTAAGTAGGCAAAAGTCCCTTTTCAATATTTCTTTTAATAATACCTCTTACTATATCAAGGATTTTAAGGTCTTTTTCTACCAAATCCTTAAGCAATACAAGATATTCCTGTTCATTCTTCGCAATATAGGCTAATCTTGCAAGGTTTAAAGTTGCAACTTTTACACTACCAACTTCAAGGGCGGTGCCGCCAATAGAGTTGAAGTAAGAATCTGTAATATCAGATTTTAATCTACAACAATTAGAGAGGCTGTTTACTGTACTATCGGTGAAGAAATTAAAGATGTTCCACTTACGAGATGCCTCGCACGCCCATTTAGCAAATTCTTCATCAACAAACTTACCATTTTGATAGAGAAGAGAGGCTGTTAAAACTGGGAAAGTAAAAACATTTTCTTCTCTTGTTTTATTAAAAACATCAATAAAAGCTTTTTGGAAGTCTATAATTTCTTCTTCATAATCAATCATATAACTTCCATCTGGAAACTGCGCGCCACCAAAGATTGCTTCGAAATAAGGATGGTCAAACACAGTAACATTAGTGAAGGCAGACTGGTCACCGCGCACCCAATTCTGATTTAACTGAAAGATTAAGGCCTGGATTTGCTGGTTTCTTTCAAAGATAGGATCCTTATATCGACCAGCGGTTTTATCCTTGTTCCAAAAATAGAACATATAAGGAATTAAATTGGGCATACCGACCGCGCCAGACTGTCGTCTACTAAGATATTCAACCCACTTCATAATGAAAGACACAAAGGTATCGAGATGTTGTGGTGGATAAGCTTTTGTCCCGTCATTAAAGAACAATCCCTTCTCTGCTATGGGCTTAAGGTCTGCCGCAAAACAATAGTCCCAGAATGTTGTTGAATTGAAATCATGCAAATAAATATCATAATTCCATAAAGACTCCATCATTTCATTGGCAAACTTAAAGCCATATTTCTTCTGTGCTTCATAATAAATTTTGTTAAAGGCAATAAGTTTTTGATGAGGCTTACTCATCTCGCTTACCATTGGCACAATATCTTTAACCTTTACATTTGAGTTACTATCAACTGAAGCATTTGCAACATTCTGTGTATCAACAAAATTGTCGATAAAATTAACGTAACTCAGAGTATCATCATCAAAACCTTGAAGCTCAAGGAAATCTTCTCCATACTTTTCAACCATTTTATTGAATTGTGTGGTGAAGTTTTTGCAAAACTTTACATTTATATTCATTTATACCTCCAAGCCATTTACCCATTTAACTGCACTTCCGAAATCTAAGATTTCTCCATTTACATCCAAACAAGGTACCGAACTAATTTCTTTCTTTTCCATTTCTTCTACATCGTTACATTCGATATAGTCGACGCCCTTCTGCTTGAGCTTTGCCTCCAAAACCTTACAGCGTGGGCAACCCGTAGTATATAAAATATTTCCCATTAATCTACCTCTTTATCACAGAATATACAATGTCCTGTTTCGTCATAACAATGTGGGCAAATGCCACGGAGATATTTATTTTCTTCTACCGCTGCATTAGCTTTGGCGCTAAGTGTGAAGATACCCTTCTGCGCTTCCTGCTCGATAACGCCTAAGTTATCCTTAATCTTTCTCTGAATTTCAGGTCCACTCATTGACTATCTTACCTCCTTTGTATTTTACTTCATCCCATTCATAGAACATCTTAAATAACTCATAATTCCGTTCTCGAATATACTGGAATATATCACGAATCTCCTCAAAAGATAATTCAACTTTTTTTAGATATGACCATTTTGTATAATGGAAATAACTATTATCTCTACAAAACTTATAAAGCGTTTGAGAATGCGGCGCGTATGATTCAAACCAACGAAAACTCAACCAACAATTCAAAAGTTCTATAAAGTCACGAAGTTCTTTAGTCTTCAGAAATTCATCATCATAATTAAGTAGAATTTTTATACTATCCATCCGCAAAAATAAAATCTGGGTGAAAATTTTTGGTAATCTTTCCATTAAAAACTGGTTCTCCGTGGAACATCCATAGGAGATATTATAATATATCTGGCGCGCCATTCTCTTATTGTCGGTACAAAGGCGATACAAAGTTTTATCTTCCATATAGCCATAATACTCTAAAAAGAACGCGTTAGGAATTGTAACAATCCTGAGCCATTTCTCTAATTCTTCTGAAGAATAAATCTTAATAGGAAATTTATTTCCTACTGGATAGGGATTGATTCCGGGCTTGGTGCGGAACTCTCTTTGATTTTGTAACTGAAGAATTAAATCATAAGGTTTAAGACTTGCCAAGTCGTAGTCATGTAAAAAGATACCTGTAACTTTATTGGCAAAATTCGGTTGTAATTCTTCAAAGGATAATAGGTTCTGTGAATCCGGCGCGAGACGTATGTGCGCGCAATTCAGTATGCGCTTTATTTGGTCTTGTTCCACAGTCTTCTTTCCAAAGTTCGCTATATGTTGGTCATAGATATGCATATTCGGGACAGTTCGTTCTATCTCAGGCGGCAAAGGAATATATTGCTCAGGATTGAAGGCTCGGCCGCCATATTCACAGTTTGGTAAGAATAACTTTTTAGAATAACAACCGTCATCGTAGTCTTTTCTAATTATATATTTAGAGTAAGGCTCTGGCGCCAAAGTTGGCGTCAGAACCGTTAAAAAGTTATGTTGACGATAGTAGGTAATAAGCTTGGCGCACTCAAGATTAGGGATTACATTTTCATAATTGAAAAAATCGTAATCAAAAACTCCTATGCTCATGCTATATCCTCATCATTTCTATTATTTATTATTACTTCATTTCCATTTACTTCCGCAATCGTTTCGACTAAATGGAACTTTGTGTTCTTATATTTCTTCGCGCGGAAGTCCTGTCCGTCACGGACACCTGTGACAATAATCTTATTTCCACGAGCGAACTCACTCTTACGGATTACGTGTTTCTTACCGTCGGCGCCACGTTCACTTATCTGTTTGTCATAATTCTGGAAGACTCCATAAATCTTTACAAGTACAACTCCGTCTGTTGTAAGAAGTGTAACTGTCTTCTTTGACTTATCCCTATCAAGAACTGTTCCAACAATTCTACTCAATTTCAAGATAGGAACTTGCTTGCCTTTTATCGGAACATATCTTTCTACAACTGGGTTCTCACTCAAATCGCAGAACCTGTCCCAACCATGGTCATTATAATCGATGTGCGCGAGTTCATGTTCGTGGATGTAACAACTTAATGCTTCCATTTCCCACTTACTTACAGAACCAAGACAATACTTATTCCATACATCACTTATCAATCTTTCGTTTACTGCTTTCAAGAGTTCTGCATTATGCTCTTTGACATAAGGACGAACTTTATCCATATGTTTCTGATAGATGTTATCCCACTTTGTCTGCAAGATTCTAAATCCTGATTCAGAAGTTTCAGACGGTGCCAATAAATCTATATCAAAATTCTTTGAGAAAAATCCAAATGCAATATTATCCATTCCATAATATTGTCCGTCTTTCATTTTCTTCAAATACTTATTGAAGTTGAAGACACGGCGCTCCATGTCATATTCGTCTGGGATAAGACCGAAGTCAATCAACATTTTCATATTCTGAAGTGTGATTCTCTTCTTACAATCACTTACAGACTCTGCATATACTCTCATCAGTTCAACTCTATCTCCAAATGTGTCGAAGGCGCCCGACTTAATCAAATTGATGACCTGTGGCTTATTTACCTTTACACGATTTGTGAAGTCCTCGATTGAAGTATAAGGACGATTTGCGATAATTGACTTGATGAGGTCTTCACCAATACGAGTTATACCTGACATACCAAATCTAATTTCATTCTTCTCTACATCTGGAGAGAATGTATATGAACTCTTATTGATGTCGGGTGGCGCGATAACTACTCCTGCTGACTGCATACGACCAATGGCGCTCGCAATCTTACCGTAGTTTGTTGCCTTTACCTTTTTCTTTTTCTTTCCCTCTTTTGTTACAATGATTGTCGCGGGATAACCATTCGCGCCGTCATCTTCTTCGTATGAAGATTCTACTTCATCTTCATCTTCATCGAACTCTTCCATTTCTTCATAATAAGGTTCTTCTGCTTTCGTCTCTTCGATAGCCTCTTCATCAGGTTCTTCTTGAGTTTCATTGCCGCCCGCGTCATTTATTAAGCAAGCGCAATCCCAAAAGATTTTCGGATACTTATAAGCTAAGTTCATTTCCTGAAGTGCAATCAAACTATATGCAAGCGTGTGCGCTCTACAGAATGAATATCCTCTCTGAACTCGTAACAATACATCCCATACATAATGAACGAGTTTCATATCGCAACCTTTTTCTTCAGCGTTCTTGAAGTATGTCTGTTCACATTCCTCAAACAACTTACCTTGCTTTTTTGCGATTGCCTTACGACACTTATCCGCAAAAGACAAGTCATTCGCGCCGAGTTCTTCCTCCTGCAACAATGACATCAATCCCTCTTGGGACTCACAGACGCCATCGACGATTGCGCTATTACTCTTCAACCAATCTATCTGTTCGGAAGTAAGACCATAAGCCTTCATTTCCGCATACCATTCTTCAATGTTTTCTCTATAACGCGCCCACATATCGAGAGGCTGTTCTGCACCTTTCTCGGGCGCCATAAGTCTAATAACAGAGTTAAGAACGGCTAATTCATCTACTGACTTCGGATGCGCGAGAGCGATACCGTTCACACCAGACTGCTTTTCCATCTGGAACAAGCTATTAATCTCATGGTTCTGAACCATATCCCACATCTTCGGGTCAGTTCTTTCTATATTATACAAACCTACAATCGAGTTATATGTCTCGCGCAGAGTAGGCTTTCTTTCTGCATATCCATATTCACAAAGCAAATCAATACAGTTGTGAATCTTATCCATCGCCTCAACTGACAACAAGTCAATCTTAATCAAACTTGCGGCCTCACTATCGTGAAGTTCAAACTGAGTACAAAGTGTACCATCGGGCGCCCTCATAAGTGCTGTTGACTCTGTGAATGGTTCATCTACGAAGATAACTCCACCTGCGTGAAGACCACTACCACAAATAAGACCTTCAATCTTATGAGCGACTTCCCAAAGTTCAGGATAGTTGTCTAACATTTCTATTCTAAACTGCTTGATAGGTGTGAATCCCTTTTCTTCATCACCATCCATACACTCATCGAGTGAACGGAGCTGGCCTCTATCTGCGGGGATTAAGCTTGCGATATATGTTGCAATATCTACATCAATTCCAAGACCTCTTGCGGCGGTTAAGACTGCTGACTTAGACTTTTCTGTACGGAATGTTGCAACATTTGCAACTCTATCTTCACCATAAACCTTACGGAAGTGCTGAAGAACCTGTTCACGGCGGCCGCCCTCAATGTCGGTATCAATATCGAGGACAGATTCACGCTTAGGGTTCAAGAATCTCCATGGGAAACACTTTGTTGTTTCTCTCAAGTTATTCATCTGGATAATATCCAAACAATACAACAAAAGGAAACCACCACCAGAGCCTCTTGAAGGACCAACTATTGTGCCAGCGTTCCAACATTCATCAATATTTTTCTGAAGATTGAGGAAGTATGCAGACCATCTTGCTTTGTTGACTTCTGACGATTCCCATGTACGCTGAAGATTATCTTCGAGTTCCGCCATGGATTCGTCATTCTGTAAATCCTTATGTGTCTTAATTCCTTCAATAACTGCGTCTACAAGATACTTGTCGCTCTTATATTCAGACTTAATGAACTTTTCAAGTGTCGGCATCTTCTCAACCCACATCGGATACTCATCAACGTGTTTACCAACCTCGCGCCACATAAGTTCAGGAATCTTCAATGGCTTCTTCAAACTAAAGTTCTCACAACTATTTGTGATGAACTCAATACTCTCATAAGCCTTTTCCATAATTTCTTCAAAGTTTTCTTTGAAGCTATACTTCATATATTCTTCAATCTCTTCTGTACCCATCATATATGTGGTTGCATAGAAGTCATCGACCTCTCTATCACCATTCTGGGCATTGAGATATGCTTTATGGATAGCTCTATCTTCTTTCTTGATATAGTGGCTATCCGTTGTAATGATATAGCGCAAACCATATTCGTTTGCGAACTCTAAAAGTTTTCTATTAACTGCAATTTGGTCTTTATTCTTGCTCGGCTGCATTTCCAATACGAAGTTTTCTTTTCCAAAAATATCGCACATCTGTTCAATCCAAATGCCGAGCGTTTCATCAGATGTTCCACGCAAAATCTGTGTAGGGAGCGCGCCACCAAGACACGCTGTACTTCCAATTACATGACCAGGGTTTGCGCCAATAATGTCGAACAAATCCTGATAATAAGTCGGAACCCTACGCATACCTCTTGTTACATAACTTCTCTTCCAAGCGCGCGTTGAGATTTCAAACAACTGCTTGGCGCCAATTAAGTCCTTTGCGAGAAGAATGAAGTGATAATATCTATCTTTATCTTTATTATAATTATCTGCATTAAGACCATTTCTTACGAGATAAATCTCATTACCTCTAATAACCTTGAGGTCAGGATGCTTTGCTATTTCATTCTCAAGCTTCATCCAACCGCTAATAGATTCGTGGTCTGTCAATGCATAAACGCTATGTCCGAGTTCCTCGGCATAGTTTAAGGCGTCCGCGGTCTTAATGATACAATCGCGGAGACGCAAGTTACTATATTCGGAGTGGTTATGGACGCTGCCCGGGTACTTTCTTTCTGTCATTTTAATTTTCCTTTTTTCTCCTTATATAGTAATTACTCCAATACGCATTATCTGTGTGCTTGGCTACTTCATATTTATCTTGAAGTCCTAAAGTGTCTAATACTATATTTATGGATTCAATTAAATCATGCTCATTTTGATGGTAGGCTCCTCCAGAGTCGCCGCCATCACATACAGCCTCTTCAATTAAAAGGTTTAATGCTTTAACAATAACTTCATCATCCATTTTAATACTTCCTTTCATTTTTCTATATATATATTATAGCATAATTTTAGGAATTTGTCAAATTAAAATATCAACCCCATTGTTCAGCCATAGCCTCTGCTATTCCAATAAAAGTCTTACTTCTTTCTCGACTATCGCCCTTACCAGTATGCTGATGCCAAAGAGTATCAGTTCTGGTCGCGCCGTCCTTTGTCTTATAGGTTATAAGTTCTGGCTCAACAATGTTAGTTGGCTTTAAATTTGGAAGTCCCTTAATCCATAATCCAGTCTTCTTTCTTGTGGGTTCTCCATATTCATAAGGCTGAACATACTGGGTTGGTTTGCGCGGGAGTCCATATTTTTCTGCAATATCAGGAAACCACTTCGGACAATAATCTCCACTAAGGATATTAACAGGATTCTCAATTACCACCTTATCACAATCAGCATCAAAGAACTTACAGAAAAACTCTAAGCCTTCTCTCTGGCGTCCATCCTCTCTCTTCTTCGCAAAGGAGGGTGCGCCAGATACAGCTAAATGTGTGCAAGGTGGAAAGGCAATAATCATATCCCACTTAGGTACTTCATGGAACTTGCCGTCCATTGTGACGAAGCTTATCCCTGGGTTATACTCAATAGAGTGGTCTCCATTGTTAGTGGGATTAAGTATAAGAAGTACATCTTCCTTGATGTGCCACTCTGGGTGACCGCCACTTGGGTCAATAATATCGCATGAATAGGCTTCATGGCCGCGCGCTCTGAACGCACTACATACTCGTTGAGATTCTTCGCAGGCAACTAATACTCTCATTTTTATTCTCCTCTTACTGGGATGGTACGATGACCACCACCGATATTAGCTTGGATAATTTCTTGGTCTACATATCGTACTTCAAACTCAAGCTGGCCGCGATACAAGCAATCCAATAACCACCTTATATCATAATAGCTTTCAGCAGTAACGAATATATGACACGGCTTACATTCCATACGATATAATTCTTTATCAAGATAAGGAACTTTCTTGAGTTCTATTGTTTTATTACAATAAGGGCAATTTATCTTAGAAATCACTTACTTTATCCTCCTTTATTTGATATTGTTCGATAAAAATCTGAGGAGTAACAGTTCCCATCCAAACATTAAGATTAGCTTTACCTACTACTTCCATTTTTATTTCATCATATTGTTCAAGTTCTTCAATCATATCTTTCGCAAAGAATTTCATATATGCAATTCCATTCTTAACGATTTTTATTGTATCTTTATTTTTTCCCATAATCTGAACATCATTACGGGAGAAGTGAAGGTCTTTAACATAGATAAATGGTTCATCATTTCTCTGTGACCAAACACCTTTATAACTTGCAATATCTTCAATCAAATCAGCTAAATCATCATTAAAAGCCTGACGCTCAAAGTTTACTTCATAATAATCTTCACAAAGATTATATTTCTTTAATTCTTCATTAGCCTTTTCGTGAAGTTTACTTAAATCTTCATTTCTAATACTACAACCGGCCGCATTATCGTGTCCCTGTACGTATTCAAAGAGTCCTGTTGAATCGAGATAATCCTTGAATGAGGTCAATTCTGAATTTGAAAGTCCACGAATTGAACCTCTAATCATTCCTTCGTCATTAAGTCTTGCAACAATGGTCGGGCGCTTATAACGCTGGCTGAGAATCATAGCTACAAGTCCATTCAACTCACTTGGAAACTTATCATCATCATCAAGTCTTACAAACAAAATCTGGTTCTCTAACAAGTCATGCTTAAAGATTTTCTGTTCAAGGCGCGCGACAGCTTCATCCTTAAACTTATTCTGATGGGCGCGAGCATTAGTACATTCTCTTGCAGATTCAATAGCTGCCTTTTCAAGAGTTCCCTTTGCGCCTCTCTTCAAGCAAGGAATCATTCTTTCTCCGTCAAGGAATGCAATCAACATTCTCTCTTTTTCTGCTTGTGAACCTACACGAACCATAGCGTTAATGAGAGGAACTACATAGAACGCAACAGAAATAGGATTCAACGCATCCATTAACTCTTTATCAGTTGGTTCTACCTTACCAGTAATTGAATAAGCCTGCTTACGAGCTAATGAAAGGAAGAAGAAGTTTTTTACATTTGAAAAACCTTTTCTCCAAAAATACTGGTTTTCAATTTCAAGACCACTCATCATATCAGCGCAGATACCGAGGGCCGCGAGGTCAATATATTTACTTGCACTATCTCTTCCAAATCTTTCATCAAGAGCGCGACAAAACTGGTAGACAACACCAGCGCCAGAAAGGTTCTTGTTTTTATATTTAGGTGAAGACTGATTATTGATAACCGTCATATTAGACGCAAAATCTTTTTCTACAATATGGTGGTCAAGTACAAGAATCGGGCAGTTAATACGCTCTGCATATTCCTTGTCGTTACTACCAGCATCAGGAATAATCAAGAGGTCAAAATTCTCATTTGCAATTTCTTCCCAATGCTCTTCAAGACCGTGCGCCTTACCGTCATGGAGATACCATTTAATATCTAAATTCAAGAACTCAAGAAGGTACTGACCAATAATAGTGGCACTAGTGAATCCATCTACATCGCAGTCTACGATGATACCAATTCTTGCCTCGGGCGCCAAGTTAGCGATAAGGTCTACGCCCTTTTCGATATTCTCCAAATCTCTCCAATCTTGGAGACAGGATTCGTCGGGGTTGAGGAACTTTTCTACATCTTCGATACCTCTTTCACGAAGAAGGTTCTTTCCATAGTCTGAGCTAATGGGACTGTTAATTAATTTTACTTTCATTATCTTACTTCTACTCTCCTTTTATAAAGTTTCATAAATATTTCTTCACCACAATCGAAAGGACTTGCCTTCATCGGCGTAATCTTTTCTCTATCATATATAAAACTCATTTTACAATAAGCTGTATATTTCTTACACATATTATATAATTTGTTAAAATACTTATCTGAACCGTCAAGTTCTTCTCTATCATAACAAATTACAATTTCTCGTGGCGCACAAGTTCTAATCAATAAATCAATCTGATATTTATTCAAATTACTTCCACAAGACGCCACCGTACAATTTGGGAATGAAAACGACTCCGCTTGCAATACTGACTTTTCTGCCTCTGGGATAAATGCAATTCCCATTTTTCTTATATTTTCCTTATTAACATTTAACCCATAAAGATTAAACATCAACGGATGACTATAACATTTACCCTCAATCCATACTGGCGCATATTTACCAACTTGTTCTACTTCCTGTGGATTGAGCGCGCGCCCTCTAATTCCAACTAACCTATTATCCACATCAAAATGAGGTATAATAATTTTATTTTGAGATACGGAAAATCTAATATCAAACTTATCCATAGCCTCTTTTGTGATTGAATCTTTTAACCACTCAACTGGATAATACTTTGTATAGACATCCAAAAGCCCAGGCGGATAAGCCGGAAGAGTACGGCGCACTTTTTGCGCGCCATACTCATCGCGTTGGCTCTTATACGCTTGGGGGTGAGAGTTATCTAAAATCAGACTATTTGAGCAATTCAATATAACTTGGAATATATCAGTATACCAGTTATATTCAATCTGTCTGGTTTCATAATAATTTCTTAATAACTTAAAGATTGACATTCCGCCGCATTCTGTATAACAATAGAACATATGCGAATCTTTATAATAATAGAGCTTATATGAAGCCTCGTCCGCGTCTACGTTATGGCAGATTGTCTTACATAAAATGTAATCCTGCTTATCAATAGGCTGGGCGCCGAGTTTTTCCATAAGTCGAAAGACATCTTCATCTTTAAGTTGTTCGATTATTTCTTTATAATCTATCACAATTCATTCCTTTCGCCCGGTACCAGCATTTCACGTTCAGAAATTTCTTTATCGATTGTATCTCTTAATTTATATAAATCTTTTAATGGTAGCTCAATTACATCAATACCTTCTGCAAGAAAAATAAAGCGCTCTTCAGGATTTTTTGCTTGAAATGTTTCGCGCATTACTCGTAACGAAAAGGCATCCATATCTTTTGGAAATCTTATTATTACCATTTTCTTTCTCCTTATTCAAGTTCATTTATAATCTTTAACTGTTCAATCAATTCGCTCATATTTTCTTTTTCCCAACAATCCTGATACTTAAAATCTGTACCAACTGTAACTGGTTCTAATCTAGAGTTAGTCGCAAACAAATCAATTTTTCTCAAATTTCCGAGATTCGCATCACTCCAAATTCTCAACTGATTCCATTCACCACTTCTAACCTTATATACATCAGTTACAATAGTTGGTTCAGCTACAAGACCTTCGTTACGGAAGAAGTCAAGTTCTTCTTTTGTCGGGCGCGACATAATAACACCAATATCTGCCTTGTTGATGATAGAACGGCTACCAGCAAGTGAGGCCTCATTCTTAATATTACTATTATCATCGCCTTTTGCGTTTAACTGTGTT
>Ga0265300_10000689_pt1 | contig 35020 bp, 30 predicted proteins | sample AusTroGonzalo_MG_FD_193482 | JGI IMG/M metagenome (GOLD analysis project Ga0265300, IMG submission 193482) | Bovine rumen microbial communities from tropical cattle in Woodstock, Queensland, Australia - Gonzalo_03 | ecosystem: Host-associated > Mammals > Digestive system > Stomach > Rumen ...
GCATCCTTGATGTGGTGCACGAAGAGCTTCTTGCCCTGCTCGGCCTTGAACTGCTGACCCTGAATTTCTACAATTGCGTACATTGTTTATTTTATTGTATTTAAAGGGATTTTTCCGCGAGGCGGCGCACGTTCGTACACACTTCATTCTGCCCCTACGGACTCTAATCGGGGTGCAAAGGTACAACTTTTAGTTGAGAGTAGAGAGTTGAGCGTGGAGAGTTGTGTGTTATTTATGAAAGTTTAACACTTTGAGTAAAGGCAAAAAATAAAGCGATGACTTTCGCAAGCAACCGCTCCATATCTTCAATAGGTATTAGTTTCCTAAGGTAAAAAGATTGTTTTCAGGATAACGTCTGCAAAGGTAAGACAATTTTTCTTAACTGCCAAATTTTTTCCGACTTATTTTTGTTTGAAGTAACATGTGTGCCCACACAAAAGCAAATTTTATCAAATATTAACATAAAAAGTTGCGCAATCGATTATTTTGTCGATAAAATAAGCACTTTATATGGTCTATTTCTTCTGTAATTTTTTGAGGCGTCGGCGGGCGTCACCGGCATCGGGGTATAGTTCGAGGGCCTTTTCGTAGTTGCGGATGGCTGCTTCAGTCATGTGTTCGTGTTCGCATTCGCGGCCAAGGATGGTGTATTCGGCAGCCAAGCGTTTCAGGAGTTCGTTTTTCTGTTTGATTTCCTCTTTCAGTTCTGCGATCTCAGCTTTCTGTCGGTTGATGACTTCCAGTTTGCGACGGATGAAACGACGGATGTGAGGCTTCTCGATGTCGTAGCGCGAATGGATGGCCTTGTAGAAGTTTTCGAGGAATTGTTCGAAGTCACCCTGATCGAAGGCTTTCACGGCATCGTGGTATTCACGGTCGGCCTTACCTTCCTGCATGGCTTGGGCAATCAGTGTCTGATCGTTGTAGCGGTTGGCAAACTGCACCACTTCCGCACGCACAAATATATCACTTTGGCGCAATGGAGCTTTCAGCGTGATACCTTCGAGCGAGGTACAACGTGAGAGTGCCACGTAGGTCTGTCCGCCAGCAAAGGCTCCTCCGCCTCCGAAGTCGATAGCTACCTGCGAAAAGGTCAGTCCCTGACTCTTATGAACGGTAATCGCCCACGCCAGACGAATCGGGAACTGGGTGTAGGTGCCTAAGAGTTCTTCTTCAATCTTCTGTTCCTTCTCGTTGAAGGTATAGCGCATATTCTCCCAGATCTCACGTTCCACATCCCATGCGGAGCCGTCTTCAGTAATGATGCCAATCAGTCCTTCTTCCTCGTCGATGTATTCGATGGTTCCAAGCGTGCCGTTTACCCAACGCTTATCTTTGTCGTTCTTAATGAAAATTACCTGAGCCCCTGGTTTCAGCTGTAGCTCCATCGGCGTGGGAAGTGAGGTCTCAGGGAAGTCACCTTTGATCTCTCCTGTGAAGGTGACGGTGTCACCGTCGAGTGCTGCCAAATGTTGTTCGTTAGTGTAATCAACGGTGTCGCGTCGGGCTGCGAGGGTGATGCTCATGCCCTTTTGTGAGGTATCAGCCGCCACTCTGGAATTCAGCGCATAGAGGTCGGCTGGGGTAGAAGTATTGTTACGGATGCGGTCGAGGATGGCGATGAACGTTTCATCGCTCTGACGATACACCTTACGCAGTTCGATTGACACGATAGGCATCTGCTGCCACACCTTGGCATTGAAGAAATACGAACTGGGATAGAAGGGTTGCAGCAGTTGACGGTCCTCATCCTTCAGGACAGGCTCCAACTGGTAGATATCGCCCACCAATAAGAGTTGTTTGCCACCAAAGGGTTCTGGGTTACGGGTATAGACACGCAGAATCTTATCGATAAAGTCGATGATGTCGGCGCGTACCATCGATATCTCATCGATGATGATCAACTCCACTTCCCGGATCAGTTTCCGTTGGACTCCCGTATATTTCAGTGTTTCTTTGATATGTCGCCAACTGTAACGAGAATCATTGGGCAACAAAGGGTGGAAGGGCAGACGGAAGAAACTGTGAAGTGTAGAGCCACCTGCATTGATGGCAGCAATGCCTGTCGGGGCGAGGATCACGTGCTTTTTCTTCGTGTGGTCAGCCACATAGCGCAGGAACGTAGATTTACCCGTCCCTGCCTTTCCTGTGAGAAAGAGCGAGCGACGGGTAAAATTGATGATCTGGAGCGCATCTTGCCACTCCTTGTTGTCTAAGTCGAGCTGCATTGGAGGGTTGTTATTCAGATAGTCTTCTGTTTCTCTTCTTCATGCGTAGCCTCTCCGTGGGGTGCGTTATTCGGATGCGAGTTTATCTCATCAGGAGATTCTGGGTTATGACGGCGCATCGGATTACCGTGTTCGTCGAGCTCAATGAATTCATCAACACTTTCATCCAGATGCAGCGAGTCTGTACGGATGGAGTCAGAATCGGAGGGAGCCTTGAAGTAACCGCCACAATTGTACATCTCTGGTGAGAGGCCACCTTCCTTAGGCGCACCGAACTTCACACGATAATGTTTGAAGGCAGGATCATTCAATACAGAACCAAGGAAATAACCACAGATGGGCAGTGCCGTGCGGTTACCCTGTCCGAGCATACCTGTGCGGAAGTGGATGCTGCGATATTCGCCACCTACCCATGCACCAACCACAAGTTTTGGCGTCGTGCCGATAAACCAGGCATCAGAGTGATTGTTTGACGTACCAGTCTTGCCTCCGAAATCGGTATCAGCTGCCTTGTCGTAACCAACGAATCCCATCAGACGTGAACTGGTGCCGCTCATGCCACCCATCAGCAACTGCTGTACTAGGTAGGCACTGCGATAAGGAAGTGCCTGTTTCTGTTCCTTAGGTTCTGTATAGATCTCATTACCATCGCGATCAAGAATGCGCGTTACGAGGATGGCTTCGTGCATCTTACCGTCATTCACTGGTGTGCAATAGGCGTTCACCAGTTCGAGCAGGTTTACATCGCTGGCACCAAGTGTCAATGAAGGTGTTGCATCCAGTTTAGATTTGATACCCATAGCATGGGCAGTCTTTACAATATTGTCGATACCACATTCCTGACCCAGTCTGACGGCTACTGAGTTGATACTCATCGCAAAGGCCTGTTTCAGCGAGATATTGGCTCCTGAGAAATGACCGTCGGCATTCGTAGGTGCCCAAGTCACCTCCTGACCATGATCCATCACCTTCATGGAGAAGTATTCATCCTTTCGGTAATCGCAGGGGGTGATACCCTGATTCATCGCCTCTGCATAGACGAAGAGCTTGAAGGTGGAACCAGGCTGACGCATCGCTGTTACCTTATCATATTTCCAGGAATGGAAGTCGATATCGCCCACCCAGGCTTTCACATGACCCGTCTGAGCATCCATAGCCACAAATCCGCAGTGCATGAAGTGTACCATATAACGGATGGAGTCCATCGTGGAGAGTTCTTTTTCCACTTGTCCCTTTTCGTAGTCGAACACCTTTACAGGGTGGGGCAGGTTCAGATAATAGCTGATGGAATCCTCGTTACCGTCGAACTTCTTCGAGAGATATTTATACACAGGCTGACGCTTGGCGATATCTTCAATGAAGTTCTTGATCTCCACGTGGTTCTCATCCTGCCAGGGGTTGGTAGAGCCCCAGTGGGCGTTGAAGGTCTGCTGCACTTGTTTCATCTGTTTCACAGCGGCCTCTTCTGCGTATTTCTGCATGCGAGTATCAAGGGTGGTCTCGATGCGCAAGCCATCGGTATAGAGGTCATATCCACTCTCCCTGCACCAATCCTTCAGATTATTCGCCACCGCCTCGCGGAAGTAGTTGGCCTTGCTGTCGTAAGCCGTCTCCACACTATAGTCGAGCTTGATCTCCAATTGCTTCAGGGAATCACACTCCGTTTGTGTCAGATGTCCATGCTGTCTCATCAGGTCGAGCACGATGTTACGGCGCTTCAGTGAGTTCTCTGGATTAATCAGCGGATTATAATAGGTGGTGGCCTTGAGCATTCCCACGAGTATGGCTGCATTCTCTGTGGTCAGATCCTTGGGGGCACAGCCGAAGTAGGTCTTACAAGCTGTCTTAATGCCAAAGGCATTGGAACCGAAATCCACCGTATTGGCATAGCGCGTCAGAATCTCGTTCTTGTCGAAGAAGTATTCGAGTTTATAGGCCGTGATCCACTCCTTGCTCTTCATGATGAGCATCTTTAAGCCTGGGATATTACCCAACAGACCAGTAGAATATTCAGAACGGGTACGGAACAAATTCTTTGCCAGCTGTTGGGTGATGGTAGAGGCACCTCGTGCATCACGATGCAAGATATACTCTTTGGCTACGGCTGCAAAGGCTGTATAGTCGATACCATGGTGATGATAGAATCGCTCATCCTCCGTATCAATCAGCGCTTCCCAGAACACTGGGTTCACTTCATCATAGCTAACAGGCGTGCGGTTCTCACTGAAGAACTTACCAATCATCACACCGTCGGCACTATAAATCTCTGAGGCAGTGTTGGGGCGTTTGTTCTTGATGGTTGCCATCGAAGGCGACTTTCCGAAAAGCCATAGGAAATTCATATCTACTGCTCCCAGATAGATGAAGAATGCAGCAATCAGCGAGATGATGATGACGAGTGTTTTCAGGTACCAGGGACGACCCTTGTACAGACTTTTGTACCAAGGCCATAGACCTTTGATCCATTGCCAGGTGCCATATGCTATTTCGATAAGTTTCTGTTTCATTGCGATATGATATAGTCAATGATTGTAGTTATCTCATCAGGGTGGAACCAACGTATCTGGTCGTCCTTCTTATACCAGGTGAGCTGTTTTCGGGCATATCGGCGTGTGTTGCCTTTGATGCGTTCTACAGCTTCTTCAAGTGGCCATCGTCCGTCTATGTAGTCGAACAACTCTTTATAGCCTACGGTATTCAGAGCATTGAGTGAACGCTTGGGATACATGGTTTTTACTTCTTCAAGCAGTCCACCAGCCATCATCTCATCCACGCGTTGATTGATACGTGCGTAGAGTTCTTCTCGTGGTCTGTTCAGTCCGATCTTGATGATGCGGAAAGGACGCTCGCGTTTCTCACGTCGGCGAAAAGAGGTGTAGGTCTGACCTGTCATCGTACAAATTTCGAGGGCATGTACCACACGTCGAGGATTCTGCTTGTCAACCATCTGATAATACTCTGGATCCAGCTTTTTCAGGTCTTCACACAGTCGCTCGAGTCCTTCTTCATCAAGCCTTCGTTTCATCAGTGCGCGTGTCTCATCATCAATGGTGGGGATATCGTCAATACCGTCACAAACGGCATCAATATACATCATGCTTCCACCAGTCATGAGTGCATAGTCATGTGTCTGAAACAATTGACTTAGCAGTTCCAAAACCTGTTGTTCAAAGAGCGAAGCGCTGTAATAGTCTTCCAGTCCGAGTGTACCTACGAAGTAGTGCTTGATCTGTTGCATCTGTTCCTCTGTAGGGCGTGCTGTTCCAATCTTCAGTTCTCTGTAGATCTGGCGCGAATCGGCATTGATGATAGGGATGCCGAAATGTGTGGCAAGATCCATACAAAGTGCTGTCTTTCCAACAGCCGTAGGTCCAGTGATGACTATCAGCGTTTTCTTCAACGGTGAGAAGTTGAATGTTTATCTGATGACTCCACGTTTTGAACTCTCAATGAAATTGCAGATATACTCAACTTCCTTCGTGTCGGGGAATTGTTCACGTGCCATAGCGACCCCATCCTTCAGTACGCCCTGAGAATAGATGATTCGATAGGCCTCGTGGATGGCCTCGATGGTCTCACGTGGGAAACCTCTACGACGCAATCCCACCAGGTTCACTCCTGCATAGCGAATAGGTTCCTTGCCTGCAATCACGTAAGGCGGAATGTCCTGACTGGTGCGAGAACCTCCCTGGAACATAATGTAACCGCCAATATGCAGGAACTGATGGAAAAGACAGCATGCTGAGATGATGGCGTTGTCGTCAACAATGACTTCGCCGGCAAACTTGGTTGAATTGCCAATGATACAGCCATTACCGATTTCACAATCGTGACCGATATGCATGTTCTCCATCAGTAGATTGCCGTTACCAACGGTGGTCTTACCTTTTGAAGCTGTACCACGACTGATAGTTACATTCTCGCGGATGGAGTTGTTGTCGCCAATCTCACAAGTGGTCTCTTCACCCTGGAACTTCAGATCCTGAGGCTTGGTAGAAATAGATGCTCCAGGGAAAATCTCGTTGTTATTGCCGAGACGTGTACCAAAGTGCAAGGTGACGCTATTAAATAACTTGTTATTGTCGCCTATCACCACGTTTTTGTCAATCACGCAGAAAGGGCCAATGATGTTGTTATCTCCCAGTTTCGCCTCTGGGTCAATAACTGCGAGTGGATGTATTTGATTTGCCATATATTATTTGTTCTTAACGATTTGTGCAGTGAATGTGGCTTCTGCGACTACCTGGTCGCCCACGAAGATATAACCCTTCATAGATGAGATACCATGACGTACAGGTGCCAGCAGTTCAACCTTGAAGATCAGTGTGTCGCCAGGAACCACTTTCTTACGGAACTTCACATCGTCGATTTTCATGAAGTAGGTGCTCCAGCGCTCAGGTTCCTCAAGTGTATTCAACACCAACAATCCGCCACACTGAGCCATCGCCTCAATCTGAAGTACACCAGGCATCACAGGTTCCTGTGGGAAGTGGCCTTGGAAGAAAGGCTCGTTACTCGTAACGTTCTTGATACCGACAATCGTGTTGGCACCAAGTTCTACCACCTTATCTACCAGCTGCATCGGATAGCGGTGGGGGAGCAGTTCACGAATGCGGTTTACATCCATTACAGGTTCAACGCTTGGATCGTAAATAGGAGCCTGAATCTCGTGTTTGCGAATCTCCTTGCGCATCTGACGGGCAAACTTGTTGTTGATGGTGTGACCAGGACGAGTGGCAATGATACGACCCTTAATAGGTTTGCCGATCAATGCCATATCGCCAATGATATCAAGCAACTTATGTCGGGTGCACTCATTCTCCCATTGCAGAGGCTTGTGCTGGATATAGCCAAGATCTGTAGCATCACGATGCTCAACATGTAGCATATCTGCCAGCATGTCAAGACGTTCTTGAGTAGTCTGGCGCTCATAGATGACGATGGCATTATCAAGATCGCCGCCCTTAATGAGATTTGCCTGCAACAGTGGTTCGATATCACGAACAAACACAAACGTACGGGCACTTGCAATCTCATTGATATAATCTTCAGAGTTGTCGAGTGTAGCAAACTGACTGTTGATGAACTTCGACTCAAACGAACACATCGCAGTGAGCGAGAAATCATCATCTGGCAGGATCGTAATACAGGAACCCGTCTGCTCATCTTTCACTTCGATCTTCTTGCGGATGACATAATAGTCCTTGGGGGCGTTCTGTTCCTCAACACCAACCTCTTGGATTTTTTTGACATACTGAATCGCAGAACCGTCAAGGATCGGGAACTCAGGACCGTTCACCTGAATCATGCAGTTATCGATCCCCATTGCATATAAGGCTGATAATCCATGTTCTACAGTAGATACACGTGCTTCACCTTTGCAAAGAACAGTACCTCGTTGCGTATCACCTACATTTTCTGCAATGGCATCGATAACGGGTTGTCCTTCCAAATCAATACGCTGAATCTTATAACCAGTGTTCTCTGGAGCTGGGTTAAAGGTCACCGTTAAGTTCAAACCTGTATGCAGTCCTTTTCCAAATAGGGAAAAACTGCCTTTCAATGTCTTTTGCTTCATATTTCAAATATTTCAATTCCTCAATCATTCAGTTTCTTCTTCAGCTCCTCCAGCTCGCGCTGTAAAGCTGCAACCTGACGATACATATCGGGTAATTTTGCATCGATGGCTCTAGCCTTGAAGTACATTTTCGGATTAACGGCAGGCGAACCAATCAACTGCTCGCCATTGCCCTTTGTGTTGCTGATAACACCGCACTGAGCTCCAACAAACGTTTTATCGGCTACATGAATGTGGCCTGCAAATCCTGCTTGACCACCAACCATACACCAACTGCCAATCTTAGTAGAACCAGCTAAACCTACCTGCGCACTCATCACTGTGTTTTCGCCAATCTCGCAGTTATGAGCCACTTGAATCAAATTGTCCAATTTCACACCTTTGTGGATGGTGGTCTGACCCATCGTAGAACGGTCAATACAGGTGTTGGCACCAATCTCAACGTTGTCCTCTATCATCACGATACCTATCTGTGGAATCTTGTCATATCCTTCGGTGTTCGGCGCAAATCCAAATCCGTCAGCACCTATCACGCTCCCAGCGTGTATTGTAACATTATTTCCAATTTTACATCCCTGATAGATGGTTACATGTGGATATAGCAAACATTTCTCACCAATGGTAACACCATCACCGATCACCACATGTGAATAAATCTGGGTGCCATTACCAATCACAGCTCCATCACCAATGACGGCAAAGGCTCCAACATATACGTCCTCACCAATCGTTGCTTTAGAAGAGATGCTGGCAAGTGGATCAATACCCGTCTTGCGAGGCTTCATTGATTCGTAAAACTGCAATAATTTGGCAACGCATTCATAGGCGTTCTTAACACGGATAAGCGTTGCGCTGACAGGCTTCTCTAATACGACATCCTCGTTAATTAATACTACGCTTGATTTGGTCTCGTAGATATAATGCATATATTTGGGATTCGACAAAAAGGAGATAGCACCTGGTGTACCTTCTTCGATTTTAGCAAATGTGTGGACTGTCGTTTGTTCGTTGCCTTCCACTTTGCCTTGGATCAGATCAGCAATTTGTTTGGCTGTAAATTCCATATCTTTGGTTATCTTTTTAATTATTTCTGCAAAGATAACAAAAATTACTCAAATCTCTGATAACTGAGATAATATTTTCTTATTTTTTTAGAAAGTAATTGAACATTTAGCAATTCAGATGCCTCAGAAATATCGCGTATGTCGCCATTTTTGTAAAGTATTGCGATACTGTCATCTTCTACATTATACATATCTTTGGAGATCGTATTGATGCTCATCATATAGTTCTTGGCATCTTCAATGGATATCTCCATACGTGCAGAAATCTCTTTAGCAATGGTCTCGACATGTGTTTCCTCAAAAGGTTCTTCTGAAACCTCAACCTTAAAGATATGGCGGTCGAGCATATCAATAGCAAGTGTGGCAAGTATCTTATCTTCATGATGGCGCCAGGCTTTCATCGCACTCCAGATATCAGAATCATCAAGTTCTTCGTAGTTCTTCAGTGCCTCCGGATGTTTGATAAACCACTCTTTATCGACATCATCCTCCAAGAAATAGTGTAGGGCAGGGGAAGCAAACACTTCCTGACCTTCTCTGATGAGATTCTTGGCACGTGTCAACATATTGACTAATACTTTCTCGTAGGCCACACAAGTACGATGGAGATATACTTGCCAGTACATCAGACGTCTGGTTGTCAGGTAGTTCTCCAACGAGTAGATACCTTTCTGATCAACAACCAGCGAGTCATCAACCACATTAAGCATCTTGATGATGCGTGCAGAGCCAATATTACCTTCTGTTACGCCTGTATAGAAAGAATCGCGACGTAGGTAGTCAAGGCGGTCCATATCAAGCTGACTGGATATGAGCTGATGGAGGAAATTCTTGGGGTAGTTGCCTTTGAAAATCGAGATGGCAAGATTCAACTGACCGTTGAAGTGCTGGTTGATTTCTTCCATCATCATCAATGAGATATCTTCGTGTGAGATGCCGTGGATCAGTGTGTCCTCCAACACATGCGAGAAAGGACCATGTCCGATGTCATGCATCAGAATGGCAGCCTGAACGGCTTCGGCCTCAGCATCAAAAATGAAAATGCCTTTCTGCTGAAGAGAAATAACAGCCTCACCCATCAGATGAAAAGCACCCAGAGAGTGTTGGAACCGGGTGTGTCGTGCACCAGGATAGACAACGGAAGCCAACCCCAATTGGTTGATTCTGTTCAGACGTTGGAACAAAGGATGTTCCACAATACTATAGAGCAGACCACGAGGTATCTTGATAAACCCGAAAACAGGGTCGTTGATGATCTTCGCTTCCTTCACTTTTTCTGGAGTTCGATAGCCATTTCCTGTTGGAGCTTCTTAGCTGCCTCCGCTGCAGCTTCAGCAAAGTCCTCACCCTTCGAGGCATAGATGATACCACGAGAGGAGTTGACTAGGAGTCCGCAGTCTGCAGTCATGCCATATTGACAAACCTCTTGCAGGCTACCACCTTGAGCACCGACACCAGGAACCAATAAGAAATGCTCAGGAGCTACCTTGCGGATATCCTCAAACATCTTACCTTGAGTCGCACCTACGACATACATCATATTATCTTTATTGCCCCATTGCTGAGAGGTCTTCAAAACCTTCTCAAACAAACGTTCACCATTAGCATCCTCAGTCAACTGGAAGTCGTGAGAACCTTTGTTTGAAGTCAGGGCCAGAAGAATAACCCACTTGTCATCATAACCTAAGAATGGGGTCACAGAGTCTTCACCCATATATGGTGCTACTGTCAGGGCATCGACATCATACTGCTCAAAGAAAGTCTTGGCATACATCTTCGAGGTGTTGCCGATATCTCCACGTTTGGCATCTGCTATGATGAAATGATTCGGATATTCCTCTTTCAGATAGTCGATGGTTGCCTCGAAGGCCATCAACCCCTCTACACCATAGGCCTCATAGAAAGCCAGGTTTGGCTTATAGGCTACACAATAGGGAGCTGTAGCATCGATGATCAAGGCATTAAACTCACAGAGGGCTCTGAAGAGATACTCTTCACCATCGTGTTTCTTCGCCTCCTCAATAATGCATTGAGGAATCTTGTCGATATCGGTATCGAGACCCACACAGAGAAAACTCTGTTTCTCTTTTATCTGATTAATCAGTTCCTGTCTTGTCATAATCATCAAATTATAATTCCGTTTCCTTCATTCTTTCTGCATTCTCTGCCACCGTGAGGGCATCGATCATAGCCTGTATGTCGCCCCCTAAGAATCCTTGTAGATCGTGTGTGGTATAGCCGATTCTGTGGTCTGTTACACGTCCCTGCGGGAAATTATAGGTGCGGATCTTCGCACTACGGTCACCTGTTGAGACGAGACTTTTACGGCGAGAGGCGATATCATCCATGTATTTCTGGTGCTCCTTATCGTATATAAAGGTATAGAGACGTGAGAGAGCACGTTCCTTATTCTTTGGCTGGTCGCGCGTCTCCGTACACTCGATGAGGATCTCTTCGGTCTCACCAGTGTTAGGGTTCTTCCACATATAGCGCAGACGCACACCAGACTCTACCTTGTTGACGTTCTGACCACCAGCACCTGATGAACGGAAAGTATCCCACTTGATCTCACCTTCATTCACATGCACCTCAAACTTATCGGCCTCAGGCAATACGGCTACAGTGGCAGCTGAGGTATGCATACGTCCCTGGGTCTCTGTGGCAGGTACTCGCTGTACACGATGCACACCTGACTCATATTTCAATGTTCCATAGACATCAGCACCAGAGACTGCAAAATCAATTTCCTTATAACCACCTACAGCACCTTCCGATACACTCGTAATCGAGAGTTGCCAGCCTTTAGCATCACAGTAGCTCTTATACATCTTGAAGAGATCACCGGCAAATAGGCAGGCTTCGTCGCCTCCGGTTCCTGCACGGATCTCCATCTGAACATTCTTTGCATCCTCAGGATCCTTCGGAATGAGGGCAATCTTAATCTCTTCTTCCAATTTGGGTTGAAGTTCCTCGTTAGCAGCCAGTTCCTCGCGTGCCATCTCCTTCATCTCCGGATCGGTCTCGTTGGCAAGAATATCCTTGGCCTCCTTGATACTGTTCAGACAAGCGATATAACGCTTGCGGGCATCCATAATGTCACCGAGGTCCTTATATTCCTTGGTGAGTTTCACAAAACGGTTCTGGTCAGCAATCACACTGGGGTCGGTAATCAGAGTAGATACTTCCTCGAAGCGTGCCTCCAGTCCGTCGAGTTTTTGTAATATACTGTTATTTCCCATTAATATGTAAATTCTCCAAATTCTGATTTGATGGTCAGACTCTTCTGACCTTCTTCAATATGACCGACGATCTGGGCATCGATGTTGAAACGATTAGATATCTTAATCACTTTCTCTGCTACCTCAGGACGTACATAGATCTCCATACGATGCCCCATGTTGAACACCTGATACATCTCTTTCCAATCAGTACCTGAGCACTCATGGATAGCCTTGAAGAGTGGGGGAACAGGGAACATGTTATCTTTAATGACTTTGCAATTGTCATTGACAAAGTGAAGCACCTTCGTTTGGGCACCACCAGTGCAGTGTACCATTCCGTGAATCTCAGGACGCAACTCGTCGAGCAAATTCTTGATCACAGGGGCATAGGTACGAGTGGGAGAGAGTACGAGCTGTCCTGCATCTACAGGTGAGTCCTCTACGGCATCTGTCAACCTGTACTTACCACTATAAACCAGTTCGTTAGGTACTGCGTGATCGAAACTCTCAGGATATTTCTCTGCGAGATATTTTGCAAATACATCATGACGGGCAGAAGTGAGGCCATTACTACCCATACCACCGTTGTAACGTTTTTCGTAAGTAGCCTGGCCTGTAGAGGAGAGACCAACAATCACGTCGCCAGGACGGATGTTCGCATTGTTGATGACATCAGAGCGTTTCATGCGGCAGGTGACAGTAGAGTCCACAATGATTGTACGTACCAGATCACCAACATCGGCGGTCTCACCACCTGTGGGATAAATGCCAATGCCCATTTCACGTAACTCAGCCAGGAGCTCATCTGTCCCATTGATGATGGCTGAGATGACCTCACCTGGGACAAGCATCTTGTTACGTCCGATGGTGCTGGAAACAAGAATGTTATCAACAGCACCTACACAAAGTAAATCATCGGTATTCATGACAATGGCATCTTGGGCAATACCTTTCCAAACAGAAAGGTCACCAGTCTCTTTCCAGTACATATAGGCCAGTGATGACTTTGTGCCTGCTCCATCTGCATGCATGATATTACAATACTCAGGATCACCTCCCAATATATCAGGTATAATCTTACAGAATGCCTGTGGGAAGATTCCCTTGTCAATATTCTTAATGGCATTGTGTACATCCTCTTTGGCTGCACTTACACCACGCATCATGTATCTGTTGTCGCTCATCTTAGTGTATGTTCTTTATAATGTTCTATTTGTTATCATTCCAAAACTCCCAACTTGCAAATGCCTGAAGCAGAAGCATCTCTAATCCATTCTTGACGTCTGCTCCATATTGAGCACCTTTGCGCATAAAGAGCGTCTGGTCAGGATTATAGATCAGATCATAGAGAATGGTATGGTTGTCCATCGCCTCATATGGAAGGGGAGGACATTCTTCTGTATGTGGATACATACCGACAGGTGTGCAGTTTACAATCACATTATATTCTTTCACCACCTCAGGCGTGATCTTATTGTACTGAATGGTATCTGGGCGCTCATAACGACTTACAAAGACTGGTTCTATACCTAAGGACTTCAATCCAAAGTTGATGGCTTTTGATGCACCACCAGTACCAAGGATCAGTGCTTTCTTGTGCCATTTCTTGTCCAGCATGGGCTCAATGCTCTTGGTGAAGCCGATCACATCGCTATTATACCCTTTCAGACGTGTATTCCCTTTTTCATGGGTCACTTTGATGACATTGACTGCACCGATGGCTCTTGCCTCAGGTGAAATAGCATCAAGGAATGGAATCACTTTCTCTTTATAGGGAATCGTCACATTAAGTCCCTTCAATTCAGGATTCTTATCCAGTACTTCTGTGAGCATATCAATACTTGGAAGTTCAAAATTCTCATACTTCGCATTGATGCCCTCATCGGCAAACTTCTGGTTGAAGTAACTGATGGAGAATGAGTGTCCCAAAGGATAGCCAATTAATCCGTACTTGTCCATTGTCTATGATTATTTAGTTGCAAAATACATGGTGCAGATGCCAAATGTCAGTCGCTTAAAAGAGGCTTCCTTAAAGCCTGCTTTACAGAGGATATCCACCATCCGCTCTCCCTGCGGAAAAGCCTCAATGGTTTTGGTCAGATAACTATAGGCGCTGGTATCTTTTGATATAAGCCGGCCATAGATAGGCAAAATGGTATGACTGTAGATATGAAAGAGCTGTCGCATAGGGAAACTGACGGGCGTTGTGAGTTCTACAATACTAAGGTGCCCTCCAGGTTTCAGTACACGGCACATTTCTGAGAGTCCTTTGTCCAGATCGGCAAAGTTTCTGATGCCGAAGGCTACTGTCACAGCGTCAAATGTACCATCGGAATAGGAGAGAGCCGTACAATCCTCCTTTTCAAACGAGATGACAGCATCGAAGCCTTTAGTCTTCACTTTCTGCCGTCCGATTTCCATCATTCCTTCGCTGATATCTGCACCAACCAGTCTGGTAGGATGCAACATCTCAGCAGCGAGAATAGCGAAATCGCCAGTGCCTGTAGCGATGTCGAGTAGGGTTTGGGGCTGATAGGGTTTCAGTTGGAGAATGGCTTTTTTACGCCATCCCCTGTCAATATCCCACGAGAGTCGGTGGTTCAGCTTGTCATAGGTAGGAGCGATGTTGTCGAACATCTTCTCCACCTGCTGCGTCTTTTCCACCCCCTTCTCGTAGGGATTGATCTTTTCCTGTTCGTAGCCCATACAACCTGAGACTTATGCTTTACTCTTGTAAACTTTCAGCCATTCAGTAACATTCTTTTCAATGCGAGCAGCAATATCCTCATTATTGGTCTCACGCTCGAATTTCTCACCGACGATATGCTCATACAGTTCGATATAACGCTCTGATACGCTGTCTGCATATTCATCAGTGATCTCAGGCATCACCTGTCCAGGTTCATTCATGAAGTTGTGTTCAATAAGCCATTGGCGTACGAACTCCTTTGAAAGCTGGCGCTGAGGCTCTCCCTTTGCAAGCTTCTCTTCATAGCCATCAGCATAGAAATAGCGGCTGGAGTCAGGTGTGTGGATCTCGTCAATCAGATATACCTTACCATCCCGTTTGCCGAATTCGTATTTCGTATCTACAAGGATCAGGCCTCGCTTAGCAGCAATCTCCTGTCCACGGGCAAAGATCTTGCGGGTATAATCCTCCATGATGGCATAATCTTCAGCAGACACGATGCCTTGGGCAATGATTTCCTCTTTAGAGATGTTCATGTCGTGACCTTCATCAGCCTTTGTCGTTGGTGTGATGATCGGCTCTGGGAAACGTTCGTTTTCCTTCATGCCCTCAGGAAGTTTGACACCGCAAAGCACACGGCAGCCGTTTTTATACTCACGCCATGCAGAACCTGTTAGGATAGATCGGATGATCATCTCTACACGGAATCCTTCGCACTTTAGTCCGACGGTCACCATAGGGTCGGGAGTTGCCAGTTTCCAGTTAGGACAGATGTCTGTCGTTGCATCAAGGAACTTGGCTGCAATCTGATTCAGTACCTGTCCTTTGAAGGGAATTCCCTTTGGCAATACGACGTCAAATGCAGAGATACGGTCGGTAGCAACCATCACCATCATGTCATCGTTAATGTTGTACACATCACGTACCTTACCGTGATAAACGCTCTTTTGTCCTTCGAACTTAAAGTCCGTTCCTGTTAATGCTTTCATTTGTTTGATTTATTTAATTTTCTTACTTTTCCTTTTCCTTGTCATATTCCTCATAGGCATTGACAATACGTGTTACCAACTTATGGCGAACAATGTCACTGCGGTCCAGATTCACAACACCGATGCCTTCCACCTTATTTAATATATGCAGGGCTTCAATCAAACCGCTCTTCTGTGAATGAGGCAGGTCAATCTGTGTCATATCACCCGTGATAATCATTTTTGTATTCCACCCCATACGTGTCAAGAACATCCGTATCTGTGCAGGGGTCGTGTTCTGTGCCTCATCAAGAATGACAACTGCGTCACTCAAGGTACGTCCTCTCATGAATGCCAGGGGAGCAATCTGAATCACATGCTTCTCCATCAAATCCTGTAGTTTTACCTGAGGCAACATATCCTCTAATGCATCATAGAGCGGCTGAAGATATGGATCTATCTTATCTTTCATGTCACCAGGCAGGAATCCCAATTTCTCACCGGCTTCAACTGCAGGACGGGATAATATGATCTTCTTGGCAGTCTTCTCTTTCAATGCTTTTACAGCCAGGGCTATGGAGAGATAGGTCTTTCCTGTACCCGCAGGTCCTACGGCAAACACCATGTCATTCTTCTCGTATGCATCTATAAGGCGTTGCTGATTCTCCGTTCTAGCCTTGATAGGACGACCAGACATCGAATAGCAAATCACCCCTTCTGGCACCTCATCTTTGGTACGCTTACCTTTGATGATATCGAGGATATCTTCTTCTTTCAAGGCGTTGAAGCGAAGTACATGACGACGTAGTTTCTCAACATTTTCTTCGAAGGATGCCATTTGCTCCTCATCGCCAAGCACACGGATGACATTATCACGAGCAACTATACGCAACTTAGGGTAGAGCGACCTGATCATTTGTAGATGACCATTACCCACTCCATAGAAGACTACAGGGTCAATATCCTCTAAAACAAGATGTTTCTCTATCAATTTATCGACAAATTACTAATTTGCGTGCAAAGTTACATTTTTTTTTTGTAACTTTGTCCCCGAAACAGAATTTTCTTATGAGATTGACAAAAAAAACATATTTGCAAGGATTCTTTGTTACGGTAGCAATACTGGCCGTTGTACGATGGGTGTTCCCTGAAGTGGCGACTGCTGGCATATCTAACATTGCCACCCTTCCAGACCTTTCTAGTTCTGGAAGTCTTGCTAGCCCCGCAAAGAATCATCGTATCCTGTCCGTACCAAGTTATAAAGAGGCCTTCCCTGACACGAATGCGGTTCAGTTGGTGGCTGCCCAACAGTGGGGTGTACCTCCTGTTAAGAACCGTGAGGATGCAGAAGCCCGTAAGAAGGAATTGGTATATATTGGTTCTAACCCCTATTATCATGTAGATCCGTTGTCTTCCAGTATCCCATATCTTGTGCCGCGTGCTGCTGTGCTTCTTCAGGATATCGGACAGGCTTTCTTTGATAGCCTGTACGTTAAGGGTGTACCTTTCCATAAACTGATAGTCACTAGTGTGTTACGTTCACAGGAAGATGTCAGTAAATTGCGTGGGCGTAATGTGAACGCCACAGAGAACTCATGCCATCTCTATGGTACAACCTTCGATATCTGTTACAATCGTTATAAAACGGTTGAGAATCCAGATGGTCCTGCACGCCGACAAGTTCGGAACGATACGCTCAAATGGGTGCTTTCTGAGGTGCTTCGTGATATGCGTGTCCAGCAGCGTTGCTATATCAAATATGAGGTTAAGCAAGGCTGTTTTCATATGACAGTGAGATGAATCATACAATTAATAACTTAAAACCATAGCATTATGAGATTAGATGGAAGAAGAGAAAGCTCAAACGTGGAAGATCGTCGCGGTATGAGCGGTGGTGCAAAAGCAGGTATTGGCGGTATTGGAGCCATAGTCATTGCTGCATTATTTGCATGGATGAGTGGAGGTGATCCTCTATCGGCTGGCTTACAGGCTGCTCAGGAGCAGATGATGAACGGCCAGACAGAGACAATCGGTGAGGAGAATTTCACTGAGGAGGAACAGGCCTTAGCCTCTGATTGTAAGAAGATCCTTGCTTCTACTGAAGATGTGTGGACTCCTGTCTTTGAACAGATGGGTGGTACTTATACTCCGCCTACACTTGTGTTGTTCTCTAATCAGGTGAACTCTGCCTGTGGCTCTGCTACGGCAGCAGTAGGTCCTTTCTACTGCTCGGGCGACCAGAAACTATATATTGACCTGTCGTTCTTTACTCAGATGAAGCGTCAGTTAGGCGTGGAGGGTAACACCTTTGCCTATGCCTATGTGATTGCCCATGAGATCGGACACCATGTAGAGAATCTGACGGGTACATTAGGAAAAGCGCATCAGGCCATGAACCAGAGTGATAAAGTGACGGCTAATCAAATCAGTGTACGTCTGGAGCTGTTGGCTGATTACTATGCCGGTGTATGGGCACATTATGAAGAACAGATGAATCATTCTATGGAATATGGTGATCTTGAGAAAGGTTTGGAACTGGCCAAGGCTATCGGTGATGACTGGCTGCAGAAGAAGGCACAGGGACGTGCTACACCAGAGTCCTTTACGCATGGTACCTCTGATCAGCGCAAACGTTGGCTAAAACGAGGTTTTGAAACAGGTGACATGCGAACCTCCACCTTCAGTGTACAAAACTATAATGACTTATAAAATAATAGCTCCCTTGCAAAACAAACAAGGGAGCTATTATTTTTACTTTTATCGACGACGTTCTTTCAGGATACCGTGCCGGTAGGCATAGAGTAGTTTCTTTAGATCTGCCACCTGTCGTTTCAGGTCTGCACCTTTGTCGGTGTCAGCCACGAGCATACGATGGGCAGACATTTCTACAATCTGTGTGGTGGATTTAATATCTGTCTCACGCATGATGGCATCCCGTTGTGAGGTAAACGGCTCATGTTGCACGAGTTGGAAACCACGGGAGTGATATACCAGCGTGTAACCGGCAATACCCGTCTCGTGATGATAAGCCTCAGAGAAACCACCGTCAATCACCATCAGTTTACCGCCTGCCTTGATGGGATTCTCGCCCTTTGAGGCATGGACGGGCACATGACCATTGATGATATGACGATTACGGCCTTGTACCTCAAATGCATCCAGAATCTGGTCGCAGACGGCCTCAGAATCTCGTAGTTTGAAGTAATTGCCCTTCTCTTCTTTATAGGTATCCTTGTCTTTAAGGAAATAGCGTTCAAAGGTAGCCATTTTCGATTTGTCGAACAATGGCGAGTTCTTGCCGCACCAAAGATAGAGGAAATAGTCGCGGGCATAGTCAAGTGGATAATCATCAGAGGGGCCTTCAAAGGCGGCACGGATAATCATGCCGATATTATGCATCAGATCCTTGCCACTGTAACTGACACCAGGATATATCTCAACTTCTTTTAGTGAACCATCGTCATTCAGTGGACAACTGGCGTGGAAGAGTAGGTTGGAGTTGCTGATCGTGTACATGCAACCATGGGAGAGTAATGTGCGGATATGTTTCTTCAGCTTCTCACAGATGCGGAACGAATGGTGGAGCTTATCCATCAAGTCTGCTTCCTCTGCAGTCAGTGCATTGGGTTGGGCGGGATCAATGGTGGGGAAATGACAATTACGCATTTCATATTCCTTTCCGTCAAGACGGCAGATGCCTCTTGCGTAATCAATCTGCTCAAACAGATTACGATCCTGCATCTGCCACTCAGGACGACGGTTATAAATCGCAGCTTCTTCCTTGAACTGGATCACCGCTATAGCCTTGTGCATCTTGGCTGTCAACAGACGGGTTTTCTCATCTATCTCATTACCAGGAAGAACTTTCGGTATAAATTCCTCACAGGGATCATCTCGGTAGGCGTCGAGTGCGAATGTAGCTAAAGGCACGAGGTTGATGCCATATTCCTCTATGGTCGTCAGATTGGCATAGCGGAGACAGAGGCGTAACACGTTACAGATACAAGCATTGTTACCTGCTGCTGCTCCCATCCAGAGAATATCATGATTGCCCCATTGGATGTCCCAAGAGTGATATTGGCGTAATGTATCCATGATGATATGAGCTCCAGGACCACGGTCGTAGATGTCGCCGAGGATATGAAGCTGGTCAATGGCAAGACGCTGGATGACATTGCAGATAGCCACAATGAAGTCATCTGCACGCCCTGTGGAAATAATGGTGTTGACAATAACACTGACATAAGCAGCCTTATCATTGTCCGACAGACTTTCGTGAAGCAACTCTTCAATGATATATGAGAAATCCTCTGGCAATGACTTGCGAACTTTTGAACGCGTGTATTTTGACGAGACATCGCGGCAGACTTTTACCAACTGATGAATGGTGATACGATACCAATCATCAATATCCTGCTCACGTGTCTTAATGAGCTCAAGTTTCTGTTCAGGATAGTAGATGAGCGTGCAGAGTTCCTTCTTTTCCGACTCACGAATATTGTTACCGAAAAGTTCATTTACTTTTCGTTTGATATTTCCAGATGCATTTTTCAAGACATGTTGAAAGGCACCGCTCTCACCATGGAGATCAGCCAGGAAATGTTCAGTTCCTTTTGGCAAAGCCATGATGGCCTCTAGATTGATAATCTCGGTGGAGGCATCGGCAATGGTAGGGAAGGATTGTGAGAGAAGTTGCAGGTAATGCAGGTCATCCTTCGTTGTTTCTAAATGGGTCGTTGTCATATCTTTAAATGATTTGTCAAAAGTTTGCGGATCTTGTTTGTTTGTCGGTTCTCAACGGGTTGTAGGGGCATGAAGCCTTCATCAAGTTCTATTTCCTCACTGAGCACTTGCATCAGACTGGCAGCATACCCCTTCAGCTTCTTTTCTTCAAGTGCTTCGTTGAGCTGATCGTCATTGACGGTATCTCGCATGAGCTCACGTGTCAACTCAATCAAATGAAGTAATAGAGGCTGACGATGAATCTGGGTAATCATCCTGAGCAGATAGTCTGTCTCGTTGCCTTGATAATCGCCAACAACTTCTTTGATGGGACTAGGTAGGGTATAGCTGTCAGGATAGTAGGAAGCAATATGTCTGGTATCGATGCCTGGTGATTGCAACCCTAGGATGCTGATCCCATAGTCCACATAATTTAGAATATTCTCATGGGTAGCGTAGATCATCAGTCGTCTCCAGTCAATATCCTGGGGATGACTGATGGGATCGATTCTTCTGCACCAGCGACGGTCACCGGTGAAACTGGCCTTAATAATAACGGAGAGCGCATCTGCAGTGAGATCATCCATCTGTTCCAATGTGTTTGAGTCGATGACCTTCTGATAGATGGCAAATGTCTGAGAACACATCTCTCCTGGTGAGATGGTATTGGTGATGATGGCATTATGGATAACCTCAACACGTTGGTTCCATTTCAGTTTTAAGAAGTTCTTTTGTTCCAACTTGCCAAGCGTGATGATGGCATACGCTCGTTGAATACAGACTTTCTGCCATTGAAACACTCGTCCTGCCTTCGCCTGTGGTGTCTGTTGCTCAACAGCCCACGGTTCCATTTGTCCATGTGGGGTAATGACGATCCTTGCACCAGCTTTACGGCCTGACATGGTCGCACGGATTATATCGAAGTTCCAGCAACCGTGACAATGCACGATGTCTGGCTGTTGGGCCTTCAATTGCTGTCTGAAAACGGAATAACTATCGGCAATACATATATCAGCACTCTGACGCAATCCATTAGCCAGTAACTCGACATGTTGCCGGATCAGGGAGTCGCCTTTAGGATATATATATAGCACTTTCATATCGGTGATCGCAGAATTATTCGAACTTGATAAATGTTGTATTTGAGCGGCCAAACAGGTTCTTGAAGAGAATACGCATCCGGTAACCTAACAGACTGGTTGCTGAGATCTTTTGTTCGAAATACTTCAGCACGTCATAACTGACATCCTTACGGACAATAATGAAGTTATATCGTCCCCAGGTGTAGTTCATGACTCTTCGGTTATAGATGTGCTTCAGCTTCCGCTCGGCCTTGAGAATATGATAACACGCATCCTCATAGGAAGCAAATGGTTGCAGACGGATACCCTTCTTACTAATATAGCCGAATGTGAGTTCTGCGTCTTCATCCAATGATTCTACAATGGCTTGAAGTTCGTTTTCATCTGTAGGCTTGTTGTTTATATTATGAAGGATAACCCATTCATTTTTAGAAGCTTTCAATCCGATATTAAAGGCCATCTTTCGACGTGTATAAAGCCTATTCGGCTTGGGAAGGAAGGTGGTGTATAGATTCGGATATTCTTGCTTATAAAGTTTCAATACATCAGGTGTGTCATCAGTTGAGGTCTCATCGACCACTATTACCTCATACCCAGGCTCGTATACTTGGGTCAGGTATGCAGGCAAGTTTTCCTTTAACTCATGAGCCTGATCATAGACCGTTATGATAATGGAGAATCCTTGTTTACTGATATTCATTTTACTTATTTTATAATTCGTCGCTCATATAGCCTAAAGGCAACTTACGACAGTTGTATTGTGATGCCATAATCTCTCCATAAGCACCGGCAGAACGGATTGCCAACAAATCCCCGCGTTTTGTGCGGTTCAAGTCAATCTGTTTGGCAAAAACATCTGTAGATTCGCAGATGGGGCCAACCACATCATACGCTTCAGTAGGCTCCTCACTGGTGATGTTCTCTATTTTGTGATAAGCCTGATACAGAGCCGGACGGATCAGGTCTGTAAAACCTGCATCAACAATGGCGAACTTCTTTGTAGCTCCTTCTTTTATATATAAGGTACGCGTGATAAGTGAACCACACTGGGCTACGACAGCTCTACCAAGTTCGAAATGGAGGGTCTGACCGTTACGCAGTTTCAGTTTCTTGGCATAGGTATCGAAGTATGACTTGAAATCTGGTATTGAAACACGGTTGGGATGGGCATAGTCTATACCCAATCCACCTCCAACGTTAATATGCTCTACTCGGATACGATGACGTTCAAGTTCGTCCTGTAGCTCGTTCACTCTGTTACAGAGTGCCTCAAAGTCACCCATGTCAAGGATCTGTGAACCGATGTGGAAATGAAGTCCCACACATTTAACGTTTGGAAGTTTGTCTGCCTCTCTAATGACAGAGACCATATCACGCATGGCAATACCAAACTTATTCTCAGCCAGACCCGTCGTAATGTTGGCATGTGTATGCGCTCCGACATTCGGATTCAGTCGGAAAGCCACACGTGCCACCTTACCTTTAGCGGCTGCCAGTTCATTGATGACCTCCAGTTCAGGAATACTCTCCACGTTGAAACAGAAAATATCATGTTCGAGACCAAGGTTAATCTCCCAGTCACTCTTACCTACGCCTGCATAGACGATCTTATTATTGGCGAATCCTGCCTTGACAGAGGCTTCAATCTCACCGCCACTTACGCAGTCTGCTCCCAGACCCGCCTCACGTATAACACGGAGAATCTTGGGGTTAGCATTAGCCTTCACGGCATAATGCACCACGAATCCTTCGTGTTTGCGCGCCTCGCTGACAATAGCCTGAAGTGTCTGGCGCAATAGTTCTGTATCATAGTAGTAGAAGGGTGTCTGAATCGACTGCAACTTCTCTACAGGGAATATTCCTTTTGCCATATCTGTTGTTCTACTTGTGTTGTGTGTTGTATTTGTTTCTTATTTGTTTTTGTTGAATATGGTGTTGCTCAAACTCTGGAGGGCACGCTTCTTATCCTCTTCACGGATGAGGAAAGAGATGTTATAGTTGGAACCACCATAGCTTACCATGCGTACGGGAATATCCTTCATGGCGTCGAGTGCGAGTGTCTCAAAACCTATGTTCGACCAGTCAAGGTCTCCCACAACGCAGATAATACACATGTTGGTGTCAACAGTTACCGTACCATACTTCTTCAACTCATCCACAATCTCGCCCAGGTGAGCGGAGTTGTCGATACTCATCGAAACACCCACCTCAGAGGTACAGATCATGTCGATACTTGTCTGATAGCTCTCGAAGATCTCGAAGACCTTACGCAAGAAACCTGTTGCCAGAAGCATACGACTTGACTTGATCTTGATAGCTGTAATGTTATCCTTGGCTGCAATGGCCTTGATTTTTCCGTATTCGGTCTTATTACTGATGGTAGTACCCTCAGCATCAGGATCCATCGTATTGAGCAAGCGAACAGGAATACCGGCATATTTGGCAGGCTGTACGCAAGTGGGGTGAAGGATCTTGGCTCCGAAATAGGCTAACTCGGCTGCCTCTTCAAAATGCAGCTGATGTACGGGTTCTGTATGATCTACCACACGGGGATCGTTGTTGTGCATACCGTCGATATCGGTCCAGATCTGAATTTCTTCCGCATTGATGGCTGCACCAACGAGTGAGGCGGTGTAGTCTGAACCACCACGCTGAAGGTTGTCAATCTCTCCATAGGCGTTCCGACAGATGAAACCCTGTGTGAGATAGACCTGCGCGCCTTCATTCTCTGCAAGGATGGCTTTCAACTTCTCCTTGATATATACTGGATCAGGCTCAGAATTCTTGTCAGTGCGCATAAAGTCGAGTGCATTGATGAGCTCAGCCTTGATGCCGATCTCATTCATGTAGTTTACAACCATATTCGTTGAGATAATCTCACCCTGTGCCACAATGCTCTTCTCCTCGAAACTGGTGAAGAGTTCCTTGGTAAACGAACGGAGATAGTCGAATTCACTGCGCAGGAACTCACGTGTGGTAGCCTTGGTTTCATTACTTGCGTAGAGCTCTTCCACGTGACGGTCGTATTTCTGCTCCAGACGATTGATTACCTCGTTGGCGCCATCGGGATTCTTCTTGTAGAGATAGTCAGAGATCTCGACAAGTGAATTGGTGGTTCCCGACATGGCAGAAAGCACAACGAATACAGGTTCTCCAGACTTTGTGACAAGATTGGTCACTTCTTTCATCCTCTGTGGGGTGCCGACGGATGTTCCGCCGAATTTCATCACTTTCATAATCTTTATATTTTATTTTTACTTCTTTTTTCTATGCTTTTCTGATGGTTACTTCTTCCACCTTCTCATCCTGACATTGGAATGCCTTTCCTGGATACTTGTTGAGCAAGGCAATGTTATGGGTTGTCATGACGATAGCTGTTCCTGTTTCAGAGATCTTACGCAGCAGCTGCATCACCTCGTCGGTAGTGTCCTTATCAAGATTACTGGTCGGTTCATCTGCAATAATAAGTTTGGGGTGATTCAGGATCGCACGGGCAATGGCGATACGTTTCTGTTCACCGCCAGAGAGCTGGTGCGGCATATTCGCCATCTTATCAGCCAGGCCGATATCTGTCAACACCTCTTTGATGCGCTCGTTGATAGCATCCTTATCTTTCCAACCGGTAGCTTTTAATACGAAATAAAGGTTCTTATAGACACTGCGATCATTAAGAAGTTGGAAATCCTGGAATACGATTCCCATTTCTCTTCGGAGAGCAGGGATCTCCTTATTACGGATTGTCAGCAAGTCATGCCCCAATACGGTAGCTTCATCGGCTTCATCGAGAACTAACTCGCAATACAATGTTTTCAGCAAGGTACTCTTACCGGCTCCAACGCGTCCAATCAGGTAAATGAAATCTCCTTCATTCACTTGTAGGTTCACGTTACCTAATACGAGTCTGCCTTCACGTTGGCAGATGTTTGCATTCTTTAAATTGATCAGCATCTTTTATTTTCTTATCAGAATCAATATATTGTATTTATTTCATCTCACCTTTAGCCTTAGCTTCACGGCGTTTCTTATCCCAGTTGGGGTCATGACGTTTCTGCAGTTCTGCAGCCACATCTTCGATACGCATGCCTTTGGCTGTCATTAGTACTAGAAGGTGATAGAGCATGTCAGAAACTTCATAAGTCAGTTGCTCGTTGCTGCCCGTACAGGCCTCAATGACCGACTCTAAGGCCTCTTCGCCTACTTTTTGCGCAATACGCTTCACACCATCTTTGAAGAGTTTGGTGGTATAGCTGCCCTCGGGCATCTCCTCATGGCGAAGGTTGATGAAGTCCTGCAGCTCAGTCAGGAATAGTAGGGGATTCCGCTCGTTGCTTTCTCCCCAACAGGTATCCGTACCAGTGTGACAGGTCGGTCCATCGGGATTGGCTTTTACCAACAGCGTGTCGTTGTCGCAATCCACCATAATATCTACCAGGTGAAGGAAGTTGCCGGAGGTCTCTCCCTTAGTCCACAGACAGTTACGACTACGACTCCAGAAAGTCACTTTCTTTGTGGCTATCGTTTTCTCGTATGCCTCTTGGTTCATATAACCCAACATCAGCACGTTCTTTGTGGTTGCATCTTGAATGATGGCAGGTACCAGACCGCCGCACTTCTCAAAATCTATTTTCATATTCTTACGTTAATACCTTCTGATTTCAAATACTGTTTAAGTTCGGGGATGGGAATCTCACCGAAGTGGAAGACCGAGGCTGCGAGGGCTGCATCGGAATGGCCTTCAATAAAGGTGTCGCGGAAATGCTCCTTACAACCGGCGCCACCACTGGCGATAATGGGTATCGACAGATGATCGGCCAGTTCGCGCAGGGCTTCATTGGCATAACCTTCCTTTACCCCATCATGGTTCATCGAGGTAAACAGAATTTCGCCTGCTCCTCGTTCTTGTGCCTCATGGGCCCACTCGAAGAGTCCACGTTCCGTCCGTTCACGACCGCCTTTCAGATAACAGTGCCAACCGTCTTCGTCGAGTCTGGCGTCAATGGCGACGACACACACCTGGGAACCGAAGCGTGATGTGATCTCGTTGATCAATTCTGGCCGACGGATGGCGGCTGAGTTTACACTCACCTTATCTGCGCCGGCATAGAGCAGTCGCTCCACATCTGCCAGTTCATTGACACCACCACCGACAGTGAAGGGGATGTTGATCTCCTGTGCCACACGGGTCACCATCTCCGTAAACGTCTTACGGCCTTCATAAGAGGCTGTGATGTCAAGGAAACAAAGTTCGTCGGCACCTTGCTCGCTATAGGTCTTGCCCAGCTCAACCGGGTCGCCAGCAGAGCGCAGGTTTACGAAATTCGTGCCTTTGACGGTTTCACCGTCTTTCACGTCGAGGCAGGGTATTATGCGTTTTGCCAGTCCCATAATTCATTCAGATTAATTTTCCCTTCATAGATAGCCTTACCAAATACAACAGCAGGGATGCCTGCAGCCTCGAGGGCTTTGATGTCGTCGATAGAAGAGACACCACCGGATGCAATGAGGTGGAGCTCTGGATAGGCTGTCATCATCGACTGGTAGAGCTCTATGGCAGGACCAGTCAGGGTGCCGTCTTTTGAGATTTCCGTACAAAGTACGTTCTTGACACCAGCATCTACATATTTTTTCAGGAAGGGCAGAAGATCCTCAGATGAGTCTTCCTTCCAACCATTAATACTGATCTTCCCGTGGCGTACGTCAGCACCGAGGATGATACGTTCAGCGCCGTATTTCTCCAACCACCCCATAAACAGGTCAGGATTGGTCACTGCTATAGAGCCTATGGTTACCATTGAGGCACCAGCGGTAAAAGCCTTCTCAATATCCTCATCAGTCTTGATGCCCCCACCGAAGTCTACGATCAGTTGCGTATCCGTAGTGATACGATGGAGCACATCACTATTCACGATATGCTTTGATTTGGCACCGTCGAGGTCAACTACGTGAAGACGTTTGAAACCGATCTCTTCAAACTCCTTGGCCACTTCGGCAGGAGAATCACGATAGACCGTCTTTTGGTCGTAATCACCTTTCGTGAGGCGTACGCACTGGCCTTCAATGATATCTATGGCAGGAATCAGTTCTATCATAATTCAAGGAAGTTTTTGAGTATTTGTTCACCCACCTTACCACTCTTTTCCGGGTGGAACTGGCAGGTATAGAAATTGTCCTTGTGCATGGAAGCAGAGTAGGGCAGAATGTAATCTGCTGTTGCGATGGTCTCCTTACACAAAGGCACATAATAACTATGTACGAAATACACATAGCCACCCTCAATACCTTTCATGAGTGGTGAACGTGTGTCATACAGTTGGTTCCAACCCATACAAGGCACTTTATCCTCATGACGCTGTGGCTGGAAACGTTTGACCTCAGCATCGAATATGCCGATGCAATCGGTATCACCTTCTTCAGAGTGTTTGCAGAGCAACTGCTGTCCGACACAGATCCCGAAGACAGGTTGTTTCAGGTCGCGGATGAGCTGATCGAGTTTGCGTGCTCTCAGATAGTCCATTGCCTCTCCGGCGTGGCCTTGTCCTGGAAACAGCACTCTATCAGCTTTCTTCAGTAGTTCTGCATCGTCCGTCAGCTGTGGCTCTATCCCCATCCGTCGGAGGGCATTCACTACCGAATAGATATTTCCTGCGTTATATTTTACAATTGCTACTTGCATTAACTGAATATGATGGTTTTGTTCTTATAGGTTAGAATCTTGCGCTGGATGTGTTTGCTTACTGCATGACTGAGCACGATCTTCTCCAAATCCTTGCCCTTCAGTACCAGACTCTCCGGTGTATCTTTATGGGTGATACGAGTGACATCCTGTTCGATGATTGGACCTGCATCCAAGTCGGCTGTCACATAATGTGAGGTGGCTCCGATAATCTTCACGCCACGCTCATAAGCCTGGTGATAAGGCTTCGCACCGATAAATGCCGGTAGGAACGAGTGGTGGATGTTGATGATATGATGCGGATACTCGGCAATCATCTCGTCGCTGATGATCTGCATATAACGTGCTAACACGATAAACGAGATATCTTCTTTCTTCAGCAGCTCCATCTCGGCAGCCTCTACTTCGGCTATGTTGGAGTGGTCTTTTTTGATGCTCCAAACATAATAGGGGATACCAAACTGGTCGGCCACATAACGCAGATCCTCGTGGTTCGACACGATGCAGGGGATGTCGCAATTGAACTCACCTGCCTTCCAACGTGCCAGCAAGTCATAGAGGCAATGACTCATCTTTGAAACGAAGATGGCCATACGAGGACGCTTGTCACTATAATACAGGCTGAACTTCATTTGGTAACGCTGAGCATAAAGCGTAGTCAGATAATCGTAGAGCTTATCACGGGGAATCAGAAAGCCATCAAGTTCCCATTCTATGCGCATAAAGAACATTCCATCTACCTTATCGACATACTGGTCGAGATAGACAATGTTACCTTTGTTGTCGGTGATAAATTTAGTCACTTCAGAGATGATGCCCTGTTGGTCAGGACAGTGAAGCAGCAGAATTGCGGTTGTTTCCATCTAATATTTTGTACTTTTGAAATTTCAAGGCGCAAAGGTACAAAAAAATATGGTAAAACGTGTGAATATTAAAAGAAATTAAAGCTATGACCTTAATTTCTTAAGAAATTATGCATTTTTATTCATCTTTACTGTCTGCACTGCGTAAAATGATGCTTGTTGCGCCGATTGTAAAGAGGGTACCGTTATCAATGACACGTCGCTCCTTAGGGCTCAGTTCCACATTATCTACAAAGGTTCCCGTATTGCTGTTGTTGTCTTTCAAGGTATAGCGTAACCCACCGCGCTTGTCACGGCTGACAGTAATGGTACAGTGATTCAGATCGACACTGGGGTCAACGGTCTCAAAGGCTGTATTGGCAGGATTACCCTTCTGATGTCTGCCGATGACATTATCGCCCATACGGAGGGGAAGCACCTGTTTGTAGTGGAATACGTTTTCAATCACCACGATTGAGCCACAGCCTTCTTCATTAGCCTGCTCATCAGGATTCTCGTCTTTCTGACGCTCACGCAGTTTGCTGACACCCATGCGAATACCGAATTCCTTACCACAGTCGGGACATTTGAATACCAAAGACTGACCAGCCGAGTATTTCGTCTCATCGAAAGTGATATACTGTTCACATTTGGGGCAACGTACGCGCTTCATTTGTTTTAATTGAGCTTATATACCCAGGCGTCTTTCAATTCTTCGTCCTTATGGATATTCCTTAGTGCCTTATAGGCCTCTTCTTGTGTCTGGAAATTTCCGCAGATAACACGACGAATGACCTGAGTTTTATTGGTGGTACAGATTTCCGCACTGTCGAGTCCTTTTCCTTTTAGTCTTTCGATGAACATCTCGGCATTACGCTTGGATACCTGACTGGCAAGGACAATACAATAGCCTCTTTTTACGGAGTCTGTTTTGACTGTTTGTTCTGTCTTGATCTTCTCAAGCTGGGAAATCGTGTCAACTTTATTTGTCGGTTTTTGTATGTCTGCTTTGCTGATCTCGATCTTACTGGTGTTGGTATCTTTCGACATCATGCCAAAGAGCAGGCTGTTGTTGATGTTGCTGATGGTACGTGTCATCATCTCTGTCTTGCCTGTCGGCATGGCAGCAAAGAAGACTGCCAACAAGATAGCGGCAACAGCTACGGTGTTACGGATCCAAGAGAATTTGATACGAACCACATCTTCTTCATCCTCATCCTCCACTTCTACAGCCTCGGAATCAGTCTCCAAATGGTTCATGCGGATAATCTGAGCAGCTTCCTCCTCAGTTTCGTCCTCAACAGCGACAGCCGCAGGTGTCGTAGCCATCTTAAGGGGTGTCATCTCAAAGGAACACAAGCCGTAAAGATTAGGAGTCAGGATGCCAGCCTCGCAGGGAGTAAATACATAATTACCGTTTTCATTGAACTCCAGTGTACCGATACTGTTGAGTTCATAGATGCCCTTTGTCTGCAGATGCATCTTCAGCTCATTCACCTCGTCTTCTATCCGTAGGATAGCCTCCGGATAACTGATGTCGTAAGCTTCAACATAAGACTGGGCGAGGAGAGAATCGTTGATTTTGAGTTGGGGGTTAAAACCGAGTGTACGCTGAGGTGGCAGGAAAACTCCTTCCTGCTCGTCATAATGCGCATCAACATGATGCGCCATAAACCCTCCGAAATCGGGTACTATGACGCAATCGTTGCTGAGCAATAGAATCTCAATATGTCTTTCCAACTCTATCACGTGTGCAAAAGTACGACTTTTTTTTAGAATAAACAAATAAAGATACTTAAAAATTCATTTATATCTTTTTTTTGCATTATCTTTGCAGCAGAATTTAAGTTAATAATATCAGTTATGAATATTGCAATTGTAGGAACAGGCTATGTGGGCCTGGTGTCAGGTACTTGTTTTGCCGACACAGGTGTTAATGTGACATGTGTAGATGTGGATGCCAAGAAGATTGAGCGTCTGAATAACGGAGAGATCCCCATCTATGAGCCGGGACTTGATGAACTTGTGAAGAAGAACGTGGCAGCAGGTCGTCTGAAGTTTACAACTGATCTGGCTTCCGTACTCGATGATGTAGAAATCGTGTTCTCTGCAGTAGGAACGCCGCCAGATGAGGATGGTTCTGCAGATTTGAAATATGTGCTCCAGGTGGCTAAGACCATTGGTGAGAACCTGAAGAAATACGTGGTGGTTGTTACCAAGTCAACGGTGCCTGTGGGTACTGCAAAGAAAGTCCGTAAGGCCATTGAGGACGAGCTGAAGAAGCGTGGCGTAGATATAGAGTTCGACGTGGCTTCTAACCCGGAGTTCCTGAAAGAGGGTAATGCCATCAAAGATTTTATGTCACCAGACCGTGTGGTCGTTGGTGTGGAAAGCGAGCATGCTAAGAAGGTGCTCACGAGACTTTATAAGCCTTTCATGGTCAACAACTTCCGTGTGATTTTTATGGATATTCCTTCAGCAGAGATGACGAAGTATGCCGCTAACTCGATGTTGGCCACCCGTATCTCTTTTATGAACGATATCGCCAATCTTTGCGAACGCGTAGGTGCTGATGTTAATATGGTACGCGCGGGTATCGGTTCAGATACGCGTATCGGCCGAAAGTTCCTTTATGCAGGCTGTGGTTATGGCGGCTCTTGCTTCCCCAAGGATGTGAAGGCGCTGATTAAGACTGCCGATCAGAATGGTTATTCCATGGAAGTGCTGAAGGCTGTTGAACGTGTGAATGAGAAACAGAAGAGCGTGCTCTTTGAGAAACTCGTAAAGTCATACGGCAGCGTGGAGGCTCTGAAGGACAAGACCATTGCCATGTGGGGTCTGTCGTTTAAGCCCGAGACCGACGATATGCGTGAATCTACCGCCCTCGTGATGATCGGTAAGCTGCTCGAAGCCGGCTGTAAAGTCCGCGCTTACGATCCGATTGCGATGGACGAATGTAAACGTCGTATCGGCGATCAGATCACTTACTGTCGTGACATGTATGATGCCGTGCTCGATGCTGATGCCCTGTTGCTCCTCACAGAGTGGAAGGAATTCCGTCTGCCTGGATGGGGTGTCATCAAGAAGGCAATGAAGCAGCCGCTTGTGATCGACGGAAGAAATATATTTGATACGGAAGAACTTGATGAGAACGGGTTCGAGTATCATTGCATTGGTAAATGAGGAGAATAACAACGATATTAATGTTTGCAGCCGTTCTGGTGGGATGTAACCGTCAGGGCTCTGTGCCAGCTGAAAGCAAGGAGGCCAAGCAGATGTTGCAAGGTGTCTGGATGGATTCGGAAGGTGGCGATGTGTCGTTCCGTGTGAAGGGCGACACCATCTTCTATTCCGACACCACGAGCATGCCTGCCTATTTCAAGATCATCGGCGACTCGTTGGTCTTGGGTTCCGGCACTTCCTATGGTATTGTCAAACAGTCACCGAATGTGTTTTGGTTCACAAATCAAAATGGTGACATCGTGAAGTTGCAGAAGAGTGATGATCCCGTTGACGAACTGGAGTTCGTGCACGACCAGCCCCAAGTACTCACCTATACGCAGCAGGTGAAGAAAGATTCTGTTGTCACATATAACGGAGAACGTTATCATTGGTATATCGCTATCAATCCCACGAAATACAAGGTCGTGAATCACACATACAATGATGACGGCTTAGAGGTGGAAAATGTCTATTACGACAATATCATGCACATCAGTGTCTTCCATGGGGCACACCAGATATTCTCCAGCGACTTCAGGAAGCAGATGTATAGTAAACTGGTGCCGGCAGGTTTCTTGGATGAAGCGGTGCTTGGAGCCATGGACTTCAATCATATTGATGCCGATGGTCTGCATTTCGATGCCACACTCTGCATACCTGATGGAGCCAGCTGCTATATGGTTGATACGCAGATAGCCTTCACAGGCAAGCAGACCATGAAGCTGATGGAGTATTAAGCTTTCAGCCAGTCGTCGAGTAGCATTCGTGCTATCGACAGCTTTTCAGGAATCTCAGGGAGATTGTCACGACGGAACCATCCGCCTTTGGCAATCTCACTTTTTTGTAGGTGGATCTCGCCCGACACATAATCGGCATTGAAACCCACCATCAGCCCGCAGGGGTAGGGCCAGGGCTGTGAGGCGAAGTAACGGATGTTCGTGATAGTGACACCCGTCTCTTCCAATGCCTCACGGGCAACAGCTTCCTCAAGTGTCTCTCCTGTCTCGACAAAACCTGCTACCAGACCGAAGAAATCGCGTCTGAAGTTCTTGGCGCGCACCAGCAGCACCTCATCCCCTTTATGAATGAGCACGATGACGGCGGTGGCCAGTTGGGGCCAAATCTCCTTGCCACATTGGGTACACTTCTTGGAAATATCGGTATCCATGCGCATCGGAGCACCACACACACCACAATATTTGGTGTTCTGATCCCAGTAAAGAAGTTCCTGGCATTTCCCTGCTTTGAGATAGAGTGGGCGGGGGAGCTTATAGTAACTCTGACGCAGACCGATCATCTCAAAGCGGTCGCTATCCGTGATGGGGTTATCGATACGATAGGTGATGACGGGAGAGCCATCAGCCATCGGGGTGATGTCCATCTGATGCGTCCAGGGCTTTACTTCTGTCGGCGGCTCTTCCTGAAAGGGAATGGTATAACCGCCGTCTGCCGTCTTTTCGAGCAACAGGTCTTCTTTGCAGAAGACGAAATAATATGTCTTCGCCATTATTGATTTCCAAATAGTAATTGTCTGTCGCGTTCTAAAGCGGGCTTTACCCATGCTTCGGGCACAAACTTCCAGTTGTGGTTGGGCTTTGGATCCAGCGTGCCCATCTTGCGGATTTCCTCTGTCAGGAAGTGACGCTGGTCACGATCAGTATGGAAGATTACACGTGATTCGAGAGAATCCTTGGGGATACCGGCACCTTGTGTCAGCAACTCACCACCACCATTGGCACGATAGCTGTTCATCGCCACTTTATACCATTTCTTCTCATCGAAGGGTTCACCGTTCGACATACGGAGAATCTTAACCTTTTGACCATCGGGCTTCGTCAGGTCCACTTCGTAGTCGATACCGCAGGCGGAATCGAAGTTGAAGGTGTAGTATTGGAAGCCTGTGCGCTGCTGATCCTCTTTCGAATCCTCATTCAGTCGCAGGGCATGGTCGTCGGGTGATATCATCGTGTTGGTCCACATATCATAACTGTACTCCAGATGCTTCCGTATTTCCTCTCCTGTCATGCGGAGGGTGAAGAGCAGATTCTCGAAGCGGTAAAGTTTAAACATATCCGCCATTGTCACATCACCGGCTTTGATTGTCGAATTAAAGGCCAGCGGGGCTGTCAGCGAGATGTCGGCATTGGTGATCTGCAACTGCAGGTTGTGGATCAGGTCGGTAAAGGCCGAGTTGCCGAAGAAACTGTCCCTGGTATAGATCGGCGATTTGAAACAACCGATCTTCTGACTGACGTAAGCCTTTACGGCATCGATGTCCTTCTGGAAGTATGCCAGCATCTGCTCGTCGATCATCTCGTCTTCCACGTTGACGATCGTGCCTTTGATGTCCTTGTTCACCACCTTACCGTCCTGAATAGTCAGTACGATGTCAGCCTCTGCTACATTCTTGACCCAGCAGGAAGGATCGATGATGAGCACCTGCTTACCTTCCTTGTTGGTAATCCATTCGTTATGTACCTGATGGTCGTGGCCGAAGAAGATCACGTCGAAGCCTGGCACTTCTCGGGCAACGGCTGCCGTCGCATTCTCCTCATAGTCAGGGGTTATGATACCACCGTCCTTACCACTATGGAATAGACCGAAGATCAGGTCGGGCTTCTCGTTCTCCTGAATGTATTTCACCCATTTACGGGCACAACTGACCATCTCCTCAAACTCGATACCTTTCCAGATCGACTTGTTCAACCAGTTTGGAATGGCAGGGGTAAGC
>Ga0265300_10000690_pt1 | contig 35019 bp, 26 predicted proteins | sample AusTroGonzalo_MG_FD_193482 | JGI IMG/M metagenome (GOLD analysis project Ga0265300, IMG submission 193482) | Bovine rumen microbial communities from tropical cattle in Woodstock, Queensland, Australia - Gonzalo_03 | ecosystem: Host-associated > Mammals > Digestive system > Stomach > Rumen ...
AAAGCCTTAAGGCTTAGTTTGTGACCGCTGTGCGAGAAGCGGATCTTCACCAAGCCTTTAGGCTTACGCTGGTAAAAAGCCCTAAGGGGGCAAGTGCAAGCCACCGGCTCAGCCGGTGGTCCTGACTATATCATTTTATGGGCAAAATGCCCCTTTTTACCTTGATTTATTGAGAATAGACCATTCCTCGGCTTTATTGCGCGCTTTCTCCCGGTTTTTGTTTTTCCTTGAATAAGCGTAATCGTGCAAAGGTAGGGTAATCGTGCAAAAGTTAGGTAAACTAAAAGGAATGAGTCCGGTACAGTACCGAACTCATTCGCAATTGATCTGTTAATTATTTGTCCAACTTTTTGGGTTCACCCCACAACGAGGCACCTCTTTTTTTACCCCTTCAAAAAGCAGTTTCAAAGTGCCGCTTGACATACTATAAAGCCGCACCCGGGAGTCTTTCGCTCGGGTTTTTTTAGATAAGCGTTTCTTGGCTGCCCTTCTGACGGAGAGGGAAAACAAATTAAGCGTTGTTTCGGGATCGGGAAGTCTGTATTATACATCGGGGATAGGATGTAATCAGCGTATTGCCATTTTGGGAGAGATAAGGTATAATCGAAAAAGCGGAACGGGCGGCGCGCTTGTCCGCAGGCATACGCCATAGGCGTAAGCGCATAAAAGGTAAGAGGAGCTTTTCGTGAAGGCAAAAGAGACGATTTATTGTCGCGATCGGTGGGAATGGCGGGCGTGGCTCGATGAGCATTTCGAAAGCGCAAAAGAGATCTGGTTCGTTTTCCCGTCCAAGGCGTCGGGCGAGGCGGGGGTTTCGTACAACGACGCGGTCGAGGAAGCGCTCTGTTTCGGCTGGATCGACGGACAGGCGGGGACCTTGGACGAGACCCACCAACTGCGCCGTTTTACGCCGCGCAGGAAGGGGAGCGCGTATTCGCAACCCAACGTCGAGAGGCTGATTTGGCTGGCCGGGCAGGGCTTGATACACCCGAAAGTCCTAAAAGAGGTGCAACCGATCCTCGACGCGCCTTTCGTCTTCCCCGAGGACATTCTCCGCGAGATCAAGCGGGACGAGGTCGCGTGGCGCAACTACGAACGCTTTTCCGAACCCTATAAACGCATTCGCATCGCCTACATCGACGCGGCGAGGAAACGCCCCGCCGAGTATAAAAAGAGGCTCGCGAACTTCATCCAAAAGACCAAAGAAAACAAGTTGATCGTCGGGTACGGCGGGATCGAAAAATATTACAGATAAACTTGGCGCGTCGGCATAAAAGTGGCGCTGCCGCGGAAGGAAAGCCATCTTTTTCGGGTGGTTAAAGCTTTCTTTCGGCTTCGGTTGTCGATATTTGGTAAGATCGGTCGAAATCTCGTAAAAAATCCGAGATCCGGCTATGGTCATTGTTTTCTCCGAATGGTACAATATGGATGTAAAAGATCCGATAACGCCAAAAGGAGGTTAGACCGATGTAAGCACGGACAAAGCGGATCGCGAGTGGAACAAGCGGCAAAAACGGGAAGATCCCGTCGTGGGGGATGCGATCCTCGCGAAGCACAAGATGCCGCAGGGCGAAAGCGGTGCCGAAACGGCACGACAAAGAATAATTAAAAGAAAGAGGTACAAAAACTATGGAACAAATAAAAAATAAAACGGTGTATTTTCTGATCGACTGCTCCGGCTCCATGTACGGCAGTCGCGCGGACGCGGTCAACAATGCGATGGCGCAAGTCGTCAGCCAGGTGTTCGACGATATTAGGGGAACTAAAGACGCGACTCTGAATCTCAGCTTTGTCGTGTTGGGCTTTACCGACGCGCATAAGGACAAGGTCTTCGAGATCGTCCCCAAAACCGCATTGGAAGATTTTAAGACGTGGGATCCCATTGACCCCGAAGCTTTCAACGGCGGCACGCCGACCGGCGCGGCGCTCAAGAAGGTTATCGACGATCTTCAGGGCGGCGCATATCATGGGGACGTGGATGTGAACGCCGTAGCGCCCGCGATCATCCTGATCTCGGACGGCGAACCCAACGGCAAGGATCCCACCTATGAGGAAATGCTCGAATGCGCCGAGAAGGGCAATCCCCACGAGGTCACGGCATTCCGCAAAGCGTTGCGTGTGGCGCTGGGTATCAGCGTCAATGACGCGGGCAGGGAAAGTCTCAAGAAGTTCGGCAAAGTGAGCGCGCGTATGGAAAGGTCGGGAATCGCCGCCTACTACGACTGCTCCGAACAGTATGCCAGCGAGTTCGCGGAGATCCTCAAGTCCGTCACGATCAACGCCTCTATGGTGTAATCGTATCAATGCGTCGAGGGGGATATTTTATCCCCCTCTTTTGCAAAGGAGAAGTTGATGAAAGAGAACACAACGACTATAAACGATACGGTGGGAGTTCCGCTTGACGGGGGTACCCCGCGGGAAGAAAGGAGCGTCGGCACCTTGCGCGACTTGTCCTATAAGGAGCGTTTGCTCGCCTCGATCGATATGCTTTCCCGTCTTTCGGAGGCACAGGGGGCGAATGTCGATCTCCTTTCCCAAATCGACGCAGTCAAAGGGTTTTGTCCTTTGTTGGCGGACTTGGACGCCGCGCGTTTCCCCGAGTTGCTGCGGACGATGAAGAAGCAGACGCCGCCGCAAAGCGACAACGTATTCGCCGCCTTTCTCCTCTTCTACGTTATGTCCGGCGGGAACTATCCGCAGGACTGTTGGGAGGGAGCGACGGTAGCAGACGGCAAAACGACGCTCGGCGCGATCCGCGAAGACGCGAAAGCGCTGTCTTACGCATTGTCGAGCGCGGGCGCGGCTGACTTGGCGGAGAGTGCGAATATGCTGGCGAGAGCGGTTCGTCGCAAGGCGGAACGCGCCGATTTCGAATCCCTTACGGAGGGAGAGGCGGGCGTCGGACGGGTGAAGATCTACGAATTGCTGTGGGAAGTTTTTGTGGAGAAGTACGAAAACTTCAGCGTCGCGTTTTGGATCAAGAAGATTGCGGAGTATCGCGACAAGGAGTTCGCGATCCGCGAGGGGTGTGAATATCGCGAGCGAAGAGGCAACGCCGAAATCTATGCCGTCTCTTACGAGGGCAAACTAAGTAAGCCGATGCACGATCATTGCGAGGACTGCTGCTTGGTGACCTTCTTCGACAAAAGTACCTGGCTCGCTGTCTCCGCGGACGGTGTGGGCAGTTGCGTGAACTCCTATTTCGGATCGGAATTCGCCGTAAAGGCACTCCGAGCCGTGATCGAGAAGTATTTGAAACGCAACCGGATCGTCGGGCGCAGGAGAACGCGCGACGAGCAGGGCAACAGACAGAGACTCAAGGCGGTCTCGGACGACGCTTGGGCGAAGTTGATGTGGTATCTGCGCTTCGGTCTCGCGAAGGATTTTCATTCCGCGTGGGAGTTGGCGGTTCGCTCTTCCGATGCGTTCAAGAGCGATCCGAATGCGGAACTCGTCGATTTCACCTCGACGCTCCAATTTGCGTTCGGGTGCAAGGCGTTCATCGCCTGCGGACGCGTGGGAGACGGGGCGTTTTTCGTGAGAAAGCGCGAAGGGATCGGCGCGAACCGCACCTACGGGTGTTTCTTCCTGAACGACGGGATCTCCGGCGTGACGCAGACTTCGGTTTTCACCGTCGCGCATTTGAAAAGCACTCCGTCCGCTTTGCAAGTCGATTTCTTTCGCCCCGAAGAGGTGCTGGACGTCGTCATCACGTCGGACGGCGCCGAGAGTGCGCTCGGCGCAACGGTAACTACGGCGAGCGCTTTTACGCGTCGTATGCGGGAGCTTCCGTTCGACGCTCGGTGTGAGGCGCTGTCCGCAATGGCGCGCGACGGTTCGGACTACAACGAGACCGCTCGCGGCACGGGCGACGACAGCACGATCGTGCATATCGTGCTGAAAAGCGCCAAAGGAGAGGAATAATATGAAAGTCAACGACACGATCAAGATCGCAGGCAAGTCTTACTCTGTGTTGAGTAAACTCGGCTCGGGCGGACAAGGATCCGTTTGGCGGGTAAAATGCTCGGAGGACAATCGGCTCTATGCGGTCAAGATCCTCGATGAAAAAGACAGCAATCGTCGTGTAAGTAAGATCGCGAATATCAAAAGGCTAATCAGCGAGAAAGCCGATTTGAAGATGATCGAAACCGTCAAAAACGGATCGGTAACAGGGGTCAATCACGTTTGTCCTATTGCCTTTTTCACCGATCCCGCCACGAAGGAAGTGGGGTATGTGATGGAGCTTGCTTCGGGCAAGTCTCTGAGTTCGCTTTTGGCGGACGGTACGATCCGCGGAATGTCCATGGAGCGGAAACTCGGCTTGCTGAAAAAGGTCGTTGCCTCGATCGAAAGGCTCCATACCGTCGGATATTGCTATACCGACATCAGCTTTGGCAACTTTATGTGGGACGAAAAAGCGGACGTTTTGTACGTGATCGACTGCGAGAATATCGCGTGCCTTGCCGATATTCGAAGCGGGAAGTGCAATTTTCTGATCGGCACCGGCTTCTTTATCGCGCCGGAAGTGGCGTTCGGACAGTCGAAGGTCGGCTACGATTCGGATCGGTACGCGCTGGCGACTTTGCTCTTTCGTGTGCTGACCGACGACGTGCTGCAATCGGCGTATCACGGCGTCGCGATGTATTCCGCTCGCCCGGCGTGCCAGAGTATGCTCGAAGTGGCAGATTACGAGAGCGAAGGCGATATCGACAGGAATTGGCGTAAGTTCGTCTTCGATCCGACGAATCGCTCGAACGGGTTGGACAACCTGTGCCGCAACAGCAAGAACCCCGCGAACATCGCCTTTCGCAAAGAGGTCGAACGGGTCATCGCGATCTGGAAAGGCTTGGACCCGAGGCTGAAGGACGCCTTTTTAAGGACATTCCTCGATCCGTTCGATCCGAAGGCTCGTCTGACTGCCTCGGCGTGGCTGCAGTTGATCGACGAGGTTTTGCGTGGCAAGACGGTCGACAATAGTACGGTGCACGTGAAGAAAATCGACCCTTCGACCATACCCCAACCGCAACCCCAACCGCAACCTTCCGTCAAACCTGCTCGTCCGAACCCGATCCACAAATACCCCGCTTTCATCCCCGCCGGCGGCAATAAAAAGCCCGCTACGGTCAGCGCGAGCGCTTTGCCCCCGAAACCCTATCTGATCGGCACGACGGGCAAGACCCTCGCGATCACGGCGGACGAGATCGCTCTCGACGGCAAGACGCTCGGTCTTACGCAGGGCAAGCTCGGGACGATCAAGCGTGTAGGGAGCGGTTACGCATTCACCTCGCAGATGCTTTCGCTCGTCGAGATCCTGGATGCGTCGGGAAAGGTCAAAAACAAGGTCGCGAAGGGGGAGACCGTCTCTTTGTCAAACGGAGAGAGCCTCAAGCCGGTGGTCAGCTCGGTCGCGATCAAATTGGTATGCTGATCAAGGACGTGCAAGGAAACTATGGAAAAGAATACCTTTCGATCTTATTGTGACAGGATGATCCAAATGCAAGACGCCAATCCGGATTGGGTCAATCTGTCTTCGTCGCTCATCGGCGACTATTTGAGGGAGAGCTGCTCGTACGGATTTGGGCAGGCGCTGGCGCGTCTGCTCATTCCCGCCTATCGCATCATAGAGGAGCGAGGCGGCGTCCTCAGCGGAGAAGAGAGCGAACTGTGCGAACTGGCGAGTTTGCTTTCCTCGACGGTCGGGATAGACGAATACCGATTCAACGCTTATTATTTCACGATCTGCGTCGCCGCGGGGAGCTTCTTCGGCTTCCCCGTCGACGCGATCGATTGCGAGGACTTCGACGAGAACGAATTGATGCAATTCGATTGCTCGGTCTCGGTAGAGGACGAACCCGATCCGCAGAAAAAGAGATTAAAGCGGTTCGGCATTCGCCTTTTGGACTATTCCCGCACCAATCAACTCGTACACTTCCGCCCGATCAAGAGCACGACGATGGGGCTTTATTGCGCCGATCCGCGCTCGACGATCCGTCATCTGTTCAAAGAGGGTTCGCGGATCTATCTGGCGAACTGGGGGAAGATGCACCCCAAGATGATCTACAAGTGCAAGATCTGCGGCAAGACGGAGGTCTTTTCGTACGATCCGACGGCAAAGCGCACGCAACCCGCGCGGGCTTGTGCGGTCTGCGACGCGGAAAACGTACATAACAGAAAGAGCATGATCCCGATCAGGGAACGGCTCTATCGTCTGCCGAAAGACGGCTACCGTTGTCCTTGCGGCAATCGGATCGGGTTTGACCGGCTGTCGATAGATCTCAAATGCCCGCAATGCCATCGCGCCGTCCTTATCGATTCCGCGCCTTTCGTCGCTTATGACGATCTAAGCGCCTACGACGAGGGGTCGATGATCAGCACGAGCAACGGCGCGCTAACGGGAGACGTGGCGAAGACCTTGGCGAATAAAGCCAAGACGATGGATCGCAATTTCGGATTGCACGTTCTGTATCTCGCGCACGGGTTCCTTCGCTGGAAAGACCTGAACGGCACCGAGTACAATTCGCCCCTTTTGCTGTGCCCGATCAACTTGAACGTGGACAGAGCGAGGGGACAGTATTACTTCGAGGTCGACGCGTCGAGCGGCGGCAAATTCGAGGTCAATAAGACCCTGATCCAGATGCTCGCCGCCTATTCGAAGACCTGTTCGATCACATTGCCGACGCTGGATCCCGACGACGTGATGGGCTTTTTCTCGCGCTTACGTAGCCGCCTGATGGTGGGCGATGACGCCATCGTGTCGATCACGAGAAGCTGGGAGGTCGACGTGGGATTCGGGATCGGACTGTTCCATTATCAAAAGCTTCAATTGCATTCCGACATCGAGGAGAACGGCGAGAAGTATCTAAAACATCCGATCATCAGACGGCTGTGCGGGGATACGGCAGCCGCGATCGCCCCGCCCGTTCTTAGGCAGAGGGGCGCCGCGAAGTTCGTCACGCTCGACGCCGATTCTTCCCAAGAAGCGGTGATCAAGGCGGCGCAGGAAGGCAGATCCTTTATCTTGCAGGGCCCGCCCGGGTCGGGTAAAAGCCAGACCATCACGAATATCATCACCTCCGCCCTCGGCGAGGGCAAGAGCGTTTTGTTTGTGACGGAGAAGGCTTCCGCACGGTCGGTCATTCTCGACAATTTGGCGCGGTGCAATCAGTCTTCCGATAAGGCGCTGACCGATTTCGTATTGGACTTCGACTCCTTCCGCAAGCACGGCGGTGCGGTCAGTCGCGCCGCATTCATCGAAGAGCTGAACCGTTGCCTGACCACCTACACGCCCGTGGGCGGATACGACGATCAACTCCTCGCCGACGAGGGGCTTCGCTACGATCAGATCGTAGGCTTTATGCGTGAGATGCGCGGCGAGTTCGGCGGGCGGAATTATCTCAGAATGTTAGAGGATATGGCGCAATACGCCGCCGTTGAACCGTTGGACGCGATCCGCTTGGTCCCTGCGGACAGAGGGGCGTTCACGGAGCTGTGCGACGCGATCGAGAAATACTACGTTGACATCAAGGCGTGCGACGGGGGGATCGATTACCGCAAGCATCCTCTCTACGGATGCGTGGGCGACCGCACGAGCGAACTCTATCGGATCGCTTCGGAGTATGCGAACGTGTCCCTCGAACTATCGAAGGTGCTTTCCACTTTGCGAGAGTACGGCTGGACGGCGGACGCCGATCCCGACTATTTGGCTCTCGCCGCGAAACAGGCTCGTCGTTGGTCGGAGCTCCCGCGTCTTCCCGCGGAAATCCTCGATGATCTGACGGACAAGAAGTTGCAATCGCTGATCGACAGAGCGACGACCCGTTACGAGATGACCAAGGAAGTCGAGGAGAAAGAAGGGAGCGGCGTTTTCGCCGCGATCGATGCCAAGACGGCGTGTTCCGTCGACGTCCAATCGCTTGCCTATGGGATCACGGAGTATTCTTTCTTCATAAAGAGGCTCGGCGCCCGTTACAAGCGCTGGCTGGAAGGCATATTCCGTTGCTTTGAGCCGAACGCGTACGCGAAGGACTATCGATCCGCCGTCAAGGCGTTTGCGATTTTAAAGGAATACGTCGCCTATGTCGCGAAGAAAGCGTTTTGTATGATCGCTCGGGAAGAAGACCTCGCGCTCTTCGGCACTTCGCCGACCACGAGCGCGGACTGGGAGGCTCTTTTGCAGGATCTCAACGCGGCGAAGAAGGTATTGAATGCCCGCGACCGCCGCGTGTTCGATCCCTATCGTCCCGAGTGGCTGAGGCGCTTTTCTTCCGTGCAGTATTATCTGACGAGCAAAAACCTGCGTTCGATCGCCGATCGGCTGGAGGGACTCTTGGCAGAAGAGCGGACGCTCGGCGCGAGCTTATCGGTCTATATGACGACGCCGAACGGCGGATTCTTGGCGTATCGGGAGATCGCCGAAGCGATCAAGGAGAGACGCTCCCAACTCGCGCTGTGGCGCAGACTGTACGACACGATCGATGAGATCGGTCGGAAGGGGTGTCTGTCCCTTTGGCTGGAGTTGATCGAGAGCGGGTGCTCCTTCGATCGGGCAAAAGCCCGCTTGTTCCGCAGCTTTTATCAAAAGACCATCGAGGCGTTCGTGGACAAATACGGCTTGTCGTACATTCGAGACTTCAATCGCAGCGAGCATGAGCGGTTGATGAAAAAATACGCCGAAGCGGACAGACGGCTCCTCAACACGAGCGCCGCCAGACTGTGCGAAGCGTTGGACGGCTATTTGAAAGAGGCCGCCCGTAAAGTCGGCAACGGGAATGGCGCGGGCTTGCCGAAGTTCCCGTCAAAAACCGATCGCTCGATCAAGCAGTTCATATCGGACAACTATCTTTATATCCGCCGCATAAAGCCTTGCTTTATGATGTCACCGCTGAACGTCAGCCAATACGTCGACATCGGGATCTCCTTCGACCTCGTGATCTTTGACGAGGCGTCGCAGATCTTCACGGAAGACGCGCTCGCCGCGATCGTGCGCGGCAGGCAGGTCATCATCGCGGGAGACAGCAAACAGCTGCCGCCGTGCGACTTCTTCCGAGCGGGCGAGAGTATGCAGGACGACGAAGAGCAGTATTACGAGGAAGAGGCGAACGCCGAAAACTCTTTGTTGAACGCGGCGGACGAGGCGCTCAGCGACGCCTCGGTTTCGCTCGCCTGGCACTACAGAAGCTGCGACGAAGCGCTCATTGACTTTTCCAATCGGGAGATGGAGTATAATCTGATCACCTTCCCTTCCGCGACGAGGAATGCAAACGACGGGATACGCTACGTCCCCGTCGCCTACGATCCCGATTCCTGCTACGACGCAGGGAAGGGCGGCACGCACATCAATGCGGGCGAGGCGGACGAGATCGTACGATTGATCTATTCCGAAATGACCGCACCCGAGCGGCACGGATTCTCTATCGGCGTCGTGGCGTTCAGCAACTCGCAGGCGTTTGAGATCGAATCTCGTTGGGAACAGTTCAAGCAACTGCCCGAGAAAAAGGAAGCGATCGAGCGGTGGGAGAGGGCGCACGAAAAGGAGCCCTTGATCTTCTGCAATCTCGACACCGTGCAGGGCGACGAGCGCGATACGACCATCATCAGCGTCTGTTACAGCCCCGATCGCAACGGACGCTTTACCTTGCCTTACCTCGGGCGCATTCGCCTCTCATCGGGGCGCAAGAGGATCAACGTCGCCGTCACGCGAGCCAAGCACAGAATGATCGTGGTGTCCACCTTGAAGAGCGAGGAATTGAGCGCGGCGATCCGCGCTAGTTCCGCGCCGGAAGAGAATAAGGCGGGCGCGCAGATGCTCTGCCATTTCCTCGAATACGCGCAGTCCTTCTCCGATATGCCGGACGTATCGAGTCGGCGCAGCGCCGATCCCTTCGTCGCTTCGGTCTGCAAGGTATTAGACGAGGCGCGGCTGGAATACGACACCGAGATCGGTCGGTCGGAATGCAAGGTCAGCATCGGCGTGCGTCGGGCGAACGAGAAACACAACTACATATTGGGTATCATCATCGACGACCCGGGCAGGACGGATTTTGACAGCGTGCGCGAATATACGAGGCTGACCGAGCAGGTGCTGACCGAGAAATACGGGTGGAAGATCTATCGCATTTATCCTACGGCGTGGATAACGAACCACGAACGGGAAAAGCAGAATCTGATGGCGGCGATCATGTCGGCATATTGAGCCGTCGATCCCTCGTTCGATCGTTCCTTCCCATTATGAAAAAGTCCGCTTTGCGGGCTTTTTTATTGCGAAAAAAAGCGGAAATCGGGAGAAAACGGGTCTTGTCAAGCATTCTTTGGTGTGCTATACTATTTACGTTGCGCCGAACGGAAAGGGGAGGACGCGATAGAAACGAAAGACAATGCGTTACGGCTTGTCGAGGAGAAAACGATGCCGACGTTCACGAGAAAGTTTATCGACTGGGGTAAAACGGGATACAATTTGGAGCAACTCCGCCTGACCAATCTGGCGCTACGGAAAAAGTCCTGCCGCAGCAGGACCTTCTCGGCGGGCAACTGCGAGGGCAATTGCGACCAATGCCGCTACGATATGGATAATTTGATCAGCCGCTCGGAATTGGCAAAGATTTTTGACGTTTCCGAACACGTGATCTACAGTTGGGAGCGCGGTCGCACCCCCGTCGGCGTTGAAGAGCTTTTGTTATACTGCGACATCGCCGAGGTGCAGCTGTCAGACATTCTCGTTTTTATGCCCTAAAAGGCGGAACCGCGCACTACACGAACGGTTTATTTTACCTTTGGGATCAAAAGCAGTTCGCACAGATTATCGGAAGTCCAATAACAATTCCGATCGTAAGTTTCCGTGCCGCTATGCAGATCCGAATAGATGCTTGCGATTTGGTGGGATTCCAAGGGAGCGGAACCGAGTTTCTTTATGAGAACTTCCGCTTCCTTTTCTTTCTTGCTTGCGCGAAGGAATACGATCCTGCATAGGTCGATATATTGTCTGTCGGGATGGTCTGCGGCGAAGGATTTTGCGAAGATCCGATCCGCCTCGTCGAGCAAGAGGAGCCCCGCGTGGGGGTCGGTCTCTCCGACCATTACGGCGAGGTTGACGACGCTGTTACCCGTAAAGCAATGATCGGCTTGCAGCCGCTCCTTCTTCCAATCGATCACTTGTTTTATCTTCTCGATCGCGTTCGCTTTGTTTCCGTACAACCATTCCGTCACGGCGAGCGCATTGTACGCGGTGAGAGAGTAGGGGTGCGGTCGGGAGGCTTCGTCTATGACGTTGTCGTTCTGCTCGATGGAGCTTTCGTACAGTCGGATGGCGTCGAGGGGTTCGTTATTCAGCAAATGACAATTCGCCGCGATCGAGGCGCTCCAGGCGTATTCCACTCCCGCGTCTCCGAAATATCTGGAATAGATACGGATGGCGGCTTTTGCCTTCTCCATCGCCTCTTTCGTATTCCCGTTAGCGTACAGAATGGGGATCGCGAAGCAATACACCCACGCCGCTTCTATACTGTCGGTGCCGTATAGCTCTTCGCGTAGGAGCATGGCTTTTTTGACCGACGCGAGCGCGTTTTTCAATTCGCCGTAAGTATATTGATTGTTCGCAAGATATGCCATCGCGTAGGAAGAATAGAAGGAGACGATCTTGTTGGCGTCGTTATACGCGATGACTTCCTCGATGATGCGATATGAGGCCTCGAATTCGCCCGCTTCGCATAAGGTTATCCCATATAGGAACTTGATCTCGTTGATTTCCTCGTCGACGGTCGGATATTCCGACAAGATCTTTTCAAAAGCCCGTTTGGCGGGCAGGTACTTGTCCTTTGCTTGTTTGAACAAGGCGCGCGCGTTGCATTTCTTCTCAAAGAGCCCGAGCGCATAGTCCTTGCTCACGGCGTCGAACAGGTCGGGGATCTCGTTATAGCAACGCGTCCACAATAGGATCTCGAACAGTTGCGCGATCTTTTTATCCCGCAGGAAATCTTTTGAGAGCGAGATAACGTCGATAAAGCGGTCGTTGGAATGCAAGAATTGCAGATAACGGGAGAGGGCGCTCGTGTCGTTCGTGTAGCTCCAGACCAAGTTGTCGTAGTTCGAGAAATGCTCGGAGAGGTAGTCGGCGTTCTTCAGATGATACGCCTGCCAAGGGAGTTCTCGGCGCGCTCTGTCGGACGCTTTGTCTTTCAGCCAGTATTCAAATAAAAGGGTCCTGAGTTCGCGCTCTCGCTCCGCCGTCAGGTTCAGCGCTTCGAACACGGCGTTTGCGAGTTTTTCGTTTCGGTACTTGATGTCCCCGTCCACTTCGTAGAAGAAGCCTTGCATCAATCCGTAGATCGTCACCCACGTCACGTGCGATAGGTTCAGGATCTCGATGATATCGCTTTCTCCCATTCCGTTTTTGCATAGGTAGAGGACGGCCAAACAATTGGTCAAAAGGGCTTTGTCCCCGATCACGTTGACGGTGCAGTTGACGGCTTCCGAGAAGACGTCGCTTTCCGAATCGCAAGACAGCAGCGCATTCAAGTACTCGTGCAGTCCGTTATGCACCCCCATCGTTCTTAATTCGTTCAAGGCAAAGCTCAAAACCAGCGGATTGCGAAAGACCAGGTTGTCTTCGAGCTTGGGCAGGAAAGAGGTGTCGAACTTTTTGTCGTATTGCGCGAACCACTTTACGAACAGCTGCGGGATCTGCGCCTTGAGGAGCGGCCGCAGGGAAATGCCGGGCGTGCCGGACGGCGCCGTTTTGGTTCCCGTAAGGATGATCTTCACGCTGTCCGAGGCGAGGGATTGCAGTTCGAACGCGTAGTTTTTGTTTCCGTTGAACTTGTCTATATCGTCTATGAAGATATAGAGCGGGGCGTAGACGTTGTCGTAGAGCAAGAGGGCTTCTTTGGTCTCTTGGATCAGGTCGTCCGTATCGGCGGGTTGCATGATCCCTCTGTCGGTTAGGAAAGAGGACAGCCTCTTCCATACCCCGTCGATCTCCTCGTTCATGTCCGCCTGCGGGAAGTGGAAGAAGATCGGGCTGTTGGGAGAGATCTCGTCGTAATGCTTGATCAGATAGGATAGGAAGGCGGACTTGCCGATCCCGCTTGCTCCTTGGACGTAACAATAATTGGAGTCTTCGACGATGGATTCCAACGAACTGACCGTCGTGGTGTTTTCCACGTAATGCTCCAAATGGATCTTCAGGTAGTTGAGATGATCGTAATACCGTTCGTCGCCGTAGACTTGGGGCAGGTTCGCGAAGAAAACCTTTTCGATATGCGTTTTCATCGACAGAAAGACCTTGTCCGCGAAGTCGTCGATGTCTTCATACTCGAGAACGTCGCACTTGTTGCTGGCTTGCAGCGCGTCGATCAGGTTGTTCAGGCGATCTTCCTTCTGCACCTTCTTGACGAGAACGCTCGCTTGTTGGTGCTTGCGTTTCAAGATGCCCGCGCGCATCTCCATCTCCGTGATGCTGATGCCGTACGGCACGTCGTCGGAGATCATATTCAGGATAGAGTCGTTGGTGCTGTCCACGTCGTCGTCGCTGGGGACGGAGCCGTAGTTGTTCCCGATGATCCCGAGGAAGAAGGGCGCACAGCGACGAACTTCGCTTATGCAGACTTCGATCAGGGTCCCGTCCACGATCTCCTCGTCGAGGATGCCCCACCGTAGGTCGATCTCCACGATGTCGATCTTTTTCGCCGCGAAGTGCTTGCGGAGCGCGGGAAAAATCCGATGCACGATGGCGTTGCGCTCCGGACCCATATCCAAAAAGGTCGAAGAAATAAAAACGCGTGCTTTTCTGTTGGTAAGCAGATCAAATCCTCGTATCATTTTTCCCTCGTTTCGCTTTTTAACTCATTATATCAAAACAGAATGAGAAAAATCAATACCAATGATCCTGCAAAGCACGCTTCAAGAGCGCGCAAATAACGTCTCTTAGGCGGACGATATGGTTGCAGCTCAAAAGCGAGCAATTCAAAAGGAGCGGCTGATCGATTCCGGGACTCGTAAGGAGCGAAGCGACGGAATAGCGAGCCTATCGATGGAAAAGATATATCGCCGAATTGGCAAAGACAAATTGTTAATGGCAGGTGCGAGCGTCAGCCCGAAAGGGGTTCTCGCCGAAGGCGCGCGGCTATTAACAAGCCGCGGAGTCCCTTATAAAAGAAAAAATGTCGGATAAATCCGACATTTTGGTGGACAATAAGGGACTCTCCTCTTGCTCCTCGCAAGACAAATCGTTTGGACTTATTTTCTGCCTTGCTCGGAGCGGCGGTCAATCGCTAAAATCGTGCCAAGTCAAGGCACGATTTCTTAACGCTCTCGGTTCTCGTCCCTTGTTAAGTAAAGAAAAAACCCAAAGCATTCGCTTTAGGCTTTAACTGGTGGACTACCACTGACTTGTTTCGCACACCCCTCTTTTTCATTATCAAGACTATAGTCTTGGGAATCGTCGGCTGGGGGATCGGTTGGCATATTATCGCAATAATTACAATGGATTTCTATCTTTTCGTCGTCGATGACAATCTTCTGAATAAGGGTGCGGATTAAGAGCGCGGGATCCATCTTTATCGTATGAGACAAATACTCTCTTATCTGTTCGGGCGTTAGGACTTTTTCTTCTTTGAACTCGGCTATCGCGATCCGTTCTTCGAGGTCGGCGATTAGGTCTTCGAGCTCGTGCGCTCGCTTTGTTGCGCTCTTGGTAAAGAACCCATCTTCCACCGCCTTTACAATGTTTCGCAAAGACGCTTCCGCCGCTTCCTTTTCCGCTTTCAGGTTGCGTAAAAGGGATTTGTCTCCGAGGCGCTTTCTGTTCAACTCGATGATTTGTCCCACGATATAGTCTTGGCTTTCGGGGTTGCCGAATTCTTTTACCAGCACTTCCGTGATAAGGTTTTCGATTTTGTCTTTTGCGATCGTCGCCTTGTCGCATATATGGAATTTCTTCCTACCGGAGCACTTGTAGTAGTAAAACTCTCTGCCTGATTTCGACGTGCTTCTTTCGCCGGATATGGGTTTTCCGCACTTCCCGCAAAACAGTTTGCCGCGCAGGAGATAATCAACCTTTTGACTCTTGCCTCCGATGGCGTATTTCTCGAGGATGACTTGGACTCTGTCGAAGATGTCTTTGTCAACGAGCGGCGGGAAAATGTTTGTGAAGACACCCTCGGTGTATCTTGCGATTCCGATATACTTTTCAAGGCGCAACATATTGTAAATCGTATTGCGAATAAAGGGCTTTCCGCGATACAGTATCCCTTGTGCGGTCAAAGAGTCAATGATTTCGGGAACGTTCATACCATTGGCGTAATTTTGAAAGATATATCGGACGACGGGAGCGGTGACTTCATCTTCGACGATTCGTTTGTGATACCCCTTTTCGTCGATGGGCTCCTTCTTGTATCCATAGGGCATAATACCGCCGCAGTAAAGTCCTTTCGTTCTGCTTTCGTGCAAGCCCCTGCGTATCTTTTGAGATAACTCTGCGGAATAGTATTCGGCAAGTCCGATATAAACGTTTTCAAGAAGGATGCCGTCGAGGTTTTTGCTCCCGTCTATGTTTTCGGACGTCCGTTGCGTTGCCGAGATCAGCATTTTCCCGTTCTTTTTCAATTTTTGCTTATTGACCGCGATTTCAATGGAGTTTCTGCCGAAACGGTCTATGGCATACACCAAAACGATTTCCCACGGAACGTCCTTTTCCGCGTCGGATAACATTTGTTGAAAAGCGGCACGGTTGTCGTTCGTGCCCGTTGTCGCTCTGTCGATATATTGGTCAAGGATGACCAGATCGTTCTTCTCGGCAAAAGCTTTACATTCCCGAATCTGCCCTTCAATGGATTGCTCCGTCTGCCTTTCCGACGAGTAGCGAGCGTAGATGACTGCGTATTTCATGATTTACCTCCTATTGGTTTGTTATTGATCGGGTAATTCAACCTTGCGAGGTCGAACTTGTTCGACAACAAGGTCCGAACATCGGGGAAAGCCGCAGTCTGTCAAGGATAAAGCAGAAAATAATTGCGTTCGAGTCCGTTTTTTCATTGTTTTAAGCGATCATTTTTTGCCCTTGACAGCAAGGTCTTTTTCCGATACTTCCTGTTGAAGCCCTCACTTAAAAGGCAGGAATAACGCCAAAGTCAAGTTAGAAAAATAATTTTTTTGAGTTTTTGCCTTGACTTTCCCAATTCTCGTGCCTTTTAAGTGAGGGACCGATGAAATCTCTCACAAGGAGGTGGATATGGAAAAGATCATGAGCAAGGCGGACAATCCGCTATATGCCGACGTGTATCTCAATGGGCATATAAATATAGGAAAAATCCCTGTCGCCGTCCTCCATGCATTGCTTGCCGGACTGGAAACAGAGATTGCCGCCTACTACGAAAAGAAACAAAAACGGCAGCGTCGCAAAAAAATCAAAAAGGACACTTGACAATCTCTCCCACACGGTATATAATGTGTCTATCGTGAACAAATGTTCAAGATAAAAGCGGAGGTGACATGAGAAGTAAGAGCGAAGAATTGATGACGCGGATAGTGGGATATATCGAGTCTTACTATTTCGATAAGAAGTGCGCTCCTACCTTGCAAGAGATCGCGGATGCGTTGGGATACAGCAAGAGTTGTATCGCAAATTACGTTCAAGCGATGATCGGCAGAGGGATGTTGGACTGTTCCAGCGGTTGGAGATCCGTTCGTACCCCGAAAATGGTAAAGGTGAGCTCGGACAGCAAACTCCTTCCCACGGTGGGTGACGTTGCTTGCGGCACTCCTATTTTGGCGGAAGAAAACATAGAAGGCTATTTCTCTTTCTCTGCGCAGATATTGGGACCGGGTGAGTTCTTTATCCTGCGAGCTAAAGGCGATAGTATGATCGGAGCGAATATCGATGACGGAGATCTCGTTATCGTTCGTCAGCAAGATACCGCGAAAGAAGGGGAGGTAGTCGTCGCGCTTGTTAATGACGAGGCGACGCTGAAGCGCTTCTATATCGATAAAAAGAGGAAGAAGATAAGACTTCATCCCGAAAATCCCGATTTGTCTGATATGTTCTTCGATAAGGTGGATATACAAGGTGTAGCGATAAAAGTGATCAAAGATGTAAAATAGAATATTTTTACGGGTCAATAATCGTGGCTTACCGCGCAGATGGAGTCCCTAACCTCTGCAATGCAGTTTGTCAAATATCCCGAGAAGTGGCCGAGGGAAAAGGAGGATGAAAATGTTTAAGATCGTTTCATGTCCTCAATGCGGAAAACGCATATGCCGTGCGGATATCGGCAGTTCGATTGTTGTCGGCTGTCATTCCTGCAAGATCGACTATCGAGCGACGGTCGATCAAGACGGTGGCGTTTATGTATTGCCGTTTGTGACCAATGATTCTACGGTTTTGAAGCCGAAGAAAGCATAGTCCAATCGTAAAATATAGGCGAAAATTAACAACTTAATATCGTTGAGGTGGCGAAGAGAATAAACCCTGTACCCGGCTTAGTACCGCTATGAGGGACTGAGCGCTACCAAATATTGTCGTGACTGCCGAGAGGCGGTCCAAGAGTGCGCTGTATTTGGCTTGCAATCGTGCAGCTAAGTGACCATCAGGAGCCCTGACAATAGCTAAATCACATTATTTTTCGTGTGGTTTATCTGTTGTCAGGCTCTTTTTTTATGCCCGAATAATCAGATAACTCCATACCCGACAACCGTGATTTAGCATCGGTTGCCGGGCTTTTTTTATTGAAAATCTCCGTCAATCGATTTCTCAAAAAAATCAAAAAAACGGAGGTTTTTACAATGAAAAAATTCACTACTCAAACAACGGTCAATGGCAAAACGAAAACGGTCTTCGTCTATGTGGACGATGAAACGGCTCGTATGCTCAATGGATTGGATGAACAGTCTCGTCGAGAGTACATATTGTCCGAGCACGAGATCTACCTCAATCACTTGCGAGAGACGAGAAGACATTGCTCTCTGGATGAAAGCATGGAACACGGCATCGAGTTTATGGATAGCGCCCCTTCGCCTGAAGAGGTCTTGATCCGAGATGACGTCTTCGCCTCGCTGCGGAAAGCAGTTCGCTCTTTGAAGGAAGAGGAGAAATGGCTCGTCACGGAGGTGTTTTATAAGAAACGCCCAAAGGCGGATATTGCGCGTGAACTGGGCATTTCGAAGCAAGCGATAGACAGCCGACTACGATACATTTTCAAAAAATTAAAAGAAATTTTGAAGTTTTGACTTGACTTTGGCGTTTTTCGTGCCTTTTAAGTGAGGGGCTCAAGAGAAAGCGAAGTCCGCAAGAGAATGAGAGGCAACAAAACAGAGATCAATATCGGCTCATACTGCGGCGCTTCAAAAGCTCTTGCTCCCCTCGGAAACACGGAAAAGATAAGGAGGTAATCATATGTCATTTCTTGATACTATTCAAGACGCCGCCAACGTGTATCGGACGAAGTACTTCATCGTTTGTCAGAAGCTCTCGTTCGTCCGTATGTCGGCACGGAACCTTTCGATTATAAGCGAGGACGTTTTCTTTCTTCGCACGGAAAAGAGAGATTTCGAATACGAGTTCATTTTCAAGCCGAGAGGCAAGATGATCGACGGAAAGAGGATTCACGCGAGTTCTTATACGCGGACTTACGTCGACTAAACATCGGTAGCAATTGCGTAAAGGGTAGTACCAACCGATAACGGCGACCACGTGGATAAAGACGGCCGTCTTCGCCAAATCGCCGGGAACGTGTTGTTCCGTAAAATCCCCAAGCGCAAGAGTTATATTTACAACTTAATATTTTTGTTTCGGCTGGGCTAGCGGCAGTACGGGCAAGAAGAAAACATTTTAAGGAGATATCAGATGGCTAGTAACAATTCAGGGTCGGGAAAGTACAACAACAATAAGTGGTCTGTCCCGTCCAAGCGTGCCAAGGGGTACGCGCAAGACAGAAAGGCGAAAGTCCATACCTATGGTAAGAAGGAAGGTAAAGAGCTCACCGACTATGAAGCCGGTATGCGTTCCGGCTACCTGCAATGCCAAGGGGACCACGCCGGTCTGTACAAGTACAAGAAAGCCCTTGCGGAGGGCAAATCCAAGGCGGAGGCAAAGAAGATCTCGCGCCAAAAAACCAACAAATAAAAGGAGGAAAATCAAGTAAATGAAGAAAGAGTTTTTTATCGAAAAGGAGCCCTACACCAAGGGTGGCAAAACGTTCAATTCGCACGTCGTTAAGGGGACGCTTCTCGGCAAAGAGGTGAAAGCAACCCTCGTTCCCCCCGATCCCGGCGGCTATCAACTGTTGGAAGTCATCGTCGGCGACAAAGCGAAGTACCCGCTTACGGTTACCCCGTTCTCGATGACCACCGAAAACGGCGACGTCATTTCCGGCAACACCTACAGCGTGGAGGCAACCGATGCAGACGGTACCGTCTATTCCATCAAGTTGCAGCCCTTGAAGAAGTCGGACAAGGCGATTTTGAAAGCGCTCATTAAGTAAAAAAGGAGGGAATAGAACATGAAAGCAATAAGTCCGGAAAAGAAAAAGACGATATTAACCGTCTGCCTCGTTATCGTACTTATGCTTGTGGTATTCGGTTTTACGATTGGAGCGTGTTACTTGGCGGACAAAGAGCAAAACGAGAAATCGGGCGCGAATATGTCCGCCCTTCTTTCCGAAGAAACGGGCAAGGCTATGAGTGGAGATGTTCTTCTTTTTGAAGACGTCGATATGTCAGCCGAGGAGTCCGTTCCTACGGTAGAAGAGGAAGGTGTGCATTCGGTCTTTGTCGAATTATCCAAGCCTATGTATTTGGCGGGCGGTTCTGGCACCGGTGGTGTATCTTATACCATTAACGCAACCGTTCTCCCTGCGACGGCGAAAAACAAAAATGTTTCGTGGTCTGCGGCGTGGGGTGACAGTTCCAACACGTCGGCGGTTTCAACCTATCTTACGGTTACGCCGGCTGCGGCAGGAAGTACCACGGCAACGATTACCTGTTTGAAACCGTTTACGGGAAACATTATTGTGACCTGTACCACGCAGGAAAGCGGGTTTGAGGCGGCGTGTGTCGTTCAGTTCAAGGGCGTACCTTCGTCCATTACCCTTACGGGCGACCTGACGGCAGACGCTAACGGCAAGTTCAACGTTATCCCGTCCAAAACCTATAATATGCAGATCAATCTCGCAAACGCCTTTAACCAGGTCGGCTCGGAGTACAGCGATTACACCTATTCTCTCACGGGCGTTGGTCAGTTCAAAGTGGGCTACTGCGAACACTACAACACGTCTGGAAAAGATGTTTGGTACGATAACTCGTACAAAACGGTCAACGTTGATGACTTGAAAGATAATTTTGTGACGGTCACGCAAAGCGGAAAATCCATCACGATCACGACCATCAAGAGTTTCGAGAGTTACTATAAAACGAAAACGCGTATGGATGGTGGCAGGACTTGGGGGTATGATGACAAATTCAAAGAGTTCGTTTCGGATTGCTACTTCAAGCTCGCCGTGCGTGAAAACACCTCGGGACTCGTCAAGGAGTACATCATAAATTTTGATCCCACTCTCGTAGCCGGAATTTCTCTGACTCCCATGACCATCACCTTCTAAAAGGAGGTGGCGCCTATGAAGAAAACCGGTAAGATTGGAAAAATCGTTTCCATTGTCGTTGCCATTTTGGTGGTGGCGACCGTCGCCGGCCTCCTCGCCTTCTTCACGAATGGGTTTACCACGGATTTCCAAACGACCTATGTCGAATGTGGCGAGGATAAGATCGTGGGTAGTGCTTCGGGATATGCGCTGGCACCGGATCATCCGCTCTCGTTGAAAGTGGTTTCGCCGTTCAAGGCGGGATCTGCAAAGAGTGGGTATTCGGTGAAGGTGGTCCCCCACTATATTTCCGGTCACGACTTCGATTTCACCATAGACGGAAACGTCTATGCGTACAGCAAGGAGAAAGACCTGTCAGCCGGGTTCAATATCAACTACAAGGATGACGGTTTCGATATCCAAGCCAAAGGTGGAATCAATGAAGTGCTACACGCCGTCTATCCGGGGAAAGAAATTAGCGACTGTTCCGCGTATGTGTACAAGGATATGTACGCATTGATTATAACGCCTTATTCGGGCGGCGGAGAAACGACGATCTATTTCAGCGGATTTGACGAAATGGTTACGAGAGTTGTTCTGGATAGGGAGGTGCTTGTGTTTTGAAAACGCGTATTCTCCTTACCATAGTAATGGTTGTTTGCATCGTCTTATCGGCGGTGCAAATAGCCCCCTTAACAATAGCCTCCGCGGAAACGGGATTTGACAAGTCAAACGTAATGGATGACCTGTTATCCTCAACCGTTGGAGGCTCACCCTTCGACATCTTGGACTATCCGTTTGACGAGAGCAAGAGCGTTAGGATCATCAACGTGGTGGAGTATTGTTATTCTTTCCGCGAGAATATGCGCTCGGAATATGCTCTCTATCTCTATGTTTATAACCCCCAAGGGCTGAACATCGACACAAACGCGGGATCCAATAAAGTCCAGATGGCGACGGAGTACAGCAGCAATAATCCGACAAAATACGACAAGTTTCGACTCGAATGTGTGAGCGTTGCGGACGAGGCAGATTACAAGGGACTGTTCTTTAAGTTCAAGGTGGTAGGCTCGGAAAAACTGCTTGCCCATCTAAACTCGAACGAAAGGAGATATGACATCTCCGGTGTTGAACTTTTGACCTCTGGCAATCAGAACGCCACGGAGTACAAAGTCGGCGGTACATATTACTTTACGGGATATGCCGAAGGTTTGGGACCGTCCGCATCGGACAAATCGACCTTGACTTGCCGCGTGCAGGAACTTGAAACGCTTGAATTGCAAGTGAAACATACCTATTACCGCACCAACGTGTCGGACAAAGGTAAAGATCACTACAACGAGGTGAACACGGCGTACTTCTCCGTTCCCAAGCGCGTCTTTGATACCTATGGGTATTTGCAAAAGATACGTGCGGAGTGGTGGGAGTACAAGACCAAGCCCGCCATCGTGACATCAAATAGCGACTTTTATAACACCTTGAAGCAGTATTCCAAGACCGAGGTTAAGTCCTATAACTCGTCCATCCCGGTACACCTGTATTCGGGATATACGGGGCGTTCGGCGCAAGCCATAGGACAAGCGACCGTTCACAATTACGATTGGGTTTTCAATATGGATCTTTCCACGAAAAAGACCTTTATCGGAACGATAAGTGAATTGTCCTATACGAAAGCTATGTCCGAGATGATCCCTATCGTGTTCTATTCAAAGGCGAATAGCGTTTCATCCGTTTTCAGCTTCCTGTTCACAAAGCCCGTGGCGGGCAACGTCGAATCTACCGAGGTGGCACAGTACATCTATAACTACACAAATTCCCTCGGTCACGGCTATATAGACTGCAACGGGCGAAACATCCTGAAAGACCTGTTCGAGAGCAGCGTTGACGAAGGTAGGACGATGGGCTACAACGACAAGTCGATTGACCTTGCGGACACCTTTAATCTCAAGAGTTACGACAGCAACCACAATTGGATAAACAAGCTCCTTGACTTCGGTTTCGATTGGCCGAAGACAAGCGGCGATTACTCAAACGTGGCGCCGATCTACGAACTCAAGAGCAGCGATTTAACGGGCTCGGACGATTCCATCTCGCAAAAGTTGCTCGTGAATAAGGATGACGTAAGCGCCTTGAAGTCCTATTTCAACCAAGAGGACAAGAAGGGAAACAAGGTCATAATGTTTCGCTTCGCAACGACGGATTACTACTGCGCGGAGTGTCACCGCTACGGCGTTTCAACCGTGGATAGTTATGTGGCACAGCAAACGGTCTTTCTCGATTTTGACATCATCGAACTGACCTTTAACAAAGAGGGTGAATACCACGTGATCCCGGCGGTATCTTCCCCCACGGACATCATCAACGAATTAACCGCCCCACCTGTTCAAATGAAGTGGTGGGAGATCGTGCTCGCCATATTGCTATTGGTATTGCTACTCATAATTCTATGGCCGGTCCTGCCTTTCATTCTGAAAGCGCTTTGGTGGCTCATAACTTTGCCCCTTAGGATCGTTGCTAAGGTGTTTTCGTGGATAGCAAACATCGGTAAGCGGCGAAAGAAAAAAGACAAGGAGGAATAAATGATAATTTTCAAGAGGATCGCGGTTGTCTTTTTGCTCGCGGTGCTAATCTTAATCATCGGCTTCATTATCTACGCCGCTGTGGAGTATAGCAAAGAGCAGAAGAAAGCCGCAGAATACGAAGAACAAGGACTTGATTGGGACTTTTGGGTTGGTGACAGCCTGTTTGAAGACATTGAGCCCGGCGATAAAGAGATAGACTACTCGGAACTCGTTGGCTACACCTATGTTTCCAAAGACGAAAAGATATCGTTCACGTTCTTGGAAAATGGCGCCGTCTATACCTCGTATGGGACGATGCAGGAACTGAAACTGACGAAAGTGGAAGGTATTAAACTCTCGTATGAGAAGGACGGTATCGAATACAATTTCGTCATGGGGTACCACCCGTTCTTGCTTTGTGATTTCACGGAGCGTAAGTTCTTGCAAGTGCAGGTACCGGAGGACGAAGACGGATGAAAAAGTTTTTACTCGTGCTGAACATACTCGTGTCGGTGGCGATCACGGCTCTCTTCTTATACCTTGCCGCGACGGTTTTCTATCCGTCATACGTTAGGTTTTTGGAGAGTCTGACCGACATCGGCGTGAGTATCAAATTCTGGTTTTGCAGAGTGTTCGGCGTCGGGACACTTCCTCAGGTCACGGTGAATAACCAGTCCAAGGTCTTTGGGTGGGAAACCTTCCTGCCCAAGGAATGGAGTTCCTTTCAAGGGAGCGCCAAGGGATTTTTCTCTTTCATCGTGACCAAGGAAGTGGTAACGGGATACTTCGGCGTGGTGCTGACTGTCTTAACCAACATAGCGAAGGTGGCAGTCATCGCCTTGCCGTGTATCTTCATCCTATTCGCCTGTATCAAGCATTGGTATAAGACGCCGAATACAGACTATAACAAAGACACCATCCCCCTCAAAATCTACAAAGGGGTGACGAGATTTACCGTGCGACCGATCGTGCGGTTTATAAAGCAATATATCGACTTCGTGAAGGAGCACAAGAAACTATTGTTCTGGTGGATTGTGATATGGGTGTTCAGTTTCAACATCGCAAGCATCGCGGTATCGTTCTTGGCGTTCTATTTGTACTTCTCAGCATCCTTCGACTTCGCGGCTATCTACATACAGGCGGGGAAGCTCGTAAGCGACCTGCAAATGATTTTTCGCAAGGTCCCGAAATGGATCTTGATATGGCTTGCGTGGATCCTGTTTGACCGTTTCCGCAGAAAGATCGCGAGAGCGAAACTGGCGAGGATGGAGAATAGGAACTGCGGGTTTATCAATGAACTGCCTATCGTGTCTATGACCTGCGGCAGTATGGGAAAGAAGAAAACCACGATGATCACAGACATGGCACTCTCCCAAGAGGTTATGTTCCGTGAGAAAGCGTTTGAACGGTTGCAGCAATGCGATATGAAATTCCCATACTTTCCTTGGATCTCCTTTGAAAAGGAACTTCAAAAATGTATGGAGTACGGCACGGTGTACAACCTTGCAACGACCAAGTCTTGGGTGCGCAAAAAGAGAGAACGCTTTGAACGGACGGGGAGCCTCGCCCAAATCTACGGCTACGATTACAAGCGGTATGGATCGACTTATGACGACTGCTTGAAAGTCAATGGTCTATGGGACGTTTTGGAAACCTATGCGCAGCTCTACTTTATCTATGTGATAGAGTCCAGTTTGCTTGTGTCTAACTACTCCATCCGCGAGGACAATCTGCTTATGGACGAAGGGAACTTTCCGATGTGGTACAGCGATTTCTTCCCGGACGAGTATCCGCCGAAAAGTCACCACGCCCATATCTTGGACTTCGACGTGCTACGCCTTGGGCGTAAGGTCATTGAGAACAACCCGAATATAGGGAGCTTTGAGTTTGGCGTCGTCGTGATTTCCGAGGTAGGCAAAGAGCGTGGCAATAACCTTGAACTGAAAGAGGTGAAGCGCGGGACCGAGGAAACGAACCAAAAGAACGACCTTTTCAACTCTTGGCTGAAAATGTGCCGCCATAGCGCGACCGTCGATAATTTCCCGTTCATCAAGGTGTTTGCGGACGAGCAAAGACCGGAGTCTTGGGGTGCGGATGCGCGAGATCTGTGTGACATCGTGCATATCGTATCTTCCTCCGAGCAAAGGTTAGCGTTGCCGTTCTACACCATAGAGGAGATGATCGCGGAGTGGCTGTTCAATAAGTTCATCAACCTGTATTACGATTTCCGTTTCATACGCGGCGACAATACTCTCTTTATGCACTTGCTGAAAGGGATAACGGCGCGGCTCTTCCATTACAACACGCGGATTCATAACCGCTATGGGTACAGTATTTCCAAAGTACAGACTGAGCGTGGCACAATGGACGGAGAGAAGCAAGACAAGGTCTATTACCTTATGAACAAGAAGATTTACAGTAGCCGTTTCTCCACGGACTGTTTCTCGGACTACTTCAACGATATGGCGCGCAAGACCAAGATGGGACTTATGGATTACCCAGAGTATATGGCGGAGCGTGCTTCGGTGGATGAGCTCAGAGCGCAGAACAGTTACTTCATCCGTTCTTTGTATAAGGACGAGGATGGGCACGAATAAGGGGGTGAGCTATGGCGTTAGTTGAAAGCAAAATCTATAACGACGGGAACCACTATATAGCAATCCCCCATACGGAGCGGAGATCGAAACGAAAGCATAAGGCGGTGGAGGAACCCATCGTTGTTGACGATCGGAAAACGACGAAGAAGGCTTATTTCGATGAGCTTTACGCCCAAAGTAAAAGCAGAAAGGAGAAGACGGTTAAGGCGGAGGTTTTGGAGAAGATGAGCGAGCATTTTGATAAGAAGTCCGACGCCGTATTTTTCGTCGAGTCCAATATGATGCGTAAGAAGCGCAACCTTGCTTGTAGGCGTACAAGGCTTATGCGCAAGGCCGCTTTGCAACGCTTTAATTATTTCTGCACTTTTACCTATAATTCCGACAAAATGACGGAAGTTTCGTTTCGGAAAAAACTGTCCTATGTCTTCAACAATCTAAGCACAAGAAAGGGGTGGAAGTATATCGGGGTTTGGGAACGCGGACACAAAACAAACAGGCTTCACTTTCATGGAGTATTCTTTATACCTGAAGGAACGCTGCCCGGGTCGCTGGAGATGAATTCGGGATTTAATTTCTCTTCTGAACGACGCCAAAAGTTTCTTGAATGTACCTATTTTGCCGAGCGCTTTGGACGTAACGAATTTGCTCCGATTGAGAAGGAACGCGACTTCGAGCAAGAGCTCATTTATATGGTGAAGTATATAGAAAAGACGGGTGAGAAAATCGTCTATTCGAGGGGATTGCCGCAGTTTTTCATCTCTGACGTTATGGACGAGGATATTATCTGCCCCTACGACGAGGAACGGCAAAAGTATGTTTTGGCGGACGACTTCGCCTGCTACGATCAAGGGGAATACATGGGACAAGTATCTCCGGAAGTAATAGCCGGAATGCGAAAGTTGAATTAAGTGTCTGTTCTTCCGTATGAACGCAAAATGCAGTTCGCCGCCGAGAGGAAAGAGGGCGCGATTCGCAAGCGGACCAGCGCGAACGCCCCTCCCTCGCGGCGCATTGCGTCAGGAAGTCGGACACTTTCTCTTTCGCTCGGTCTTTCGGAGCGTGTGCTTGTTCGGTGCGAAGCGCGCCTGCGTTAGCAGCGCGAGCACCGACTTGTTCTAACAAGCACACGCACTGCTGTCAATCAATGATTTTAGGACTGAAGAGTGCGAAATTATAATGAAAGAAACCACAGAAAAGGAGGATAAAATGAAACTGAAAGAATGGATTACAGAATGGCTGACGACGTTCGTTAAGCCGACTGCGAAAACAAGGACATATCAAAGATATTCGGAGATCGTTTATAAGCAAGTAATGCCGAAACTCGGCGAATACGATCTTGCCGATCTTACGACAAGCGTCTTGCAACGGTACATAAACGAACTACTTGAGAGCGGAAACAAACGTACAGGCGGTGGGCTGTCGCCAAGTTCGGTGGCGACCATCGTGTGCGTACTGCAAAACTGTTTGCGAACGGCATTCAATCTCGGTTATGCTTCAGTCTATACGGCAGATAAACTGAAACGTCCGAAACCCGTCGTGCGAGAGGTAAGTTGCTTTTCTTCTGCGGAACAGAAAAAGATCGAGCAAGCAGTGTTGAGTAGTAAAAAAAACAAGCTCTTCGGGATATTGTTGTGCCTTTATACGGGACTGAGAATCGGGGAGTTGCTTGCCTTAAAGTGGTCGGATATAGATCTATCTAATAAAGGATTGCTTACAGTCTCTCGATCTTGCCACGACGGAAAAGATATGGACGGCACATTCAAGCGCTTTGAAGAGACACCAAAGACTTCCTCTTCTCGTCGTATGATTCCACTTCCCAAGGGACTTTTGCCGTACATAAAGGAGGCTAAGACAAAGAGTCGATCCGAATACGTCGTTTCATCCGGAGAGAAGCCGATCTCGGTGCGATCTTATCAACGCACTTTTGAAATCTTGCTCCGAAAACTCGGCATTCCGCATAAGGGCTTTCACGCGCTCCGTCATACTTTTGCCACCCGTGCTTTGGAATACGGAATGGACGTAAAGACTCTTTCTGAGATCCTTGGACATAAAAGTGCGACCGTGACTCTAAATCGCTACGTTCATTCTCTCTTGGAGCACAAGCGCGATATGATGAACCGCATTTTCAAAGGTCTGTAATCAATGAATAAAACAATCAAAACTTCAGAAATATAGGGCGAAAGCAACAAAACTTCCGCCCCTGTTTCTTAATAAAAAATGTACGCCTAATAACATATTCGGCGTACAAAAACAGAAAACCGATTCATCTAAAATCTCATCTTAGGTCTTTATATATAAAATAGTTAAATGTCGCTTATTGACTTATAAGCGGAATGTCGGCTATAATATTAGAAAAGTGCACATCTAATATGTTATTAGATGAAACAGTCTTGACGAAAAATCCATCTAAAAAAGCAAATCGCTTGGAGGAAAAATATGAAAAAACTGTTCATTATCGTGGGAGTTATGCTTATCGTTGCAATGGCCGGACTTGCGCTCGTTGCTTGTTCCGGAGGCAATGATGGCAACGGAAGTGACGATACATATTATGAGGTTAAAGGTTATGGATCGTCTTCCACGCTCAATGAGTCTTCGTGGATCAAATTGAAGAATGGGAAATGGTCGGATGACGAGGGCGAATCCGGCACATATAAGCTGAATGGTGAAAAAATCACCATTATGCAGGATGGGGAAGAATGGATGACCGGCACATTGAAAGACGGTACTCTCGAACTTGAAATATGGGGAATGCCTGCCGGAACATATCGAACGAAAGCTGCGCAAGAAAAGATCTCGGGCAGTTCATCTTCAAGCGGTTCCGGGAACGGCTCTTCTAACAATTCTTCCTCGTCCGATTCTTCGTCGGGTAACGGTTCTTCTTCGAGCTCAGGAAGCGGTTCCTCCTCGGGCGGGAATAATTCCGGCTCCGGTTCAAGCGGCGACCAAAGCGGATCAATTGATAAAGAACCCGAAAAGCAAATCATAACAAAAAAGCTGTCTCTCTATAATCTTGATGGATCAATTACGACGAAAGAGATCGAGGTTGGCAAAACACTCGGTACTCTTCCATCTCCAACTCGGAGTAATTATTCCTTTCAGGGCTGGGAAAATCTTGATGGTGATGTTTATACTGCTTCGTCCTTGATGCCTTCCACTGATCTGGAGCTATATCCTTTATGGGAAAAGACGGTTTCCGCATATTCCGACAGTTTCCTCTCTTTCTCTCCCGCAAGACAAGGGTATAAGAACGAATTGGCATTTTTACATGGATCACAATATGGTGCGGAGAAATATCTTTACGTAGAAATCACCCCGGATGATCTTACCGGAAGCATTGACACCAGCAATAATTTCTCACTTAGGAATTTGAAAAACCTGAATTATTCTGTTTCTGCAGGATACACGGCAATGTGGTATCAGGGAAATTTCAACAATCCGAACGGTGCTCAGCGCTTTTCCCTTGGGTACGGAAGCAACATCCAATTAATCACCGTCAGCGACAGCGGCGGTACTGTACAATGCACCTATCTGCTAGATATTTATGTTTTACGCAATTATACTGTTTCATTATATAAAACAATATTCGATAATAGTTCTTATGGAAACGTGACGGTTTTGGAAGGAGATAGTCTGCCGATTACGTCGCGCCCCATCGTGAATGGTGATTTGGAATTTGACCGTTGGGTCTATTACGATGGTAGCACGTATCGTTATAAGCGATTCACCTATGCAACCGAGGTAACATCTAATATCAGGATCTATCAAGCATACAAGCCTTGTACTGCGGCAGTCGATCTTGACGGAGGAACGCTTGAAGGAAACGTAGAAGTGGAACCTTATATGGATTACGTGACGCTGCCCATCCCGACAAAAACGGATTATGACTTCCTTGGTTGGAAAAAAGCAGATGGTAGCTATTTCACAAATAATAGAGGCAGTTCTCAATGGAGTTATTACACTTCATCGACGGGTACCTTGACTGCTTCTTGGAAAAAGAAAGTGATGTACTATTCTTTCGCGGATGACGTCCTCACCATTCTCCCTACAGAATACAACGCGGTTTATCTTGAGAACGGCACGATTGATTCTATGTGGTATACGGTTGTAATAGGGGATGAAACCATTACAGTGAATTCTACCAATAGCGCAAACGTTGGTGATGAAGTCACGATCGAGACGCTGACGGACGGACGAGAAGGATACACTTTCCTTGGATGGTATGAGGGCGCGAAAAAAACCAAAGAAGGTGACAATTCAAAATATGCGTTTATTGTGCCCGGACAAAGAATAACATATACCGCGGAATGGACTTCTTATACGATACGCACTATGCGTGAAATAAATGGAGAGGGCGAAATGAATAATAACGCCTATGCTATTCTTTCATTTGATTTAAATGGAGGAGAAAGCGGCAAGCCTGATGATCAAATGATCACCCAAACCGAAGGTATGGTTTATCCGACAACCATCCCAACACGTTCAGGTTATGTATTTGCAGGATGGTATACAACGCCTATGTGCACTTCTTTGTTTGATTTTACTCAGGAGATTAATGGCAATACTATCCTTTATGCACGGTGGATTCCTTATATAGGTGCAGGCGTCCTTCCGTTAAATGGGACGATCACATCGATTTCCGCTCCCCCAAAGACCAATACATCTTCCTATAAATACTACGCGTTTGTCCCTCTAACTAACGGAACGATAACGGTGTTTTCTGCCGGGAACAATGATAGTTATGGTTATCTGTACGATAGTAATAAAGCGCAATTAGTTGCTAATGATGACGGTGGAAATGGAAGCAATTTTTCAATCAGCTACTCGGTAACTGCCGGGATTCTTTATTATGTGGCACCGTGTGCCTATGGGAGCAGCGGCATTTCGCTTTCGCTTGCGATGTCCGGTGCGACATATCCTCTGGCTGGGGGAGTGGCAACAACTGCAGAAAGGAAAGTGACCGTTGGCAATTCAGTTACGCTTACGGAAAATGAATTATCCGGCTACACTTGGCTCGGTTGGTACGACGGAGAAACAAAGGTCAGTGAAGGGACAGACCTTACCTATACTTTTATTATGCCTACTGAGAATAAAACATTAACGGCGAAATGGATTACTTGCCCTATTGTTCTTAAAAAGAATATTGATGAGGCTGGTACAGTTAGCGGGGTATCGGGAGCAACGGCGATTGGCGCTGAATCGACAATTTCCGCCCAAACAAATGCGGGATATACATGGCTTGGATGGTATGATGGGGAGAACAAGGTGAGTGAAGGCACAAATCTAACTTATACTTTTGATATGCCTGTGGAAAGCAAGAGTTATACCGCAAAATGGAGCAAGGTGACCATTGATAGGGACAATAAGCTGGCAGGTAACGTAACCTCACTTATCGGGAAGTATAACGTTGGTGATGAAATTACAGTAACTGCAACAACTAATAGCGGTTATACTTGGGTTGGCTGGTTTGATAATGACACAAAAATCAGTGAAGGAGCAAATCTTTCTTATACCTTCCAGATGCCTGCGGAAAACAAGACATTTACTGCCGTTTGGTGTAAATTAACAATAAGAAATGATAATATAGCAGCTGGATATGTTACAGAATTGACGGATACATACACTGCAGGAGATATCGTAACTGTAACGGCAAACCCCAACCCAGGATATATCTTTATTGGTTGGTATGATGGCGAAAACAAACTTAGTATTGATGGAAGCATTTCTTATACCTTTGAAATGCCCATATGTGATAAGGTGTACACAGCAGAATTTCTACGTTGCTTAAATCATACTCCTAATCAAAATTGTATTTGTACAAAGTGCGGTGCAGAAGACCATTCCACAAACATTGTGAAGTGTGGCTATTGTCGTCATAGCAATTATATTTGTTTTGGTTCATATCCGCAAACAAAAGTAACAGACATAATGATTGAAAATGCGCTTAATGTGTTAGCTGAGAATAATGCACTTTCTAATAATGGTTGGATACCTTATGAATATATGGAATATATGGATTTAACTTATAATGAAGAGAAGTATCGTGGTATACGTCTTACGACGCAAAGACCTATAAGTGCAGATAGCACTATTACGGAGAGATATCAAAATTACCATGGATATAACACGGGCATAATATACTGGTTTAAATATGAGCCAATAAAATGGCGAGTTATAGAAGATGAAAATGACGAAATATTTATTTATAGCGAGACGATTATTGATAGCCAATATTTTTATCATGATCATATGACCCGTACGGTCGATAATCAAACAATATATCCAAACAATTACGAATATAGTGATATTCGAGTATGGTTGAATGAAACTTTTTATAATACGGCGTTTAGTTCTATCGAGAAAGAACTGATACTCTTAACTCTGGTCGATAATAGCTTGGATAGTTTATTGCCCTCGGATACTAAGAATATGGCGAGTTGTACTTGTTCAGACACTCAGGACAAGGTGTTTTTATTAAGCATTTCGGATGTAGCGAAAGGAGGCATTAATAGTTTTTGGAATATGGAAGAAGGGACGGATTATGCTTATTCTCAAGGCTATGGTGGGAGAATAGTCAAATCTGGTAGCACTAATTATGGATGTTGGCTTCTTAGATCTCCGGCTAAACAAGTTAATTGGTATTATAACTATGAGGGCGTGTGTTATATGGGCCCCCTCACCTCGGAACTTGATAAGGAGACAAGCGGTGGCGTTTGGGTAACTTATTCTTGTTATGGAATTGTTCCTGCGATCAAGATAAGGATTTAGATTATTAAAACAAACAAATGAATATTTGGGATGGTTTTTTACTAATGGGGCACAATGAGACAATTTCTTACTTTATGGAATTGATAAATACAACCGATGTGTTTTTGGTTAAAGAAAAAAAAGGATGATACAATAATGAATGTGAAGCAAAAGAAAAACAAAAGGTATATCAAAATCCCTTATAGCGACAATGGCGACGGATTGAAAAACAAGGAAAAACAAGCGTTTTCAATTATTAATAAACTTATAAAAAAGAGAAACAAAACAGATGGATTCCATAATAAAGGATTTGCTAAGGCTTATGCGTTTTCAGGTCATCAAGTTAAAGAAATAGTGTCGAGCCATTTATACATAATGTATGCTTCACTTGATGAGTCGGATTTAGAGTGTTATATGCAAATCAAGAAACTTTATATCGAGAATGCGATAAGAATACTTTCTTGTTTGCTGGATGAAGCAAAAAAGTTTGAGGAGAATATCAGAAATCAAAACACACAATTATATGATTGCATTATTGAGTTGTGGCAGAGAATTCGAAAAAAACTGGAACATATGTTGCTTTATCCTATGACGGCGAATAAAGTTAATAAAATAGACAATTCAGATGAAATTGCTCAAACTTTGTTAGAGGAGGCTAAGGGAAATGAAAAGCTCGGATTGGCAGATTAATAAGATTAAAAAGGATCTTTCTTATGTAAGGAAAGAATTGGCTTCTCAAAAAGGATTAAATATCATTGGGATCAGCACGATGTGTATAGCCGTGGCTGGTTTGTTCATTACATGTGATTGGTCAACGATGACCACATTAAAAGGATTTTTAGGGGGACTATGTGCCGTTATTTTTTTAAGCGTACTTGTGTTTTATGTGATAATCCCAATTAAAAATGAGATTGCAAAAACCAGCAAGATGTCAATTCTTGAGGATAGATATGTTAAGCAGTTTGATGATGACATTTCTACGTATGTTATGATGGCGGCATCCTTAGAAAAGGAAATAATAAATGCTACCGATTGCGAAAAAATCTTTTACATTTCAGAAGCCTCTTATTATATTAACAAAGCAATTGTGGGATTGGAATTAATAGCGCAATTTGCTCCTAAGATAATTGAAGATAAGGAGTATAGTCAAAAAATCAGTTATAGGAGAATGAAACTGATTTGTAGCTTATTGTATGAAATAAGGGAAAAAGTTGCTTTTTGTATGAAAGATGGCTGTGAAGACATTCAAAAAGAAAATGATCGTTTAGATAAAGTTATGCGTGAAATCATAATCAAAAGCTTTATTAAAGAAGATGATACTATTAATTGGATACATGAAAAAAACGAGTAGGAGCATATATGCTCCCCTCTCCATTTATTCGGTTTAGATTATGCAGTGTTTCCCGCCGAGCGAGACAGAAGCTCCGTCAGTAAACATCTGTACTTGTATTTTATTTCGTCGGGTTGTCTTGAGCACAAGCATAGTTCCTGGGAAAGAGTCTATCCTCGCTTGCAAATTCGAGAATAATCGAGGGGAGCAAAGAGCATGGCCGCATTATAACAAAAGCGTCAAAGAAGTAGTTTGTTCCGATAGTTGTATTTCGACAACACTTTTTTCTTTCGATTGATCGTAACTTCGGTATAAATCTCGGTTGTGGAGACGCTTGCATGCCCCATAATTTCCTGCACAGAGCGAAGATCGGCTCCGTTTGCAAGCAAGTTTGTCGCAAAGGTATGGCGAAGGAAGTGCGGCGTTGCTTTTGCGTTGATCCCCGCTAATCCTCGATATTTGCTAAAGATGTTTTCTGCGCCGTAGACGCTGAGCGGAGAGAGATCTCGATTGACGAAAAGAGAGGCACAGTTAATGCCACGCTCTTTTCGCAGTTTCAGCCAATCTTTCAAGTTGTTCCATGTGTCTTGGCAGGATATGTAGAGTAGACGTTGTTTGCGTCCTTTTCCATGGATTAGGATCGTGTGTTCCGAATGGACGATGTCGTCGAGAGTCAGCGCCACAGCCTCTCCCACACGTATGCCGGTGCTGAGCATAAGGTCGATCAAGCAGAGGTCGCGCGTGGTCTGAAAAAGCGCGAACGGGGTAGTTGCTGCGGTCTTACGGGTTTTCAAGCAGCTGATCAATGCCCGTACTTCTTTTACTTCAAGGGTTTTGGGTAGGCGCCGTTCCTTTTTGAAGGGGAAAGATATCTCTCGCATCGGGTTCTCCGTCAAGTGCTTTGTCTTGCAAAGGTAATCCAAAAATTGCTTGATCGAGATCAATTTTCGCTTGATCGAGGTATCTTTTAGCCCTCGCGCCTTCAGCCCGTCTATATAATTGAAAATCTCAGATAAGGTCACCACGCCCACATCCTCGTTCTCCGCAAGAAATCCCTTCAAATCCGATCGATACGCCTTAATTGTCTTTTCCGACAAGTTCTTCGTCGTCCTAATTTTTTGTATAAATTCATCCAAATACATTCCCATTTCCTCCTAAAATGCTCAATATTGACAATTATATTTCTTTTTGCTACAATTAAATAAAAATAACTATAAATTATT
>Ga0265300_10000691_pt1 | contig 34995 bp, 28 predicted proteins | sample AusTroGonzalo_MG_FD_193482 | JGI IMG/M metagenome (GOLD analysis project Ga0265300, IMG submission 193482) | Bovine rumen microbial communities from tropical cattle in Woodstock, Queensland, Australia - Gonzalo_03 | ecosystem: Host-associated > Mammals > Digestive system > Stomach > Rumen ...
CCAGTCTGCTGCAGCACGATATCAATCTTGCCATCCTGACGCACATGATCCACATAGGCCTTGAGTTTCATACCACTGTGCAGAGGCTGGAAAATCTGATTCTCGAAAATCAGGCCCTGGAACTTATTGTTCACAATCACCTTGAAGCCCAGATCGGTCTTCTGCCACACTAAAATATCCACCTCGGCACCATGCTGCAACGATGGCAGATCGGTAATTATAGGTGTAGTGAGATATTTCTCTACCTTAGCCGTAGCCATCAGGCGATAGCTGTCTTCATCTACCTTAATATATACGATATGACGCTGACCTTGTTCCATACGTTTTTTCTGCTCACGGAAGGGGCAGAAGATATCTTTCATCAGGCCCCAGTTAAGGAATGCGCCAAACTGGTTAACCCATGCCACCTCTAAACTTACAAACTCGCCCACCTTAGCATAAGGTGTCTCTGTTGTAGCCACAGGACGCTCCTCCTGGTCGAGGTAGATAAACACCGTAACCTCGTTACCAATTTTCATATCGTTAGTAACATAACGCTGGGGAAGCAGAATTTCGCCTTCCTCGCCACCGTCGAGATAAAGTCCGAAGTCGACCGACTTCACGATTTTCAAGGTATTGTAATCTCCTAATTTGATCATATTTCCTCTGTTATTTCAATGTTTTCCGTAGGTAATATCAGTCCATCCTTAAGATGAATAGTTCTATCTGTAATCGAAGCAAGTCCCTCATCGTGGGTAACAATCACAAAAGTCTGTCCGAACTGATCACGAAGATCGAAGAACAACTGATGCAACTCTTCCTTATTCTTTGTGTCGAGCGAGCCAGAAGGCTCATCGGCAAGAATCACTGCAGGATTATTTACCAGCGCACGAGCCACAGCCACACGCTGTTTCTCACCACCAGAGAGTTCGTTGGGTTTGTGGGTAGCACGATCGGCCAGTCCCATAAACTCAAGCAGTTCTTTGGCACGCTGCTTAGCCTTACTCTGCGATGTGCCAGCTATATAAGCGGGAATCATGATATTCTCGATAGCAGTAAACTCGGGCAACAGCTGATGGAACTGGAACACAAATCCCAGATGGCGGTTGCGGAAATCGGCAAGATGCTTGGATGAGAGCGTGGTTGTGTCGATACCATCAACCACAACACTACCAGTATCAGGACGGTCGAGTGTGCCGATAATCTGCAGCAACGTGGTTTTACCTGCACCGCTGGGACCTACAATGCTTACCACCTCGCCCTTGTTGATATGGAGGTCGATGCCCTTCAGCACCTGTAACGAGCCAAAGCTCTTGGTTATATTCTTTATATCAATCATCTCTAATCTTTAATGTTTAATTTTTAATGTTTAATCTTCCTCTCGTGTATCCAGCGCAGAATAGTATCATAGATACTCTTCTCCTCGTGGTGCTGTGCCTCAGTAAAGCTCATACGCTCATCCTTGGTATCACCATGCTGGTCGGGGAAGATAATCATGAGGTTCTTACCCGAGAAGTGCTTCTGCAACTCATCAGGCAGTCGCTCTAACGCTGTTTTGTATGAGATGGTACCCTTACGGGCTGTAACTACCACAAACAGATGGTCGTCGGCAATACCCGCAGCCAACTGAGGAAGCTCGTTCCAATGGGCCATGTAGGTGTACTCGGCACGCACATTGGGATGGCGGTTGTTAATGTACTCCTTGATGAGCATCAGACTCTCGTTGCGACCATGGAACTGGATACGGCAGTCCAACTGACCAGCCAACCTACTCAACCTTTCGAGCCAACGATGGAAACCTGGCTCGAATTCGGCTCGTGAAGGCACTGCCACACGAATACGACGCAACGTGGTCATAGGCTGAACGAAACGTACCAGCAGAATCTGGCGGTTCAAGCCATTATACAAACTCTGGATAAACTCTCCCCAGAACCTGGGGTTGATATCGGTATGCACGTGCATACCCATCACAATCTCAGAGCAACCAAACTCACGGAAGGCGTGCTTAATACCATTGGCGATATTGGTAGCCAAGCGCACCTGCGTTTGCACCTTTACCTCGCTGGCGCTGGCCGTATGCTGCAGCTGCTCCAGCAATCGGATACCCTCTTCGCGAGCAGCATTGCTACGCTCATCATCGTAAACCACATTCAGCGCCACCAAATCGCGATTCAGACGCTGGTTACGCATGAACATCGACATATACAGCAGATGTGGTGCAATCTCAGGATATTTCACACATAACAATATCTTCTCGTCGTCATCCTTAGGCACATCGCCCTGCAGATGGGTCTTCTCCTGAATGATAATCTTCTTGGCAGCATGCTCGGTCATCATGGTACTGATGATACAGGTAAACAGAATCATCATAATGATACCATTCAGCATGTCGTCGCTCACCAGGTATTCGCCAGGAGCCACCTCGAGGCGAATGCCCACCATCACCATAGCGATGGCACCAGCCGCATGGGCCGATGTAAGACCGAACATCATGTGTCCATCTGCCTTTGACAGGCGGAACAGCAGACTGCAGATATAGGCAGCCACAGCCTTGCCAAATGTTCCAAAGAACACGATAAGCAACACAATCCATACCATCTGCATGCTAGAGAACAGCGTACCCAGATTGATGAGCATACCCACACCAATCAGGAAATAGGGGATGAACAATGCGTTACCGATAAACTCGATGCGGTTCATCAGTGGCGACACACGTGGAATATATCTGTTTAATATCAGACCCGAGTAGAACGCGCCAAACACACCCTCGATACCAATGAGCGACGAGAGTGCCGCACTGAGAAACATCACCGCCATAACGAAGGTGTACTGCATCACGGCATCACTGTATCGGCGCAGGAAATAGCGCGTCAACTTAGGTATCAGAACAACGCTACCTACACAGAAGGCGGCAAACTTAACCACAAACAGCACCCAGAACCACCAACCACTATCTTTGCTGAACGATCCAGAGATAGCAGCCAGCATCACCAGCGCCATAAACAGTGATATCATCGACGAGCCCACACTGAGGGCCACGCTCTGGTGCTTCTGCAAACCGTATCGACCTACAATAGGATAAGCAATCAAGGTATTTGACGCCATAATACAGCCTAACAGGAACGAGGCCGATGACGAATAGTCGAGGATGGTTACCGACATGGCATAGGTAAGTATCAGCGGTACAAAGCACGTCAGCAGTCCGAACAACAGGAATCGGCGCGAATGTTTCTTCACACCTTCCATGTCCATCTCCAGTCCGGCCAGGAACATAATATAGTAGAGACCTACCCTACCAAAAAGTTCGAACGAGTTGTCGCGGACCAGAATATTAAAACCATATTGACCGATGGCGATACCCGCCAGAACCATGCCAATGATATGCGGAATTCTAAGTTTACTCATCACGATAGGAGCAAACAGAATGATCATCAGCACCACAAAAAAGATAAAAGTTGGGTCTGTAATCGTTAAATATGATAATAATAATGTCATTTTGGCTACAAAGGTACTCATTTTTTTGGTAAAATGAAAAAAAAAACATAATTTTGCGGCCAAATTGTAACCATTTAAAGGATTATCAAGATGAAAGTAGCAATTGTAGGTGCGAGTGGAGCCGTAGGACAAGAGTTTCTGCGCATCCTCGCTGAGAGAAATTTCCCAATGGACGAACTGGTACTGTTTGGCTCAGAGCGCAGTGCCGGAACGAAGTACAATTTTAAAGGTAAGGAGATTGAGGTTAAACTGCTTCAGCACAACGACGATTTTAAGGATGTCGACATCGCCTTCACTTCAGCAGGTGCAGGCACATCGAAGGAGTTTGCCGAGACTATCACAAAGTATGGTGCTGTAATGATTGATAACTCGAGTGCATTCCGTATGGACGACGATGTACCCTTGGTAGTGCCCGAGTGCAACGCCGAGGACGCCCTTAACCGTCCTCGTGGAATCATCGCTAACCCTAACTGCACCACTATCATGATGGTAGTTGTTCTCCAGCCTCTGGAAAAGCTCTCTCATATAAAACGCATCCATGTTGCTTCATATCAGAGTGCTTCAGGTGCCGGTGCCGCTGCCATGGCCGAACTGCAGCAGCAGTACAAGGAGATGGTAGAGGATGGTGAGGTTAAGACCGTAAAGAAGTTCGCCCACCAGCTGGCTTATAACGTTATCCCTCAGATTGACGTGTTCCAGCCAAATGGCTACACCAAGGAGGAGATGAAGATGTTTAACGAGACACGTAAGATTATGCATACCGATGCTAAGTGCTCGGCCATGTGTGTACGTGTTAGCTCACTGCGCTCTCACTCAGAGAGTGTTTGGATTGAGACCGAGCGCCCCATCAGCGTAGAGGAGGCTCAGAAGGCTATCGCCGCTGCTCCCGGCTGTACACTGAAGGACGATCCCGCTACACTTACCTACCCCATGCCTCTGGAAACTGCCGGCAAGGACGATGTTTACGTAGGTCGTGTACGTAAGGACCTGAGCGACGAAAACGGTCTGACCTTCTGGCTCAGTGGCGACCAGATACGTAAGGGTGCTGCCCTTAATGCTGTTCAGATTGCAGAGTACTTAGTTAAGGTTGGAAATGTTAAGTAAGTTCTTATACAGGGCAGCTATGGTGGCTGCCCTGGTATTTTTGACCGCTTGCGGTGGTGGTGACGATGATGGACGCCGACTGGGCGAAATGATTGTCGGCACTTGGCAACGCGGTTGGGGCGAAGGTGATGTTGTGATTGATGGCGACACCGACTTAGGCCCCGATAACTTTACGTACGATCAGTTTGTTTTCCGTGGTGATGGCAATTACAACGGCATGGTGCGCAAAGGTACTTTTACCGCCTACGACACAGAAGGTATGGTGATTTACGAAGGCGACTATCAGTGCGACAACAATAACCTGAAACTTACATACGTTGACGATGGCGGAGCCAAGCGCTCGCTCCTAGCACAGGTGGTTTCGTTTACCGACAGTTCTGTGCTTATCAGGTACGACTACGAACAAAAAGGCATAACCGTTACTTTCATTATTCGCAAACTATCAAACGAAACTAACGGTTATTCGTCATCTTCAGTTACATCGCGGTAATAGAAATCCTGATAGTATTCTATCTCGCTGTTGGCTGAGAAATACCCCAGGCAACCACCCGTAAAGTTATCAATAGGATTGGTAGCCGTGCTCGACATCTGCTGCATAGAGTACAGATAGTCGTAAGCACGCTGATCGATGGCACGTATAACAATATGCAGCTCGTCGCCATCCTGTAGAACGTCATTATCGTGCTGACCATCACGGAAGAAGGTAAACAACTGCTGCAGTTCCTTGTTCGGATTCTTATCATCCTTCATCACCGCCCAACGATAACCTAAACCATTACGGTAAATATGCATAAAATACCAGTTACTCTCGTTAGGTATGTCCTGCAGGCGCAAGTCACCAAACAAGTAACGCTCCGTCAGCATCTTCTTCCACACCAGTTTAAACTCGTTCATCTTGGGGGTGCGCTGCATGGTAGAAGTTGACGTAAAATGGTGTCCATCAACCTCAACATCCAACTTATAAACAGTGCCGGCTATACCTGCAAACTTAGAACGGTAGTAGCCATTGCGTACGAAGGGGATGGTAGCAGTGGTACCATCGTCGGCCGTCATTGTAACGGTAGCGTTGTTCACATCACTGCCAGTAGCATTATCCTCCATCGCATTGGTGGTGCTCACACGTATCTCCGTACCATCATTGTTAATAGTACCTTCAACCACATAGCGTGTATCGTGACTATGATAGTCGATGCTGATTTCCTTTGTACACGACATCAGCCCTAATATACCTATTATATATAGTAATCTACGCATAGCTATCAGAAATTAATATTAAACGATACCGATGGTACAATACCGAACAACGAATACTGCTTGGCCTTAGTGCCTGCACCATACTCACCATCCTCGAAGTTAATGAGGAAGGGGTTGTAGCGGTTATACAGATTGTAGATACCGAACACCAGCTGATGGGTGCGATTTCTGTATTTCTTGCTCCACACAGCACTTACATCCAGATGATGCGAGGCTGGTGCGCGATAACCATTACGCTCGGTGTAGTAATATATCCAGTTGTCCTCAATCATATACTTTCCACTGGGGGCTGTGAAAGCCTGACCACTGTTATATACCCACGAGGCACTCAGGTTCCAACGCTTATTCAGATGATACATAGCCACGATGTTGATGTCATGACGGCGATCGTTGTTAGCATCGTACCAGCGTCCCTGATTTATACCATCAATCTTGGTTTTCGACCACGAAAGCGTGTAACCAATCCATCCCGTCAGTCTGCCGTTGTTCTTTCGGGCACTCAGCTCTATACCGTAGCCCTTGCCCTTACCCGCCAGCATCAAGCGCTCAATTTCTATCTCACTGGCAAACGATTTGCCATCGCGATAGTCTAACACATTATTAATATGACGATAGTAAACCTCGGCCGAGAAGTCGTAATCCTGATTGGGCGTCATCATAAACAAGCCTGCACTCACTTGGTCGGCCACCTCGGGCTTAACAATGTTACTGCTCATGGTGTAACGGTCGAAGGGTGTTGCAGTGCTCTGGTTGCGTAAGGCATGCACATTCTGCGAAGTACGGGTGTAACCGAACTTAAGAGAGGCAACAGGTGATAGTTGATAGTTAACAGAGAGTCGGGGCTCAAGCACTGTGTGGGTTTTAACTATCTGGTTCTTACCATAGTTGTAGTACCAAGCTATGTCGCCATTATCTTCCAGATCGTAATACAACGAACCACCCAAAGGCGAGAAGGCACTCACACGCAGACCGGCCGAAACATCAAGTTTTTTGGTGATGGGCACCATCAGGTTCAGCCAAAATGCATTATCCCAGGCACGGCGCTGTTCCTTCTCGTGCAACGACACCTGTTTCCACTCGGCCGACTTCACATTAAGCAAAGCCGTTTGCAAACCAGCATCTAGCCTATACTTTCCCAGATTGGCATGGAAATCCTGTCGGAAACCTGTCTGACGGATATGACCAGAGAACCAGATATTCATACCCAGAAAATCAATACCATTATCCGTCTGATAGCCGCTGTAGTAAGCCGTCGACTGAGCATAGGCATTACTACCAAAATGGTGCAACCACTTTAAACTGGTTGAAAGATTGTTCCAACGGATGTCAACCATATCCTCAAGTGCTGTACGGTCGTGACCTGTAAAGAAACTCAGAAACAGTTGGTTGTTCTCGTTAATGGTCCAGTCGGCCTTGGCATTGATATCGTAGAAATACAAAGTATTACCTTTAAAATCGGGCGATAGTTTCAGAAACATGTCCATATACGAACGGCGTGCCGTGACTAAGAAGGCGGCCTTATTCTTCACAATCGGGCCTTCGATGGTACCCTTTGCTGAAAGGAGTCCGATACTGGCGCCACCGTGGTACTCGCTCTTGTTACCTGTTTTCCCGATAATATCAAGCACCGCACTCGAGGCGCCACCGTACTGTGCTGGCAGCAAACCTTTATAGAGCGTAGCCGACACAAGTGCATCGCTATTAAAGGCCGAAAACAATCCAGCCAGGTGCCCCACATTATATACAGGAGCAATATCAACCAGTATCTGGTTTTGGGCTGATGTACCACCTCGCACCTGGAAACTGCTAGATGCATCACTCTCGCTCTTTACACCTGTAAGCAGCTGCATAGAGCGCATAATATCATGTTCGCCAAACAGTTGCGGCGAGTTAGTAAGGTCCTTCAGTTGCACCTGCTCAGCACCAGTCTGTATCTGACGCAGACGCTGGCGAGCCGAGTTCGACTTCACCACCACCTCATCAAGCTGTTCCTGTCGCAGGGTATCGGGTGTTATAGGCATGGCAACAAGTGCCGTAAGTAGTAATGTTGATAGAAACATGTTGCAAAGTTAATAGATTTTTTGGAAACTCCAAAAAAAATATCTATCTTTGCCACCGAATATTACAAAAAACTAATTTGTTATGAAGAAATTATTTATTGCCGTAGTGGCTATTGCAGCACTCTGTGCTTGTGGAAATGGCGAGAAAAAGTATCTCGACTATCGTGGACTCTCAATGGGTATGCCCTTCAAAACCTTCTGCGACTCGCTCGCTGCTCGTGGTTTTGCTATCGATTCAGCCAAGACCGACTCTGATTTTGCCCGTGTATCGATGTATCACCCCAACCTTAACTACCGTCTGATGTTAGCTCAGCGTAACGATACGTTGGTTGCACTGCAGGAGAACTACACCATCTCTACCAACGATAGCACCCGAAAAATGTGGCAGCAGATGCACGATGCATTCGAGGAGCAACTGGGCGCTTGGCCTAACATGCTGAAGGATGGAAAAGACCACCGTATCGCAAAATTCGAGGATAAAGGTGGTTTCATCACCCTTACCCTCGAAAATACATATAAGCCAACTTTAAGTGTACTTTATCAATCAAAGTAGCATAATGGTGTAGAGGTAAACTACTGCAGCGGGGATGGCCAGCAGCGACGAATCGAAACGATCCAGCATGCCACCATGTCCGGGCAGTATGTTACCGCTATCCTTAATACCGATGGTGCGCTTAAACAAGCTCTCCACCAGATCGCCCCAGGTACCAAAGATAACTACGGTGAGTCCCAATCCGGCCCACTCAACAGCGGTCAGTCCTAACTGGTTAAGCTGATACTCATCGGTAAGATACCATACCAGCACGGCTACGGCTATCACTAAGATACCACCACCGATGCTGCCTTCCCAACTCTTTCCTGGCGAAATGCGGGGGAAGAGTTTATGTTTGCCCAACAGCGATCCACAGAGGTAGGCTCCTGTATCGTTCATCCACAAGAATACGAATACCGACAAGGGTAACACAGCATCGTAAGCCACAAATCCCTGAGGCGCAGCGTGGAATGCCAGCGTATTAAGCAGCGAGAACGGCAGGGCGATATACAACTGAGCCATCATGGTATAGGCCCAATCGTGTATGGGATCCTCGTTCTTCAGGTACAGTTCAGCCACCATCAGATAGATGATAGACACAAGGTAAGGGATGAACACAGCAGATGGGGTAAGCTCGCTGCAGAAACCTGCCATGGCAAAAAAGAGATATACACCTGCCACAGTAGATATCATGCGGTTAACCGTCACCTGCGCACGTTCGTTAACCAATCCGGTAAACTCCCAAATGGTCAGTCCTGTAATCAGCGCAAACAGCAGCACCATTGCCTGCGGACGCAAAAAGCTGCACACCAGCACGGCAACAAACAGCACGCCAGTAATAGCTCTAACAATAAAATTACGCATCCTTATCCTCCTTTTCTTCGGGTTTACTCTCTAATGCTTTCTGCTCAGCAGCCTTTGCTTCTGCTTCGAGCTCCTTGGCACGCTCTTCAGCCATACGCTCAGCATCGGCTTTCATCTGGGCTTCAAGCAACTCCTCTGCACGACTGGTCCAGGGACGCTTACCAAAGATCTTCTCTACATCCTCGGCAAAAATCACCTCACGATCTATCAGCAACTGAGCCAGCTGGGCATGTCCCTCCTTATGCTCGGTAAGTATCTGCTTGGCACGCTCGTACTGCTCATTAATCATACGCAGCACCTCATCGTCCATAATCTTTGCCGTGGTTTCCGAATAAGGTCTCTGGAACTGATACTCAGCATTATTATAATAACACACGTTAGGCAGTTTTTCGCTCATACCAGCATAAGCAATCATGCCGTAAGCCTGCTTGGTAGTGCGCTCAAGGTCGTTCATGGCACCTGTCGAGATATGACCCACAAACAGCTCTTCGGCTGCGCGACCACCCAACAGCGAACACATCTCATCCAGCATCGCCTCCTTGGTTTGCAGCACGCGCTCCTCAGGCAGATACCAGGCAGCACCAAGGGCCTGTCCACGTGGCACGATAGAAACCTTAACCAATGGGTTGGCAAACTCGGTAAACCATGAGATGGTAGCATGACCAGCCTCGTGAATAGCTATCGAGCGTTTCTCGGCCTGTGTCATCACCTTGGTCTTCTTTTCAAGTCCGCCAATAATACGGTCAACGGCATCCAGGAAGTCCTGCTTCGTTACAGTCTGACTATTATGACGGGCCGCAATCAGCGCAGCCTCATTACAAACATTAGCAATATCAGCACCCGAGAAGCCTGGTGTTTGGCGAGCCAGGAAGTCGATATCTACGCTTTCGTCAATCTTCACAGGCTTCAGGTGTACCTTAAATACCTCCTTACGCTCGTTCAGATCAGGCAAATCAACGTGTATCTGACGATCGAAACGTCCTGCACGCAGCAGAGCTGAATCAAGCATATCGGCACGGTTGGTAGCAGCCAGAATAATAACACCGCTATTTGTACCGAATCCGTCCATCTCAGTCAACAGGGCATTCAGCGTATTCTCGCGCTCATCGTTACCGCCCATGGCAGGATTCTTTGAACGAGCACGTCCCACAGCATCAATCTCATCGATGAAGATGATACAAGGACTCTTTGTTTTGGCCTGCTGGAACAAATCGCGTACACGACTGGCACCAACACCCACAAACATCTCTACAAAGTCAGAACCACTCATTGAGAAGAAAGGCACACCAGCCTCGCCTGCTACAGCCTTAGCTAACAGGGTTTTACCTGTTCCCGGAGGACCGACCAGCAGGGCTCCCTTGGGTATCTTACCTCCCAAGTCGGTATATTTCTGTGGATTCTTCAGGAAGTCAACAATCTCCTGTATCTCCTGTTTGGCACCAGCTTGTCCGGCAACATCCTTAAACGTGATGCCTAACTCACCACCCTTCTCATACATCTTTGCTTTGCTCTTGCCTACGTTGAAGACACCGCCACCAACGCCACCGCCTCCGCCGCCCATGCGACGCATCAGGAATATCCACAATCCTACAATAAATAAAATAGGAATGAGGTTAGAAAGAATCAGCGATAAGAACTCGTTATCGCGTTTATTGTCGAAAGCCAGATCACCGGTAAACACCTTCTCATCCTTAGCCTTGGCTACAAACTGCTCAACCTGATCTACGCTACCGAATTCTACCTCTAGATAGGGCTCAACACCCGTTTGCTGCGTACCCTGATGGAACACATCACGGATATGTTCGGGCTTTACATACATACGTAGCATGCTCTGAGCCTTGTTTACCACAATCTTTTTGGCATAGCCACGCTCAACCATAGTTTTGAACTCGCTATACGATGCGGTTTTAGCTACGCTACTATTTTCGGCACCACCACTGGTAAAGTAAAGCAGTCCTAAAGCCAGAATAGCGATGAAATATATCCAGTTCATGTTGAACTTGGGCATATTCATCTTAGGACCGTTGGCACCGTTATTTTTGTTTGGTTTTTGATTATTCTCCATATACCTATTATATATATATTAGTCTAAATCTGGAATACGAGTCAGAGGTGCATCTTCCCACAGATGTTCCAAATCGTAATACTCGCGCACATCGGGCAAGAAAATGTGTACCAATACGTCAGTATAATCCATAGCCACCCACTGAGCGTTTTCAAGTCCTACTACGTGTGCAGGTTTCTCGCTTAACTGTTCGCGCACCATATCCCCCACCGACTCAGCAATAGCCTCGACCTGCGTGGGCGAGTTGCCAGTGCAGATAATGAAATACTGACAGATGGTTCCTTCTATTTTAGTCAGGTCGGCCACTACAATATCGCAGCCCTTCTTCTCCTGAATCGCGTCTTTAATTGTTTCTACAAGTTGTATCATTCAAAATTTGCTATTATTTGTGCACAAAGGTAGTGTAAATTGCCCAAAAAACAAAGAAAAAGTGAAAAATTTGCGGTTTTTTATAATTTTTCCCCAAAAAATTTTGGTAGTTCAAGAAAAAGTAGTACCTTTGCACCCGCAAAACAGAACAAGAGAGTTCTCAAGCAAAAACATTTTGGGGTATGGTGTAATGGTAACACTGCAGATTCTGGTCCTGCCTTTCCTGGTTCGAGTCCGGGTACCCCAACTAAAAAGGTCGCTAAGTTTTGAACTTAGCGATTTTTTTATTATAAGCATTTTACAGCGTTTTTCTTGCTTAATTCAGCTAAAAAATGTATCTTTGCCACGATTTTTAAAACGAAAATCGAAATATGGCAAAAGAACAATCGGCAACAAAAGAGCGGCAGCACACCAACCTGCGCGAGCCGCGACGATACAAAGTAACAATATACAACGACGATTTTACCACGATGGAATTTGTGGTGAAGATACTTACACAAGTGTTTTTTAAAAGTGAGACAGAGGCCGAGGCACTCATGCTGCAGGTACACCATAGCGACAAAGCAGTGGTGGGTATCTATAGCTACGACGTTGCCACATCGAAGGTGCGCAAAGCCACCAACATGGCCCGTGAAGAGGGATTTCCCCTCCGTTTAACTGTTGAACCAGAGGAATAACTATGGCAGAGATAAAGCAAACCAAACGCACCGCCAGGATGCTCAGCGATACTATGAAGTGCTGCAAAGAGTACCGACATGAGTTTATCATGCCCGAGCACCTGCTGTTGGTAATGATGGACGATAATGAGTTTTACAACACACTCGACAGCTACTATTCGGCCAACCTGTTTCAGGAGCGAATAGAAAACAAGCTAGACGAAGTAGAGACCGTACCCGAAGACATAGATTACGAACCCGAAGCATCGACACAAATGGGACAACTGATAGAGTTTGCCTGCGCGCAAATCATCAATAGCAGTGCTACGGCACTCGATGTCCCTCACTTGGTGATGGGGTTACTGAATCTACCAGAATCCTGGGCCTGTTACCTACTGAAAGATGCGTTAGGCGACAATGAAAGTAACTTTATGAGCGACCTGATTAGCGCCTACGAGCTAGCTGACCAACTGGGCACAGGCGACCAGCAAAAGGGCCAGGAAGCTTGGCGCCGACTGGTTACCTGTATGAACACACTGTACCAACAGCATAACCCACTGATTGGTCGCGAGCAGGAGTTGCAGCGTACTATACAAGTACTTTGTCGACGTGACAAAAACAACCCGCTGCACGTGGGCGAACCCGGTGTAGGCAAAACAGCCTTAGTTTGGGGACTGGCACGCATGATTGAGGAGGACAAAAATCTACCAGAACGCCTGAAAGGCAGCAAGATATACCAGCTTGACCTGGGCACACTGTTGGCAGGCACTCAGTATCGCGGCGACTTTGAGAACCGCATTAAGCAAATAATGGAGGGCATACAAGAGGAAAGCGACAAAAACATCGTTTACATCGACGAGATACATACGCTGGTAGGCGCAGGTGCCACCGGTGAGGGCGCCATGGATGCTTCGAACATGCTGAAACCTTACTTAGAGGCTGGCGGCATCCGTTTTATCGGATCGACAACCTACGAAGAGTACAACCGTCACTTTGCCCGTTCAAAAGGTCTGGTGCGCCGTTTCCAGCAAATCGACATTCCCGAGCCAACGCCCGAAGAAACCAAGCACATCGTGCGCCAGTTACGCTCGCAATACGAGAGTTTCCATCACGTCACATACGACGAGGCGGCACTCGACTTTGCCGTTGATGCCAGCTATAAATACGTAAACGACCGTTTTCTACCCGATAAAGCCATCGACTTGATAGACGAAGCAGGAGCTGCAGCAGAGCTTAAAGATGGCGCACAACCTGCAAACGTCAACAAAGTCGATATTGCCGATGTACTGGCAAAAACCTGCAAGGTAGACACTATGGCTATGAACAGCGATGACGATAACGCTCAACTGGAAACACTGGCCCCACGTCTGCTCCAGAAGATATACGGACAGGACGAGGCTATCCGTCAGGTAGTAGAAGCTGTACAGATGTCGAAAGCCGGACTGCTTGATGACAATAAGCCGCTGGCATCACTATTGTTTGTTGGTCCCACAGGTGTGGGCAAAACAGAGGTGGCACGCGTGCTGGCCAAAGAGCTTGGCATAGCGTTGCTACGTTTCGATATGAGTGAATATACCGAGAAGCACACCGTTGCCAAGCTGATAGGCTCGCCTGCAGGCTATATAGGCTACGAGGATGGCGGACTACTTACCGATGCCATCCGCAAAACACCTAACTGCGTGTTACTACTCGACGAGATAGAAAAAGCGCATCAGGACATCTATAATATCCTGCTGCAGGTAATGGACTATGCACGCTTGACCGACAACAAAGGGCGCAAGGCCGACTTCCGCAACGTGATACTGATTATGACCTCGAACGCAGGTGCCCAATATGCTGCACAAGCCAACATAGGCTTTACAGGTAACACATCGCGCGGCGAGGCCATGTTGAAACAGGTAAAGAAAACATTCAAGCCCGAATTCATCAACCGTCTGTCGGGCACGGTAGTGTTCAACGATATGGATCACGAGATGGCCACACTCATCCTAAAGAAGAAGTTAAGCGAGTTGCAGGACAAACTGACCGCGAAACAAGTAGAGATGACACTGAGCGACGAGGCCTTTAAGCTGCTGCTTGACGAGGGTTACACCCACGAATACGGTGCCCGCGAGATGGACCGCGTGATAGCCCAGCGACTGAAACCGCTACTCATGCGCGAGATACTGTTCGGCAGTCTGAAACAAGGTGGACATATTATAATAAGTACACGCGATGGCAGTTTATCAATTGGATAACGATCTGTGGTTTCCCGATCCACACCTTGGCGAAGAGGATGGATTAGTAGCTGTGGGCGGCGATCTATCTGTTGACAGACTTCTGCTGGCCTACAGCAATGGTTTCTTCCCCTGGTTTGCCTACCGACACCAGCAGGAGCCGCTATGGTACTGTCCGCTGCAGCGCTTCGTTATATTTCCTAACGAAGTACATATAAGCCACTCCATGCAACAAGTTATCAGGAAGGGCGAACTACAGATAACCATCAATCAAGACTTTGAAGGGGTGATACGTGGCTGCGCCACCGCCCAAAACCGCAACAACGACGAAGGCGCCTGGTTAGGTCCTGAAATGATTGAGGCCTATACCGAGATGCACCGACAGGGATTTGCTGCCAGTGTTGAAGTGTGGCAGGGCGAGACACTAGTGGGAGGTCTGTACGGCATAAACCTAGGTACAGCCTTTTTCGGCGAGAGTATGTTCTCATTAGTACCCAACGCCTCAAAGTTAGCCCTGATACATTTGGCACAAACTTTCGATAAACTGGGCGGCAAACTGATTGACTGCCAGTTTGAAACACCCCATTTAAAGCGCATGGGAGGCCGTTTTATACCCTACGAAACCTATATCAAACTCCTAAAAACGTGAAAAATTGTAGCGCACTGCAAACAAGTGTAAAAAAGACCCGTTTTCGCACACAAAACGATTGTGTTCGCACACAATAGCTTGATGTATATCAAAAGAAGTGCACTTTTTTGAGGAAAGTACATCATATTTCTTGTGTGGTTGCAAAAATCGTCGTACCTTTGCAACGTCAAAAGAAAACAAGAGTTCTTCAATAGAAGCATAGAAACAATACAGAGGTATTAGTTAAGGTATATAAAGATTGATTGATTTAGGTTTTAGTTAGAGTTAATAGTTAGTTAGAATTTGGTTTTAGGTTTATTAGTTAAATTGGAGATAGGTATTTCTAAGGTGTTAGAAAAGATTTGTTAGTAAGGATAACAAAGACGCAGTGGTGACACTCCGTTTTTTCTCAGAAAAAGGTTTTTAGTTATTCATAGATTGTTGGTGCCGCCCTCGAGTCGTTGATGACCCTTGAGCGGCTTTTTTTTGCTATCTACTAAAACAGTAAATTATGAATTAAGCTTGCTTGAGTTTCAACTTATCAGCCCAACTTCCTTTGAACAAGCGCACAAGGAAGATAATACCACGGAAGGTAAGTTCGATGGCCATAGCAGTCCATACACCCATTAAACCCCATTTGGGAGCCAGTGTGGCAGCCAACGACAAACGAACAGCCCACATAGAAGCCAAACTCATGATGGCCGGGATGATGGTATCGCCTGCACCCACGAAAATACCGTTAACTACAATGGCAGCAGCAAACATCGGCTCTGCCCATGCTTCGATACGCAGAACCTGAGCACCCAGAGCTATCACTTCATCAACAGGCGACATGATAGCCATCAACTGTGGTGCAAAAGTCCACATCAGCACACCCATCAGTGTCATTACCATAATGCCTAAACCAACCGACATATGGGCAAACGAGCGGGTAAGCTGTTTCTGCCCTGCACCTATACCCTGTCCCACCAATGTAGTGGCAGCCTCGGCAATACCGAAACCAGGCATATAGCATAAACTCTCTACCGTAATAGCCAACGAATGGGCAGCAATAGCAATCGTACCCAATGGTGCCACAATCAGCGTGCTCACCATCTGAGCCGATCCCATTAGCAGATGCTGCAAACCCATGGGGGCACCAATTCTGAAAGCAGTACCAATGGTATCAGCTTTTGGCTTGAATGAACCTGGGCGTCCTACCAATGAGAGCATTTTTGAGCGTACCAATAGGAAATACAGCATCAGACTAGCTGTAACCAGCATGGCCATACCTGTACCAATGGCAGCACCCATCACACCCAAACCTAAAATATAAATAAACAGGTAGTTAAACACCACATCCATCACGCACATGCCGATATTCAACATCGAGGGAATCTTCATGTTACCCGAGCACTTGAGCATAGAACCTGCCAATCCCTCCATCTGAAAAAAGATACCACAAGCTCCGAAAATACCGAAATACAATGAGGCATCGCGGGCAATCTCAGCCGTTCCTCCCATCCAATAAGGCAGGAATGGACTGATAGCTACCGATGTAATGGATATCAATAGTGCCCAAACCATACAGCACACTAAAGCCTGGCGCAAGACACGACGGGCCGCCTCAAAGTCGTTGGCACCAATAAAATGCGCCACCTGCACCGAAAAGCCCATGTTAGCTGCCGAAGCCAAACCACCCAACAGCCAACCGGTAGTTTCCACCAGACCAATTGAAGCCGATGCCTTGGCGCCCAAATGGCCCACCATCGAGGCATCGATAAAAAACATGATGGTAGCTGATATCTGTGCCAGGATCGAAGGAATACTCAAACTAACAATCAACCAAAGTTTTTCTCTTTGGCTCATCTCACGTCCTTCACGGATGTATGAAAGCAGTAGTTCGCTATTCTTAACCTTCTTCATGTGGCAGTTATGTCTGTTGTTAAATGAAAAAAGGATGTGACCGAAATCACATCCTAACTTGTTGTTGTGGGCGTTGACGGATTCGAACCGCCGACCCTCTGCTTGTAAGGCAGATGCTCTAAACCAGCTGAGCTAAACGCCCTCATTTCTTGTAAGCGGGTGCAAAGGTAAGAAGATTTTTTGAAACTACCGCATGTTTTACAAGAAATCTGTTAGAATTTAACCTTCATTCACATTTTAACCCAATAAATGCTCAATATCGCCCTGTGGAAGTATGCAAAGTATAGCTTTTCCATCGGGTGTATAATTGACGTTCGAGCACGAGAAAAGATCGTTAATGATGCTCTCAATTTCGTCGTTAGTCAGTATCTGACCATAAGGAATGGCAGCACTCTGGGCTAGGCGGAGTGCCAAAGCAGCATGAATAGCCTCTATCGAATCGGCTGCACTCGTTGATGACAGCATGTCGTGCAGCAGGTTCTGCGGATTAATACCTTCGAGTCCAGCAGGAATACCATTCACAGCATAGGTATTACCACCTAAATCGCTCAGGTCGAAACCATAAGCGGTAAGTTCGGGCAACAGCTGCTGCATGGTAACACCCTCGGACGGCGAGAATGTAATCGTTTCAGGGAACAGCATTTTCTGGGTGCTGATAACATGACCGTCGTGCTGACTCAGGTAACGATCGTAAAGCACACGGATGCTGGCACGATGCTGGTCGATAATCATCAGACCAGATTTTACTGCCGTCATCAGGTACTTGCCCTTATACTGGTAGTGAGCAGGCGACTTCTCAGAGAGAATCTCGGTAGCCGACTGTGGCGCCACAACGTTTTCATCGTCAAAGAACGATGGTTGCTGTACAGGTTCCTCACGGAACGAGCCCTGTTCCACACCCTGATACAAACTCTCCCACTGATTAGGCACACTGCTGGAACTACTTCCACCACTCTGCTTAAACGGATTATAATCTGGGTTATAGTTAACCTTGGGCGCAGCAAAACTATCTTGGAAAGTGTTGCTGTTATTATCAAACAAGGGAATGTCTGGTTGTCCCTGAGTATCGAAATCAATCGAAGGCACTTCGCAGTACTTGCCAATACCATCACGAACAGCTGCCGACAGAATCTGCCAGATGGCCTGTTCATTCTCAAACTTAATTTCGGTCTTGGTAGGATGTATGTTCACATCTATCTCGCCTGGCTCTACTTCTATATACAAGAAATAAGGTACAGCCATACCTTCGGGCACCAAACGGTCGTAAGCTTTCATCACAGCCTTGTGAAAGTAAGGGTGCTTCATAAAGCGACCATTGACGAAGAAATAGTCGCACCCAGTTTTTTTGCGGGCAGCCTCAGGTTTACCCACAAAACCAGAAACCGTACACATGGCTGTATGCACCTCAACAGGTACTAAATCCTGATTATACTGTTTTCCAAACACATCTGCAATGCGCTGACGTACAGAGCCTGCACGCAGGTTCAGCATCTCTACCCCATTATTGTGCAAGGTAAAATGAATATCGGGATAAACGAGCACGATACGCTCGAAAGCTGTCAAGATATTATTCAGCTCGGTAGCATTCGTCTTCAGGAACTTGCGACGGGCAGGTACATTGAAGAACAGGTTATCAACCTTAAAGTTAGATCCCACCGGACAAGATACCGGTTCCTGTCGAGTTACCTTCGACCCAGCAATTGAAACCTTGGTTCCTATCTCATCTTCCTGTCGACGTGTTTGCAGTTCAACCTGTGCCACGGCAGCAATCGAAGCCAAAGCCTCGCCACGGAATCCCATGGTGTGCAGGGCAAACAGATCGTCGGCCTGCGAGATCTTCGATGTAGCATGGCGCTCGAACGCCAATCGTGCATCGGTCTCACTCATGCCCTTACCATCGTCGATAACCTGAATAGAGGTACGACCAGCATCCACCACAATCACATGGATGGTCTTGGCACCTGCATCAACAGAATTCTCAACCAGCTCCTTGATAACAGAAGCCGGACGCTGTATTACCTCACCAGCGGCAATCTGGTTAGCAACACTATCGGGAAGAAGATGTATTAAATCCATTTTTCAGTCTTAGTTTTCAACGCTTTTCTTTTCGCGCCAATTGAAAATGTCGTAGCGATTCATTGGGCGCACGTAGTTATACCACGCAAAGCCTGGCAGATGCTTACGATCATTAGGGATCTGGTTTAGCGGATACATCGTACCACTGCTCTTGGGTGTCCATACCTTTTGCAGTTTACGGTCCTTCAGGAACATACGAAGTTCGGATGTTTCCTGGTAATTATAGATAATCGCCACGCTGTCGCCCTCCTCAAAATAATAACCTATCAGCACATTACCCTTAGCTTGGGCTTCGTGGATGGCACCATCAATAAAGTAGGCAAACATCTCCTTCGACGACACCTGATTATAAAGCGTAGTATCGCTACGAAGTTGTTGTATCGAGAAACAGTTGTCGATAACATGGGCATGATCGATCAGCGAATCTTTCATAAACACCTCGATACGGTCGCCCACCAACTGCTGGTTATTGTTCCACACGATAGGATCGTGATAGAGCGTCATACACGAATCGAGCGAGTTATAGATAAGTGAGTCGCAAACAGCCTGCACATCGGTTCGGAATGCACGTACATGATGGAAAGCAAAGATTTTGCGATACACCGAATCGGTTTCAATATTATAGGTTACCACCTTAAAAGTATCGGCATGCATGAACAACGAGTCGCCCTGCGAGTAGTCGATGGCTACGGCACTATCCGTACACAGCGCAAAACCGGTATTCTCGTAGTACTCGCCATAGTTACCTGTAAGTTTATTCTTGTTTACAGAATCCACATACACCACGTTGCGGAAGGCCTGGCTAAAGCCCTGTTTGCTATCGTAGTAAACACTATCTCCCACCATCATCTTACCCTGGTTAGAGAGAACCGAGCGGTTCATCAGACGAGCACGGTCGTTCTTGGTATCATAATAGCCTTGCTCGGAATAGATATGGCTCTCTCCCGAGGTGATATTCGACGGACCAACAATATGAGCCATCGACAAACGGGTGTCGTAATAAAGAGTATCGGTAGTGAGGAAGAACTTGGGACTCTTCATCTTCACATCGTAATTGAATACCGACATTTTGCTCTTGGTGTTATATTCTCCCCAGTCGGAGGTAAGCGTAGTCTTACCGTCAATCATCTTTCCACCCTCAAAGAAGTAGGCATTATCATACAAACGGTCGTAATCAAGGCTATCGGTATAAAGAGTGGTCTTCTTATGCTTCAGCACCACATTATAACGGGCACGAGCCATCTGCTCGTTACCATCGTAATAAGCATAATCGCTCAACAGCGAGAGCGTATCGCCCTGGTACATCTTCACATGTCCGAACGCCTCGAACGAATTGCTGGCCTCATAGAAATAGGCACTATCGCAATACAATCGGGCACCCTGATGTGTAAAATGTACCTTACCATTCAGAATGGTGGCATCGGGATTCTTCAACTGGTCGTAATGCAGCACATCGGCATGCACCAGATACACACGTGTATCCTTAGTCTTAGCCGTTTTACGCGCAGCCGGACGACGACGCTGCTGCTTTTGCTGGGCAAATGCAGAAACGAAGCCAACCATCAGAACGATTGACAGGAATAGAGCAGCTCTACTTAATCCAACCTTCATATTCGAAATTGCAATCCTTATAATCGTCGTTCAGTCGGGTATAAGTACTCTTAATCTTATCTACTACCCACTGATGGATACGGTCCTCACGACGCTTATTCAGCACCACGTCCTTCATAATCTGGAAGTCCTCGGTTACAGAGGCCTTATGACCTTCGGTACGACTCTTCAGCTTAGCAATCACACATACGGTCTTACCACGCTGGTTAATCATCTGGAAGGCATTAGAGATCTCGCCCACCTTCAGCGTATCAACAGCCTTGGCAATCTCAGCAGGCAGGTCCTGCATACGGAACTTAGATGAGGTCTTACCAGTACGCATCTGATCGGTACTCAACAGTCCCTTGGCGTTACGGGTATCCTTATCGTCAGAAATCAGCGAGGCAGCATCCTCAAAGCTGAATTTCTCGGCACGCAAATCGGCTGCGATTGAATCCAGACGACCCAAAGCACGGTCAACAGACTCCTGCGATACCACAGGCTTACGCAGGATATGACGTACATTCACCTTGTCACCACGCTTCTCAATCAGCTGGATGATATGGAAACCGAACTCCGACTCAACAATCTTCGACACCTTTTTAGGATCGGTAAGATTGAAAGCAACAGCAGCAAAGGCAGGATCAAGGGTACCACGTCCCATCAGACCGAGCTCACCACCACGACGAGCAGAACCTGGGTCCTCAGAATACAACTGTGCCAAAGTCTGGAATCGGGTTTCACCCTTATTTACACGCTCTGTATAGTTACGCAGTTCATCCTTTACACGGTTCAGTTCCTCCTGTTCAATCTTTGGGGTAAGCTGTACAATCTGTACTTCAACCTCGGTAGGAACAAAAGGCAGACTATCCTGTGGCAGGGCACTGAAATAGCGACGAACCTCAGCAGGTGTAACGGCAATATCCTCAACAAGCTTCTGCTTCATTTTCTGTACCATCTGACGATCTTTCATTTCCTCGCGCAGGTCGGCACGAATCTGTGTCAGGTTCTGGTGCTTGTACTCCTCGAGGCGCTCACGTGAACCATCAACCATCTCGAGCCAGTAGCTAATCTGCTGCTCTACCTCCTGTGCCACATCGGCATCGGTCACCTCAATACTATCGATCTGAGCCTGGTGTTTGAACAGTTTCTGAACAGCAATCTGCTCTGGAATAGTGCAGTCGGGGTTTCCACTCCATTTTACACCTTCCATAGCCGACTGCATGCGCAGGGCTTCAACATCCGAACGGAGGATGGCTTCATCGCCAACCACCCATACCACTTCGTCGATGACGGTACCAATAGAATCCTTCTTCTGGGCAGTAGCTACCAAAGGCAAGGCCAGAAGCGCCAGTGTCATTACTTTCTTTATAATACTCATAGATGTTTATTTACAGTTTTCAATACTTCTTGATTCACTTCTACCTGATAACGATGGCGTAAGGCATCAACCCACTCCTGCTCCAGGTAATCCTGCAGATCCTCAACCACTTGCTGACGCACATCCTGATAGTTATCTGGACGCTTCAGTTTCTTGCCATATACAGCATCGATGGGATAATTAGCATCAGATGTTGAACTGGTAGCCTGCTTAAACACCATCTTATCAATGGTAGGATTATCGCCAAGTTTAAACAGTCCTTTCTCCACACGGATGCGGATCACAGAATCGGGGTTAAAGGTTGTACGCAAAGCCTCTGCCCACTGATCGAAAGGCAGATTCTTTACACATTGCTTTACAGCCTTTACATCTTGCTTGGTTTTCACGTGGTAGGCAATGCCGCGGTAACGGGGTTCCTTCCATGTGTATTTCTTTTTATGGGTGTCGAACCAAGCCTTCAGTGCAATTTCATCATTCTGGGCTTTGCTCCACACCTCGCGGTTGCTGATTTCGTAAAGCAACAAACCGTCGTGATACTCTTTAAACAGATATTTCAGCTCGCTGTTGGCAGCAGCTACCGAATCGGCTTTCTGCTGCATCACATCATTGGGCTTCAGCTTGCCTGCCGACGCTGCCACACGGTTACGTAACTTCATATCTGCAATCTCGTTACGGATACCATGACGCTCAAGCGATGCAACAATGCTCTGTTTCAACGAGTCGAATGGTTCCAGTTGTTTACGTTCTTTCATCAAGATGATGTGGTAACCAACAGGACTCAGGAATGGCTGACTTAACTGACCAGGTGCCAGCGAATAAGCCACATCCTCGAACTCCTTCAGTGTTTGTGAAGGTGCAATCCAAGGCAGTTCGCCTCCACGGACAGCCGAACCAGTATCTTCAGAAACCTTCTTGGCCAATTCCGCGAAATCAGCTCCTGCTTGCAGGGCACGATAAACAGAATCGATACGCTGGTGTATCTTTTCCTGCTGCTGAACGGTAGCTTGCGTCGACAACTTTAATAGGATGTGGGCTGGGCGTACCAATCCTTTCGAGCCAATCATCGCCTGAGTGCGTTCGTACATCTGTCGGGCCTGATCAAGCACCTCGGCATCGGTCACCATCGTTGGGCGCACCTGCTGGTCGCGATACATCTGGTATTCCTGACGGAACGACGACAGCGTATCGAGTTTAGCATCGAGGGCTGCAGCCACCTTCAGCTTATAATTTATAAATAAGGTGACATACTCATCCACCGACAGTTTGTCGATTACCCCTTCGCCATTGTTCTTATTGTACGAATACTCGAACTCTGAACGAGAAACAGGAACACCGGCCACGGTCATTACAACCGGGTCGGTAGTCTGTGCCAATGTTTGCTGCGAGGTAATCGCAGCAAACAATGAAAGGGCTATGGTGAGTTGTCTCATCATTAATCGTTTGGACGGCTGTAGTTAGGAGCCTCACTGGTGATAGTGATATCGTGTGGATGCGACTCGTTTACACCGGCATTGGTAATGCGTGTAAACTTGGCATCATGCAACTTCTCGATAGTCTGGGCACCGCAGTAACCCATACCTGAGCGCAAGCCACCAACCATCTGATAAATCACTTCCTGAACGGTTCCCTTGTAAGGAACACGACCAGCGATACCCTCTGGTACAAGCTTCTTCACATCCTTGGTGTCGGCCTGGAAGTAGCGGTCCTTCGAACCATGCTCCATAGCCTCGAGCGAACCCATACCACGATAGCTCTTGAACTTACGTCCGTTATAGATAATGGTATCGCCAGGGCTCTCCTCGGTACCAGCCACAAGCGAGCCAATCATGACGCTGCTACCACCGGCAGCAAGTGCCTTTACGATATCGCCTGAGTAGCGCAGACCGCCATCAGCAATCAGAGGAACATTAGTTCCCTTCAGGGCGCTGTATACATCATAAACAGCACTCAGCTGAGGCACACCAACACCAGCAACCACACGAGTGGTGCAGATTGAGCCTGGGCCAATACCAACCTTTACAGCGTCGGCACCGTTGTCAACCAGCATCTTAGCGGCAGCACCGGTAGCAATATTTCCTACCACGATATCGATATTGGGGAACGAAGCCTTTGCCTCGCGCAGCTTCTCGATAACACTCTTTGAGTGTCCGTGGGCAGTATCAATAACAATGGCATCAACACCTGCGTTAACCAGAGCCTGCATACGGTCGAGGGTATCAACGGTTACACCTACACCGGCTGCAACACGCAAACGTCCCTTATCGTCCTTACAAGCCATGGGCTTATCCTTTGCCTTGGTGATGTCCTTATAGGTAATCAGTCCAATCAATCGGTTATCCTTATCTACAACAGGAAGTTTCTCAATCTTGTTCTCCTGCAGAATCTGTGCTGCAGCAGTCAGATCGGTCTGCTGATGGGTGGTTACCAGGTTCTCCTTCGACATGATTTCCTCTACGGGACGATCCAAGCGACGCTCAAAGCGCAGGTCGCGGTTGGTTACGATACCCACCAGGCGACGGTCATCGTCAACCACGGGGATACCACCGATATGGTACTCCGACATGATTTCGAGGGCCTGAGCCACGGTGCTTCCCAATGGAATAGTGATGGGGTCGTAGATCATACCATTCTCAGCACGCTTTACAATCGCTACCTCGCGTGCCTGGTTGTCTATCGACATGTTCTTGTGAATCACTCCGATACCTCCCTCACGGGCGATGGCAATAGCCATCTGGCTTTCGGTTACTGTATCCATAGCTGCCGTTACAAAAGGAACGTTCAGCTCAATGTGCTTCGAAAAACGGGTTTTCAGCTCCACCGTTTTGGGCAGCACCTCCGAATAAGCGGGAATCAACAGGACGTCGTCGAATGTCAGACCGTCCATCACAATCTTGTCTGCAATAAATGATGCCATAATCTTTATCTCTTTTTAATTCTTCAAATCTTCAATTCTTAGTTCGCCATCTCCGAAATGAACTTAATGCGTACCAGTCGGATTTCGTCTTCCGAGTAGTCCTCGCCAAGCTCTTCCTCAGCCACACTCAGCTTATCGGTTTCGCTCTCGGCAAAGTAGTCGTAGATATCATCTACGTGATCTTCATCCATTACCTCCTCAAGGAAGTAATCAATATCCAGTTTGGTACCGCTATAAACGATAGCCTCAACCTCGTCGAGCAGTTCCTCGAACTCAATACCCTGTGCTTCAGCGATATCGTCGAGTGCTATCTGACGGTCGATACTCTGGATAATCTTGACTTTCAGCATTGACTTTTTAGCAACGGTACGCACGCGCATGTCAACCTGTCGTTCAATCTCATTCTCTTCGCAGTAGACCTTAATCAGGTCTACAAACTCTTGAGCATAAGGCTGCTTAACCTTACCTTCGCCCACACCCTGGATACACTTCAGTTCCTCGAGTGTGATGGGATAGTCGGTTGCCATCTGGTCGATCGACACATCCTGGAAGATAACGTAAGGTGGACGACCTAACTGTCGCGAAACCTTCTTACGAAGGTCAAGCAACATAGCCGTCAGCACAGGATCAAGAGCGCTTAGTCCACCCTCCTGATCAGCCGACTCATAGTCGTCGTTAAATTCAGCATCCTTCACGATCATAAACGATTTGGGAGCCTTTATAAACTTCTTACCAGCGGCAGTCAGTTTCAGCAGTCCGTAGTTCTCTACCTCTTTACGCAGGTAGCCGGCTATCAGCGCCTGACGGATTACTGGGTTCCAAATCTTCTCATCGTCATCGGCTCCAGCACCAAACAGTTCCTGCTCGTCGTGATGATGAGCCAGAATCTCTTCGGTAGGTTTACCGATAATAAAGTCAATCACATAGTCCGAGCGGAAATTCTCCTTGATAACCTGGATCGTTTTCAGTACAATAACCAACTGTTCCTGAGCTTCGATCTTGGTCTTGGGGTGCAGACAGTTGTCGCAGTTACCACAGTTATCCTTCTCGTAGGTCTCACCGAAATAGTGTAACAACATCTTACGGCGACAAACCGACGTCTCAGCATAAGCAGCGGTCTCAACCAACAACTGACGACCGATATCCTGCTCGGCCACAGGTTTTCCCTCCATAAACTTATCGAGCTTCTGCAAGTCCTTATACGAGTAGAAGGCCAGGCAGATTCCCTCGCCACCGTCACGTCCGGCACGACCAGTTTCCTGATAATAGCCTTCCAACGACTTAGGTATGTCGTAGTGAATCACAAAGCGCACATCGGGCTTATCGATACCCATACCAAAGGCGATGGTAGCCACAATCACATCGATATTCTCCATCAGGAACTCATCCTGGGTATTCGAACGTGTATTCGAGTCAAGTCCGGCATGATAGGCAGCAGCCTTAATACCATTCACACGCAGGATCTCGGCCAACTCTTCTACCTTCTTTCTCGACAGGCAGTAGATAATGCCGCTCTTTCCTGGATGCTGCTTAATGAACTTGATGATATCCTTATCTACATTCGCAGTCTTTGGACGTACCTCGTAATACAGATTCGGACGGTTGAACGAGCTTTTGAACTCAGCAGCATCCACAATACCAAGGTTTTTCTTGATATCAGTACGAACCTTATCGGTAGCAGTAGCCGTAAGCGCAATGATAGGTGCCTTACCTATTTCATTTACGATAGGACGGATTTTGCGATACTCAGGACGGAAATCGTGACCCCATTCTGAAATACAGTGAGCCTCATCGATGGCATAGAAAGATATCTTAACCGAACGCAGGAACTCTACGTTCTCTTCTTTTGTCAACGACTCTGGAGCAACATATAACAGTTTGGTTCTACCAGCCATCACATCCGATTTAACCTGATCAATAGCCGCTTTGTTCAGCGACGAGTTCAGGTAGTGGGCAGTACCCTCGGTTTCGCTCATGCTGGTAATCACATCCACCTGATTCTTCATCAGCGCAATCAGCGGCGAAATCACAATGGCTGTACCCTCCATCAGTAGCGAGGGCAACTGGTAGCACAATGATTTTCCACCGCCTGTTGGCATCAGCACGAAGGTATCGTTGCCATCCATCAGGTTCTGGATAATACGCTCCTGATCGCCTTTGAATGTGTCGAATCCAAAGTACTTCTTCAGGGCTGCTGTGAGATTCATCTTTTCGCTCATATATTATAGTTAGTTAGGCTTCCAACTTCTGGAGGTATGATTTATCAAGCTGCTTACTGACGTAATCAGCCGTCACATTGAATTTCTTAGTTTTCTTCGATGGCAGGTCGTACATAGCGTCCATCATCACACTCTCAACAATCGAACGCAGTCCGCGAGCACCAAGCTTGTACTCTACAGCCTTGTCAACCAGCGTGTCGAGTGCCTCCTGATCGAAAGTCAACGCAACACCATCCATCTCAAACAGTTTCTTGTACTGACGGATGATAGAATTCTTAGGCTCAGTCAGGATTCTTTCCAATGCCTTACGGTCCAACGGATTCAGATGTGTGAGCACTGGCAGACGACCGATAATCTCTGGAATAAGTCCGAACGACTTCAGATCCTGAGGAACGATATACTTCATCAAATCGTTCTTATCAATCTTTCTGACGTTGGTTACCGAGTTATAACCTACCACATGGGTGTTCATACGCTGTGCAATCTTACGCTCGATACCATCAAAGGCGCCACCGCATATAAACAGGATATTACGGGTATCTACATGGATGTAATCCTGGTCGGGATGCTTACGGCCACCCTTGGGTGGAACATTCACCATGGTACCCTCTAATAATTTCAACAATCCCTGCTGCACGCCCTCGCCACTAACGTCGCGGGTGATAGAAGGGTTGTCGCTCTTACGAGCAATCTTATCTATCTCGTCGATAAACACGATACCGCGCTGAGCAGCCTCAACATTGTAATCAGCCACCTGCAACAGTCGTGACAATATGCTTTCTACGTCCTCACCTACATAACCAGCCTCGGTAAACACCGTTGCATCTACAATAGTAAAGGGCACATCAAGCAGTTTGGCAATGGTACGTGCCAGCAAGGTTTTACCCGTACCAGTACTACCTACCATAATAATATTACTCTTCTCAATCTCTACGCCATCATCATCCACGGGCTGCTGCAAACGCTTGTAGTGGTTGTAAACAGCCACAGCCAGATAACGCTTGGCATCGTCCTGACCGATCACATACTGGTCGAGGTACTCTTTGATTTCCTTGGGTTTAGGCACCTTCAGGTTTTCGGGCTTTTCAGCGGCTTTTCCTTTCTTCTTTGCAACAGGCGCCTCGCGCAGGTTATCATTTATAATCTGATAAGCCTGCTCCACGCAGTTCTCGCAAATCTGACCGTTAAGGCCCGAGATCAACAGCTTTACCTCGTTTTCGCCTCTACCACAGAAACTACATACTTTCTTCATCGGCATTATTTCTTCCGTGTCAGCACCTCGTCAATCATTCCGTAAGCCTTTGCTTCCTCGGCCGTCATCCAATAGTTACGGTCAGAGTCGGCATAAACCTTATCGTATGGTGTATGCGAATGTTCCGAGATAATAGTGTATAACTCTTTCTTGAACTTCAAAATCTCCTTGGCCTCAATCTCGATATCTGAAGCCTGACCCTGTACACCACCCAGAGGCTGGTGAATCATCACACGACTGTGGGGCAGAGCCGAACGCTTACCCTCGGCACCAGCCACAAGCAGCACGGCACCCATAGAGGCAGCCATACCTGTACAGATAGTAGCCACATCGCTGGTGATAAACTGCATAGTGTCATAGATACCCAAACCAGCAGTTACGCTACCGCCAGGTGAGTTGATATAAATCGAGATATCCTTACCAGGGTCGGTTGAATCCAGGAACAGCAGCTGTGCCTGCAATGTGTTGGCGGTATAATCGTCTATCTGAGTACCAAGGAAAATGATACGGTCCATCATCAGGCGTGAGAACACATCCATCTGAGTAACGTTCAACTGGCGCTCCTCAAGAATATAGGGATTCAAGTACTGGTTCTGGGCCTTGATTACATCATCGACCACCAGACCGTTCATTCCTAAATGCTGTACAGCATACTTTCTGAAATCATTATTCATACTATCAATTCCTTTCTTTTTAATATAGAGAAAAGGTTATCGACCTTCCTCATCTTGCGTTTGGGACACAAAGATAATACAAAAAGTCGATAACCCTCGTATTTTAGGGGTTATTTTTTCCTAAAAAAGCTTATTTTTCTGTCATAAGCTTATTAAACTCCTCAAATGTGACCTCTTTTGCATTCAGCTTAACCACATTTTTGAGGGCTTCAGTAAGCTTAACGTCAACGGCACGATCAACGAAGTTGTCGATATTCTCGCGCTTCTTGAGCTGCTCGTTGGCATAGTTCTCCAGAACATCATCGGGTACATTGCTCATACCGTACTGAGCAAACTGAGCACGCATAGCCTCCTTAGCAACGTTCTTGATGTCAGCCTCCTCAACCTTGATGTTCTGAGCGGCAACCAGCTGCTCCTTAATCAGGTGCCAAGCCAGCTCCTTAATGCTACCCTCGAAGTTCTTCTCTACGAAGTCGGCACCCTTATCCTGGTTATTCTGCAGCATAACACGCTTGAGCAGAGCCTCTGGGAACTCCAGCTTACCAACCTTCTTCTCCATGTGCTTACGAACATCGAGCAGGAACTTGTAGTCGCTATTCTGCTGCAGCTGTGGAGCGATACCCTCAGCAATCTTAGCACGGAAAGCCTTCTCGTCCTTAACCTCACCCTCACCGAATACACGGTCGAAGAGCTTCTGGTCAACCTCTGCAGGCTGGAAGTGACGGATCTCAGTAATCTGGAAGCTGAAGTCAGCATTCAGATCCTTAACCTCCTCCTTCTTAACCTTCAGCAGGGCAGCAACCTCAGCATCGTTATCGGGGTAAGCCTTCTTGGGGTTGAAAGTGATGATGTCGCCAGCCTTAGCACCGTCGAACAGCTTCTTCTGGTCGTCGGCCTTGATGTAAGCAGGCATAACCATGGCAGCCTCGGTAGTGATACCACCTTCCTTGGTGTTACCGTTCTCGTCAAGCTCGCGCATGTCACCAGTCAGTGTATCGTTACCGCTGAATACCTCAGCCTTAACGAACTCACCAGCCTGCGATGCATACATCTGTACCTGATCGTCGAGCATCTTATCATCAACCTTGATGGTGTAATAGTCAATCTTATCTCTGCCAGTCAGCTCAGCCTTGAACTCAGGAGCTACGGCAATATCGAACACGAATGTCAGATCATCAGCGTTCTCAAAGTCCTGGGGTACCTGCTTCTCCTGGTTTGGGAGGGGCTCACCCAGCATCTGGATCTTGTTCTCACGAACATACTCATACAGCTTCTCGCCCAGCAGCTTGTTAACCTCGTCAACCTTTACTGCTGTGCCATACTGCTTCTTAATCATTCCCATGGGAACCATACCTGGACGGAATCCAGGAACCTGTGCTTTCTTACGATAATTTTTCAGCTGCTTCTCTACTGCATCCTGATAATCTGCCTTCTCAACGGTCATAGTCAACAGACCATTGATCTTGTCGGCGCACTCAAACGAAATTTTCATCTTCTTATGTACTTATTTATAATATATATTCAAATATTGGGGTGCAAAAGTACAAAAAAACGGCGTAACCAACGCCGATTTTTCAATTTTTAACTTTTCTCCGCCTGCTCCTTGGCATTGCGCTCCATCTCTATCTGCTGGAAGTTTTTCTTTCTCAATTCGAACGATTCCGTCAGATATTTTTCACGCACTATCTGGTTAGCAGCCAGCTCTTCTGGTGTTCCTTGGAACAGGATTCTACCTTCGAACAACAGATAAGCACGATCGGTGATAGCCAGCGTCTCATCCACATTATGGTCGGTAATCAGAATACCGATGTTCAGATATTTCAGTTTATACACAATCTGCTGGATATCCTCTACAGCGATAGGGTCAACACCAGCAAAAGGCTCGTCGAGCATGATAAACTTTGGTTCGATAGCCAAGCAACGGGCAATCTCGGTACGTCGGCGCTCACCTCCCGACAGTCGGTCGCCTAAGTTCTTGCGCACCTTTTCCAGTCGGAACTCCCTAATAAGCTCCTCCAGTTTATTCAGCTGATAGTCGCGAGGCTTGCCAGTCATTTCCAGCACCGAGAGGATATTATCCTCTACAGTCATCTTACGGAACACGCTGGCCTCCTGAGCCAGATAGCCGATACCAGCACGGGCACGCTTGTAAACAGGGAATTTGGTAACATCCTCCTCACCCAGATAGATATGGCCGCCATTGGGAACAATCAGTCCTGTGGTCATATAGAACGAGGTTGTCTTACCGGCACCATTAGGTCCCAGCAGTCCCACAATCTCACCCTGCTTCACGTCGAAGCTCACATCGTTAACCACCGTGCGCTTACCGTAGCGTTTCACGAGGCCTTCTGTTCGTAGTACTATACGCTCTTCTTCCATAATCGGCTGCAAAGTTAGTTATTTTTTGGCACGAATTACACGAATTTCGCGAAAAATAATCTCAAATAGAAATAATTCGTGTTAATTCGCGTAATTCGTGTCTTATTTTTCGTACCTTTGCACCCGAATAAATTAGTTTGTTTGCAATGTTATTACATAAATGGCTGACCACCTTTGGTCGATATTTGATGCTGATGGGCCGTGTTTTCTCACGCCCCGAGCGTATGAGAATGTTCCTGAAACAGTACATTACCGAGATGACCCAGTTGGGCATCAATTCTATCGGCATCGTACTCATCATCTCATTTTTCATCGGCGCCGTCATCTGTATTCAGATGAAGCTGAATATTCAGAGCCCTTGGATGCCACGCTGGGTTGCCGGCTATACCACCCGCGAGATTCTGCTGCTGGAGTTCTCAAGTTCCATCATGTGCTTGATCCTGGCAGGAAAAGTGGGTTCCAACATCGCCTCAGAGCTGGGCACCATGCGTGTTACCCAGCAGATCGACGCTCTCGAGATTATGGGCATCAATTCGGCCTGCTATCTGATTCTACCCAAAATCATCGGTCTGCTCACCATCATGCCGTTCCTGGTCATCTTCTCTTCGGCCACAGGTATCATTGGTGCATACGGCACGGCTTATATAGGACATATCATCGCACCCGACGACCTGACGGCTGGACTGCAGCACGCATTCATCCCATGGTTCGTATGGATGAGTATCATCAAAAGTCAGTTTTTTGCATTCATCATCTCCAGCGTGCCAGCCTTCTGCGGCTACACGGTCGAGGGTGGTAGCGTAAACGTAGGTAAGGCATCAACCGATGCCGTTGTCACCTCAAGCGTACTCATTCTGTTTTCAGATGTTTTCTTAACCCAGTTACTGTCATGATCGAAGTTAAGCATTTATATAAGAGTTTTGAGGACAGAGAAGTCCTGAAAGATATCAATACCGTATTCGAGGACGGCAAGACCAACCTCATTATCGGACAGAGCGGTTCCGGCAAGACAGTACTAATGAAAAATCTTGTCGGGCTTTTCGAGCCAACCCGCGGCGAGATTCTGTACGATGGTCGTAACTTTGTGAGTATGAGCAAGCACGAGAAAGTGATGATGCGCCGCGAGATGGGCATGATTTTCCAAAGCGCCGCTCTCTTCGACTCAATGACGGTTCTCGAGAACGTTATGTTCCCGCTCGACATGTTCTCATCGATGACCTTACGTGAACGTATCCGCCGTGCACAGGACTGTCTGGACCGCGTAAACCTGACGGGTGCCGACGAGAAATTCCCAGGCGAGATATCAGGTGGCATGCAAAAGCGCGTAGCCATCGCTCGTGCCATCGCCCTCAATCCCAAATATCTGTTTTGCGACGAGCCAAACTCTGGTCTCGACCCAAAGACATCGCTTGTTATCGATGAACTGTTACACTCCATCACTCAGGAGTATAACATGACCACCATCATTAACACCCACGACATGAACTCGGTCATGGGCATCGGCGAAAATATCATTTTTATTTACGAAGGAAACAAGGAATGGCAAGGCGTAAGCAGTCAGGTTATGGGTGCCAAAAATCCCCGATTAACCGACTTTATCTTCGCCAGCGATCTGCTCAAAAATATGCGACGAATCGTTATCGACAACGGACTCTCATTATAAGTGTTTCAAGAAAAAATACCTTATTATTAAATAAATTTTTCTTAAAAGTTTGTTCGATTCAGATTTTTTACTTACTTTTGCAGCAATAATTCGAATTATAACATCCAATTTTAGCATTTTTATATGAAGAAAGAAATTAAGATTAAGAATCAGGTAGGCGAGTTAGAGAAAGTAAACGCCTTCATCGAAGAGATCGGAGAGGAACTTCAGCTTGACATGGAGCTGCTGATGAACCTGAACCTGGTAATGGAAGAGATGGTATCTAACGTTATCTTCTATGCTTATCCCGAAGGAAAAACTGCCGACATCGAATTGACAGCCGAGTGCACTGGCCACACGCTCACATTTGTGCTTAGCGACAAGGGCCGCGAGTTTGACCCTACCATGAAGGAGGACATCGACACTGCTACCGATCCTGCTGATCGCGAACTGGGCGGTCTTGGCATCTACATTGTCAAGAACATCATGAACGAGGTTACCTATCAGCGTCTGGAGGGCAAGAACCTGCTCACCATGAAAAAGGATTTAGAGGATTAATTACAAAACAATTAGATAACACATAATTATGACACAGATTATCAAAGAAGGTGGAAAAACCATTATTAAGACCGGTTCACGAATCGACACTATGAACGCCAACCAGTTCGAGCAGGACATCCAGCCCGCCCTTAAGGAGGGAGGTGTTGACCTCGAAATGGACTGCACAGAACTCACCTACATGGCCAGTTCGGGTCTGCGTATCATCCAGAAGACTATGCGCATTGTTACTCAGCTGAAGGGTCAGTTCAAAATCACCAACGTGTCGCCCGAAATTTACAAGATTCTGGCTATGACCGGATTCACCAAATTCATGAAGGTAGAACAGAAAAAAGCATAGCATATGATCTGGTTGGTTGTCTCACTTGTTATTATACTCCTCATCGTCTGCATTATTCTGCAGATGAAGATTAAGCACAGTCGTGAGCAGGAGGCCGAAGGCAAGCAGTTGCTCGAGGACTACCAGAAGCGCGTCAACGAGATGGAGAAGTTGCTCAAGGACTACCGTTCGCTCGAGCAGAACTTCGACAACGTTGGTCAGGGTTACGAAGAGGCCCTGATGGCTTTCGACAAGATGGAAGAGGAGAAGCAGAAGGTACTGAAGGTAAAAGAGGCTATCGAGAAGCAGTCGAACGAGGTTATGGCTGCTAAGCAGAAGCTTGAGGAAACCATGCTCAAAAAGAAGAACATGATTGAGCAGTATGCCGAGGCCATCAAGCAGAAGTTAGACTACACCCATCCTAATGCTGGTAACATCGCTCTCACAGCCAATCAGATTCTCAATGTTATCGACATCGAGATGGAGCAGCCCTTGCGATGCGAGGATAACGTGATGGCTCAGGATATCGCCGCTATGGCCATCCAGGAGTCAGGTATCCAGAGCTACCAGAAGGCCGAATTCAAGTGTCAGATGGTAGAGGAAGCTCAGGCCACCATGGTATTCACTAACAGCAAGCACGCCGTACGCGCATTAGTGGCACTGCTCGACAATGCCATGAAGTTCACCGCACAAGGCGAGATTCTGCTGCTTATCAACGTAGCAGGCTCTAACCTCGAGTTCTGCGTTGAAGATACTGGCACAGGCGTTCTTTCCGACTACGCCGAGAAGATCTTCGAGCCATACGTTAAGCTCAACGATTTCTTCGAAGGTAATGGTATCGGTCTCACCGTAGCACGCAGCATC
>Ga0265300_10000696_pt1 | contig 34872 bp, 28 predicted proteins | sample AusTroGonzalo_MG_FD_193482 | JGI IMG/M metagenome (GOLD analysis project Ga0265300, IMG submission 193482) | Bovine rumen microbial communities from tropical cattle in Woodstock, Queensland, Australia - Gonzalo_03 | ecosystem: Host-associated > Mammals > Digestive system > Stomach > Rumen ...
ATTATGAGCAGAATCATGAACTAATGAGGGTGCAAAATGAGAAAAATGTGAAATCGTCTCACAATTAGAGAAAATTAACTATTAATATTTGGACAAAAACATAGGAAGCGAGAAAAGGATAGTTTCTTACCGAGAAACTACCCTTTTGTTTACTTGTTTCTGTTTCTTATGTTTGAAACACCATTCATTAATGAATTTCATCGATCTCATTAATGAATGGGATAATTTTCATTAATGAACATTAGAAGCGGAAGTCGAATTCCACATCCACGAAGTTGTAGTTGTGCTTGTCGGGGTTGACGATGTTGCGGTCGTTGACGCGGGCATACTCCAAGTTCAGTTGCGCGTTCTTAGTGAAGAAGTAGTTGGCACCTATTTCGTACATCGTTTTGGAGTGGCTCCACTTCTTGTTGTCACGATAGGTCTGGTAACGGGCTTTGGCGTGGAGCTTACTCTTGATAACGGGCACAATGCCGAAGACGTACCAACCGTCTGCCTTATCCCCTTTAGAGTAGTCGATAGTGGTGCTTCCCACTTTTTCGGCTCCCCATCCCTGGCTGTGCAGATACTCAGCGCGGAATGTATATTCATTCTTGTCGTACTCAGCAGAGAGGGCATAACGATTCTTCTTCATGCTGATGGTTCCGCCAGTCAGAGGGTCAGTCATGCCACCACGACTTCCTGTCCATCCGAAAGCACCAATGCGGAAACCCTCAATAGGCATCACCCAAAGACCGCCGATGATGTCCTTGCGCTCGTCCTTGTCTTTCATGTTGATACCTTCACCATTATAGACACCCACTTGATAATGCAGCAATCGGCGTCCGTTGGCATTGGGGAACAAGTCGCCTTGTACTTGCAAACCGATGTCGCGTCCACCACTTGACTTCTCACCTGTTCGGTCACCGAAGCCTGAAAGGGAGTTGATGACGTTGGCGTATGAATACCAACCTTGAGTGATGGGATTTGTGGGGTTCTCAAAAGTGAAGGCTCGTTTGAACTGACCGACACGAATGCGGGCTTCTTTGTGCTTGGCCCACTCGGCATAGAGGTCAACGAGTTGCACGGTGGGTTCACTGGGGCCTTTGGCATTGGTGGCCTGAATCTGGACACGCCAGTCAAAGTCGCTAATCTTTCCATCAAGAATAAGGCGGGCAAGACGCAGGTTGAACGAATTGTCGTGGTCTTTCACGGCAACAGTTTCCTTGGTACCGTCTTCATTGGTGACTACGGCGTTGCTGTATTTGTCAGTAGCTTGATACTGCAACATGCTGTAACCGCTAAACTTAATATTGTCATACCACTTGGTGGATTTCTCTTGTGCATTGGTAGTCAATGCAATGGCCATAAAAGCCACTGTCAATAATCTTTTCATATTTGATTTGTCATTTGAATTTACACGTTTAGTACTCTATTCCTTGTTCAGCAGTACAACGGCATAGGCGCTGATGCCTTCCTCACGACCCGTGAAGCCGAGTTTCTCAGTGGTGGTGGCTTTGATGGAGATGTCATCAATGTCGATGCCCATGACTTGGGCAAGGGTCTCTTGCATCTGAGGAATGTGAGGATTGAGTTTGGGACGCTCGGCACAGACCGTGCAGTCGATGTTGCCGATGGTGTAACCTTTGGTGGCTACGATGTCGAGCGTTTTACGGAGAAGAATCTTGGAATCGATGTTCTCAAACTCGTTGCCAGGTTTGGGAGGAAAATGATAACCGATATCACGCATGTTGGCGGCACCGAGGATGGCGTCGCAGATGGCGTGAATCAGAACGTCGGCGTCAGAGTGTCCGAGCAAACCAAGGGTGTGGTCAATCTTGATGCCACCGAGCCAAAGGTCGCGGCCTTCCACCAACTGGTGTACATCGAAGCCAAATCCGATACGAAGTTTCATGAGCAATTTATCTTCTGCGCTTTTTGCCGAGCAAGTCGTTGATGCCGTCCATATCGAAGGCGAGTGAGAAACGAAGGGTTTGGTCGAGCGGATTGCTCTGAGCGGCTGAGATAACGTAGCCAGCATCGAGGGAGAATACGCTCATCTTGAAGCCTGCACCGACTGTGTAGTATTTACGGTTACCTTTGTTGGGATGTTCGTAGTGGTAGCCAGCACGAAGGAAGAATTGGTTGTTGTAGGCGTATTCAAGACCGACACTCCATTGAATCTCTTGAAACTCTTCCTTGGCTCCGTTGGGGGCATCGTGGAAAGACTTGAAGATACCGTTAATAGGGGAAACATTGAAGTAACCTTCGCCTTCAAGCCAAGTGCGGTAGCCACCGTAATCCTTCTCATAATCCTTGGCTTCGCCACCTTCTGTTTTAACCATGTGCTTAACATACTGATCCATTGTGGGGCGTGTAGGCACGAGTAACTTGTTGGCATCGGCGGAGATGCTGATGGTATTGTATTCGTCGAAGGGGACGAGCAGAGAGGTTCCGAGTCGTAGATTGGTTGGAATAAACTCGGAGGTGTTGCCCTCATCGTAGGAGAGTTTTGAACCGATGTTGGAGATGTTGAGACCCCATCCAAGTTGTGATTCATGACCGCCAAGATTGAGGTAGCCGTTATGGTAGAGGGCAATGTCGGCAGCAAATGCAGAGGCGGGCTTCAACGCATCGGAACCTTCACCGTGATAGGCGAGGTCAGAATAGATGAAGCGGAGGCCTACACCAGCAGAGAAAGTCTCGGAGAGCATACGTGAGTAGGCTACATCGACAGCCAACTCGTAGGGCTTGAAGCTTTGTGCGTCCTCATCCATACTTTCGTACACTTCACCGAGTGAGAAATAGCGCAACGAACCTGACAGGGCATCGTAGTCACCAAGACGGTAGTAACCCGTGATGTTGGCGAGGTCAATGTCATGGGTGATTTGGCGAAGCCAAGGAGTGTAGTTGATGGACACGCCTGAACGGCTGATGCAGAATGGGTACTTAGCTGGGTTCCAGTACTGCGAATTGACATCAGGGTCGGTGGCTGCACCGACATCACCCATACCACCAGCACGTGCATCGGGAGCGATGGCCAGCGAATTGGCACCGTGGTAGATGGGGTTGAGTTGGTTCTTCACGTCTTGCGCCTTGACTGAGAGAACAAGGACAAGAAGAGTGAGTATGGAAAGTATTTTCTTCATCTTTTGTTTTGTTTTTATGTCTTATAGGACTTATGGGGCATAGAGTCTTATAGGACAGCCTCTAATAGAAACGAGGGATGGGGGGATTTATTGTGTAATAAGGTACTTTTGTGAAGATGAGGTAATGTCGCCCTTAGGTGAGGTGAGGCGTGTGCGACGGATATATACGCCTGGTGGCAGGGATGGCTTTGGTTCGCTGCTGCTATAAACTTTCCGACCGCTCGGATCGAAGAAATCATACACCTCGATGAGACCTGTCACCACTTCGAAGGAATAGGCTTGTTCGCCCATATTGTTGAGGGTGTCGAAGGCACGGATGACGAGACTGTGCTTGCCTGCTGGCAAAGTTGGCAGCTTGTAAGTGACAGTACCTGAAGTGTAGTCGCCCACTGCCTGCGAATAGTAGTTGTTGAGTGTATAGGTCGTGGCCTCGTTGTTGTCGATGATGGCCACGATGTCGTGTCCGAGTCCGTTACCCGTAGTGTTGATGCCGCTCTCGTCGCTTAGTTCGATGTAGAGTGTCGGGTTTTCACTGGTGTAACTGATGTCAGAAACATTACGTCCGTTGGAGAATGCAGCGATGGTAGGTCCTTCGGTGTCGGTCTGCTCCTTGGTGGATGTGCCACCGATAAGGAAGTCGTCGAAGGTGCCATTGGCCTCAATATCTTTTTGAGTATTGATGGCATAGAGGTTGATGAGTCCTGGCAGGTCAGAATAGTTGATGTCGAGTGGCACGGGGAAGGAGAACTTGAATGTGCCAGCCTTGACGGAGTCGGTGCCTGCATAGAGGGTTCGTGTACGGTCATCATATTCGTACGCTTCGATGTCCTCACCAGAATTGAGTTTGCAGACAATGTGCTCTTCGCTGTCATAGACGATGGCGGAGACTGTACCCTTGAATGTAGTCGCAGCCTCTCCTGCAGGATTGACGATATGTCCCTCTACTGTGACGGTCTCACCCGCAGAAATCGTGGGTGGGTTGGTGGTGTCGATGCTTTGACCGTTGAACTTGTCAATCTTCACTTGATGGGTTGGCGTGATGAGCCGCAATGCAGGGTCACCAAGCAGAACGAAATGAGCCTTGTTGATGGAGTCAATTTTGGACATGTCGCTGTTCTTCTTGGAGTTGATGATGTCGGCCTTTGCTTGTGCCAGTGCCTCGCCGAGAGTATAGTGCTCACCGTTGTTCTTGGTGTCGAGCACATGCGACATGAAGTTGCGGTTGATGGTGCGGTTGGGTGATGAATAGACCGTGCGTGCCGTTCCGATGAAAGCCACAGCGGCGCCCTGTTTGTTAAGGATAGCTTCGGTGCCTATGTTTTCGATGTTCATGTCGAAAGGTGTCACATCGCAGGCAGCAGTCAGCCAAACAGGAATACGGGGTGAGTTCCAGTTCTGGAAATCGGAAGTTTTCAGTACAAGTTCGTGGGAAAGTGTGTAGGCGGCACCATGTCCTGTGTAGTTCATGATGAGTGCGCCTTCTTCCATGATCTTGTTGATGTCAGCATACACGTCGGGATAACTGTTGCCTGTTGCGCTCTGCTGCATGGTGTAGCTATCCCAATAGATGCGTTTGTAATGATAATTGGGGAATTTGTTTATTGTGTTGGTTAACACATTCTCGGCATCCTCCATATGGATGTTGGTCTTGTCGTCATCACCCATCAAGCAAATGGTATTCTTCCATGCACCAGCGTATGTGTTGGTCATGTAGTTGATGAGTTTATCCACCACATTTCTTGCATCCGTCTCGTTGGAAACAGGCAGACGTCCCACACCGCAGTCTGGTATTTCCTTGAGAGGTGAGATACCTTTGCCGTCGGCCAGCAAGGAGAAGTATTCCTCCATGACGTAAGAATCAGTGTGCGACCATGAGTTTTCGGATTCATAGACAAGTAAGTAATCGTCCTGCGACTTTGAGGTGAGTCCAGTGGTAATGAAGCGGTTGTCCCACATGCCATTGCCAAACAGGAGGAGATTGAGGCCTCCTTTTTCTGTGCCTGTGAGGGGAGACGTTTTGAACTGCTTGTCGTAGAGCATCTTCATGAGTCGACGGTAGGCTGTGGCATCGGGCGTACCTGACGAAAACTCGTTATAGACTTTGTCAGCTTCCACTACTGCACATTGGATGCCGTCAATCTTGGTGTGTGCGGCGGCAAGGCGTTGTGCTTGCTCAGTCAGTTTGCCGTTGGCTGGCACGATGATAAGCAGATTGATGTTGTTGAGAGCATGGAGGTCTTGGTGCAACACATTCCCAACGGTTTGTGGAGTGGGGAAGGTGGCAGAAGTGTTGACCGCCACATATTGGTTGGTGAACTTCGCTCCCGAAGCGGTGGCCTTGTAGGTGGTGCCAGTCAAGGTACCTGTTAGTTCATGGGTAGTGGCAGGACTTGTAACATCCCAAATGCAGGTGGAGGAAGTGGCTCCTTTCAGTTCAAATGTGCTGGTGCCGTCAGTATTGGGACGGAATGACACATAGTCTTTCCCGCTGATGGAAAGTTGCGCTTCACCTGTGGCACGGATGTAGTCGAGGTGTCCGCTGACATCAGAAGACCGTGTGTGCTTCAATTTGACATTCAGAGAAGATGCAGTTTGGTCATAGAGCGTAAAGGACTGACTATTGATATAGGCATCGGAATAGTTGGATTGTTTGGGAAATGAGATGGTTCCCAATGCATTTTCGCCAATGGACACGTTGAGTGTTGAGGCTGTGGTGCCAGCTGCTCCGAACTGGATCTTGATGGTCACGTCGCCACAAGTGGCATTGCCGAAATCCAATTGATAAGTCTTTGTTGGATTATTGATATAGTCGTGCGCCTCAAAAAAAGTGCGTCCAGCGTTGATGAACGAAAAGGCATCTTCTTCGTAAAGAGCATGAGCATAGTAGGACGTTTGCGTTTTGCCTGTGGCCGTTGGGGGGTCCGACTTGCTAAATGCAGCGGGTGTGCCTGTGGTTTCCGTCAGGAAGTAGTAGATGTAATTGGAGTAAGGGTTGTTCTGATGGGTGTAAGCACTGTTTTCATTCTTGCGTGTCCAAAGGGTTGTACCGCAGGAATAGAAGAGGATGGTGCCGTCGCTTTTGCGGTATAGGGGAATCTCTGTGAGGTCATCGTCGAGGTTCTCAATCTTTGCTTCGGGCAAGAAGGGGAGATTATAACCATAAAGGCAGACCTTCTCGGGATTGCTGAAACCCATGCTCTTGAGGTTGGCACTGGTCAACTGATACACACCTTCGTCCGCCACGCGAATCTTCACCCACTTGCCTGTGGCAAGTTTGGAATGCTCAGCATAGCGAGATTGAGCATTGATGCCAATAGCCAATGCCCAAATAATAAATAATGTGTATAGTTTTCGTATCATAATCTCTTCTGTTATCTCACCTCACACCTCATACCTCACACCTCATTTGATTCTCAACTCCAACAATTTTCGTTCGCCGATATATGCTTCAATCTTGTCACCTTCCTTCACCTCACCGATGCCGGCAGGGGTACCGGTGAAAATGAGGTCTCCGGTCTTGAGGGTGAAGAACTTGGAGGCATAGGCGATGATGTGGTCGATGGTGTGAATCATGTCTGCCGTATGTCCTGTCTGTCGGCGTTCACCGTTCAGATCCATGTGGAAATGGATATCTTGCACATCGCATCCGAGTTCTTCTTTCGTGATAAATTTGCCGAGTGCCGCACTGCCATCGAAGCCTTTACAGCATTCCCAAGGCATACCTTTCTCACGGATCTCCTTCTGCAAGTCGCGGGCGGTGAAATCGATGCCGACGGTCAGTTCGTTGTAGTAACGATGGGCAAAGCGTTCGCTGATGTCCTTGCCGACGTGAGCTATCTTCACCACAATCTCGGTTTCATAGTCGAAACGGGCAGCAAAGTCAGGCACGAAGAATGGTTTCCCAGGCTGGATGATGCTCGAATCGAACTTAGAGAATAGAACGGGTTCTGTATGTAATAACGAATTTTGTGCCTCTTTAGTATGTAATTCGTCGATATGTTTGGCATAGTTCATGCCGACGGCAAGGATCTTCACGATGGAGAATGTTAGATGTTAAATGTAAAATGTGAGATGTTACAATCCGAATATTCTCAGTACGTCATTCAGTTGTGCCAGCACCATGAGGGCGAGCAGGAGGTACATGCCGAAGTACTGCACCACCAAGAGGAAGTTGTCGTTGAGACGTTTTCCTGTGATGAGTTCAAAGGTGGCGAAGAGGGCGTGACCACCATCAAGAGCGGGGATAGGCAGCACATTGACAAAACCGAGGGCGATGGAGAGGAAGGCGGTAAGCAACCAAAAGCGCTGCCAGTTCCATGCGTCGGGGAAGATGTTACCGATACTGATGAAGCCACCGACCTGACGAGCGCCTTTCTTTGTGAAGATGTATTTCATCTGATCTGCGTAACTGGTCAAGGTCTGCCAGCCGTACTTCACACCAGCGGGGAACGACTCAAAGAAGCCGTAAGTCTTCGTTGTGATTTTGTCTTGATAAGGCATGGCATTTGCAAAGCCCAGTGTGAATTCTGGAGTCAGCGTCACCTCCTTCGTGATGGAGTCGTTGAGTACGAGTGTGATCTGGCGTGCTTTGAGGCTATCGCCGAAGTTAGCATTTTCGGGCAGTGTTTTCTGCAAGGCAATGAGCGCATTCTGGAAGTCGTTGAAGTCCTCTACAGCGATACCGTTGACAGAGCATATCTTATCCGACATTTTCAGCCCCATGTCTTCGGCAGGCGTGCCAGGAAGGATGCTGTCAATCTTTAATGGAGCGCGCATGGCAGCATAGAGTGGAGGCTCAATCATGTCAAGCAACGACAGTTTCTCTGGCATCGTAATGACTGTTTCCTTGCCATCACGTAGCACGGTGACAGTCTTGGCGTTCGACATCTCCTGCAACACAGATGTGCTCCATGACTCGATGACCTTTTCATCGGTCTTGATGATGATGTCACCGTCGCGGAATCCGTCAGCTTTGGCTTGTTCGGAGAACTTCATGCCATAAGTCATGTCCTCGCTCTTCACGAAGCTTTCGCCCCATGTGAACAGCACCATGGCATAGATAACGAAGGCGGTGATGAAGTTCATGATGATGCCGCCGAGCATGATGATGAGGCGTTGCCATGCAGGATGGGTGCGGAACTCCCAAGGCTCACCCTTTACGTCGGAGTTCTTGATGATGATGTTCTTCATCAGTTGGGGCAGCTGTTTCCAAAAACTCTTCTGACTGCCATCCTCCTTGAAGGATGACTCATCCACCATGCCTGAGATGGCTACGTAGCCACCTAGAGGAATCCAGCCGATGCCGTATTCCGTGCCTTCATATTCGTAGGAGCCATTCTCCTTCTTCTTCGCGGGAGCCTTACCAATGAGCTTGCGCCACCAGTTGCTATAGGTACTAAAGATGCTGAACTTCCAATCGAAGAACAAGTAGAATTTCTCCACTCTTACCTTAAAGATTTTGGCTGCAAAAAAGTGTCCACCCTCGTGCAGGATGATGAGCAATGCGAGGGCAACAATCAGTTGCAAACCCTTGATGAGAATCGTATCCATTGAATGTTATAATAATGTGGAAGCGTATTGTCTGGCTTCCTGATCTGTTTGTAAATAGGTTTCCAATGCAGAGTCAGCCGTGAACGGAATCTTCTGCATCGTTTTCTCAATGATGGTGGCAATCTGCTCATAGCCGATGCGGTCGTCGATGAAAGCACGGTTGGCAATCTCGTTGGCAGCATTGACGATGCAGGGCATATTGCCACCCTGCTTCAAGGCTTCGTAGGCCAGGCCGAGACAGCGGAATCGCTCCACGTCGGGACGCTCAAAGGTCAAATCCTTCATTTGGAAGAGGTCCAGACGTTCGCCGTTCAGCGAGAGTCGCTTCGGATAGCTGAAGGCATACTGGATGGGCAGCCTCATGTCGGGCACACCCAGTTGAGCCTTGACCGCTCCATCCTCAAACTGCACGGCGCTGTGGATGACCGACTGCGGATGCACCACCACTTGAATCTGTTCGGGCTTCACGCCAAAGAGCCACTTCGCTTCAATCACCTCGAAGCCCTTGTTCATCAGCGTTGCCGAGTCGATCGTAATCTTCGCTCCCATGTTCCACGTGGGGTGGGCGAGGGCATCGGCCTTCGTCACCGTCTTGAGCTGTTCCTTTGAGAACTTGCGGAAAGGACCGCCGCTGCACGTGAGCAATATTTTGTCGATGCGGTTGCCAGGCTCAATGCACTGGAAAATGGCAGAATGTTCAGAATCGACAGGCAGGATGGGCACCTGGTTCTCGTTTGCCAATCGGGTGATGAGGTCACCAGCCACGACGAGCGTCTCCTTGTTCGCCAGCGCAATCATCTTCTTTGCCTTGATTGCGGCGATGGTCGGTTCCAATCCAGCGAATCCCACCATCGATGCCAGCACGATGTCCACGTTCTCGTCCTGCACCACCTGGCACAGCGCCTCTGCTCCTGTATAGACCTTGATGGGTAGGTCGGAGAGTCCTTCCTTCACCCGCTCGTAGTTCGTTTCCTTGGCGATGACCACCGCCTCCGGATTGTATTTGCGAGCTTGCTCGATGAGCAAATCAGCATTGTTGTAGGCCGTCAGCACGTACGCCTCATACAGGTCTTCGTGCTGCCCAATCACATCCAGCGCCTGTGTGCCGATGCTTCCTGTTGAGCCTAATATGCATATTCTTTTCTTCATGATGTCATGGTAAGTTGTTTTCGACTGCAAAGGTACGGATTAGAGAGTAGAAAACAAAGAAAAAATTCTTTTTTTTCCCATTATTGGAGTATCCGTTTGACTTGTTTCTCGCTGGCCTTTGGAAGAAGGGTCTGGAGATGGTTAAACATTCGTTGGAAAGATTCCTCTGGGGAACGGGAACACATGCATGCTTCGGAACCATAGAGTAGTTCAGGGGTGGTAAGGAGTGACCACCCCCATCCGTATTCGTTGTTATGGCGGTCACGAGGATAGACAAAGTCCTCTGTCACAATGTGGCACCCCATCTGCATCCGAGTGACGATGGCATCGAAACGACTACGCATCTTGGGACCCGTGAAGCCGCAAAGCGTGCGGAGTTGACGGGTGATAAGACTCCCATGTTCGTTCAAAATGGTAAGAATCGTATCCTCTATGGTACCTGATTCGGGGGCCGGGTGTTGACTACGACGATAGTTGCAAAGGTCAGGCCACCACTCGCGACTGACAAATCCCGCTTTCTTATTGAAGAATTTACCATACACACAATCGCCATCCGTCACAATAGGTCCTTTCCATTTCCACAACGGCCAATCCCAACCACCATCAGCGAAAGTGACATAACGGCAATCATCCGTCACCATCTCTTCAGCCGAATATCCCACAATACCGCTATCGAGCAAGGGCAGGAAACCCACTTGTTGGATGCGGTCGATGAGTTGGGCTGCGTTGTAAATGTCTGAGGTGAACATAAAATCAGAATTGGAAGTATATGAAAGGTTGTACATCAGAGGACTTGATCTGAATGACGATGAAGACCACGATGACGATGAGCAGAGCCTTGACAATGAGAGGGCACTTGGCAACAAAGCACTTGGTCTTTTCAGACAGGGATTCGGGCATGAAGTGAAGCAAATAGCCAAGGAGCATCAGCAAGGCAACAGCCTTGTAGGAAGTGCACCACTGTAGGAATATCTGTGGCTCAAATTTGTTAAAAATCTGATGGAACACCTGTTCAGCAATACCGAAAGAAGGGGCACGGAAGAGCACCCAGCAGGCAGCAACAAGATGGAAAGTGATCACGCCACCTAAAAAGACTACAAACCAATTCTTGGTTGGTTTGGGATTGTGCTTACTCGGCAAATAAGTGAGCGGGCTGAGCGCTTGACAGAGAGAATGCCACATCTTGTCGAGACAGAGAAGTACACCATGAATGCCACCCCATAGGATGAAATTGAGGGAGGCACCATGCCAGAGTCCGCCAAGCAGCATCGTCATAAGAAGATTGAAGTATTGGCGGAATTTGCCGTGTCGATTGCCACCAAGAGAGATATAAAGATAGTCCTTGAGCCAAGAGGAAAGGCTGATGTGCCAACGGCGCCAAAACTCAGTGATGGAAGCAGATTTATAGGGACTGTCAAAGTTCTTGGGGAACTGGAATCCAAGCAGAAGAGCGATGCCGATGGCCATATCGGAATAGCCGGAGAAGTCGCAATAGATTTGGAGCGTGTAGCCATAAACTGCAAGCAGGTTCTCAAGTCCGCTATAAAGGTCTGGCTGGTCGAAGATACGCTCAACGAAGTTGATAGAGATATAGTCGCTGATGACGGCCTTCTTAAAGAGTCCAGCAATGATGAAGAATACACCCGTGCCAAACATTTCGTCAGACACGAAGAGCGGACGGCGTATCTGGGGGATGAAATCACGTGCTCGGACGATAGGGCCAGCCACAAGCTGTGGGAAGAAACTCACGTAGAACGCATAGTCGAGCAGACGATTGAGCGGTTTGATGTTGCCACGATAGACATCAATCGTGTAACTGAGCGATTGGAAGGTAAAGAAAGAAATACCCACAGGCAAGAAGATGTCACGTGGCTGCCACACAACACCTTGCAAGTAAGAGCCTGTGATGGCCGATGGAACTTGAATACCGCAATCCGCCAACAGGGTGCAGAGAGTCTCGCCTAAAAAGTTCGTATATTTGAAGAAAACCAGCAACCCGAGATCAAGTACAAGGGAAAGCACCACAAGGGTCTTGCCGAGTGCACCCTTTCCCACACCGCCAATGGCACGGGCTATGAAATAGTCACTTACTGTGACGAGTGCCAGCAACCAGAAGAAAGTGCCGCTGCTCTTATAATAAAAGTAATAGGAAAAGAAGGTGACAAAGAGGATACGCAAAGTATCTGCCTTGCCCAGACTATTATATATAAGTGTGAACGCCAAGAACAGAAACAGGAAGATACCCGACGAGAAAATCATCGGAGAAGCTGGCTGGTAAGCCAACTGTTCTATGAGGCGCGAGAAATCGATATCAAACATATATCCTAAAATCCTTTTACCGTTTTATATGGTTTCTGCTCTTTGGGCGTAGAGCCATGCATCATACGTGTCTGACTTCCCGACACGGCAGTACCAGAATAAGCTTTGTAGATGGCCTCACCCAACAGTTTACCTTGTAAAGTGTAGCCCGTCGCAAGGTAGTGGATGCAGTCCGTGTTCATCAATCCAGCATTGCGCCAATTCGTGCAAGCGGAAGTGGCACCACCAGCGATGGTAAAGATATCCCAAACGGCCATGTGGTTGGATTGGCAGAAATTAACAATGCTCCGTGCCACATTGGCGGTGTTGGTATTGGGCACCTTGGTCGTGCTGTAATGGGTGCGACGACGACGTCCCGTTCCTGTGGTGTAACTGCCCGTACGCTGAGAGATGTAACTGCCAGGAGGCGTGGTGAAGAGGAAACAAACGCCTGGGCATTGCTCGATGATACGCTGTGTGAGTGTCCGCATGGTCTCGGCATGGGTACGTTCATCGAGCGTGGAACCATGCGCTTCGTTAGTACCGAAGGATATGATGACAAGGTCTGGTCGTTCGGCTGCTACACGATTAATCATGTCCTGCTCATAGAAGCGACGTGCCCAAGCACCATTCATACCATAGTAGGTGAATTCCATCCGGGGAAAGTAGTTCTGCAAGGTGCTGCCCAAGGCTCGCGGCAAGATATTACCTTTCACATGAGAGTCACCAATCTGCATCACCTTGAAATTCTTGCGCTGATGGATCTTCTGGAACACAGGAGCCAAAGTTGCCCCATTGATGAGTTCGTTGGCACGAGTGTTGCGGAAACTGGACGGGAAGGGGGTGGTCAACGACTGAGCACATGCATAGTGTATGCATAATGCACAATGCATCATGCAGAACAAGAGGACAATATGTAGTCTCTTAGCGTACACGATTCTCGTAGTTTTCCTTTCCATTCATCAGCACATCGAACAGGAGTTCGGCCAGATGGCGTCCGCCCGCAAAGTTGATGTGTGTATAATCGAGGTTTGCTTGTTTCTTTTCTGTCATCTTGGCGAGGCTTCCATCGCCGCCCATCGCCTCATAGAGGTTCCAGAAGGCCACATGATGGTCGCTAGCCATCTTACGCTCGTAAGAAACCATCTCCTTCACACCACCCATTGTGTGCATTTGTCCATCGGAACCCCGTTTGTCGCGGTCACCCATGCTGACCACCAAGATACTGGCATGGGGGAATGCCTCCTTCATCAAATCAATCACCTTTCCTAACTGACCTATATAACCACCATAGTCCTTCTGTTTTTCGTTTGCCACATTGAGTCCGTAGTGGATGACGATGAGGTCATAAGGACGGACAGAGGCAAAACTGCGGAGAGTCTCCATCGGGATGCCACCAAGGTGCTGACCACCACTACCACGCATACTGAAATTATCAACAGCGATGCCGTTATGTCCATCGAGCGCTACACCATAGAAGCGGGAACCATGTCCTCCTGTGACTGTCATGCTGAAACGGTTGATGTTGCCACTCACGCTCTTGGCCACTACGTTGCCCGCTCCCTGCTGAGCCGTCTCAACCGTGCGTGTAACGGTCTTATAACTGATAACGGAATCGGAATCCATCACCTCCACCATCTCTTCGTATGTCTGGGGCGCACTTGCCTCACCATTTGAGAAAAGTGACTGACTTTCACCACCATTGAAAGCATAATTGATGTTAAGCCCACTGCCTGGCGTAAAGAATACCGTAGCCTCATCCACCTCACCCAAAAGATTCCCATACACACTGGTCTGGCAACGCAATTCATAAGTAGCAGTGCCCGAAGGAATGAAATAACTGCCCGCCAGACTTTGTAAGTTGGCCTTGAAACCACGCCCTCGTTCATTGGCATGGTAACGATTCCAATTATTGCGACGAGATGTGACAGAACGGCGGAAATCGGATGAAACACAAGCAATCTCCACGAAACCTACGCCTTTACCACCAAACTTCTGTTGAAGCAATGCCCGCAAGTCCATTGTCAAGATGTCGCCTTCGATGTAAGAGTCGCCAAAATACGCCACACGTACAGGACGATTGTGTGATTGTCCCAAGGCGGCATAGAACTTATCCATCTCACGATGCAAGCCATCTGTGGCAAAGTCCTCGATGGCTACCATACCCTTAGGAACGGTATCAACATAAGCAAGTTGCTTCACACGAATGGCAGCCGAATCAACACCCTGTTCTACATAGCCATCAGCCTCATCGGCTTTCACCTCCGCCAAGATGTTACCATCTTTGTCGCGCCGCTGCACATCGCTGAGGATGTTCACACGACGCATATCCACGCCAAAGAGATTCATACGTGGAAGATAGAATAAACCTATCAACGCTGCCACTACAACGAGCACCAGCAAAAATGTCTGCCAAATCTTATTTTTCTTCTCTGTTTTCATAATCTTCTCCCATCTCTGGATAAGAGATACGGGTATGATAGATAGTCTTCAACTTATCCTTCAACACCATTTTTGCCACAGCAATGTCCTTGAAGGTGATGGAGCACACGCTGAAGAAGCCTTCCGCCACTTGACTGTCAATGATTCTATCCACTAACTGATTGATGCTCTCCTCTGTATATTCGGGAAGAGAACGGGAAGCGGCCTCAACGGCATCGCACATCATCAAGATGGCCTCTTCCTTGGTGCTCGGATTAGGTCCTGGATACATGAAAGCCGTTTCATCAATCTCTTCGTCAGGATGTTCATTCTTGTAAGTGATGTAGAAATACTTGGCCTTTCCCAAACCATGATGTGTGGTAATGAACCGTTTGATGGAATCTGGGATATGATTCCTGTCAGCAAGAGCCACACCATTCTTCACATGGGCGATGATGACCTCAGCACTCTTCAACGGGGTCAGGTGCTTGTGAGGTGAGAGACCATTTTGGTTCTCTGTGAAAAAGGCTGGACGTTCCATCTTGCCAATATCATGATACAAGGCGCCCGTACGTACCAACTGCGCCTTGGCACCAATCTTGTTGGCCACCTCTGCACTTAAATTTGCCACCTGCATAGAGTGCTGGAAAGTACCAGGTGCGACTTCCGTCATACGTTGGAGAAGCGGGTTATGAACATTGCTAAGTTCCACTAGTGTCACATCGCTGGTGAATCCAAACATCTTCTCCAACATCCACAAAAGTGGATATGTAAAAAGCAACAGCACACAATTGACCGTAAAGCAGATGTACATCCATGTATCCATCTTGATGTCATTCTCATGATGGAGAGAGTAACCCGTGTAAAAGATGACATACACCAAGAAGATGATAAATGCCGTACGAACAATCTGGGAACGTTGAGACAATTCACGCAAGGTCTGTATGGCCACCATGCCTGTCACCAATTGCAGGATAATAAATTCATAATTGTTGGTCAACATGATGGAAATGATAAGCACCATACCACAATGAAACATGAAAGCCGTTCGAGAATCCATGAACACGCGTATCACAATCGGCACCAGACAACACGGAAGCATGAACACGTTCAATATCTTGTGCGACACCATCAGTGAGGCAATCACACAGAAAAAAACCGGTAAGACAAAGAGCAACAGGACATTCCTCGAATTCTCGAAGTAATCGATACGGAACAAGGACAAATAAGTAATCAATGAAACGAATATTACCAACACAAAGATAGCTTGACCGATAGATCGGTATGGGATGTTCGTATCAATGGTATTGCGTCGCTCATAATCCTTCTCATAAGAACGCAGAATGTCGTACACCTCATCCGTCACCGTCTCACCACGGTCAACAATCTTCTGACCTGCCTGAACGAAACCATTATAACTGGAGATATTCTGCATATTCTCCTCTAATTCCGTCTCCGACTTCATCTTGTCATACGTAAGATTTTGCTGGATGAGTTCATTGATGTTATATTGCCTTAGTACTAAACGGGAATACTTGGCTGTATCCTCCATCATAATATAATCATAAGCGGAACGCAAAGAAAAAACACTGCTCAACGGTACGGATACCGCTTCGTTATTCTTTACAATGCGAATATCTCTGTGATGTTCATTATCTTTCAGACGGGCATAGTCTTCACCTGATAGGATACCCCGTTGATAAATAGTATCTAACAAAACGGCAATATGATGCACGTACAACGTAGAGTTCTCGCCCTGCCATTCCTTAGCGGCATAAGTGTACAGACGATTAATCATCGTGTCTCTTACCGACTTGTCATAATTATAATAAGGTTGGAAATTACGCATTGTAATCTCTTGCTCCTGACGAATCAACGAATCATTTTTCAGAATCGGGAATTTCGTGTTGGCAATCAACAGGCCATAGTTCCAAGGTCTGTTCAATTCATATTTATAGCCAAATTCATCACCTCGTGGCATGAAATACACAATCAGCGCTGTGGATAAAACCACCAGAACCAATTTCATCATGAAACGAGATGTGGATGTGCGCTTTTGTTGCTTATTGGATTTCATCGCAAAAAGGTAATTGTTTGATTTATTCTTATTGTTTCATCAGGAACTGCTTAAAGCTTGCAAAGTCCTTGCTCATGGGAACACTCTGCTTGGTGCCCTTCATGAAGGCCTGCAACTTGGCAGGTATCTCAATATCAGCATCGAGGATGCGGTCAACAGTGTCCTTGAACTTGGCGGGATGTGCCGTTTCCAGGAACACGCCCACTTCTCCGCTCTCCAGTCCCTCTTTCAAAGCACGGTAGCCACAAGCACCATGAGGGTCGCATACATATCCCGCCTCTGCCTTCACCTCGCGGATTGTCTCTGCAATCTGCTCGTCCTTGTAGGTGGCGCCGCTGATATCGGCACAGATGGCCTCATGGCTCTTGCCGTAGAGTTCGTACACACGGGCAAAGTTGCTGGGATCGCCCACATCCATAGCATTGGCAATGGTCTGCACCGATGCCTTGGGTTCATACTTGCCTGTCCGCAGATAGTTGAAGAAGATGTCATTGGCATTGTTGGCAGCAATGAAGCGTTTGATGGGCAGTCCCATCTTCTTGCCAAAGAGTGCAGAACAAATATTGCCGAAGTTGCCTGATGGCACACACACCACCAATTGGTCGGCCAACCCATTCTTCTTCATCTGAGCGTAGGCATAGAAATAGTAGAAAGCCTGTGGGAGGAAACGTGCCACGTTGATAGAGTTGGCTGACGTCAACTTCATGTGAGCATTGAGGTCGGCATCCATAAAGGCATTCTTCACCAAAGCCTGACAGTCGTCAAACACACCATCCACTTCTACTGCGGTGATGTTCTTGCCTAATGTCGTGAACTGGCACTCCTGAATAGGGCTCACCTTGCCTTTGGGGTAGAGTACATATACATGGATACCATCCACGCCCAAGAAGCCGTTTGCCACAGCACTACCTGTATCGCCAGATGTTGCAACCAACACGTTTACTTGCCCTGCTCCTTCTTTTTTCAAGAAGTACTGCAACAACCTCGCCATAAATCGTGCACCGACATCCTTGAAAGCCAGTGTGGGACCGTGAAAGAGTTCCAGCGAATAGATGCTGTCCGTCACTTTCACACAGGGGCAATCAAATGCCAAGGTGTCATACACAATCCTCTTCAAATCCTCAGCAGGCACATCCTCGCCAAAAAAGGCATCTGCCACTGTGTAGGCAATCTCTTGGAAAGAGAGGTTCTCTATGTTATCAAAAAACTCCTGAGGCAAGGCCTTGATGCGTTCTGGCATATACAAGCCCTTGTCTTCTGCGAGTCCCTTCACCACCGCCTTCTCCAGCGTGGCGATAGGTGCTTTTCCGTTCGTGCTATAATATTTCATTCTTTTTTATATTTTCATCAATTCCTTGATAAATTCATCTTTTTCCAACTGTCCGTAACTTCCTTGCTGGCAAGCCTCCTCGTCGAAGGTCTCCACCTTGTCCGCCTCCATGCCTGGGGCATAGATGAGGAAAGGAATGGGTTCGTTGGTATGTGTACGGTGTGCCACTGGGGTAGGGTGGTCAGGCAACACTGCAATCGCCACCTGCTGTTTTTTCACCGCTTCATAGACAGGTCCCACAATGCGGCTGTCCAGATATTCTATGGTTTTCAGTTTCAATTCCAGATCTCCATCATGTCCAGCCTCATCTGAAGCCTCCACATGCACATAGACGAAGTCATCCGTCTCCAGTGCTTTGATAGCTGCTTGTGCCTTGCCTTCGTAGTTCGTATCCGCTAAGCCTGTCGCTCCAGGCACATCAATCACTCTCAATCCTGCCAATGTGCCAATGCCACGAATCAAATCCACTGCCGTAATCACAGCGCCTCGCTTAATCTGTGGGAACGTCTCAGTGAGGGGCACCATATGGGGGCGATAACCTCCTGCCCAAGGCCAGATGCTGTTGGCTTGACGTTCACCACGTTTCGCCTTCTCCACATTGTAGGGATGACGTGCCAGCAGTTCCTGAGAGCGAAGAATCAGGTCGTTGAGCAGGTCAGCCGTTTCCTGAGCACTCAATTCATTGTCTTTGGGGGCATCAGCCTTTGCTGTCACGAGCAGTGGGCGCCAAGGTTCCCCCGGATGGTCATGGGGCGGCTGGCATATGACATGCTTGTTGCCCCCTCGGATGACGAGCAGATGACGGTATTGCACACCACAATAGAATTTCACTCTGTCTGTTGCCAGATGCTCGTTGAGGTAATCAATCAACACTGCTGCGTCTTCTGTTTGCAGGTTGCCACCATTATGCGTCACAATCTTCCCGTCCTCCAACGTGATGATGTTGCAACGGATCGCCATGTCGTTGGGTGCCAAATCCACTCCGATGCTGGCAGCCTCCAAAGGTCCACGACCTTCATACACCTCGTTCTGGTCATAGCCGAGGATGCTGCTGTTCGCCACTTCTGAACCCGGATGGAATCCGTCCTGCACCGTTTTCAGCATGCCGCAACGTCCCTTCTGTGCCAGCATGTCCATGTAGGGCGTGTTGGCATATTGCAGTAAAGTTTTGTTTCCGAGTTTCTCGACTGGCCAATCGGCCATGCCGTCACCCAATATGATGATATGTTTCATTTAGATGTTTGCTATTGACATGATATCGGCGAACACACCAGCGGCGGTCACAGAGGCACCGGCGCCATAGCCCTGGATGAGCATGGGGTACTGGTTGTAACGTTCCGTCGTGATGAGGATGATGTTGTTGGAACCTTCAAGGTCGTAGAACGGATGGCGTTCGCCCACTCGCTGCAAAGCCACGGAGCCTTTGCCGTTCTCCAGTTTTGCCACGAAGCGCCAATGCTGATGAGTGGCTTCCACCTCCTTGCGCTCTGCCTCAAACTGAGCATCGAGCGATGGCAAGTTCTTCCAGAAGTCCTCCAATGAGCCGTCAAAGAACGACTGTGGGATGAAGAGATGCTTCTCCACGTCCTCCTGGTTCATCTTGTAACCTGCCTCACGGGAGAGGATGACCAGCTTACGGATCACATCCTTGCCGCTCAGGTCGATGCGCGGGTCGGGTTCAGCATAGCCCTCTTCCTTTGCCAGACGGACGGTCTCACTGAATGGCACTTTCTCCGAAATCGTATTGAAGATGAAGTTGAGCGTACCAGAGAGCACAGCCTCCAGTTTCAGTATCTTGTCGCCCGAGTTGATGAGGTCGTTGATGGTGTTGATGATGGGGAGTCCGGCACCCACATTGGTCTCGAAGAGATATTTCACGCCACGCTTGCGGGCTGTGGCTTTCAGTTTGGCATAATTGTCGTAGTCACTTGATGCAGCCACCTTGTTGGCAGCCACCACCGAGATGTTGTTGCTCAGCAGATCCTCGTACAGCCCTGCCACATCGGCACTAGCTGTGCAATCCACAAACACGCTGTTGAAGATGTTCATGCCCACCACCTCTTCTTTCAAGTGGTCGAGGTTGCTGGATTCTGCCGCTTTCAATCCCTCGCGGAGTTTTGCAATCGAGAAGGCTTCACTCTCCTCATATTGTGAGAGGTCGATGCCGTTGCGGTTGAACATGGCGTTGTGTCCAGAGGCGATGCCCACCACATTGATTTGCAGGTTGCGCTCCTTCATCAGTTTTTGACGCTGGCCGGCAATCTGCTCCAGCAGACTTCCGCCCACCGTGCCGACACCGCAAAGGAATACGTTCAGCACTTGATACTCCGAGAGGAAGAAGCTGTCATGGATGACGTTGAGCGATTTTCTCAACAGTTTCCGCTCCACCACGAACGAGATGTTCGTCTCTGACGCACCCTGTGCACAGGCAATCACACTGATGCCGTTGCGTCCCAGCGTGCCGAACAGCTTACCAGCAATGCCCGGCGTATGCTTCATGTTCTCGCCCACGATGGCGATAGTGGCGAGTTCGCGTTCCAGCTTCATCTTGTACATGGCACCCATCTCTATCTCCTTGGCGAACTCTTTGTTCAGCACCTCGCAGGCACGGTCGGCGTCGGCATCCGTCACACCGATTGATGTGCTGTTCTCCGAACTTGCCTGACTCACCATGAACACGCTGATGCCATTCTCAGCCAGCGTCGTGAAGATGCGACGGTTCACGCCAATCACACCCACCATCGAGAGGCCGCTCACCGTGATGAGGCTCGTGTTGTTGATGGACGAGATGCCCTTGATGGCACGTCCGTTGTCGTTACTCTCATCCAGGTTTGTGATGATGGTGCCCTTGTCGTCGGGGCGGAATGTATTCTTGACCAGAATGGGGATGTTCTTCACGCAGACAGGGTAAATGGTAGGCGGATAGACCACCTTGGCACCGAAGTTGCACAACTCCGTCGCCTCCACATACGAGAGTCGGTCGATGGGGTAGGCATTGTTGATGACACGCGGGTCTGCCGTCATGAAGCCCGACACATCCGTCCATATCTCCAGCACATTCGCATCCAGCGCTGCAGCCAGGATGGCAGCCGTGTAGTCAGAGCCGCCGCGACCCAGGTTCGTCACCTCGCCCGTCGTGCTGTCCGTGGAAATGAATCCGCCACAAACGCCCACGTTCTGGAAGTCCTTGAACGCCTCCTTGATGAGCGGAGTGCTCACCGAGTTGCTGAACAAGTTCCGTCCCTGCTTATGCTTCGTCTTGATGAACTCCAACGAGTTGTACCAACGGGCACCCTCAATGAGCGCCGCCACAATGTTGCTCGAAATGCGCTCGCCATACGACACAATCGCGTTGCTCGTCTTCTCGCTCAGGTCGCCAATTAGGTACACGCCCTGATAGATGCTCTTCAATTGCCCCAGCAGTTCGTCCACCGTCGCCAGCAGTGCCGTCTTCTTCGTTGTGTCCTTGATGATGGCGTCAATCATCTGGTGGTGACGCTCCACCATTTCCTCGTATGCAGTCAGGTATGCCGCATCGCCAGCCACCGCCATTTTCGACGTGCCGATCAACTTGTCGGTGATGCCGCCCAATGCCGACACAACCACAACAACAGGCTCCTGCTGTCCTTCCACAATCTTTTTCAAGTTGAGAATGCTCTCCACGGAACCTACGGATGTTCCGCCAAACTTCAATACCTTCATATATCCAAAATTCTATATCGAGCGCAAAGATACGCATTTTTCACGGAACAACCACAAAGAAAAAGCCTTAAAGTCATCCGACCCCAAGGCTTTTCCATTCATTCAGTCCGATTTGCTTTCTTAAAAAGTAAATGCAGAGTACATTTGTTTTCCCCTACATCTTGCTGTTGAAGATTTTCTTGACGAGGGCGGGATGGCGGCAAAGCCAGTGGAGGATGGCAAAGCCTGTCCTGCTGTAGAAGAACTTGCTGGCACGGTCTTCCTTCTTCATCTTGCGGAAGAGGGCGGCATTCGTCTCGCGGAAAGGTCGATGCTCGATGATGGCAGTGGCGGCATTGCGGGCAGAGCAGAAAGAGTTGTAGAGTCCCTCGCTCGTGACGCGGTTACCAAAACCACCAGCATCGCCTATCAAGATGATGCGGGGATGCAGCGGATAGTCGTTGGAGAGATAGATGTAGGTGCCCAAAGCCTTTCCGTCGGGGATGCCCTGTTCCTGCATGACACGCCGGAAACTTTCAGGGGTGGTGGCATAGTCGCCAAAGCCCGCTATGTCGAAAGACTGGGTGGGGAAACGGTAGTAGTAGCCGGCTCGGACATAGGACGAGGAAAGAACGACGTCAATGCGGTTGCCGTCTCTCTTCTCCAGATATTGCTCCATGATGAGGACACCGCGGTCGTTGCTGGGCTTCAGATGTCGGCGCACACGGCTGTTGCTGCCGTCGGCCCCCACCAGATAATTGCAAGTAATTCGTTCGCCCGACTTGAGGATGGCGACAATCTGTCCGTCCTCCTGCTCCTCTATCTGAAGGAGCGCCCCCTGCTGGAATGCGCCGCCCAGGGAAAGGTATTGCTGCAGCAGGGCATGGTCGAACACCTTGCGCCGCACAATGCGGATGGGTTCCTCAATGCTGAACTCGCAACACTCCTTCCCATCCACGGAAAAACGGATGTCTTTGACAGGATTGTATTCATACTCAAAACCTGGCATCAGCTCATCAAGCAAATGCCATGATTTTGGGGTCAGTCCACCTCCGCAAATCTTCTCACGCGGAAAGGTGGCATGGTCAATCAGCAGGCAATCTACTCCTGCTTTTTTAAGCAGATAGGCGCACGTCGAACCTGCCGGACCTGCGCCTACTATCAGAACGTTTGTAGTCATTGAGCTCTAAACTCTAAACCCTAAATTAATAAGATTAATGTCTCTGTCTTCTCACGGAAACACGTGGGGCACCATTGCCGCCTCCACCACTGTTGCCGCCCGACTTCTCCTTCTTGCCAGAAGAGGCACGGGCCGTGCGGGCTGAAGATGAGGATGCCTTACCGCTGGCTGCCGCCTTGCCTTTCTTACCCTTGACGGAAGCTGCCGTGATGGAGTCGCGACGTGCCTGCTCCAAAGAGTCAACTGGCGTCTTCCAAATGTGCTCCTCAAAGTCGGTCATCTGCTTCTCGATGCGGTTCTGCTCCTTCTTCAAGAGGGAATCGGTGGCACAATACTGCTGCAACGACTTGTTCTGCATGTTGGTCGTCATGTATATCTCGCCCTTGTAGTGGTTGGTGGAGAAGAAATCGTCCATCGACATGCGGGCAGCGTTGTTGAGGTTGCTCGTCATCACGTCCTGGCCGCTGAGGTAGGTCTTGACATCATCGTACTTCACCCAGAAGAGCGGGAACTTCTGCACGTTCGAATTGCTTGCCACCTCTTCTTCTCCGTCTTCATCCACGTAACTTCTGATGGCGAACTCGTCGGCTGCACGATGCAGCACAGGACAGAGCGCCACGATGCGGCTATGGTAGGTGGCTGTGTTCTGGTCGTAGTAGGAACTCTCCTTCACATAGTAACTGAGCACGTCGGCAGAAGGGATGTCCGCCTGCTCTACCTTGATGCTGTTGCCATCCACTTCGTAGTAAATGCCCTGACGTTCCAGCATGTCCTTGAAGTGCATGCGATTGCTCTGCTGGAAATTCTCCACACCATCCAACTGATAGTCGTAGGCAGGAATCTTGCCTGTATTGAGCAACTTGAAAAGGAGCGTGAACAGGTTCATGCTGCTTCCCTGCGGCTCCACAGGATAATAGAGGGCTGCGTTCTCGTCCTTTGTCAGGTCGATGGAACGGTAGATGTCACGTCGCCAACAGGGATCCTCTGGCACATCCACAGCAGTGGGGAACATGAGGCTGGCACGGTCTTGCCCTCCAGTCGCCGTATTTTTTGCCGCATTGGTTCTGGCGTTCTGCACACGACTCTTCTGTGGCTGAGCATTGAGGATGCCCACCATGCAAAGTGATAACAATATGAATATAAACCGTTTCATAATTACAGACCCCCTCTGCCTTCAAAGGCATCTCCCCCTCTATGGGGAGAACCATCCGGCTTGTTTGTCAAGCGGGGGTGACTTGTTTTTAGATGTTTATTATTCCCCAACATTCCGCATGGCCTTCTCCCCATAGAGGGGGAGATGTCCAAAGGACAGAGAGGGTCTTTTTTAATTTATGATAACCTCCACTGGAGTTTTCAATGTTCGTTCGATGCCATCAGGACCTACGACACGGATTTCACTGATGTTGAAAAGTTTTCCTCTTGTGAGGGAACGGATACGGGCAAGCTGATTGGCGGTGAAGGAAGCGGAGTTGCTGACCTCTGGCACCACATTACCCATGTTGTCCACGAAGCGCGTCTGGAATCCGAGCACGCGGAAGGAGATGTTGAGCAGTCCGTCATCGATGGCGGCTCCGATGCCTCCCGCTGCCATGATGGACTGCTTGGAGATGCGTCCGCCCTTGAAGCGGGTGGTGTTGCCCTTGGCATCCGTATATTCGAGATAGCCCGTTGGATCGGGAAGTTTACGCACGTTGAACGAGAACTTACCCATCTCCTGTTGGCGGCCTTCGTTCTGTGCTGTGACGGTGAAGGTGACAGCATTCTCACCAATCTGCGATGGCACTGCGATATAGTTACCACCATCCTTGTGGGTGAGCGTTCCGTTGTTCATGGAGACGCTAATCTTATTGGTTGGAACGCCAGGCACACTGACACTAATCGGGTTCTGGTAACCCGCATAGAGCACATTCATCATCGTGGCACTCACGGTTGCCGATGGCTCGACCACTGTGTATGGCTGTGAGAATTCACGACGGATGGTCTCGCCATTACCGTTCCTCATCACGAGGTAGCCTTTGAGCGTGAAGTCACCCGTAGAACCACAGATGGTTTCATAGCGTCCATTCTCCGACTTCAAGAGGGTGTTGCCCACATAAATCTCAGGACGCTGGGTGGTATCGACTGCCGCCATGATGATTTGTGCGGAGAACTTGCCGCCACGCACAACGGTTTGTGCACTAGGAATGACCAATGCCTGAATCTCGTTCACACGCACATCTTTCACGTCGATGTTGGCCACCAACTGGTGCAACATCTCACCCTCGGCATGACGCACGTCGGTCTGCAACTTGGTGAGCAACGTGACAGCCGCTGCCACAGGCGTGTTTTCAAACATGTATTCCTGCCAGTTTTTACCTTGCAACTTGGCCTTCTTGGGCACGTCAGTCGAAAGGTTGGAACGAATGATTTTCTTCTGTCCCTCATCATTGATCATGGAGGTGATGCCTTCACGATAAGTCTCGATGGCTTTCTTCAACTGACCGCCTTTGCCCACTCCCGCTGCCAACATCACATGGGTAGCAGCTTCGAGGTTGTCGCGACCTTCTATATTGTTGAGATCAGCATCGTCACCATCAGCCTCACGCACGATTTCCCACTTCAAATTCTCTGCCAAGGTGTAGAGTGAGTCGGACATCTTGCGCACCTGCTGAGCCTTCTCATACCACTGACGCGTCTTCTCCGGATTTTGCTTCATGGCTTCATCCAGTTGCTTATAAATCGCCTCGTTCTGGGTCGTCGAGTTGGCTTTCGTGCGATTCAGACCTTCGTCCACAAGCGAGAAGCCTTCGAGCACATCGGATGAAACGTTGAGCGCCAGCATTGCCATGAGCACAACGTACATCAGATTAATCATCTTCTGTCGCGGACTTAATTTCTTTCTAATCATAATCTCATTTTCAATTCACCACATGCATGGTACATTAGCCAATCTTCATCTTCAAGGCTTCAACCATCTTGAAATATACATCGTTCAACTCTTGGAGCTGACCAGCGAGCCTCTTGGTTTGCTCGTTCACTTCATCAATCGTAGCCGACTGGGTGCCCACACTCTTGAGTTGCATCTCGTAGAAACGGTTAATACCTGTGAGCGTACGATTCATGTTCTCCATCTCCTCGGAGTCACGAGTGAGACGTGCACTTTGCTCTGCCACCTTCTTGAGCGTGTCGGTGAGTTCCGTGAGTTGTTCCACGTAAGCCTTGGTGGCCTCCTGCATCTCAGGTGCCATGCTCTGGAACTGAGCAGAACGGAAGACAGGTGCAGACGAGATGTTCTCTGCCAACTGAGCAGCATCGATAGGCTCACTTGAAGATGGACCATCAAAACTCGTTGAACCAGAACCGCCACCACCATTGATGACAATGGTTCCTCCAGCTGGAACACCGCCACCCACAACAACTGTTCCGCCACCAATGGGGGCATTTGCCATGCCTGTGGCAGCGTTTGCCAAAGCAGCCACAGTCTCTTCGGAGAGGGAAGCGTTGGTCTGTGCTGCAATGGCAGCATTCTCAGCAGCCTCCTCAGCCAATTCACGTGCATCCATACTCTCCTGCGGTTCGAAACCAGCGAGGAAGAACACCACGACCTCAGTACCCATACCCAACCACAGCATGATGTCTGCTCCATCCATGTGGGTGAGTTTGAAGAGGGCACCTGCAATCACGACGGATGCACCCCAACTATATGCATAGTTCAAGAAAGTCTGACCACGCTTCGTGCGGAGCCACTTCTGTATTCCTGTATATTGTGTTGCCATAATTTTGAAGTTAAAAGTTAAAAACTAAAAGTTAAAAGTTTAAGTTACTTGCCATCCGGAGGTCGGGATACTTTCACTTTTAGTTTTTAGTTTATAGATTTTAGTTTTTTATTTCTTTGCCTTCGATGCTGTGCCCACTTGTGATCTTACGCACCGGAATCCCACGAAGGAGCGTCCCACATTCTGATACTCATACGAGCGCCACACACTCTTGATGAAACTCTCTGGGTCTTTCCACGAACCACCACGCACGCTCTTCTTTTTCAATGCATAAGGGTCTTCCTTTGCTGCATTGTAAGTAAGGGTCGGGTTCATATCACTCATCGAGAGCACACCTGCTTCGGTGTAGACGGTGCTCGTCCATTCTGCCACGTTACCTGCCATATCATAGAGACCATTGGAGTTGGCGCTATAAATACCCGTCTTGGAAGTGATGAGGTTTCCGTCCTTGGTGTAGTTGCCTCGATCAGGCTTGAAGTTGGCATAGTAGCAACCCTTGTCGCTCGACACACCATCTTGTTGCCAAGGCAATTCGTTGCCATCCTTGCCACGAGCGGCATATTCCCATTCTGCTTCAGTCGGCAGACGGTATCGCTGCACAAACTTCGCCTGAGGTCCCAAGCCTTTCAAGAGGAAATCGGTACGCCAGTTGCAAAAGGCATTGGCCTGTTCCCAGTTCACACCCACCACTGGATAATCGTTAAAGTTGGAATGAGTGAAGTAGAGACGCATATACATCTCGTTCTCTGCATTCTGAAAGTCGTTGATCCAGCAGGTTGTGTCAGGATATACATTTACTATATATGTATTGACGAAATCCCACATGCTGCTCAACGGGCGAGTGATGGTCTCACGATGAATGATGCCGTCATCATCCACGTAAGCAGTATCCTTCGAAATCATCACCACCTCATTCGGCTCATTGTCGAAGTCCGTGTTGAGATTGCGCTCTGTTGGGTCAAGACGATACTTACGCTTTGCAGCCATCACATAGTCGAACACCTCATAACGGTAATTCAGCTGCTTCACGTCCAGCATCTTCTCACCCGTCACAGGATGGAAAGTATAGACACTCTCCATCGCACGCTCCTGGTCTTCGTCAGGATTGCGAGGCAATGCTTTATTCCAGTTCAAGTGAGGAGTGACGGGTTCACCGTACTTGTCTTCCTCAATCTTGTAACTCTCGTCACCACCGTATGCAGGATCGGCCAAACGCTCACGGATGATGGAGTCACGCACCCAATAGACAAACTGACGATACATGGAGTTCGTCACCTCTTTCTCGTCCATCCAGAACGCATCAACGCTGATGTCCCTTGTCGGCACATCCTTGCCCCAGAGGCTATCGGTATTCTCCGTACCCATCTTGAGGCTACCACGTTTCACCAATACCATGCCATAAGGAGCCGGCTCGCCCATCGACGTGCCGCTCACTCCAGTCACTTCTCCACCCGTAGCGTTCGAACCTCCCTTGCTTGAGAAGCAGGAGGCCACCGCCAGGGCAAAGACCACTGTACCTATAGCAAACAATAATTTCTTCATTGTTATATTTTAAGTTTATATAATCTCAAATTTTTACCTCTCACACCTCATCCTTCTCACAGCCATCTCACACTTTGGTGCTTATTCCTTCCCTTCTTGAACAAATCGAGGTCGGTTAGATATCCCACCACCAATTCATGGCTGCCGCGAATCACTCCCACGCCCGAGGTGTACATTTGGTAACTGTAGCCGAGATTGACACCGTGGAACATGCCTCCAACAAGGAATGTCACCGATTTATTCGGACTGTAACCCACACCTCCGCTGAACTTCTTCTCATCACGCTCATAGGTCACTTTGCACTGCACATCCTCTCGCCAAGCCTTCGAATCTGTCTGCACCAAGAAGGATGGTTGCAAGGATAATAACGAATTTTTCAATTTAATATTGCATCCACCCATCAAATAATACATCCTCGGCACCTCCAATTCATACCGTTTTTCCAACAAAAGAGTGGGCGCCAACAGATGTTGAGATGATGCACCAAACCACATATTCGGATGATAGTAGTAAAGACCCACGCCCATATCCATCTTGTTGCCCTTCACTTCAGAAGTGGAGAATGCAGGGTCGCTGTTATCCTCCAACTGCACATTCTTCGGACTCATCTTCTCGCTCAGCAAAGCCCCTTGCACACCGATGGCCAGCCTTCCCCTTTTACTCAGCTTGATATTGTAGGCGTATTGCAGACCTATCCTTGTCGTGGTGAACGCACCAATATTGTCATTGAAGAAACTCAGACCAGCACCATGATGGGGATTCAGAAAATACACAGGCATGTCTGCCCCCACATACAACGTAGCGGGCGAATCGTCATACCCCACCATCTGCATCGAATAAGTCGCCGCCACATTCAATTTCCCATCCGTACCCGACACTGCAGGATTATAAAACGACTTAAGGGCTGTGTAGTCCGAAAACTGCACATCCCACTGCGCCCTCACCTCCAGCATCATCACCGTCAGGAGAGCCAACGTCACGAAGATTCTTCGTTTCATACATGATAAATAACTAATTTTTCCCCCGTTTATTGTGCAAGTCCCCGATAATTTATCACATTCATAATGTTCCTTTTGCCATCTCAGGCTTTATGTTTTTCATTTCAGTTATAGATCAAGCAGTCCTACGGGTAAGTCCATGATCATCATTTTTTCTTCTTGCTTGATTTCGGCGATGAATTCCTCGTGGGCGGGAATCATGACCTCGGAGCCATCGGGACGCTCGACGATGAAGAGCCAGTTGTCGGTTTGATCGTCGATGGCGGTGATGGTGCCGATAATCTGGCCGTTGTCGCCATCCGTCATGCGGAAACCGAGGAAGTAGTGGAGGGAGACTTCGTCTTCGTCAAGTTCCTCCTGATATTTCTTTTCGAAGAAGACGGGGCTGTTAACAAGCATCTGCACAGCTTCTATGGTGTCGATGTCTTCGAACTTCATGATGGCGGTCGAGTCGCTGCGGAAGCGGTATTCCTCGATGAAGAAGGGAACGAGGATGCCATCAACTTCACATATAATATAATCGCAGTCGATGCGGTCCCAAATATCATCCGTGAACTGAAAGTTGATTTCTCCTTTCAGTCCGTGTGCCTTGCCCATGCGGCCAATCTGATATACGTCTTCTTGCTTGATCATTGTATGCGTTTGATGGCTGCACCAAGGGCGGTGAGTCGTCCTTCGATGTCTTCGTATCCGCGGTCAATCTGCTCGATGTTGCTGATCATGCTGACACCGTTGGCGGACATGGCGGCGATGAGCAGGGCGATGCCGGCGCGGATGTCGGGGCTGGACATCTTGGAGCCGTGGAGTTTCATCTGGTTGTCGTGTCCGACGACGACGGCACGGTGAGGGTCGCAGAGGATGATCTGGGCGCCCATGTCGATGAGTTTATCGACGAAGAAGAGGCGGCTTTCGAACATCTTCTGATGGATGAGCACGGAACCTTTGGCTTGGGTGGCGACGACGAGCAGAATGCTCAGCAGGTCGGGCGTGAGACCCGGCCAAGGGGCGTCGGCGATGGCCATGGTGCTGCCGTCCATGAAGGATTGCACCTCGTAGTGCTGGTGCTCGGGGATGTGGATGTCGTCGCCAATGCGCTCGATGGTGATGCCGATGCGTCGGAAGGCTTGGGGAATGATGCCGAGGTTTTCGTAGCTGACATTCTTGATGGTGATGTCGCTGCCGGTCATAGCGGCCATACCGATGAAGGAGCCGACTTCAATCATGTCGGGCAGGATGGTGTGGTCGGTGCCATGCAGTTCGGTGACGCCCTCGATGGTGAGCAGGTTGGAACTGATGCCGGAAATCTTGGCGCCCATTGCGTTGAGCATTCGGCAGAGCTGCTGAATGTAGGGTTCGCAAGCGGCGTTATAGATGGTGGTGATGCCCTTGGCGAGCACAGCGGTCATGATGATGTTGGCGGTGCCGGTCACACTGGCTTCGTCGAGGAGCATGTAGGTGCCTTGCAGTTCGTTGGCATCGATTTCATACACGCCATTCTCGACGCTGTAGTTGAATTTGGCACCGAGCTCCTGAATACCGATGAAGTGGGTGTCGAGTCGCCGACGTCCAATCTGGTCGCCTCCAGGTTTTGCCACGCAGGCTTTGTGGAAGCGGGCGAGGAGAGGACCGAGGGTGAGGATGCTGCCTCGCAGGGCGGCGCATCGCTGCACGAATTCCTGACTGCCCAGATATTGCATGTCGAGGTTGTCGGCTTGGAACTGCCAGGCATGGTTGCCAAGATCCATGACTTTCACTCCCATCCGGTTCAGGAGACTGATGAGGTTGTTGACGTCGAGGATGTTGGGCACATTCCGTATGATGACAGGCTCGGCGGTGAGCAAGATGGCGGAGATGACCTCCAGCGCCTCGTTCTTGGCTCCCTGAGGGGTGATTTCGCCATGCAGTTTGTGTCCGCCTTCTATGATGAATGAAGCCATGCTCTATTACTTTTTCTTTTTCTTTTTAACGCTGGTTGAGACACGGGTGCTGAGCAGTTCGCCGTCGCTGATGAGCGGGGTGCGGGCGGGGTCGAGTTGGATTTTCCCGTCGGTGTAGCGGGCCATGTCGTCAATCACCTTCTCGTCGCTCATGGAGTCGGTGCTCCAGTTGGAGAGGTCGCGCTTCATGTGGTTTGCCACCATGATGCTCAGTTCGTCGCGCTGTTGACCGGGTTCCATCGTGGTGAGATGGTCGGTGAACTGCTCGACGATGTTGCCGTAGTTGCGCTGCTTGATGCGGTGCTGCGGATAGGGGAGGGCTTCGGGTTTGGCCTCCTCGTCGTCCATGCGCTCAATTTCGACGGGATAGTCGATGTCGAGTTCGTATCGTGCCATGGCGGCGAGATGGTTCCAGAGTTTCTTTTGGAAGTCCTCGCGGTCGGCTGTCTGCTCTGCCATGTTCGCCATTGTGCCGATGATGGTGCGGGCACATCTCATGCGCTCGTCCTTATCTGCAATGGTTTTGCAGTGCTCCACCATCTGCTGAATGCCACGCCCGTATTCGGGCATGATGAGTTTCTCTCTTTTCGTATTGTAATCCATAATTATAGAAGTTTCTTTGCCACGGTTGCCTGAAATTCCTTCAGATAATTCGGCTCGAAGTATGCCACATCCTCGAATTCTTCCCGCAGGAATTTCTTCTCCGCCAGGGGCGACATGTACTTGGCCAGCAAGGGGACGCCGTCGAAGAAATGGGCGTTGGGGTGCTGGATGACTGCCTTGCACTTCTCGGCGCCGTTGCCGAAGAAGTAGATGGGATGCTCGTCCAGTTGCTCCCTGAAAGACAGCTCGTCAATGACCATCGGTTGGGTGGGGAGAACGGGTCTCAGGGCTCGGGTGTAGAGCGCCGTGTAGACTTCCATGCGTCGGGCGTCGAGCATCGGGCAGAGGAGAGCATCCTCGGGCAGGTCGTCATGCACAAGGAGGACGGGCACGCACTGCACTTCCAGGGTCGGAAGTCCGATGAGTTTCAGGTTTCTGCCGTATGCCACGCCCTTCGCCATCGATACGCCGATGCGCAAGCCTGTGTAGCTGCCGGGACCTCCGCTCACCGCCACCGCATCGAACGGGATGGCGTGGTTGTCGGTGAAGAAGAGTGCCTCATCCACCATCGTACCGAGGATGGAGGCGTGGTTTGTCCCTTTCTCCTTCTTGGGCTCGTCCCCTTCTTTGGGCAGATTGTCGGTCTGGAAGATGATGGCGGTGTCCTGACTTACAGCCACGCTGCATAGGTCTGTTGCCGTCTCAATATGTAGAATCACTGACATCTTGCGTCTCCATTTATATAAAATATGTGCAAAGGTACGGATTTTTAAGTGAAAAACTAAAAACTAAAAACTAAAAGTGTAAGTTTCCGTTTCTTTTTTGTGGTTAGTAGCATACTTTTACTTTTAGTTTTTAGTTTTTAGTTTTTAGTTTTTGTACCTTTGCACACAAATTAACAAACAATATCATGATACAGTCAATGACAGGCTACGGCAAGTGCGTCGTAGAATACAATGGAAAGAAGATTCATGCAGAGGTGAAATCGCTGAACAGCAAGGCGCTCGACCTCACGGCGCGCATCGCTCCCATCTATCGTGAGAAGGAAATGGAGATGCGCCAAATCATTCAGCAGAAACTGGAACGCGGCAAGGTGGATTTTGTGCTGTGGGTGGAGAAGGACGAGGCTTCGCAGGCCACGCCCATCAATATTGCCCTGGTGCGGTCGTACAAGCAGCAGATAGAGCAGATGCAGCAGGAACTCGGGCTGCCGGATCCGGAGGATTGGTACAGCACGCTTTTGCGTCTGCCCGACGTGTTCACCCACAACGAGGTGGAGGAACTCTCCGACGAGGAGTGGGTGATTGCTCGCAAGGCTGTGGAAGGAGCCGTGGATGAATTGGTGGCTTTCCGCAAACAGGAAGGTCTTGCCCTGGCAAAGAAGTTTCAGGAGAAGATCGATAATATCGCCGCCCTGCTGGCATCCATCGAGCCATACGAGAAGGAGCGCACGGAGAAGATTCGCCAGCGCATTGTCGATGCCCTCGAACAGAACATCGGCGTGGACTACGACAAGAACCGTCTCGAGCAGGAGATGATCTACTACATCGAGAAGCTCGACATCTCGGAGGAGAAGCAGCGCCTCACCAACCATCTCCGCTATTTCGTCGAGACCATGCAGGACGGTCACGGTCAGGGCAAGAAGCTCGGCTTCATCGCTCAGGAGATGGGCCGCGAAATCAACACCACTGGCTCGAAGTCGAATCAGGCGGAGATGCAGAACATCGTGGTGAAGATGAAGGACGAGCTCGAGCAGATCAAGGAACAGGTACTCAATGTCATGTAAGGAGCCTCCCCCCGCCCCCTCCGAGAGAGGGGGAGTGCCATGCGGGGTGTTGGTCGTTTGTTGGGTGATTCTTATGCCTTATTATTTATTGATTCTTGTTTCTTTTATTTAATATAATGCAAGAAAATCATAAATCCTCCCACATGCCGGATGGCTTCTCCCCCTCTCTCGGAGGGGGTCGGGGGGAGGCTTCTTGCTCCTCTCTCGGAGGGGGCGGGGGGAGGCCTGGTTATCAAACGGCAGATGTTTTGAATTATAATGTACTCAAAGAATTCAGCAGGGAGAACCGAAAGCATCTGACTCAGGCGGAGTCCATGATGTGGGAACAGCTTCGGGCCAATCAGTTGGGCTTCTGTTTCCGTCGTCAGCATATTATTGGCGATTATATAGCAGACTTTGTGTGTTTATCTTCTCGTCTGGTGATTGAGATAGATGGTGGTTACCATCTGGATGCGGAAGTCCGGGCTCATGACGAGGAGCGTGCCCGTTATCTCGAATCCCATGGCTTCACCGTTCTTCGTTTCACTAATGACGAAATCATTGCCGATACAAACCGAGTTATCAATATCATCAAATCATATCTTACGAACATAATTCAATCAACTCAAAAATGAATACCTCAAAGCAACACACGCCGGATGGCGACTCCCCCTCTCTCGGAGGGGGTGGGGGGAGGCTCATCATCTTTGCCGCCCCATCGGGTTCGGGCAAATCGACCATCATCGATTACATCATGCACCAACTGAATGACGTGCCGGATGGCGACTCCCCCTCTTTCGGAGGGGGTGGGGGGAGGCTCCACTTCTCCATCTCCGCCACTTCGCGTGCCCCACGTGGCAAGGAGCAGAATGGGGTGGAGTATTTCTTTCTCACGCCCGACGAGTTCCGTCAGAAGATTGCCAATGACGAGTTCATCGAGTACGAGGAAGTGTATGTGGATAAGTACTACGGCACGCTGAAGTCGCAGGTGGACAAGCAGCTGGCGGCGGGCGAGAACGTGGTGCTCGATGTGGATGTGAACGGAGCCATGAACATCAAGAAGATTTATGGAAATCGTGCATTGAGCATCTTCATCCAGCCGCCCAGCATCGAGGAGTTGCGCCGCCGTCTGGAGTCGCGTGCCACAGATGCGCCCGAGGTGATAGAACAGCGTATCGAACGTGCCAAGTATGAATTGGCGCAGGCGGAGCACTTCGACGAGGTGGTCATCAACGACGTCCTCGAGGTGGCGCAGGTGGAGGCACTTGCACTGGTGGAGGACTTTCTGGAGGAGTGAATCATCCTAACCGACAGAATTACTATACATCATTTCATTAGTGTCCCGTTAAACTGGGACGAATTTAAATATTAATCAAATAACCCCGGAATAAGGGGACCAAATTGATCTTTGACATCGTTGAAATTAGTCTTATCGAACAGATCTCGCAGGTGAGTCTT
>Ga0265300_10000698_pt1 | contig 34853 bp, 28 predicted proteins | sample AusTroGonzalo_MG_FD_193482 | JGI IMG/M metagenome (GOLD analysis project Ga0265300, IMG submission 193482) | Bovine rumen microbial communities from tropical cattle in Woodstock, Queensland, Australia - Gonzalo_03 | ecosystem: Host-associated > Mammals > Digestive system > Stomach > Rumen ...
GCACGCACAGCACGCCAAGCTCTGTCTCCTTTGGAATCAGCAGCCGTTCCATTTCTTGGTCGTGAAATGACAACTCGGCATCGGCCGCTCGTCTGGTGAAATCTCGGCTTTCAACACGAGTGAGTTTATCCTGTGCCATACTGATAGTAGGCACGAAGAGGATGGCGACTAATGCCATCAAGAAAAGATTCATTTGTTTCATTGTTATGCTTTTTTAGGTTGTTAAATACATTTTATAAAGGCGAGTAGTATAAACGTGTTCTGCTTTTTCCATTATTCTCGTCATCCTCCACATCCTCATCCATACATTGGATGTCGGACACCATGATGAGTTTATGATGGTATTTGCTCTTCTCCTTTAAATTTAAATCCAGGGTTTCAGGACTAAGATATCCCAGGATGTCAGAAACAAATTCATATCCCATGATGGATGTACCCTCAACATTCAGATTATAAAAGTAGGAGATGGAATAGATGTTCCGCCATGCTCCGTCGACTTGCTTGTAACGCCTTGTCTGCAAGAGGTTCTCATGAGGGTCGAACAAGGACTCGTACATGGACTGATACACCACATCATGGTCAATGGTCATCAGCGTTTCTTTCATCATGCTCAGCTTCCCATCATGGTACGAGAAATCTTGTCTTTGCCATTCTCTCCCATCCAGAAGCGTATTATAGATAGAATCAATCCGCGTCATCAATCTTCCTTCCTCATCATAACGCATGATGGCAACACCTCTTTCAGGCAACTGGGTGTTCAGGTATTCATACGTCTCCTTGACTTGGTTCCCCTTGGCATCGTATTCATTCTGTATGATCTCCGTTTTGGTCCATTCTTCAGGCTTATCTTGCCTCCTCCCATACCTGGAGGAAGAGAGCTGTTTCCCTTCTTGGTTATAGGTGTAATCGCATCTGAGTTGTGTCACCATCTGCCCCCTTGCATACTGCATAACCCTTGTTTGCAGCTTTTCCCCATGACTGCCATAGGTGTTGTGACGCTTTTGCAAAAGTACCCACTCCCCATCTTTTCGATCGAAGACGGCCCGCAGGGTGTCACGTCCTTGTTCGTCATAGAAATACTCACGTTTGTTGGTCAAGGACCACCCGTCCTCATTCCTCTTGTAATAAAGGATTTGTTCCGTTTGCCCCTTCACGTTATAGGCGAACTCAATTTTTCGCTCCGTCCAGACACCATACGTCACGATACTGTCCAGACGCTCTGTGTATGGCGCCTTTGTCTGTGCCCCAATGCCGAGGGTGGGCAACAAGACGATAAAGAGTGTTGCTAATCTTTTCATCATGTGTAAACCTTTTAGTGATACAATATATACAAGAATTTATTTTCATTCCAGCACTTGTCGGATGTCGTATGGGTCATAAGCTTCGATGGCTTTAAAATCGCTTATGTCTATTGTTTTGATGGAATCGGAGGTCTCCTTGATGACATCCTCTCCAATCATTTTCCACTTCCTGATATTGGAGATATCGATTTTGGGGAACCGCTGGCGCAATTGGGCTTCTTCTTCATCGGAGAACTCACCAACGATTTTGAGTTCGCCGATGTTCATCTTGTCCATCCATGCAGGGATGTTGACTGGATAGCCATTGAAACGGAGCTCCAATTTGCGGATGCTCTCCATCTTGGCGAGGATGCCGGGCAGGGTGTCTGTTTCATGAAGAAAAGTGTAGGAGAGTTGTCCGTAACGTTCCATCCGCTGCAGGGCTTTGAGTTGCGCCTCTTCATCGTCGGCAGTGCGGGCAAACCAGCCAATCCTGGGAGTGAGAGTTCCTGTCTTTTCATCGACCTGCACACCCACAAATCCTGCCCACAGCTGCACGGGGATTTGCTTCACTGACGCACCAGTGACAGGGTCAATGTAATCTTGCGTGAAGTTGCCGAGCGACATCTCCGAGGGCATACTTTCCGTATAGAGTATGTCGCTTTGTGTTTCTCCATGTTCATTGGGGAAGAACTTCAGGAACCAGCCATCCAGATGGGTCGTTTCGTTGGGAATATACCCACCACACCATTTCTTAGACTCAAACTTATCCACACGGTCTTTCATCACCATATTCTCCCAGAAAGCTTGATTGGGTTTCCCCTCCGATGCCTTCACAAATTCGGCCAGGATGGAGTCCAATTCGTCCGCCCATTCTTCAAGATCATACTTCGACAAGCCACGTGCCTTCTCACGCACCTTCCGCCAGTCTTCGGGAGTGCCCTCGAGCGTGATGGTGGGAATGCCGCACGATAGGGAGGCGTTCCAGAAGTCGAAATATGTCTTGACGGTCTCCATCAGCGTGATCTGCGAAGCGATGCGCTCGTCGATGCCTGTGGTGGAGAAGTCGGCTATCATCATATCCGCCACCTCCCCCTTCGTGTTTTCAGCTATCAGGGCAGAGACGTCGTCCAGCAACTGCGCCCAATTCCCCTTGGAAGGGTTGAGGACATCGTTACCTTTCTCCACCCTCAAGACCATCTTGCCCTGATGAGACACCAGCTTGTCGCGCAGCTCTTCCGAATGGGCATTCACATAGCGTGAGAAGCCCTGACCAATGATGAGCCACACCATATCGGGCGACAGCACCAAGGAACGATGGTCGGCAAACGCCTGCACGATACATTTATAGAAGTTGTCCTCGCCCAGATAGCACAGCTTTTCCTCATTGAAGCTGTTCTTCACCACTTTGGGATCGGCGTTGGGCATTTTCTTGTGAATAATATGGCTGGAAAGTTGCTTGGATGCCATCATCGTGAACTCCTGCTTGGGTTTGGGCAGATCTTCGTCCACCACAAACGTGATGCTCTTTTTGGTGTGTTTGAGCACCTTGCTCTTCTGTGCCCAACCTCCGAGGGTGGTCAGCATGATGAGAATAAACAATGTAAATCTTTTCATAATGTGAACTTTTTTCATGAAACATTTTTGTTTATTGCAAAGTTACGCCTTTCACCCTCAAAACACCAAAAAAATGAATTTACAAAAAATTTACATTTTCATTTGGGGGTGGAAAATAATTTACAAAAATTTTACATTTTTTTCATAGTTTCCTATTTCTCAGTAATTTGTGCGAAAATTATTTTGTCAAGATGATGCACTTTGAGAAAGGGGCAAAAAATATATTATTTCACTTGAAAAATTCAAAATTAACAAATTAACAAATTAACATTGTGTCTTTGTAATTTGTTCAAAAAAGCCGTCAATATCTTCTCAGACGTGACGGCAACGAATTACTCAAATACAAAACTAATTATTAAGGATATTTTCTTCTTCTTTGATATACTTGAAAGCCTGAATGAACTCTTTGCATGGAAACTCAAAAAGATGAAAGGTGATAAAGGCGGGTTATTGATCAGCAGAGACGGGTTAATGGAAAATAAGGGACGAGTATTGAGGAGCTATATGTCCGAGTGAGATACAATCATTCGCAAACCATTCAGAACGTCTGCCCCACATCGCAGCGCGCATGGGGTGCACTCAAATCGCACTTTTGTGTGCAAAAAAGCGGGGAAAATGGGATGGATTCTTGGCGAATTGTCGGGTTCCATCCTTTTTTATTATAAAATATGTGTAAGATGTCGATGGAATTTCGTACCTTTGCAAAGTTTTTTCCGTTAAGCGTAAAAAGATTATAAGATTTTCTAAACAGATATGAAGCATCAGTTACGTAGTGCCGTGTGCACTGAAGGTCGCCGAATGGCTGGAGCGAGGGCTCTTTGGGTAGCCAACGGCATGAAGCGTGAACAGTTTGGCAAACCGATCATTGCCATCGTCAATTCTTTCACTCAGTTTGTGCCTGGCCACACGCATCTGCATGAGGCTGGACAGATTGTGAAGGAGGAGATTGAGCGGATGGGTTGCTATGCGGCTGAGTTCAACACGATTGCCATCGACGACGGTATCGCGATGGGTCATGACGGCATGCTGTATTCGCTGCCGAGCCGCGACATCATCGCTGACTCTGTGGAATATATGTGCAACGCCCACAAGGCTGATGCGATGATTTGCATCTCGAACTGCGACAAGATCACCCCGGGTATGCTGATGGCTGCCATGCGCCTGAACATCCCTGCCGTGTTTGTGAGCGGCGGACCGATGGAGGCTGGCAAGTACAAGGGCGAGAACCTCGACCTGATTGCGGCGATGATCAAGGGTGCTGACCCAACGGTGAATGATGAGGAACTGGCTGAGGTGGAGAACCGTGCCTGTCCCGGTTGCGGTTGCTGCTCGGGTATGTTCACGGCGAACTCGATGAACAACCTGACGGAGGCGATTGGTCTTTCGCTGCCTGGCAACGGAACGATTCTTGCCACGCACGTGAACCGCAGGGAACTGATGAAGGCGGCTGCCCGTCAGATTGTGAAGAATGCGCTGGCATACTATGAGGAGGGTGACGAGAGCGTGCTCCCACGTTCGATTGCCACTCGCAAGGCTTTCCTCAATGCGATGACGTTGGACATTGCGATGGGTGCTTCGACCAACACGGTGCTGCACCTCTTGGCTGTGGCGCAGGAGGCTGGGGTGGACTTCACGATGGCTGACATCGACAAGCTGTCGCGCAAGACGCCTTTCCTCTGCAAGTTGGCACCAAACTCCCAGAAGTACAGTGTGCAGGAGTGTGGCCGTGCGGGCGGTATGCTGAATCTGTTGGGCGAACTGGCTAAGGGTGGCTTGATTGACACGAGCGCTAAGCGTGTGAACGGTGCCACATTGGCGGAGGACATTGAGAAGTATTCGATTCTGAAAGACAATATTGACCCAGAGGCGAAGCGTATCTATTCGAGCGCTCCCGTTGGTGTGTTCTGCAATCAGTTGGGTGTTCAGAACACGAACTATGAGACGCTGGACACGGACCGTGAGAATGGTTGCATCCGCGACATTGAGCATGCCTACACGAAGGATGGCGGTATGGCTATCCTCTTCGGCAACATCGCCCAGGATGGCTGTGTGGTGAAGACGGCTGGTGTGGATGAGAGCATCTGGAAATTCTCTGGTCCTGCTGTGGTGTTCGACTCTCAGGAGGACGCTTGCGAGGGCATCCTCGGTGGCAAGGTGAAGAAGGGCGACGTGGTGGTGATCACTCACGAGGGTCCTAAGGGTGGTCCTGGTATGCAGGAGATGCTCTACCCAACGTCTTACATCAAGAGCATGCACATGGGCAAGGAGTGTGCGCTCATCACCGACGGCCGTTTCTCTGGCGGCACTTCGGGCCTCTCCATTGGTCACATCTCTCCTGAGGCTGCATCGGGTGGCAACATCGGCAAGATTGTGGATGGCGACATCATCGACATCGACATCCCCAACCGCAGCATCAACGTGCGCCTGTCGGATGAGGAATTGGCTGCACGTCCGCAGCAGCCGCTGAGACGTAACCGCGTGGTGTCAAAGGCGCTCCGTGCATACGCCCAGAGTGTGGCAAGTGCTGACAAGGGTGGCGTGAGGATAATTGATTAACTAGAAAGGCTAGATAGACTAGAAAAACTAGAAAACTAGAAAGATAGAAAAATGGCAGAAAAGATAACAGGTGCAGAGGTTTTGATGCGTGCTTTGGAGCATGAGGGCGTGGATGTCCTCTTTGGCTATCCGGGCGGAAGCATCATGCCTACCTATGATGCACTCTATGATCATAAGAAGACGTTGAACCACATCCTTGTTCGTCATGAGCAGGGAGCTGTTCACGCTGCTCAGGGCTATGCCCGTGTGAGTGGCAAGGTGGGATGCGCCATCGTGACTTCGGGTCCTGGTGCCACCAACACGGTGACAGGTATTGCTGACGCAATGATTGACTCCACGCCTATGGTGGTTGTCTGCGGTCAGGTGGGTGTCGCCATGCTGGGTACAGACGCATTCCAGGAGGTCGATGTGGTGGGCATCACATCGCCTGTGAGCAAGTGGAGCTATCAGATTCGCCGCCCTGAGGATGTGGCTTGGGCTGTTGCCCGTGCGTTCTACATCGCCAAGAGCGGACGTCCTGGTCCTGTGGTGCTCGACTTTGCCAAGAATGCACAGACGGGCTTGGTGGAGTATGAACCCGCTCAGGTGGACTTCATCCGCAGTTATGACCCGGAGCCCGATGTGAACATGGCGGACATTGAGCGTGCCGCCAAGATGATCAACAACAGCGTGAAGCCTTTCGTGCTGGTGGGGCAGGGCGTGGAACTCGGCAATGCGACGGAGGAACTGCGCACGTTCTTGGAGAAGGCTGACCTCCCATGCGGAACGACCTTCTTGGGACTTTCTGCCATCCCTTCCGACCATCCTCTGAACATGGGCATCCTCGGTATGCACGGCAATCTCGGTCCTAACGTGATGACCAACCAGTGTGACTTGCTCATCGCCATCGGTATGCGTTTCGACGACCGTGTGACGGGCAATCTCGCCACTTATGCCAAGCAGGCAAAGATCATCCATTTCGACATCGACCGTGCTGAGTTCAACAAGAACGTGCCTGTGGACTTGAAGGTGTGGGGCAACTGCAAGGAGACGCTCGCCGCTGTGACGAAGTTGGTGGACAAAGCCAAGCATACTTCATGGATTGAGGGTTTCAAGCCCTATGCGGAGAAGGAATATGAGAAGGTGATTGACAAGGCGCTCCACCCGACGGAGGGACCTTTGTTGATGGGTGAGGTGATTCGCAAGGTGAGCGAGGCTGCCGAGAACAAGGGCGTCATGGTGACTGACGTGGGTCAGAACCAGCTGATGGCTTGCCGCTATTTCAAGTTCACGCAGAAGCGTTCAGTGGTGACTTCGGGTGGCTTGGGCACGATGGGCTTTGGTCTTCCTGCTGCCATCGGTGCTACGTTTGGTGCGCCTGACAGAACCGTTTGCCTCTTTGTGGGTGACGGCGGTTTGCAGATGACCATTCAGGAACTCGGCACCATCATGGAGCAGGGTGCGCCGGTGAAGATAATCCTCCTGAACAACAACTTCTTGGGCAATGTGCGCCAGTGGCAGGAGATGTTCTTCGCTCATCGCTATTCGTTCACGCCGATGCTCAACCCCAACTACGAACTCATCGCCAAGGGTTACGGCATCCCTGCCAAGACGGTGATTGAGCGAAAAGACCTCGACGCTGCCATCGCGGAAATGCTGGCCACCCCAGGTCCATACCTCTTGCAATGTGCCATCAAGGAGGAGGACAACGTGCTTCCGATGACACCTCCAGGAGCCAACATTGACGAGATGTTGCTTGAATTATAATGCAAACGACAAAGAAAACTTTCGGAGGGCAGTGTGGTGAATGCTCCTCATGTGGCAAATGCCAGCGAGTGCTCGAACAGGGCAATCCTCCCAAAGAAAAAGAAATAAAAGTACAAACTCCAACAATGGAACAAGATACAAGTACAAAACTCTATACCTTCCTGATCTACTCGGAGAACGTGCCTGGTCTGCTTTCCCAGATCACGGCTGTGTTCACCCGTCGTCAGGTGAACATCGAGTCATTGAACGTGTGTGCATCCAGCACGCCAGGGGCACACAAGTACACGGTCACTGCCTACTGCGATGAGCGTATGGCACGCATCCTCACGTCGCAGGTGGAGAAGCGCATCGAGGTGCTTCAAGCACACTTCTACACCGACGACGAACTCTTCATCAACGAGACGGCGCTCTTCAAACTGAGCACGCCTGCCATGATGAAGAACCGCGAGGTGAGCAGTCTGGTGCGCTCCTACGATGCCCGCATCATCGAGGTGAACAGCACCTATTCGGTGGTGGAGATCACGGGCTTCACCGATGAGATCATCGAACTCTTCGACAAGTTGCAGAAACTGGATTGCGTCTTGCAGTTCGTGCGTTCAGGCCGCATCTGCATCACCAAGAGCCGCGTGGAGCATTTGGACGAGTATCTGGCTGTGCGTGAAGCCAAGAGACAGGCAAAAAAATAAATACATTTATATAATAACCAGCAAGGAATTTCCTTGCACAATTAAAACAAAAAGCAAAATGGCAAAAATGAATTTTGGTGGCGTTATCGAAGAGGTAATGACACGTGAAGAATTCCCACTCGAGAAGGCTCGTGAGATCTTGAAGGACGAGACTATCGCAGTGATTGGTTATGGTGTACAGGGTCCTGGTCAGGCTTGCAACCTCCGCGACAATGGTTTCAACGTGATCGTTGGTCAGCGTCAGGGCAAGACTTTCGAGAAGGCAATTAAGGATGGTTGGGTGCCAGGTGAGACCCTCTTCTCTATCGAAGAGGCTGCCGAGAAGGGTACTATCGTGATGTGTCTGCTCTCAGACGCTGCTGTGATGTCTGTATGGCCCACTTTGAAGCAGTACCTCACTCCTGGTAAGGCACTCTACTTCTCTCATGGTTTCGCTATCACTTGGAACGACCGCACTGGTTGTGTTCCTGCTAAGGATATCGACGTGATCATGGTGGCTCCTAAGGGTTCTGGTACTTCTCTCCGCACCATGTTCCTCGAAGGTCGTGGTCTGAACTCTTCTTACGCAGTATATCAGGACGCTACAGGCAAGGCTCTTGACCGCACACTCGCTCTGGGTATCGGTATCGGTTCTGGCTACCTGTTCGAGACCACTTTCCAGCGCGAGGCTACTTCTGACCTCACCGGTGAGCGTGGTTCACTCATGGGTGCCATCCAGGGTCTGCTCCTCGCTCAGTACGAGGTGCTCCGTGAGAACGGTCACACTCCATCCGAGGCATTCAACGAGACTGTTGAGGAGCTCACTCAGTCACTCATGCCTCTCTTCGCCCAGAAGGGTATGGACTGGATGTATGCAAACTGTTCAACTACTGCACAGCGTGGTGCCCTCGACTGGATGGGTCCTTTCCACGATGCTATCAAGCCAGTTGTTGAGAAGCTCTACGCATCTGTGAAGTGTGGTAACGAGGCTCAGATCTCTATCGACGCCAACTCTAAGCCCGACTACCGCGTAGGTCTTGAGAAGGAACTCGCTGCTCTCCACGACTCTGAGATGTGGCGCACCGCTGAGGTGGTTCGTCAGCTCCGTCCTGAGAACAACTAAAAAAATGTCGAGGTTTTCCCTCGCATCCATGAAGAGCATCCGGTGATTCGGGTGCTCTTTTCTTTTGTATAGATGTCTCGCATCGGCTGTGTGAGGGACGGTATGGGTTAAGGATTCTTAAAAACGGGGCAGTGCAAGATTTTTTAAGATTTGAGAAAGCGGAGAAATGGGGAGAAAATTGTAATTTTGCATAAAAATAAACCAAACTTTTATTAGGGATTATGGCAGAATCTATTGATATTCGCGAGTTAAATGAGCGAATTGAACGCCACAGCGCGTTCGTGACTAACATTTTGGCCGGGATGGATCAGGCCATCATCGGTCAGAAGCATTTGGTGGAGTCCCTGTTGTTGGGACTTCTTTCTGATGGGCATGTGCTCCTGGAGGGTGTGCCAGGTCTGGCGAAGACGAAGGCCATCAAGACGTTGGCATCGCTGATTGATGCGCAGTTCAGCCGCATTCAGTTCACGCCCGACTTGTTGCCAGCCGACGTGATTGGTACGATGATCTATTCGCAGAAGGATGGGGAGTTCAAGGCTAAGAAGGGTCCTATCTTTGCGAATTTCATTTTGGCGGATGAGATTAACCGTGCACCGGCAAAGGTGCAGAGTGCATTGCTGGAAGCGATGCAGGAGCGTCAGGTGACCATCTCGACGCAGACGTATGAGTTGCCGAAGCCTTTCCTGGTGCTGGCTACGCAGAACCCCATCGAGCAAGAGGGTACGTATCCACTGCCTGAGGCACAGGTGGACCGTTTCATGTTGAAGGTGGTGATTGATTATCCGAAGTTGGAGGAGGAGAAGAAGATTATTCGTCAGAATATCAGCGGGGAAGGTTTGGACATTCGCCCCATCATGGGCACTCAGGAGATTGAGGAGGCTCGCAAGGTGGTGCGTGAGGTGTATCTGGACGAGAAGATTGAGCAATATATCGCTGATATGGTGTTTGCGACGCGCTATCCTGAGAAGTACAACTTGAAGGAATTGAAGGGCTTGATTGGCTTCGGTGGTTCGCCTCGTGCATCGATCAACTTGGCGTTGGCTGCACGTTCGTATGCGTTCATCAAGCATCGCGGCTATGTGATTCCAGAGGATGTGCGTGCTGTGGCACAGGATGTGTTGCGTCACCGCATCGGTCTGACGTATGAGGCTGAGGCAAGCAACGTGACGAGCGAAGAAATCATCAGCAAGATTCTGAATAAAGTGGAAGTTCCATAATGGAAACCGAAGAACTGTTACAGAAGGTCCGAAAAATCGAGATCAAGACGAAGGGTCTCTCGAACAATATCTTTGCGGGCGAGTATCACTCTGCCTTCAAGGGTAGGGGTATGGCGTTCAGTGAGGTGCGTGAATATCAGTATGGAGATGATGTCCGCGACATTGACTGGAACGTGACAGCCCGTTTCGGTAAGCCTTTCGTGAAGGTCTTTGAGGAGGAACGTGAACTGACGGTGATGCTGTTGGTGGATGTGTCGGGTTCGTTGGACTTCGGTACCCAGAAGCAGTCGAAGCGTCAGTTGCTGACGGAGATTGCCGCCACATTGGCGTTCTCTGCCATCCAGAACAACGACAAGATTGGGGTGATTTTCTTCTCGGACAAGGTGGAGAAGTTCATCCCTCCAAAGAAGGGCAGGAAACACATCCTGTTCATCATTCGGGAATTGTTGATGTTCCAGCCGGAGAGCAACAAGACGGATGTGGGGCAGGCTGTGGAGTTCATGACCAATGCCATCAAAAAACGTTGCACGGTCTTCCTGCTGAGCGACTTTTTTGACCAGAAGGACTATACGAACCAGTTGACGGTGGCGAACCGTCGTCACGATGTGGTGGCGTTGCAGATTTATGACCGCCGCATGGTGGAACTGCCCGATGTGGGCATTGTGAAGATGCTGGATGCGGAGACAGGTGGAGAGACCTTCATCGACACGTCATCGAGTGCTGTGCGTCGTGCCCATCATGAGTGGTGGGTGAGTCATCAAGCGTGGTTGAAGAATGCGTTCACAAGGTCGAACATCGACAATATTTCTGTGCGTACAGATGAGGATTATGTCCGTTCGCTGATGAATCTTTTCAAGAGAAGAAGCTGATAAAGTTAAGAGTTTTGTGATGAGATTGATGAATCGTATTAAGAAATATATCTTATTGACAATCTGCTGTTTATTCGGATTGGTTAAAGCAGAGGCTCAGGTGACGGTGGATGCCAAATTGGATTCGGCAGACATCTTCATTGGTCAGCGTATTGGTATGACCTTGGAGGTGAGTGCTGATGCCAAAGCCAACGTGGAACTGCCGGAATGGGACTCGCTGGCTCAGGTGGCTCCAGGCATTGAATTTGTGCGAGCAGAGAAGGCTGACACCAGCATGCTGAATGACGGGAAGCGCATGATGCTCTCTCGTCGTTACTACTTCACCTCGTTTGATTCGGCGCTCTATCTCATGCCCGAAATGAACGTGAAGGTGGATGGTAAGGATTATCCGTCGAAGAAACTGGCGCTTAAAGTTCTCACATTCGATATTGACACTCTGCATGCTGACAGCATCTTTGGCATCAAGGAAGAGTTGGCTCCTCCGTTCGATTGGGCAGAATGGCGTGAAGTCATCTGGTTCTGCGTGCTGGCTTTGTTGATTGGTGGTCTGTTGTGCTATGTGATTTATCGCTTGAAGACCAACAAGCCTATCATCCGACGTATCCGCAACAAGAAACGCCAACCTCCTCATCAGGTGGCAATGCAGAAGATTGCACAAATCAAGGAGGAGAAGATTTGGCAGAGCGAGGATTCGAAGGAGTACTACACGCAGTTGACAGAAACCCTGCGTAACTACATCAAGGAGCGTTATGGATTCAATGCGATGGAGATGACCTCATTCGAGATTATTCAGAAGTTGCAGGAGGTGAACGACGAGGAGGCTATTGCTGAATTGCGTGAACTCTTCCAGACGGCTGACCTGGTGAAATTCGCCAAGTACAGCACCCTCATCAATGAGAACGACCGCAACTTGGTGAACGCCATTGAGTATATCAACCAGACGAAACTCGAAGAGCCTGAACAGAAGCCGCAGCCAGAGGTGATTGTGGTGGAGGAGAAGCGCTCGAAGATTGCCAAATGGACGCTTATCGGCAGTTTGGTGGTGGCAGGTCTTGTCTTGCTTGGTGTGCTGATATTTGTTGGATATAGAATATATATGTTGACGTTGTAAGATGGAATATAAGAATCCGATATTTTTCCTGTTGCTGTTGGTGCTGGTGCCCTACATCGTGTGGTATGTGATGCGATTCAAGCAGAGCCTGCCCTCGTTGAAGGTGCCCGACACAACTAAATATGTGAAGGTGCCCAAGACATTCCGTCTCTATCTGATGCACGTGCCCTTCCTGTTGCGCATCATCCTAATCTCGCTGGTGGTGTGCATCTTGGCGCGTCCGCAGAGCAAACACTCATGGAGCGACACCGATGTGGAGGGCATTGACATCATGTTGGCAGTCGATGTGTCCACTTCCATGTTGGCGCAGGACTTCAAACCCAACCGTGTGGAGGCATTGAAGGAGATCGCGCAAAGGTTCATCGAGAAGCGTCCCAACGACAATATGGGTCTGACGATGTTTGCAGGAGAAGCCTATACGCAATGCCCGCTCACCACTGACCACGCCGTACTGATGAACCTCTATAACAGCGTGGATTGCAATATGGCAGCCCGTGGTATCATTGATGATGGTACAGCCATTGGCGATGGTATCATGAATGCCATCCTCCGATTGAAGGACAGTCAGGCGAAGTCGAAGGTGATCATCCTTTTGACCGACGGTGTGAACAACTCGGGCAACATCTCTCCGCAGACTGCCGCTGAGATAGCCAAGAAATACGGCATCCGTATCTACACGATTGGCATCGGTCGTAACGGTATGGCTCCATACCCCCTGCCAACGGGTGGAACGGCGATGCTTCCTGTGGAGATTGACGAGCAGACGATGACGAAGATTTCCACAGAGACAGGTGGTCAGTATTTCCGTGCCCAGAAGAATGCGGAACTGGATGCCATCTATCAGGACATCGACAAGATGGAACGCACGAAGTTTAGTGTCAAGCAGTTCAGCCGTCGTGGAGAATTGTATCAGCCCTTCGCATTGGCTGCACTGGTGGTGTTGCTGTTGGAGATTCTGTTGAGAACGGTGGTGTTGAAGAGACTGCCATAAATAATGAATTGTAATTTGTAAATATAGAACAAAGGTGTTTAGATTTGCAAGTCCTTTATACTTATATCTATTGATTCTCATCCCTGTATTGACGGTCATTTATGTGATGGTGCAATACAAGATGAAGAAGCAGTTGAAGAAGTTTGGCGACCCCGAACTGATGCGGTATCTGATGCCCGATGTTTCGGCGATGCGCAGACATGTCAAGTTTGCCTTGATGATGTTGGCGTTGGGGTTGCTGGCTGTGGTGCTGGCACGCCCTCAATTCGGCACAAGGAATGAGGAGGTGAAGCGTTCGGGCATTGAGGTGGCGATTGCTGTCGATGTGTCCAACTCGATGTTGTGTCAGGATGTGAGCCCCAGCCGACTGGATAAGTCGAAGATGATTGTGAGCAAGTTGGTGGAGCAGTTCGACGAGGACAAGGTGGAACTCGTGGCGTTTGCCGGTAGTGCCATCACCCTGTTGCCGATGACCAGCGACTATGTGTCCGCCAAGATGTTCCTCGATCAGTTGAATCCTGCCACCATCTCCATTCAGGGAACGAATGTGGCAGAGGCCATCACGAGGGCTACGGCAGGTTTCTCGAAAAAGTCTGAAAAGAATGTGGGGCGTGCCCTGATTCTCATCACCGATGCTGAGGACAATGAGGAAGGTGCCATCGAAGCCGCTAAGGAGGCAAGGAAGGAGGGTATCCAAATCTTCGTCCTTTCCGTAGGAACAGAGCAGGGTGGTCCTATCCCGATGAGTGATGGAACTTTCAAGAAAGACCTTTCGGGCAATGTGGTGACCACCAAGTTGAATGAGCAGATAGGTAAGAACATCGCCCAGGCAGGTGGTGGCATGTATGTGCATGTTGACCAGACGAACTTGGCACAGTCACTTTTGGAAAAGGAGATTGAGAAGATGCAGAAGGAAGACATCTCGCAGTCGATGTACTCGGAATATGACGAGCAGTTTGTGGCTGTGGCGCTGTTGCTCTTCATCGTCTTGGTGGCAGAACTCTGCATCATGGAGAGAAAGAATCACGTGTTCACGAAATTCAAACTATTCAAGTAAATATCAGGAGGGTTGAAATCAGTTATGAGAAGGTTATTGTTACTTTTAGTTTTTAGTTTTCCGTTGCTCGTTGCTACGGCTCAGACGGCTCGTGACTTCATCCGCTTGGGCAACAAGGCTTATCGGGAAAAGCAGTATGACAAAGCCGAGACCCTGTATTTGAAGTCTCTGGCCAAAGATCCTTCGTTTGAGGCTTACTACAACTTGGGCAATGCCTATGTGATGCAGATGAAGGACTCGACCGCCTTTGAGAACTATAAGAAGGCTGACTCCATCGGTACGAATGACCCGATGCGAAAAGCAAAGAACTTCCACAACATGGGCAACATCTGGTATGCTCAGGGTATGGCTGCCTCACGTCAGCAAGGTGGCAATGCTGTGGGTGCATTCCAACGTGCCATTGAGTTCTACAAGAGTTCCCTTCGATGCAATCCTGATGACAACGAGACCCGTTACAACTTGGCGATGGCTCAGCATCAGTTGAAGAAGAATCAGGATCAGCAGCAACAGAATGGTGGAAATGATGACAAGAACCAAGACCAGCAGGACAAGGACAAGCAGCAGCAACAACAACAGCAGCAACAGCAGCAGAAGCAGGATGAACAGAAGAAGGACGAGGACAAGCAACAGCAGCAACCTCAACCTGAACAGAAGAAAGATGAAATGAGTGACCAAGCAGCCGAGCAACTCCTCAACTCTGCCCAGCAGGATGAGAAGGGTGTGCAGCGCAAGGTCAATAAGAATCAGAATAATAAACGTCGTAGTCTTGAAAAGGACTGGTAAAGTGTAGAGTTTAGAGTATAGAGTTCAGATGAAACGGCTATTCTATTTATATATTAGTTTGTGCATCTCCATCAGCGTCTTTGCTGATGATGTGTCGCTACGTGTCTCGGCACCTTCCACTGTGGAGGCTGGAGGCAAGTTCAGGGTGCAGTTTACGGTCAACACGCAGAACGTGTCGGGTTTCAGTGCCCCCGACTTCAAGGGCTTTGAGGTCATCTATGGCCCAGCGACCTCCTCGCAGAGCAGTTTCCAAATGATCAACGGACGCACCTCCCAGAGCAGTAGCATCATCTACACCTACGTGCTCATGGCAGAGAGTCCTGGCACCTTCACTATCGGAAGTGCCAGCGTGAATGTGGACGGAAAGGCTGTCAAGTCAAGACCTGTGCAGGTGAGAGTCCTGTCTGCAGGAGCAGGTGGTGCTTCAAGTAGTGGTGCCAATGGTGGTGGAGGCAATTATGGCGGTGGACGTCAGTCCTCAGCGCCAGCAGCATCATCTTCTTCTGCCGATATCTCCGCCAAAGACCTCTTCATGACGGCAACGGCATCACGTACATCGGTGCATGAACAGGAAGCCATCTTGCTGACCTACAAGATTTACACGCTGGTGGATTTGAGGCAGTTGGATGGTAAGTTGCCAACATTGGATGGTTTCCAGATTCAGGAAATCCCTCTGCCACGCACGAAAGAATTTGAACTTGAGCAATACAACGGACGCAACTATCGTAGTGTGATTTGGAGCCAGTATCTGCTGTTCCCGCAGAAGTCGGGCAAACTGACGATTCCTGCCATCACCTACGAGGGTGTGGTGATCACTCGTAACCGCAACCTCGACCCCATCGAAGCCTTCTTCAACGGACAGAGTGGCTACACGGAATTGAAGCGTAAAATCACGACACCGACCCTCACCATCAACGTCTCCCCGCTGCCCAACAAGCCAGAAGGCTTCTCAGGTGCTGTGGGCAAGTTCTCCCTGTCATCCAGCATCAGCACGAAAGAGGTGGATGCCAACGACGCGGTCACCTTGAAAATCAGTGTGAAGGGTAGTGGCAACATGAAACTGATTGCGACGCCCGAAGTGAAGTTCCCCAAGGACTTTGAGACCTACGATGCCAAAGTGAACGACAACTTCCAACTCACCCGTTCGGGCTTGTCAGGCACCAAGGACTTTGAATATTTGTTCGTGCCTCGTCATGCAGGCACCTACGAGATTCCTGCTGCCGACTTCATCTATTTCGACACGGAATCACGCTCCTACAAAACGCTCCACACAGAGGCATATACCCTGAAAGTGAACAAGGGCAAGGGTGGGGCAGGACAGAGTGTGTCCAACTACACCAACCAGCAACAGGATGTTCAGCAACTCAACCAAGATATCCGTTACATCAAGAAAGGCGATGTGGAACTGAACCAGTCGGGCGACACCTTCTTCGGCACTTGGAAGTATTGGGTGGCATACCTCTTGCCGCTGTTGCTGTTTGTGCTGATGCTCGTGTTGGGTCGCAAGCGGATGAAGGCCAATGCCAATGTGGCGCTCTCACGCGGCAAGAAAGCCAACAAGGTGGCGCTCAAACGCATGAAGACAGCCAAGAAACTTTTGGACAGCCACGATACAGGCAAGTTCTACGATGAAGTGCTTCGTGCCCTTTGGGGCTATGTGGGCGATAAGTTCAACATGTCGCAAGAGTCGCTCAACAAAGAGAACATCGAACAGTCGTTGACCTCTCGTCAGGTGCCAGCCGAACAGATACAGCAGTTCATGAAGGTGCTGAACGACTGCGAGTTTGCACGTTATGCCCCAGGCGATGTGAATGAGAACATGGGGAATGTGTACAACAGCGCCATCGACGCCATCACTAAAATGGAGGACAACTTATGAGGATTTATAATTTGAGGAATAACCATTTACAATTTGCCATGCAGCGAGTTCTGAGACTTCTTCTGCTTTTTTTCATGGTAGGCATGTCCAGCGTTTCCTTTGCAGCAACGAAAGCAGAGGCAGATGCCCTTTACGAGAAGGAGCAGTATCGTGATGCAGCAGCAGCCTACGAGACCATCTTGAAGCAGGAGGGAGTGGCAGCAGAGGTTTATTACAACTTGGGCAACTGCTACTATAAGTTGGACGAAATCCCATTGGCTGTGCTCAACTACGAACGTGCCTTCCTGCTCGATCCAGGCGATGCCGATATCCGTGCCAACCTTGCCCTTGCTCGTGGCAAGACCATCGATAAAGTCGTTCCCCCCTCCGAGATGTTCTTCGTCACCTGGTGGCGCGACTTGACCAACTGCATGAGCATCAACGCATGGACCGTGTTGGGCATTGTGGCGTTTGTCCTCATGCTCTTGGGCGTTTTGGCATATATGTTCATGTCCCAGATGACAGTGCGCAAGATAGGCGTCTATGGTGCGATGGCCATGTTGGTCGTCATCATCATCGCCAATCTGGCAGCCCTGTCCCAGCATGCCGACTTGACCCATCGCAACACAGCCATCATCTTGGCTCCAGCCGTGACGGTGAAGAGTTCACCCAGCGAAACCAGCACCGACCTTTTCCTCATCCACGAAGGTTCCAAGGTGGAGATTCTCGACAACTCGATGAAGGAATGGCTGGAAGTGAAATTTGAGGAAGGGAAACAAGGCTGGGTACCTGTCAGCACCCTCGAAATCATCTAATCCCACACTTCACACCTCAACAGCATGAACGAAATCAACGAACTGGATCATCAACTCACGCTTGCCATCAATGGCAGCAACAGCCTCTTCTGGGACAATGTGATGTACACCATCACAAACACGTTCTCGTGGTCGTTGGTCATCTTGGTTTTGCTCATCATCATTTTCAAGAACAACACATGGAAAGAGGCAGTGATGGTGTATGTCACCATCGCCCTGCTCATCTTCGTGGCTGACCGCATCTGCTCAGGCATGGTGAAGCCGATGGTGGCGAGGTGGCGTCCCACCCAAGACCCCCAACTGATGTATCTCGTCGATGTGGTGCGTGATTATCGTGGAGGGCGATTCGGTTTCTTCTCAGGACACGCTTGCAACACCATGTGTGTGGCCACCTTCTTGGCGTGGTTGTTCCGAAGTCCGAAAGTCACTGTCACCCTCATCTTCTGGTCGCTCACGACCACCTTCACACGCCTCTATCTGGGTGTCCACTATCTGGGTGATGTCACCGTGGGCTTCATCATCGGTGCCATTCTGGGTTGTCTCTTCTATTGGATCATGGAACGTTTTGTCCATCCCCGTGTTGGCATCAAGCGTCTGATTTCCGAACAGTTCACCTCTTCTGGGTACATGAAGAGCGACATGGACACCTTCATGGGCATCATCTTCTTCAACTACATCTGCGTCCTCATCTTCGCCATGACCTTAGGCATCGGATGACATTTTTCTGTGTAAAGACTGATAACCTTATGTAATGTGTTGCAGCGATCAACGTGATTAAATACACTAATAATGATTATGATCTATGAATAAATTGTTTAAGACATTACTGTTTTGGGGAGCATTTACTCTGTATGCCGTAAACATAAATGCTCAGTCGTACGCTTATAAATGGACGGCTGATCGGGGGAACGGAACATATGTTAATCCTATCGTAAATGGTGACTTCCCTGACTGTGATGTAATCCGTGTGGATGACACTTTCTATTTCGTAAGTACGACAATGTACCATTTCCCTGGTGCTACGTTGTTAAAGTCAAAAGACCTTGTCAACTGGGAGTATTGCGCCAATCCCCTGCTTCAGATAGAGAATAACGATGCGTATAATCTATTGAATGGTGGGTCACACTATGCACAGGGAATGTGGGCATCTTCGCTCAACTATCATGATGGTAAGTTCTACATCTATTTTATTAGTTATGGTCGCAATGGCTATGATAGTGGCAGAAACATCCTCCTTACAGCTACTGATCCAGAAGGAGAGTGGAAGATGGAGTACTGGCCAGAGCATTACTATGATGCAGGATGGCTGTTTGATGACGGTGAGAATGGCGACGGTTATGTCTATGTGGCCTGTGGTATCGGCGATATATACATTAATAAGTTGAACGGTAAGACGCTTGCTAAGCTATCAAGCACTAAGGTGGTGGCGAATAAGGATGGATATGAAGGGAGTCATCTGTATCACATTGGTGACTACTATTATCTATATGTTACGACGGGCGGATATTGGAAGGGACAGACGATTTATCGCAGTACGGAGCCTATGGGACCTTATGAGGAAGTGCCATACACCCTTTTCCAAGGTGATGCAATTCATCAGGGTGCTTTGGTTGATACTCCAACAGGCGAGTGGTGGACCATCCTGTTTAAGGATGCTGGTGCTATTGGTCGTATTCCTTGTCTTGAACCAGTGACATGGAAGGATGGATGGCCTATCATCGGAGATAATGGTAGAGATGTATGCCGAAATGGTCAGGCTTACAGAAAACCCAAAATATCAAATGATGAGGCAATTCAGAATGCAAACTATCGCACAAGCCTCCCAACAAATGATTCGTTCTCCACACCTACGCTCGGGATGCAGTGGCAGTGGAACCATAATCCACAGAAGATGGCATGGTCACTTACAGAAAGACCTGGATGGATGCGCCTCTATTCTTGCACGGTGACGGATAATGTAGCCAAGGCAAGAGGCTCTCTTACCCAAAGAATATTGGGATATACAGCTGCAAGCGCATCTTCTTCCGCTTGGAAGAACAATTACGGAGTGGCAAAGATAGACATTTCCAGCATGAGGGAGGGTGATGTTGCAGGTCTTGCAGTTTGGCAGAACCCATATTCGTTCATTGGTGTGAAGATGGAGGACGGAAAGAAGTGTCTCTACTCTCAACTTTGTAAGTTTGACGGTCAGGTCATTAGTGTTTCAGGAGAAAAAAATGGTGCAGAGATTACCCAAGATGTCATTTATTTCCGTGCTATGACAAACTATGGAACAAATAAATGCAACTATCAATACAGTCTTAATGGCACCAATTGGTCATCCTTCGGAGTAAGTATGAATATGGGATATACACTCGACTTCTTCGTGGGTCAGAGGTATTACCTCTTCAACTACTCAACAAAAGATACAGGTGGATATATTGACATCGACTGGTTCACAACTGAGTCAATCATACCAACGGATGTTTTTGCACAGGCCGACGAAGATGCTATGTCTTTGCATGAAGCTATTGCTAATGAAGCTTGGAATGGTTTCTACTTTGATAATGAACATTTCACCAAGGATTTGGCGGGTGCCAATCAGTTTATAGCCACCTCTAATCCCGCGCTCATCATGGATGAGAAAGGGATGGCAGGTTGGGTATATCCTCAGCCTTGGGATATCTCTGACCATCAGTATATCGTCATCAGTCTTCGTCGTTTGCCTTCAAAGGCATTCTACATCAATATCTATGACCGTCAGTCCATCTGGGCGAAACCCTACAAGCAAAGGCTCTCGGATGCAACCACAGCCATCGATTTGCAGAATCTCACCACAGAGGAGGGCGTAAAGATTGACCCCGCCAACATCGGAATCATCGCCTTTTCCAGCGATGCATCCCAGAACAGGATGTCCTTCAACGACGTATTTCTAAGCGATGATGGAGTTAATCCCACTGGTATCAACGGCATTGAGACTGACGCTTATTCCAGCGAAGACTATTATGATCTCAATGGTCGGAAGATCCAGAACCCACAAAATGGAATTTACATGATAGGCGGCAAGAAGGTGTTCGTCAAGTAAAGATACAGAATTATACACTTTTGGGCAATGCGGTTCATGACCTCATTGCCCAAAATGCGTTCTGATCTTTATTCTTTCTTATGTCAATCCTTAAATCAGTTCGATGCTTCTCTTCACGAACTTGTTCAGCGCCTCACCACGCAGCAGGCCGTTCTGGAGCAGAGCCAGGTCGATGAGTTGGCTCACCACTTCTGGTTTGGCATCCTTGATGTTCTGCTTGATCAATGGGTGGTCGGTGTTGAGCACGAGGTTGAGCATCGTCGGCATATCGCCATAGAAAGCCATTCCAGGTTGCAGACGCGACATGTCTTTCATGCGGCGCATATACTCGCTCTGGGTCATGATGACAGGGGCAGAAGTCTCGCCGAGGGCTTGTGGCTCCACGTTGAACTCAATCTTGTCCAGTTTCGGCAGCGCATTCTTGAAGGTCTCCGTGAGTGCCTTCTTGTCGTCCTCAGGCAGTTCCTCCTTCTTCTCGTCGCTCTTCACGATGAGTTTGTCAACCACGTCGGAATCCACACGGGTGAATCTGCAACGGCCCTCCTTCTTCTCTTCGTTGGCGGTGAACTTCTCCTCATACATGTTGCACATGGCTGGGTCGAGTTGTCCGTCCATCAGCAGCACATTGTAGCCCTTGGCGTTGGCGGCATCGATGTAGCTGAACTGGTCGTCCTTGTTGTTGGCATAGAGATAGACGAGGTTGCCGTCCTTGTCGGTCTGCTCACCCTTGATGAGGGTCTGGTACTCCTCGAAGGTGTAGAACTTGCCCTCCGTATCTTTCAGCAGGGCAAACGCCTTGGCCTTGTCATAGAAGTCACTCTCAGAGAGCATTCCGTAGTTGATGAAGATCTTGATGTCATCCCACTTCTCCTCAAACTGCTTGCGGTCGTTCTTGAAGATGGAAGACAGGCGGTCGCTCACCTTCTTCGAGATGTAGGAAGAAATCTTCTTCACGTTCGAGTCGCTCTGCAAGTAACTGCGGCTCACGTTCAGCGGAATGTCCGGCGAGTCAATCACACCGTGCAGGAGTGTCATAAAGTCAGGAACGATGCCCTCCACATTGTCAGTCACGAACACCTGATTGCAGTACAGGTTGATCTTGTTCTTCTGGATGTCGAGGTTCGACTTCACCTTCGGGAAGTACAGGATGCCCGTCAGGTTGAAGGGGTAATCCACATTCAGGTGAATCCAGAACAGCGGCTCGTCGCTCATCGGATAGAGTTTCTTGTAGAACTCCTTGTAGTCCTCATCTTTCAGTTCGCTGGGCTTCTTAGTCCAGAGTGGGGTGGTGTCGTTGATCACATCGTCCTCATCCGTCTCCACACTCTTCTTCTCCTTGTCGTCCCACTTCGTCTTCTTGCCGAAAGCCACAGGTACAGGCAGGAACTTGCAGTACTTGTTCAGCAGTTCGCTCACCTTGTACTTCTCCAGAAATTCCTTGCAGTCATCGTCGATGTACATCACGATGTCCGTACCTCTGTCTGCCTTCTCCGCATCCTCGATGCTGAATTCAGGACTGCCGTCGCACGACCACTTCACAGCCTTCGAACCCTCCTGCCAGCTCTTCGTCACGATTTCCACCTTCTTGCTCACCATGAAGGCAGAGTAGAAGCCCAAACCGAAGTGTCCGATGATGGCGTTCGCATCCTCCTTGTACTTGTCCAGGAAGTCGTTCGCACCCGAGAAAGCGATCTGGTTGATGTACTTGTCGATTTCCTCCTCGGTCATGCCGATACCACGGTCACTCACCGTCAGCGTGCCCTTGTCCTTGTCGATGCTCACACGCACCGTCAAGTCGCCAGCCTCCTCCTTTAGCTCGCCCTTGCTGGCCAGCGTCTTGAGTTTCTGCGTGGCATCCACAGCGTTGCTCACAATCTCACGGATAAAGATGTCGTGATCTGAATAGAGAAACTTTTTGATGACGGGGAAGATGTTCTCAGTCGTAACCCCGATGTTACCTTGTTGAGCCATGATGATTATTTACAATTTTATTATTTTATAATTTACAATTCCGACCAAAGAGCAAAAAATATGCCAGCCATCTCCCCACTGACATTTTGTCTGCTGTGACATGTCTCTATCCGACATAGGTGAAGTCATGGGGAAATCGGAAGCTTCAAGATGGGATAGAGCACTACAAATCGAAAAAAAAGAAGAATTTGTTTGGTGAAGTTAATACAAAGGGCTATCTTTGCAAAAAATAAAAAACATATCACTAACATTTTTAATATTATGGACAACGAATTGATTCAGCAGTGTACGGCTGAGGCCCAGAAGTGGCTCTCGCCTGCTTTCGATGCCGAGACACAGGCAGAAGTGAAGGCTATGCTCGATGCAGAGGACAAGACCGCTCTCATCGACGCTTTTTATCAGAACCTCGAGTTTGGTACCGGCGGTTTGCGCGGTATCATGGGTGCGGGCACTAATCGCATGAACAAGTACATCGTCGGTATGGCCACACAGGGCTTTGCCAACTATATCCTGAAAGCGTTTGCCGGCAAGAAGGACATCAGCGTGGTGGTTGGACATGACTGCCGCAACAACTCTCGTCTCTTTGCTGAGACGGTGGCTGACATTTTCTCCGCCAACGGCATCAAGGCTTATCTCTTCGAGAGCCTCCGTCCCACGCCCGAGATTTCCTTCGCCATCCGTCAGCTCGGTGCACAGGCAGGTGTGAACATCACCGCTAGCCACAACCCACGCGAGTACAACGGCTACAAGGCTTACTGGGATGATGGCGCACAGGTGCTGGCACCCCACGACACGGGCATCATCGACGAGGTGAACAAGGTGACCATCGACCAGGTGAAGTTCGAGCCCAACAACGACCTTATCCAGATCATCGGTGGCGAGATGGACATCGACTACCTCAACGCTGTGCATGAGGCACTCGTTGACCAGGAGGTCATCAACCGTCAGAAGGATCTCTGCATCGTCTATTCTCCATTGCATGGTACAGGCCGTGTCATCATCCCTGCTGCTCTGCGCACATGGGGTTTCCAGAACATCAACGTGGTGAAGGAGCAGATGGTCATCGACGGCAACTTCCCGACTGTCGTGTCTCCTAACCCTGAGAACTCCGAGGCCATGACGCTTGGTATGCAGCTCGGCACCAAGCTCAATGCCGACCTCGTGCTGGCTTCCGACCCCGATGCCGACCGCCTCGCTGTCGTGTGCCGCGACCCCAAGGGCGAGTGGTGCATCCTCAACGGCAACCAAACCGCGCTCATGCTCTCCTATTATATTATTGAGAACAAGAAGAAGCTTGGTCAGTTGAAGGGCAACGAGTTCATGGTGAAGACCATCGTGACCACCGAAACCATTGCCGAGATTGCCAAGCGCAACAACGTGGAGATTCGCGACGTCTATACAGGCTTCAAGTGGATTGCCCGCGAAATCAAGCTCTCCGAGGGCGTGAAGAAGTATATCGGTGGCGGTGAGGAATCGTTCGGCTACCTGCCATTCGACAAGGTGCGCGACAAGGACAGTCCAGCATCCATCTGTCTGCTCTGCGAGATTGCCGCATGGGCAAAGGACAACGGCATGACGCTCTACGACCTGCTCATGAAGATTTACCTCGACTATGGCTTCGCTTACCAGAATGCTATCTCCGTCACCAAGCCCGGCAAGAGTGGTGCTGACGAGATCAAGCAGATGATGGAGGACTTCCGCAAGACTCCTCCCACATCGCTCGGAGGCAGCCCTGTGGTGTGTGTCAAGGACTACAAGACGCTCAAAATGGTGTGCGATGGCAAGGAAAGTGCGCTCGACATGCCAGCCACCAGCAACGTGCTCCAATGGTTCACCGCCGACGGCACCAAGATCAGCGTCCGTCCTTCCGGCACCGAGCCCAAGATCAAGTTCTACGTTGAGGTGAAGGGCGAGATGGAATGTCCGAAGTGCTACCCAGCCGCCACCGCTGATGCCAAGGCAAAGGTGGATGCCATCAAGGCAGACTTGGGACTGTAAGCCGCTACTCACATGTCGAAAGAGGAAAGAAATCTTTGACTCTTTGAGACACTTTGACAATAACAGGGAAGCCCTCCATTTCGGAAGGCTTCCTTTCTTGTGTGTTCAGTTTTCAGAAAAACTTATTCGTCTATTTCGAAGATGCTGGCCCATTTGTAAACCCAGTGGGTGCGAGTGCCGCAAGAGGAGAAGTTCAGCGCTTTCAGTTCATCTTTATACCCCTTGGGGATGTAAATCACATAGTCCCATTCGCCGGAATGCGGTTCTCCGTATCGGGTGCCCACGGTGGTGCTTCCTTTCAGGTTCCTGACCTGTCCCCGTCGGGCTGTGACATGGATGCCACCCATTCCGACACCTTCGGGTTCAAATGTGAGCCCCGTTGATTCCCGGAGATACCAACCGTTCTCTTCCGCATCCAGCCGAAGCGTTGTGTGAAGAACCAGGGAGTCACCACCTTCTATCCAGGCAGGAGGAGCCTCAATCGTGGCGGTGAAGGTGCTGGTGTGTGGACGGTACCAGTACCCGTCGTCAAAGTCGCTGAGGAAGGCTTTCCCCGTCCATCTTTCAACCTTCTGGTGTTGCGTGGCAGAACCGGTATAGACTGTACTGCTCTCGTCCTTGCTGGAATTGGGCGTACGGTTAATATCCGTGCGTATCAGCCACCAGGAGCGGAAATCGTCCAGACCGTCTGCCTCCTTTTTGAGTTTATCCTTGTAGAATCCCTTCTTGCCCAGCCATCTGTAAAAACGTTCCTGATCTGGATACAGATCAAGGTATTTCTCCACGATCAGGCACAAGGTGTAATCTATGCTGTTCTGCCTTTCCCGTCCAGGAATGTCTCCGTTAACGACCAGTTCTTTGCGGAAGCGCTCAATCAGGACATAGATTCGCGTCAGACGCTGGATATAGTCGAAGCCAAGCTTGTCGAAGATGGGCTTGTTGACAAGTTCAAACTCGGGACTTTCCCACAGGACAATCATCTTTCGGAGTTCCGATTTCTTCCTTTCAATCTCCACGTTGTTGACATAGCGCTCTTCAAACTGCTTGCGGATCTGCTCTTCTGTCAAGCCGAATTTCGACATTGCCGCAGACAGGCGTCGGACAGAGAAGGTGTTCCAGTCATCATTGCTCATACGACCGTCGCTGTTGGCATTCTTGGCATAGGTATTGTACATGTCAATCATCTCGTTGCTGGCCCAGAACTGTTTCAATACCCTCATGGCCCTGGCACCCTCTTGCATTAACTTGATTTGGGGAACCATTTTGACGGAGAAGGACTTCAACTGATCTTCCGCAAAGTTTTTCATATATTTCTTGGTGTAATCCCATGCGATGTCAATCGGACTGTCACCCCTGCCCAGACGCTTCCCCAGTTCCTCCATGTTTTCCTGTGTCAGGTGCTTTTCCAGTTTCTCAACAATCGCCTTGTTCTTGCCGTCCTTCGTGATGCGGGTGTGGGTGTACCTGTCCTTCAACTCGTCATATTCCACCTTGTCCACCTTCTTGTCACCTTTCAGTTTTTCGAAGAGCACTGCCAACATCTTTGCCTGAGCCTTCTCCTTCATCCTCTTGGCAATGAACTCTGCTGTATCGCCATTCGGGTTGTCGTAGGTTTCAATCAAATCGGTCGCATCTTTTATGTATTCATTATCGCTCAGCACCTCCCGAGCCACCATGCCCAACAAGGCATTCTCTCCAAAGCCAATATCGTCGGCGAAATCTTTTAGTTTCTCCTTCATCGTCTTCTCCACATCGGCGTCGCAGGAATTGGCTTTCCACTCGCTCACGCAGATTCGCTCAATGAAGAGTTCCCGCCTTTTCTCATTGTCCATTTTGGCGGCTCCTAACCAGCAGAAGTGACTGGTTTCGAACGACACGACACCACGCCGTATTCCCTCAATCTCAGGAATCATATACACAGGACCGTCCTCAGTAACCAATACGCCCACCAGATTGATGTATTCCTCCTTGGGAATATCCTCCGGAATGTCGAAACTCACTTTTGCCATCCTGTCCAACTGCACGTGCTGATTGCCGTCCTGAGTCAGCAGCAGCGGATTGGAGATGAATTGATAGGTGTCGGTATTCAGTTCCTTCATCTGTCCCTCGGAAGCAATCTCGCAGTCGATGTCGTCAGCACTTTCCGGCAACTCCACCACATATCCGTCACCCTCCAACGTGTGTCCGCAGCCTCTCAGCGAGAAGATCAGGATGAGCAACAGGACAAAAAAGGCGACAGCACCTCCACAGATGGCGACAAGCTTGCCGTTGAATTTTCTTTGCTGAGGAGCAGGAGCAGAGGCAGGAGTCGGGGTAGGGGTTGCGACGGTCCTTCCGCATTTGTTACAGAAACGCGCCCCTTTCATCAGGGGAGCTCCGCAATGAGTGCAAAAATTGGAGATTGTGTTCATATCCGTATTGTATTATTCTATGCGGCACAAATATACGAATTATCTCCTTTATTGAGAAAAAAATGAGCAAAAGTTTCCATGTTTCGCCCCTAATTTCATGAATGCGAACGAGGACAGATGATAAATGCCAACTATTTTTCAGTTTTGTTTTCTTTGTTGTGTGAGAAAATATGTGTAACTTTGCCAGCGAATTACTATTCATCATTTTCAATAACTACTAAAACAACCAATAATCATGAAGAAAGTATTCTTATCTTTCGCCATCGCAACAGTGATGGCATCGTTCGTGGCTTGCGGTGGCAAGACTGAGCAGAACGCAGAAGGTCAGGACTCTACGGCTGTCGAGGCAGAGGCTGCTGACCCCAACCGCCAGGAACTGGACCATTTCTCAGTCGTAGTGCCCGAAGGATGGTTTAATCAGGCCATCAGCGATTTCTTTATCCGCCTGAAGCCAGAACCCGCGTACACTTACAAGTCTGAGAGACTTTATGTGGAATCAGTGTACATGAAGGAGAAGACAGCAGCAAGTTTCATTGAGAACATCGTCGAGCACAATGAGACAGAGGAGATTGGCACGAAGAAGATTGACGGTGTCGATTTCGCCGTGTATTCCATCAAGAACGACAGGGACACGCTGGTTCAGCTCATCGGTGAGAGGGATGGTCATCTGTACAGCTTCAAGACCAACGATCTCTCCTATGGCAATGCAGACATCCAGAAGATTCTTGAAAGTATCAAGTTGAAGTAAACTCTAAAATATGATAACACATAGAATGTCACGCGGATGCTTGTCCGCATGATTTTTTGTGTCTTTGCTGTGGCTGTTGATATTAATTAATCATTATTAATGCCTATTATTCAACTACATGTTCAAGGTTTGACGCACCACTCCGAATCGATGACAATGGTGGAGAAGTTTTGGGAATAATAAAGGATTTTCCCACCAAATCTCAAAGAAAGTTTTTGTGGTATAAGAAAAAGTGCGTAACCTTGTCGTGTCATTCAATAAACAACGTCATTCTTACTTAATATGAAAAAGTCAATTTTTACAGCATTATTGACAATGCTTCTGCCTGTGTCGGTTTGGGCGCAGAAAACTCTAAGTGCATCGAAAACCAGTGATTTTTTTGGTTGCGATGTGGTATGGACTTATGATGAAGATACCAAGACCTTGACCATACGTCCTAATAATGGCGAGGAAACGGGGAATCAAACGGGGAATACTACGGATATTCAAGTATTGGCATCCGAGGAATCTGTAAACACGACGGGTACTGATTATTCATGGACATATACGAAAAATGTGATAGAGCCTTTCACTCCTCGTTCAGGTGAATTCGTTTCATCGATAAAAAAATACAATAAAGCTGGCAAAGAGATTGGTACAGATGTTTTGCGTCAAACATACAGCTATGTCGATTTTGCCCCTATGAGTAGTAGTAACATCTCCGTTAGTTTCAATATTCCCAACACGCTTGATGATACATACGACATATATCTGGTAACATGTCCATTGTGGTTGAATAGCGATTATAAAAATATTCCTCAAAGCCAATGGGATGTCCGTCCATATCGTTTTACAGTCTCTGTGATTGAGCGTGAGAATGATGGTGAGAATATGGGTCAGTTCCCCATAAAGGGAGAAACATTGAATAATCCCGCATGGGAGGGTATGGATATTGAGGATCTGAGGACGCGGGGTGTGACTACAAATAATATCTATTTTGCACCAAACTGGGTCTTGGATGGTCGTAGTCCCCAAATACTTCGTGATGAGAATGGTCACATCATCGTGAATGATACGACGTATGTAGGACAATATCAGTTCAAGGACGCTTGTTATGGAGAAGGTAACTACAATGTTATCATCCAGATTACATCATCAGTCCTTACAAAACAGACAACAGAGTACTCTCGTGAGATGCTCATAAATTCTATCATTCTGAAGCCGCATGGCAATAGTGCCTCCTTGAACATTCAAGAAGAGGTGGATCATATCGTATTGGAAGAAGGTATCACTGAAATTAATTATCCATTTGCCAAAAAGGGTCTTGATGAAATCCAGACAGTGATAATCCCAAACAGCGTGGCGAGCATCGGCAGCGGCGCCTTCATGTGTGAAAAACTGAAGGACGTGTATTGCTATGCCGACCCCGACAAGCTGACATGGGATGGTGAAGGCCAAAATGACTTCATGGCAAACAAGGCGACGCGCTTCCACGTGACGAACACCTCGGCATGGGAGCAGAAGTATCCCAGCGCCAACGTCACCCTCGTCGGCGACCTGGAGCCCAAACACAATTGCAAGGTGGATGGTCACGTCTGGAGCGAATGGGAGCCGGAGTCTCAACCCAGTTGCACTCAGAATGGCACGTGTATACATGTTTGTGACTACTGTGGCGAGTCAGAAACAGGCATCATCCCCGCTCTTGGTCACATGTGGAATGAGAATGGCGTCTGTCTCATCTGCGGTGTAAGTGAAGCTGCCGTAGCCATTGAGAGCATCATCACTGTCCCCGACACCGACGGCGCATGGTACACCATCACCGGCGTGAAACTGGAGGGCGAGCCAACGGAGAAAGGAATCTACGTAAAGGACGGACGGAAAGTCGTGGTGAAATAAAAGCATCCCCAAATCGCTAAATTGTCCTAAAAATGACTTAAAATGGTGCACGGAAAGAACACCGTGCGCCATTTTTTGTATCTTTGCCAACGAAATCCTTCGTGAACAGCCCCCTCAGCAGACTTTCCCAAAGTGGATAAAACGGAACAGCCCCCGGCCAGTTCTGCGTGGTCTATGACAAGGAGCACCACCTCTGTTTCGGCAGCGGGGAGATTGATTGAAAAAAGGGAAAAGAGCAAGGCAAATTCTTTAACTCTTTAACCCTTTAACCTTTTAACTCTTTAACCCTTTAACCTTTTAACCATCAGGAAGCCCCCCGTCACGGAGAGCTTCCTTTTCTTATGGTTTCTTTTGCCATTCATTCTCGCCACGTTTCACGATCATGCCGAGTTTCTTCCAGTTGCTGAGGATGACCTTCACGGGCGTTTTCATCTCGTGGCGGTGCACCACTGCTTGCAAGTCTCCCCTTGTGAACCGTTCGGGCAGGGCGTCAAACACCGATTCCCCCACGGCATAGGTTTTCTTCTTCGCCTCCTTGTTCTCATCGCTTCTCTCGTTGTACTTCACACCGAATGCCAAGAGCGAGTTCCGCAAGTCGATGTCGGCAAACCACAGGGCAAAGTCCTTGATCACCTTCTTCTCCTTCATGCCAGCCTTCGGATAGAGTGCCGTGCAGAGCATCGCCAGTCGGAAAGCCTTCAGGGCAGCACGTTTTCTGAACATGTCACGTGCCTCGTTCATCTCCTTCGCGGCTTGTTTGCGCTGTCCCTCCAGCCAGTCCAGCAGCGGCTTGAACATCCATTCCATGCTGATGTGCTGATGCGGTTGCCATTGCACCTCCCAGGGTGCATCCTCAATGAAGTCCTTCTCCTTCATGCCCTTGAAGTCCTTGGGGTCAGCCTTCAGCGGAGTCGTGTAGTTCAGCATTTCCAGTCGGTCCAGCACGTTCTGGATGCGCAGTTGTTCTTGCTTCGGAATCTTCTTCCACGGCTGATAGGGGGCATACAGTTGGTTCTCCACTTCGCAGAAAGAGAATCGGCTCACCAGTCCGTCCTCCACGTTCTTGAAGAACTTCGGCATCTGGTCGGGGGTGCAGGTGAAGAGCATGTTCAGGTAGAGGTTGGTCTCACCCTTGTAGGTGTGCACGCTCTTGTAGTACTGTCCATACTTGCCGTTGTCCCATGCCACTCGCCACATGTCGCTCTTGTCGCCGCCCGTGGTGGTGTTCGCCTTCTTGAAGGTGTCCAGTTCCTCCGCCATGATGAACATGTGGTGTCCTCGGTTGTCCTCCATCTTCTGCAGGAACTCAGGGATGGAGATCATGGGTTTCACGATGCGCACACTCACATGGGGGTCATCCAGTCCCTTCTCATTGGCACCCTTCTTTGCCTCCGCCTTGGCATAGATTTGCTCACGTGCACGGTTCAGTTCGTCGCGGTCAGCAATGTTGTCCAGCAGGGGCATCAGTCGCTTGATAAATCCCTTTCCGCTGCTGGGTGGTGCAAAGATGAGCGAGGTGAAGGTGGTGCTCTGCTCCATGTCGTCGAAATAGTCAGCCCTCAGGTGGCTCGTCAGCGTGCCCAGAATGGGCAGCAGGGCAAACACGCACGGCACCTTGAAGTCCTTCGGGGCAGCCTGCACATACTGCCTGAAGATAGGGGGTAGGGGAGGCATGGGCTTCACCTTCTCCTTCTCCTCCTTCTCCTTCTTCTCCGCCTCGGCTTCCTTCTCCTCCTGCTTCTTCGCCTTGGGGTCAATCCAGTAGCCCTTCTCTGCCAGGAACTTCCAGAGTCTGTAGTCAATCTTCGTGCACTTGTTGCTCAGCGTCAGCCCCACACATTGCTCCCATGTTTCCTCGTCCGAGTGTCCGAACTTGGGCAGCACGGCATGCAGGATTTTCGGGTTGTTGTCGCAGATGCTGCGGAACAACAGCACCAAGTCGTTGTAGTAGTTGTGCCGTGTGTTGGGCAGCGGCTCACCACCGTTCTCGTCCATCCACTCCTTCACGATCTCGCTCACAGGCATTCCGTTGTAGGCATAGTCCTTGAACTCCTCGTCCGACTCCTGCACCTCAAACAGTGTCCTTTGGGTGTTCTCGCCCTTCGCCACCTTGCCTGTCACCTTGTACCTCCGCATTGCCTCAATGCTGATGGCTGGCACCTCGTCGAAGAGCCCCTTCTCATACACGATGTAGTCGGCAGGCACCAGACAGCTCAGTCGGCTCAGGTCGGTGCAGGCAGGGTCCACCTGTCCGAAGCGTTCCAGTTCCAGCGCCTCCACGCAGTTCCTGATGGTCGCCTCCATGCCCTCCGCATGGCAATGCACCAGCAGCCGCAAGCCCCTTCCCGACGGAGTCACATGCACCAGCACCACGTGCATCCTTTCCAGCTCAGCCTTCCGCTCCTCAAAGTACTTCCTCACATACTCCATCCACGTCGTACGGTCTTCTTCCCTTTCCGCACACCCCGCATGGCTCTTCTCCCCATTATGGGGGAGATGCCCGATAGGGCAGAGAGGGTCCTTGTTATCTATGTCAATCATCACCAGTCCCGTCGGTTCGCAGTTCTGCTTCGCCCTTTGCAGGTCGCCCACATCACCCATCGGCATCATGGCAGGCAGTTTGTCCTCCTTCAGACTCTTGTCGCCCGTCTCCTGATACTTCTTCACCACCGTCGCGATGTTGCGGTTCACCTCCAGATAGTTGTACATGTCGGCAAGCGATCGCCAGGAGGTGAAGGGGCGCTTGCTCTTCAGGTTGTTGTAGATGTCAATTTTCATTTTGTGTACTGTTTGATTTGGCTCACCACGAACAAAAGCACCTGCTGAGCATGTTGAACACTAAAAGTTTCTTTCGCAAACTGCACGGACACCTTCCAGAGATTCTTGCTTTCGTACAGGGTGAAGAAGTTCGACTGCAACACAATCTTCATGTTGTTCGGTTTCGAACCCTTCTGCTCCGCTTGCACCTGAATCTGTCCGTACTCATTCAGCCAGAAAGTACCCTTGTACTTCTTCCCTGGCACCAAGTCAATCTTTTTCATTTTATCTTTAACCTTTAACCGTTAACCTTCATCTTCGATGAAATGCCATTTCATATCCTTCTTCCAAGGCATTCAGGTCGATGTCCTGACCCAGCCCCTGTTCCTGATACGCCATCCACTTCACCAGTTCCTTCGCCTCCTCCATGTCCGCTTGGTAGGCAGCATCGATCACGATGGTGTGTTGGGGTTCCACCCCCATGTGCTTGCACACGAAGTCGATGTACGCCTGTGTGTTGTTGCGTTTGTCCGACTCCGGGCACCAGCGGCTGATGATCTGTCGGATGCTGTAGATGCCATGCTTCTTGTTGTAGTTGCTCAGGTTGATGAATGCCGCGCGGTAGCCATACGCCATAGTGGCGAACTTGCAGAACCCGCCCACCTTGCCTGTCTGTCCCAGCCACTTGAACGACTGCGAGCTGACGATGTTCAGGGGATTGTTATTCCTCAGTCCCAATGTGATTTTCTTTGCCATGTTTCTTTTCTCCAATTAATTCGGTGAATAACTCGATTAATGCTCTCAGCACACCAACGATGATGCGCACCTGTTTCGCTGTCAGTTTCATGATTCTTTAACCTTTAACCTTTAACCCTTAACCGATTCTCTGTGAGAGGTTATACAACTTGATGCTCGTGTACTCCTTTCCCTCATACGTGGCAGTCGTGAAGCCGATGGTCAGGTCCAGTTCTGCATGGCTGTCCATCAGTTCGTGGAGCTGCTTCACATAGTCAGGGTTTGCGCACACGTGTTTTGCGATGATGACATCCTCACCCTGCTTGCCGTCGTTGCGGCTGAACGGAATGCTGAGTGTCAAACGATAGGTGAAGCGGTCTTCACCCTCCTTGGTTTGCCATTTCTTAGGCACCCCAATCTTCTTGATAAATCCTTGCTTAATCATACTTTTGTAAAATTTATAGTTTAACGTGTATAGTTTATAGTCTAACGACTTCAATCCTTCAATTGGCTACGCCGAGCTAAAGGTTCTTCAATTCTTCAATTCTTCAATTCTTCAATTCTTCAATTCTTCAATTCTTCAATTTTTCAATTCTTCAATCCTTCAATCCTTCAATTTTTCCTCCCTTCCTCCCCATTCCTCCATCGCCACCTTCCTGATTTCCCGCGCCCGTTTGCTGTTCTTGGCATGTCGTAGTGCTTGGCAAACAAAAGAGCGTCCGACCCCGAAGTGTTCCGCAATCTTCTTTTGCACCCCGTGAGGCACCGCAATGCGGCAGTTCCGCTTTCTGAGATAGAAGGATGTGTCCATTCTTTGTTTAGCGTTTAGAGTTTAGCGTTTAGAGCTTTTTGATTTCGAGGGCAAAGGTAGGGACACAAAAATAACCTTGCAACGAAATGTCACAAGGTTACATGGTGGTTAAGGAGAGTTAAGTTGAGTTAAGGGGAATTAAGCAGCGTTAAGCTGATTGCAAAGTCTGCTTGCCAATCCGTCTCATTTCAACAATCTGAAACGCCTTTTCAGCGGTTCGAGTTCTTTGGGATCGTAATCTGTTTCTCCCGTTCCGTTCAGCCAATTACTCAGGTTCACTTTGTTCAGGTTGGTGCCAAAACGGTTATTGTACCATTCTGCATCAATTGGAGGCAGCAGCACCTCTGCTTCCATCGCTGCGCGTTGGGGCATCAGGATGTACTTTGCCTGTTTGCCAGAATCCACAGCTTCCTTCACCAACTGGCAGAGCAATCCCAAGGCAGGGTACAGCTTCTCCTCGTCCGTGTAGCCCTCCTGCTTCGTCTCCTTCTTCTCGTGGCAATAGTTGTTCTGATTCTGGATGGTGTTCACGTGTTGCGCTCCCGATGCCACATACACCAAATTAATGTTACATCCACACTGTTCTCGTTCCGTCTGTTGCAATTGTCGCAGCAGACGGCTGAGGAAGTCAAAGGCTTCCTCGTCCTTCTCAATATTCATATTTTATGAAAAATAGGTTTGAATAAAAGATTGATAAAAAAACGGAGAGCGTGGACTTGTTACTTTGGCACACACCAGCCCTATCTGGGTCCCATCCCAACTCGCAGATGTAATGCCAAAAGCCCACGCCTCCTT
>Ga0265300_10000701_pt1 | contig 34746 bp, 36 predicted proteins | sample AusTroGonzalo_MG_FD_193482 | JGI IMG/M metagenome (GOLD analysis project Ga0265300, IMG submission 193482) | Bovine rumen microbial communities from tropical cattle in Woodstock, Queensland, Australia - Gonzalo_03 | ecosystem: Host-associated > Mammals > Digestive system > Stomach > Rumen ...
CGTAATATTTTTCGGCCTCTAACAACCAAAAACGTTTTTCGTTCTCGTCGTCAAACAGTTTATCTGTGGCATAATGCATACCGAAAACATCGTTACTGAATAATACATTTTCTTTTTCCAAATACGAAAACATGCTGTCCGGCCAATGTAACATGCGCGCTTCCACAAAAGAGATAGTATCGCCGCCGATATCAATTTTATCACCGGTTTTTACCGTCTTAAAATTAAAATTTTGATGGAAATGGCCCGATAAATCTTTTAGTCCCATCGCCGAAACATACACTTCTTGTGCTTCGGTAGCGGCAATCGTTTGCGGTAGTGCGCCGGAGTGGTCCATTTCCGAGTGGTTGGAGATAATAATTTGTATTTTTTTCGGATCCAGCACGCTTTGGATACGTTGCATCATCTCGTCGTAAAATTCCTTTTTTACCGTGTCAATCAGCGTAGGTTTTTCTCCCAACACCAAGTAAGCATTATACGTCGTGCCACGTTTTGTGGAATAGCCATGAAAATCGCGTATATTCCAATCAATCGCGCCTACCCAATATACTTTTTCCGAAATTTTTACTGCTTGCATCATAAATTAGTATCTCCCAGAGTAATTAAATTTCTTTTTCCCACAAACCATGTAAATTGCAATATTCCCGCACGATGACATGCTCGGCGTCACAGGCAAAAAAGGCTTGCGGTTTATCGGTCGGTTGCAAGTATTTGCGTTGAACTTTATTACATTTCGGGCAAATCAGTTCTATCCATTCAATATGATGTTCCGGCGTCATTGGATGTTCCACACTGCCCACCGTCACTTGATAGCCACCTTCCACTTTTTGCACTGCGGGCACGTGTTTTTCGGCTGCTCCGTCGGAAGTACCAGCCACTTTACGTTGCATAGGCTGTCCGCAACACACCAATTCCCCAGCTCCTTCGTGCACCACTTCCACGCGGTTACCACATAAATTACATACATAAATATCATTTAATTTCGTCATAGTCTCTCCTAAGAAAATATACTCAAAGTATACAAAATTTACCCTTTAAACGTACGGTATTATTATAAGAAAGAACAGGAAAGATACACTATCTGAAAAAATAATTAGAAAAAATAAATAAACAGCAAATTTTAACGTATTTTTGCTTTTTATATTAAAAATTAACAAAAAACAGATAAAAATAAAAATTTTATAGGTTTTTAGGCTTTTAAAATAGGTCTTAATTCCTGTTGACCAACCCTTTTAATAAGTGGTAAGATATAATAAAATATTGTTTAAGTGTGGTACAGTTGTGGATAACATAGAAAAATACCCTGAATTACTCCCCGTTTTTCAAGACCTTCAACGCATTATTAAGCCTGCGGAATACGAATTATGGCTCCGTCCTCTTGATTTTGTGTATGAAAATAATACCTTTACTATTATTGTTCCTGCCCAAACATGGCAGGATACCATTACAAAACGTTACGAAGGAATTTTGCGTGATATCTTTTTACAACGGTTAGGAATTACCGTTGCCATTCAATATACCATTCAACCACAAGAAGAACATAAACCTATTTTAACAGATAAAGATGTTATCTCTGCTACACAAAATACTGATTTTTCCGTAGAAACACACACTCCTGTAGAGGAACCGACACAAAGAATGTTGTTTATATCACGGTTAAATGCCTCTTTTACGTTTGAGAATTTCATTGAATCAACTTCCAACCGTTTTGCTTATAAAGCGGCCGAAGCAGTGGTACATCAGTTGGGGCATCCAGAAAATAATCCTCTATTTATATTTTCTTCTCCGGGGCTTGGAAAAACACACTTACTTCACGCCATCGGCAACCAAATTATGAAGGAAAATGCAACGGCAAAAGTGTTGTATATGTCCGGTGAAGAATTTGTTAATGATTATATTGAATCATTAAAAACCCAATCGGCCGAGAATTTCCGCCGCAAATGCCGCAGTGTAGATTGTTTTTTGATGGACGATATTCAGTTTGTTTCCGGTAAAGAAGGTTGTACGTTGGAATTTTTTAATACCTTTAATACATTGTATGCCAGTGGAAAACAAATTGTGTTATCCTCCGACAGATCCCCACAACAGCTGGGGTGGGATGAGCGTCTTTCTTCCCGTTTATTATCTGGTTTAACCACCGAAATTAAACGCCCTAATTTGGAAACACGTATCGCTATTTTGCGCTATAAACGGGATATAAACCATTTTAATATTAGTGACGATGTTATTTCTTTTATTGCAGAAGGTGTGCAAACAAACGTACGTGAATTACAAGGCTGTTTATTCCGTTTAGTACACCATTGTAATGTTTGGAACGTCACAGCCACTATACCGGTAGCAAAAGAAATTTTATCGGATATGTTGGAAAATAATACACCCAACGTAAATATTAACACGATTAAAAAGATAGTCGGTAAATATTACAGTATAAAAATGGAAGATTTTAATTCCAAGAGTAAAATACAGTCTATTGCCTGGCCACGCCAAATAGCTATGTATCTTGGAACGGAATTAACAGATTTATCTTTAATTGAATTAGGACGTGAATTCAACCGCGACCATAGCACGGTAGTTCACGCGCGTGATTTAGTAGAAGAAAAAGTAACAAACGATCCTTTTTTTGCTTCGCAAATTACGCAAATTATTGAAGATATTAAAGATGTGGAAAAGAAGTAAAAAAACTGTGAATAAATTGTGAAATCTTTTGGATAAATTTTTTACTTGTGGAAATTGTGCACAACTTAGCCATCTTATCCACAAAAAATACAGTAGTTTTGTATAGTTTTATCCACAAAATTAACACTATTCACGTGACATATATAAATAGTAAGAATAATAGAATATGAAAATAAATATTACTAAAGCAACTCTTTTAGAAGGTCTTCAAATTATCTCTACGGGTGTTTCTTCCCGCACACCGTATCCTATTTTATACAACTTCCTAATGGAAGCGAAAAATAGCAAATTAAAAATGGTCCGCACTGACATGGAAATGGCTACTATTCACTATGTTCCGGCAGAAGTGGAAGAAGAAGGCGCTATTACAGTGCCCGTAAAAGAATTTTCCGAAATTATTAAAAATTTACCCGACGATAAAGAAATTACGTTAGTTACCGACGAAAATAATAAATGCCATATTAAATCGGGTAAGAGTAAATTTTGGGTCATCGGTACGCCGCAATCCGAATATCCTTCTATTCCTAAAGTGGAACACAAAAACAGTTTAATGTTGGATCCAATTAAATTACAGGATATGATTGCTAAAACAATTTTCTCCGCATCTACCGAAGAAACACGTTATATTTTAAACGGTTTATTATGGAATAATACTGCGGAAAAATTTGAAATTGTAGCCACTGACGGCGGGCGCTTGGCATTAGCTTCACAAAAAGCATTGGCTGGCAGTAAAGAATTTAAAATTATTGTTCCTACTAAAATTTTAAATGAAGTCAGCCGTTTTATTTCTATTGCTAAACCGGCCAAAGACAGTAAAATAGAAATTAACGTCACTCCAGACACAACACCCAATCAAATCACATTTGTAATGAACGAAACCACATTTATTTCCCGTTTAATTGAAGGAAATTTTCCTAATTACAACCAAGTGATTCCCACAAAGAAAAATATTTCTTTTGAGGTGTTTGTAAAAGATTTATTAGCCTCCACCCGTCGTTCTGCCTTGTGCAGCAGCGAATTTGGAAGCACGGTAAAATATAAACTGGAAAATAATACATTAACCGTCACATCTAACTCGCAAAATATGGATTTCTTAGACGAAATTCCGGTGGAATATACAGGTGAAACTTTTGAAGTGTCTTTTAACCCCAAAGCCATTATTGATGTACTTAAAAATATTGGGACGGATAAAGTTTCTTTTTCTTTTGTGAATGCGGTACAACCCGTGTTGATAGAAGCTGTCGGCAATAATTTATTTAAATATGTTATCATGCCGATCCGTTCTTAATTATGTCGTTGCCTATCAAACAACCACAGCCTTGGTATAAAAAAGCCACTCTGGATAAAGAGGTGCGTCCTTTTGTTTTTACTGTAAAACACTTGGCGCGGCTAGATGAGGTGTGGAATAAGGTGGTAGGTAAAAAATCAAAATTTTGGGTGTTAACGGCTGTGCAACACGGCACATTATATGTGCAGGTAAAAGCGGCTGTTGCCCGAAATGAATTAATAGCCAGTAAAGAAAATTTAATTAAAAAATTAAACAGCCACTTTGAAGAAAGTTGGATTACTGGTATAGAAATTAAATAGATTTTCATAAATTATACGTAAGGAGTTTTACATGACAGAAGAAGTAAAAGAGAAGGAATATGATTCTTCAAAAATAACCGTTTTAGAAGGTTTAGAGGCTGTACGTAAACGCCCCGCCATGTATATCGGTTCAACAGGTCTGCCCGGTTTACACCATTTGGTGTACGAAGTAGTAGATAACTCTGTGGACGAGATTTTGGCAGGCGGTGCCACCACTATTAACGTTACCATTAAAGACGATATGACCTGTTCAGTTTCCGACGACGGGCGCGGTATTCCGGTAGATTTAATGAAAAACGCCAAAGATGCCAAATTGCGCAATAAATCGGCATTGGAAGTAGTAATGACCGTATTACACGCCGGTGGTAAATTTGATAGCGGTGCTTATAAAGTATCCGGCGGTTTGCACGGGGTAGGTGTATCGTGCGTGAACGCATTGTCCGAAACAATGGAAGTGGAAGTCCGCCGCGACGGAAAAATACATTTCCAACGCTATCACCGCGGTAAGCCGGAAGATAAAGTACAAGTGATTGGTGATACAACCGAACACGGAACAAAAGTAACTTTCCATGCCGATAAAGAAATTTTCGGCGAAGTAGCTTTTTCGTATGAAACGATCAGCACACGCTTACGCGAACTGGCATTTTTAAACGCGGGTGTTAAAATTATTTATACCGACGAACGTAAAGAAGACAACCAAACAGTCACTTTCCACTACGAAGGCGGTATTTCCCAGTTTGTTAAATATTTAAACACCAACAAAACAACCTTAAATCCCGAACCGATTTATTTAACAAAAGAAGTCGGCGATAATTATATTTCGTTTGCTATCCAATACAATGAAAGTTATTCCGAAAATGTTTTCTCTTTCGTCAATAACATTCACACCGTAGAAGGCGGCACGCATTTAAGCGGTTTCCGCAGTTCGCTTACACGTATTATTAACGAATATATTAAAAATAACAACATCTCTAAACACAAAGATATTTCCGTCGGCGGGGATGATATTAAAGAAGGTTTGACAGCTGTTCTTTCCGTCAAGATTCCGCACCCGCAATTTGAAGGACAGACCAAAACCAAACTCGGTAACTCCGAAGTGGAAGGTATTGTCCGCTCCGTGGTGGGGGAAACTTTAGCCACTTTCTTTGAAGAAAACCCCAAAACAGCCCGTGCTATTTGTGAAAAATGCGTGGGAGCCGCAGTAGCCCGCGAAGCCGCGCGCAAAGCGCGCGATTTAACTCGCCGCAAAGGCGCATTGGAAGGCGGCGGACTGCCCGGTAAACTGGCCGATTGCCAAGAACGCGATTCTGCCAAGTGCGAACTCTTCCTTGTGGAAGGTGACTCCGCCGGTGGTTCGGCTAAGCAAGGGCGCGACCGCGTCTTTCAGGCTATTTTGCCGTTACGCGGTAAAATTTTGAACGTGGAAAAAGCACCGCTTGTTAAAATTTTATCCAGCGATACCGTACGTGATTTAATTGCCGCGGTAGGAACAGGCGTTGGCGAAGGGGAAGGCGGTTTTGATATTACCAAACTCCGCTACAACAAAATTATTTTGATGGCTGATGCCGACGTGGACGGACAACACATCTCTACGTTGTTACTCACATTCTTCTACCGCCAGTTAAAACCGCTCATCGACGCGGGACACATTTATTTGGCACAGCCTCCGTTGTATAAAGTGAAAAAAGGTAAAGTGGAACAATATTTGCAAACCGAAGAACAAATGCAACAATGGCTGATGAAAGAAGGCCTTGCCAGCGTGACGGTGACCGACTTGAAAAAAGACGAAGCGCTCAGCGCGGCCAAAGTGCGCGATTTACTCAAAATTTTGCGCGATGTAGAAGATATTTTAGGCAAACTGGAAGTCAAAAATATTACGCTTAGCGACTTTATGGCATTCCTAGCGGAAGGAAAAGTGCCGGTGTACCGTATTCCGCTCAAAAGCGGTGGTTTCCGCTATTTCTACACCGAACAAGACTACCGCGCTTACGAAGATCAATACGTTCAGGAAAAACGCGAAGAATTTGCCGCCGAAGGGGTGGACGTGGATTTAATTTCCAACGATTCTCTCGTGCCGGAACACCAAAGTTTATTTGAATTCGGTAAATTGCTGGCAGATGAAAAGAAGCTAGAAGCATTTTCTTTCACCTTTGCCAACTACCCTGTCATTGAAAACGAAAAAGACCGCGTCAATCCGTTGTTTAAAGTTAATAACGGTAAAACAGATGTGCTCGTGTACAGTTTAGCGGAATTATTAAAAGCCGTTAAAGACGCCGCTTCTTCGGGTGCTACGATTCAGCGCTACAAAGGGTTGGGTGAAATGAACCCCGAACAATTGTGGGAAACCACCATGGATCCTGCCCGCCGCAAATTGATTCAGGTAAAAATCAATGATGCAGCCGATACCGAACAGGCGTTTACCATGTTGATGGGTGACCGCGTAGAACCGCGGCGCGATTTTATTCAATCGCACGCCTTAGAGGTGAAGAATCTGGATATTTAATCAACCGGCGGCGCCGGTAAAGGCCGCCCCGATTTGTTCCTTAATTAGGAGATTTTTAGCATGAGTGAAGAAAATATAAATTTACCCCAAAACCAAGATGTGAATGTCAGCGTAGATTTGTTTGGTGATATCCAACAACGCGATATTGCTAACGAAATGCGTTCGTATTATATTGATTATGCCATGAGCGTAATTGTGGGACGCGCTTTGCCCGACGTGCGTGACGGCTTAAAACCGGTACACCGCCGCGTGTTGTATTCCATGAACGAAATGGGTCTTAAATACAACAAAGCCTACAAGAAATCGGCCCGTGTGGTAGGGGACGTGCTCGGTAAATATCACCCGCACGGAGATTCTGCCGTATATGATACGTTGGTGCGCATGGTGCAGGATTTTTCCTTGCGCAAACCGCTGATTGACGGACAAGGCAACTTCGGTTCTATCGACGGTGACTCTGCCGCCGCCATGCGTTACACCGAATGCCGCTTACAGCGTATTTCGGAAGAAATGCTGGGCGACCTTGATAAAGATACCGTTAAAATGATTCCCAACTACGACGGCTCTTTGATGGAACCGTCTGTTCTGCCTGCTAAATTACCGGCTTTATTAGTAAACGGTTCTTCCGGTATCGCCGTTGGTATGGCCACCAATATTCCTACCCATAACCTGGGCGAAGTGTGCGACGGGATTATTGAATACATCAAAAATCCCGATATCACGACAAAAGAAATGATGAAAATCATCAAAGGGCCCGACTTCCCTACCGGCGCTATTATTCGCGGAACCAAAGGAATTTACGAATATTTTGAAACGGGCCACGGCAGTGTGAAAGTGCAGGCCAAAACGGAAATTGAAGAACGTAAAAACGGCCGCGAAGCCATTATCGTAACTGAAATTCCGTATCAGGTAAACAAAACCGCTTTGATTGAAAATATTGTCGCGTTGGTGCGCGATAAAAAAGTGACGGATATTGCCGATATACGCGACGAGTCGGATCGCCGCGGTATGCGTCTGGTGATTGAAGTAAAACGCGACGGTAATGCCCAAGTAGTGCTCAATCACTTGTACAAACACACGCAGTTGCAAACTTCTTTCCCCGTCAATATGTTAGCTATTGTGGACGGTCGTCCGCGTGTGTTGTCGCTCAAAGAAGTGATGAAGGCGTATGTAAAACACCGCAAAGAAATTGTCACCAACCGCACGAAATTTGATTTGAACAAAGCCCAAAAACGCGAACATATTTTGAACGGCTTACTGATTGCCATTGCCAATATGGACGAAGTAGTGGCCATCATCCGCAACGCCAAAGATCCGACGGAAGCTAAGTTCACGTTGATGAAACGGTTTAATTTGTCCGAAGTACAAGCACAGGCTATTTTGGACATGCGCTTGCACCAATTGACGCAACTGTCCGCGCTGGCCATTGAAAACGAACGCAAAGATTTAATCAAACTGATTGAAGAATTGCAGGGTATTTTGGCCGATCCACAAAAAGTATTAGATATTATCGTCAACGAACTCACAGAACTCAAAAAGACCTACAACGATCCGCGCCGCACGGAAATCGGCCCGGACATGACGGACTTCTCCATGGAAGATTTCATCGAGAAAGAAGAAGTTGTCATCACCATTTCCAACGACGGTTACGCCAAGCGCATTCCGCTCTCTACCTACAAGAGCCAGAACCGCGGCGGCAAAGGTATCATCGGCAACAAGACCAAAGAAGAAGATTTTATGGAACATCTCTTCATTACGTCTTCTCACGCTACGATTTTGATGTTCACCAACCGTGGACGTGTATTTGCCTTGCGTGCGTTTGAAATTCCGGAAGGCGCGCGTGTTTCCAAGGGCAAAGCCATCGTAAACCTCTTGCAACTCAACGGCGAGGAAAAAGTGACTTCTGCCGTCGCCATTGAAGAGTTTGATCCCAAACACTGCGAAAATACCTTCCTCACTATGTGTACTCGCTATGGTAGCATTAAACGTGTGGAATTGTCGGAATTTGCCAACATCCGCCGCACGGGCATTATTGCCATGGGGTTGGAAGAAGGCGACGTGCTGGTAGGCGTGCAGATGACGTTTGGTAAATCGGACATCATCGTAGCCACCAAAAACGGCAAATCCATCCGTTTTGATGAAAACCAAGTGCGTGCGATGGGACGCCCCGCAAAAGGCGTGCGTGCTATTAATTTGGGCCAGGGAGATGTGGTCGTCGGTATGGAACATGCTCCGAACGACGAACCGCAACCGGATGTGTTGTCCGTGTGCGAAAACGGATTCGGTAAACGCACGGAATTTAGCGAATACAAACGCCAAAACCGCGGCGGCATGGGTGTTATTACCATTAAGACCAGTGCCCGCAACGGCTCGGTAGTCGGTATCAAATTAGTGGACGAAACCAAAGATTTGATGATCGTTACCGAAAAAGGCATGACCATCCGTGTCCGCTGTGCAGACATTCGCTCCGTCAGCCGTAACGCACAAGGCGTCACGCTGGCCAAGCTGGAGCCCGGCGATAAGATTGCACGTATCGCCCCCGTGGTGAAAGACGACGAAGAAAACCACGAAGAAGAAAAATAATTATTTATACTCCCGCGCTGTTAAACGGCGCGGGAGTTTTTTTGTCCTGCCACCGCATTTCCCTTTCTGAACGCGCTTCCGTTTTTTAATCTCAAAAAAATTTGCACCTGACGACAAAAAGTAGTATAAACATAATAGGGGAAACAGGGTATGCGAACAAATCCACATATTTTAGAAATCAATACGCGCGCGTGGCTTAACCGTTTGCAAGACAAGTTTGGTCACGCCTTTTCTCTCGGCGATGTGCCGGAAGAAGCACTGAATAATTTTCAGGCCATGGGCTTTGATGCCGTGTGGCTGATGGGGGTGTGGCAAGAAAGCCCCGCCGCCAGAGAAATTGCACGTAACCACGAAGATATCCAAAATCAAATTCGTGCCGCGAAACCCGATTTTAATAAAGACGATATTTCCGCTTCTCCTTACGCCGTCTATGCATACCAAGTGGACCCTGTTTTCGGCGGAAACGAAGCCTTGCAAAAATTGCGCGCTCGCTTGCGCGAAAAAGGGATTTCGCTTTTACTGGATTTTGTCGGTAACCACATGGCTATTGACAGTCCTGTCGTAGAAGAACATCCTGAATATTTTATTAACACCGGCACCCATGCGCCGCATGCGCACGGAGATTGGTTTTTCCAAAACAAAAACGGTGTGTATATTTCGCACGGGCGGGATCCGTATTTCTCTCCGTGGACGGACACGGCACAACTCAACTATTTTAACCCGCAAACTCGCGCGTTTATGTTGGAAAATTTACGCCAAATCTCTCACTTATGCGACGGCGTACGTTGCGATATGGCCATGCTCTCGCTCAACAAAGTGGTGCGCGATACATGGTGGGAATTTGTCGGCGGCGAAATGCCTTCAACGGAGTTTTGGCACGAAGCACTAGAAGCTATCCGCGAAGAATATCCCGAATTTATTTTTATCGCAGAAGTATATTGGGGATTAGAATGGGACGTGCAGGAAATGGGTTTTGATTATACCTACGATAAAGTGCTCTACGACCGCTTACGTTTCTCCACGCCCGAAAATATTAAAGCCCATTTGGGGGCCGAACATTTGTATCAGATGCGTTCTATCCGCTTTACTTCCAACCACGATGAAGAAGAAGCACTCAAAGCTTTTGGACGCGAAAAATCGCTGGCGGCCAGTACGATTATTGCCACATTGCCCGGCGCCCGCATGTTCCATTTGTTCCAAATTTTAGGCCGCCAAGTGCGCATGCCGATTCAATACATGAAGGCGGATTTCCAAAGAGACGATGGCGTGTACGAATATTACCGCAAGTAGTTGCAAATTGCTTCCGCGCCGGCGTTCCACGGCGGACAATGGTTCTTGCGGGATATTGTGCCGCTGGAGGACGATTCTGCTCGCCATATTCTTTCTTGGCAATGGAAACAGATGAATACCGGTAAGTTGATTTTCATCAATTACAGTGATGCTCCGGCTAAAGGCACTTTGCCCTTGAAGGCCGTAGGGAGCAAAACAGCGGAACTGATAGAAGAATTTTCCGGTGAGAAAATTTATCTGTCTCCGGAAATGCAGGCGCAGGGTCTTTCCGTTCACTTGCAGCCCTATCAGTGCAAAATCTTTTCGTATAGTTTGTAATTGTTCCGCATTTTAGAGCCCTTGGGCCTAGAAAAAAATAGGTCCAAGGGCCCTTGTTTCTTTGAGGGTTAAAAGTTAGAATTAAAGAATAGGAGGTAGTATGAAAAAAATATTTACACTTTTTGTAGTACTGTGTTTTACCTGCACATCTGTATTTGCTCGGACAACAACTAAAAAAACAAAACAATCAAATCAAACGGTTGAAGCATCATTAAACAATTTTATAAAAGACCCTACTTTGAAAAACGCAACGGGACAAGAACGGGAAGAGATTGAAGAAGAAAGTAGTCAATTAAATGATGAAGAAACTGCGGAAGAAGCATCTTCTTGCTCTTTGACAACGGACGAGCAGGGAAAGCAAGACTGCTTGCGGCTGGAAAAAGAGTTAGATGTCTTTTTTCAGAATGTGGCGCAAGGGTTAGAAAACGCGACGACACAACAGGTGGACGCAGTGGAAGAAATGGTGAGAAAAAGCCTTTGGATGACCGGCAAAGGGTTTAGCGCAGGAGATGTACAACAAAGACAACGCGCCATCACAATTGCATTTGGCCTTTTACAAATAGTGCTCAATTGGGCAGGTCATGGGGAGTGGTTATCGGATCGAGTAAAAGAAAATGCGGAAAACGAAGTAGATAAGATGGTGGCTTATTTTCAAAGAAAAATTGCAGAGAATGCACCAGGGTTTTCGAATGAAGAACTGTATGTTAAAATACAACACGATGCATTTGTTGTATTATTTATACCGCCTGCTAAATTGGAAATTATGATGCAAGAATATCCTGAAATTAGTTATTTACTATCGGATATGTTATATTTCTTTAAATGGCGCACCCTTTTGGGCCAGAAAGATGACAAGTATAATTCAAATGTAAATGATATTAATGCGGAGTTTCGTAACGCTACGCATATGAACTCTTTTCTAGCATGGTGGATGTTAGCCAGCATTGCCGATTTAAAGATTGAACAAGAACTTACAGGTAAAGATGACAGATGGGAAGACCCGGCTGATGAAAAAAACAATAGACGGATATATGACAGTAACGCTGCGATAGCGAAATACTATGGTCGGATATGGAATGGCATTCAGGGTTATGCCGTGGCAAGAGGTATTTTTGATAAAAAAATGATGCCCATACGCGGTGCTTATAACAAAATAGTTAAAAACAGAGTTACACGCGCTATTGACAAGGATTATAAAGATCTCTCTGACGAAAAAGTTGCCTTATCTTTTAAGCGTATTCGTGCCAATTATATTAAAGCACATGAAACAGCTTCTTGGCATACAGAGTCGGCACATCATGAAGCCCAACAGGTAGCTAAATCATTAAAGAAAGGTTTGCGGCAATCGACAGACTCTATTGGTGGGAAAGGATTGCAGCAAGGAGCATACCAAAAGAATGATTCTACGGCGTCAGGAGATGTTTTGGGAACGATTGAACAAGTGACGGATCTGTTTTTATCAAAATAAAACAAAAAGATAAAACACAGTTTGTATTATAAAAATCCTCGCAGTGAACGCGGGGATTTTTTTAGCCCAAAACAGGCGGAAAAAACAGTAGTTTTTCTATTGTAAATTTTTTATAATGTAAGATAGGATGCTCTTACGCGCGAACGGACGGTTATGAAGAAACATCTTTCAGCCAAAGACCATCAACAAATTGCCACGCTCGGCATGGAGTTTGCCGTAGCGGAAGTGCTCGGTACGGGTGGCGGGCTTTGGTTGGACCAACACTATCACACCGTTCCCTGGCTGACGGTATTGGGTGCGTTTGCGGGTTTTATGTTAGGCATGTATATCGTCGTGCGTTCCGCTATGCCAAAAGGCGCCGCGGCCGCGAAAAAAGAAACAAAATGAACATTACCGAAACCATATCACATCACATTTTAGACCATGACTGGGGTATCACCGTGGGAAGTTTTCACTTGCCTATTACCACCCACTCGGTAACGATTTTTTGCGTTAGTGTCATTTTGTTTTTTTCCCTTTGGTGGCTGGTGAATTTCCATCGTGGAAAGGCGGGGCGATTGCTGACGGTGTTAAGTCAGGAGTATGTTTCTTTTATCCGGAACGGGTTAGTAAAGCCTTACTTGGGGGAAGAAGGTCGTCAATTTTTGCCGTATTTCTGCACGCTGTTTATTTTTATTTTAAGCGTTAATTTGGCCGGTATGTTGCCCAATATGAAAACGGCCACTTCTAATATTTCCGTCACGGCGGCCTTGGCGCTTTGCTCGGGCGGAATGATTATTTACGGCGGGCTTAAATTCCACGGAGTAATCGGCTTTATCAAAGGCTTTGTTCCGTCGGGCACGCCCGCGTGGCTGGTGCCGCTGATTTTTCCGCTGGAAGTGGTCAGCACGTTAATCAAAGTGTGTGTGTTGGCGATCCGTTTGTTTGCCAACATGATTTCGGGGCACATGGTGTTATTGTGCTTGCTGTTGCTGGTTTTTATTCTGGGCAAAATGAATTTGTATGCAGGGGCCGGTGTATTATTGCCCGCCATGTTTTTAGAAATTTTTATGACGTTTTTGGAATTACTGGTGGCGTTTTTGCAGGCGTACGTATTTACGCTTCTCACCGCCATTTTTACGGGTGCTGTCGTGCACACGCACTAATTTAATTACGGCGGGCTTTGGCCCGCAAAGGAGAACAAAATGGAACTAGCAGTATTAAAATATATTGCGGCCGGCTTAGGTGCCGGTATCACCGTATTCGGTGCGGGCTTAGGCCTTGGTAAAATCGGCTCTGCCGCGTTGGAAGGCACAGCTCGTCAACCCGAAGCCGGCGGCGATATCCGCAGTACAATGATCATTGTAGCCGCTTTGTTAGAAGGCGCTACCATGTTGGGCTTAGTGATCTGCTTATTAGCGATTATTATGTAATTTCCCGGACGGACAAATTATGCAAGATTTATTAAAACCGGATTTCGGCGTATCGTTGTTGACGGTTATTAACTTTCTGTTGCTGGTCTGTTTGCTTAAACGCTTTGTGTGGAAGCCGCTGATTGCGGCGTTGGAACGGCGTGAAGAGCAAATTGAACAGGATAAGCAGCAGGCCCGTCAGGCGCGCGAAAGTGCCGAACAACTCAAAGCGGAACTGGATGATAAATTAGCGCAAATTGAAAAAGAAGCCGCCAAGCAAATGGCGCAAGCCGTCCAATTGGGCGCGGCACAACGGGATGAAATTTTGGCCCATGCCAAAGAGCAGGCTGCCCGTTTAATCGCCCAAGCCCAAGCCCAAGCCGCGGCGGAAAAAGATGCCGCCATGGCACAAGTGCGGGACGATATTGTCCGCACCGCGGTACTGGCCGCCCAACAAGTGGTAGCGCGCCAGTTGGACGAAGCGTCCGCGCGCAAGACCGTGGAACACGTGTTAGAGGAAATAGCAAAATAGCATGAACAACACTACCGAGCGTTTGGCTGCTCGCCGTTATGGCGCCGCGTATGACCGCTTAAACCGCTCTGCCCAAGAAGCGGCGGAGAGAGCGGACGCGCTGGAAGAAGCCTCGCGCCTTTTGGAGCAAGTGCAACAGCAAATGAAAGATCCTTCTGTCACGTGCGCGCAAAAGAAAGCATGGGTGCACGATTTGTTGAAAGATTCCCCGGATGCGTGCGCCTTAATCACGGTGTTGCTGGATGCCAAACGGTACAATTTGTTGCCGGCAGTGGCGGAAGAAGTCCGCGCACTGGCAGATGGCCGTTGCGGTATTATCCGCGCGCAAGTATGGTCCGCGCGGGCATTGCCGGCCGACGAGCAACAGCGGGTGGAGCAAGTGCTTTCCCAGCGGTATGGGGGCACGGCAAAAGTGCAATTTTATACGGACGAAAAATTAGTCGGCGGTCTTAAAATCCTGTGTCAGGGAGAACTGATAGACGGCACCTTACAGGGGCAGTTGCAGCGTCTGGCACAAAATTTGATGAAATAGCGGTATTAAATATGGCAATCAGACCCGAAGAAATAACAACTATTATTCAAGAAAAAATTAAAAACTTTCATGCCTCGGCTGATATCAGCCAAACGGGAACGGTTATCCAAGTGGGCGACGGCATCGCGCGCGTGTATGGGTTGCGGGATGTAAAATCATCGGAATTAGTCGATTTCGGTAACGGCGTAAAAGGCATGGCCATGAATTTGGAATACGACAATGTCGGTTGTGTGCTCATGGGTTCCGACCGGTTGGTGCAAGAAGGCACCACAGTCAAACGCACCGGCGAGGTTATCAGCATTCCGGTGGGTGCCGGCGTCATCGGGCGCGTGGTGGATCCGCTGGGGAATGCATTGGACGGCAAAGGGGAAATCAAAACCGATAAAAATATGCCGCTTGATATTGTGGCACCCGGTATTATTGACCGCCAACCCGTCAAACAACCGTTACAAACCGGTATCAAAGCTATTGATGCCATGGTGCCGATCGGTAAAGGCCAGCGCGAACTCATCATCGGCGACCGCCAGACCGGTAAAACCGCTATCGCCATTGATGCTATTATTAACCAAAAAAATATTCCCGCCGAAGAACGCTGTATTTGTATTTATGTAGCCATCGGGCAGAAACAAAGTACGGTGGCACAGGTCGTTCAAACGCTTACCGATATGGGCGCGATGGATTATACGGTGGTGGTATCGGCCACGGCGTCTGATCCGGCTTCGCTGCTCTATATTGCGCCGTATGCCGGTTGCGCTATCGGTGAGTATTTTATGTGGCAAGGGAAGGACGTGCTGATTGTGTATGACGATTTGTCTAAACACGCACAAGCTTACCGCCAGATGTCGCTCTTGCTGCGCCGTCCGCCGGGACGTGAAGCTTATCCGGGTGACGTGTTCTATTTGCACTCCCGCCTCTTGGAGCGTGCTTGCAAATTATCCAAAGAAAATGGGGGCGGTTCGTTGACGGCATTGCCGATTATTGAAACGCAAGCCAACGACGTGTCAGCTTACATTCCTACTAACGTCATTTCCATTACAGACGGACAGATTTACTTGGAAAGCAACCTGTTTTTAAGCGGCATTAAACCCGCTATCAATGTGGGGCTTTCCGTTTCGCGCGTGGGTGGTTCCGCCCAGCGCAAGACCATGCGTTCGGTGGCCGGTACGCTGCGTATTGATTTATCACAATACCAGGAACTGGCCGGGTTTGCCCAGTTCGGTTCCGAGTTGGATAAAGAATCGCAACGGCAAATTGCCCGCGGTCAACGCATGACGGAATTATTAAAACAAAACCAATATGCTCCGCTGAAAGTGGAAGAAGAAATTTTGGTTTTATATGCCGGAACACACGGGTATTTGGACGCGGTGGACGTGGCAGATGTATTGTCGTACGAAAAACAACTGCTAACGTATGTCCGCACCGAAAAACCCGATGTGTTGCAAGCTATTGGTGCTGCTGCGGTTTTGACAGACGAACTGTCCGCGCAGATTAACGAATTGTTGGAAAATTTTAAGCAAATTTTTAAGAAGTAAACAGGAGCGATCATGGAAACGAAGAAAAAATATCTGGTAACGGGCGGGGCCGGTTTTATCGGCAGCAACATCGCCAAAACATTGGAAGCCGAAGGGCACGAAGTCACCGTGTTGGATGATTTTTCCAAAAACGGGCATTTCAAAAACCTGATCGGTTTTAAAGGGGATGTCATCACGGCGGATTTATTTCAAACGGTGCCGCACGATATGTATTTTGATGCCATTTTCCACGAAGCGGCTATCACCGATACTACGGTAATGGACCAAAAAGCCATGATGGAACAAAACGTGGAAGCCTTCAAAAATTTATTGGAATTTGCCGCCGAAAATGAAATTAAAAAAGTGATTTATGCTTCTTCCGCCGCGACCTACGGCAACGGCCCGATTCCCAACGTGGAAACGCAACCTACGCATCCGGAAAATGTGTACGGTTTTTCCAAAGCGATTATGGACAATGTAGCACGCCAATTTTCCGAAGATAATAACAACATGACTATCATCGGTTTGCGTTATTTTAACGTGTACGGGCCGGGTGAATACTACAAAGGCAAAATGGCCAGCATGGTATTCCAGTTGTATAACCAAATGAAAGAAGGCAAACGTCCGCGTGTCTTTAAAAACGGGGAACAACAACGCGATTTTGTGTACGTAAAAGACATTGTCAAAATCAATATGTGCGCGTTGAAAAACGGTAAAAAATCCGGTGTGTTCAATGCCGCCACCGGTGTTCCGCGCGACTACAATGCCATCATTGAAAATTTGAACAAAAACCTCGGCACGAACTTGGAACCGGAATATATTGATAATCCGTATCCGTTCTTCCAATTGAAGACGCAGGCGGATATCACCAAATCCAAAGAGATCTTGGGTTACGAGCCGGATTACACGCTCGAAAAAGGGATTGCCGATTACGTGTCCATTTTGGAAGCACGCAATAAATAAGCAGAGAAGTTTTTATGGAATCGCTCAGGGATATACGTCAAAACATTAAAGCAGTCAAATCCACGCAGCAGATTATGCAGACGATGAAAATGATTTCCAACGCCCGCATACGCAAAGCGCAGGACGCTATGACTGCCGCCCGTCCGTTTGCCATCAAAATGCAGGAGATGGTGGGCGATTTAATGCAAGACGTATTATCCCTTCCGCAACCCGAAGACGGTAGCGAAAGTTGGGCACATCGTTTATTTATCAACCGCACGGCCGATCCCACCCGCATTGGGTTGGTAGTGATTACGGGGGACAAAGGATTGGCGGGCTCTTTTAATGCTGTTGTGTTGCGCGCGGCGTTGCGGTTTATTAAAGAGCATGAAGATCGCGAAATTTATATTTTTGCCATCGGCAAAAAAGGGCGCGACTTTTTTACCCGCTTGAAAAAACCCAATTTGCATTTGGTGTACGAAAGCGTGGGTATTTTCCCGAAAGTATCGTATGCACACGCAGAGTTACTGGGGGAAGCATTATTTAAAACTTTTTTGGATCAACGGCTGCGTACTGTGACGCTGATTTATAATGATTTTAAATCACTGGCCAGCCAAAATTTAACCGAGCAGAAAATTTTGCCGCTGATGCGTTTGGCCAAGAAAGAAAGTGCGGACCTTCACGAATTTGAATTTGAACCGGGTTTATTGGATATTTTTAAGATGCTGGTGCCGCGGCTGGTAAAGGCAAATTTATACCGGGTGTTACTTGAATCGCAGGCGGCCAATTTGGCGGCCACCACTAACGCCATGGATGCGGCCAGCAAAAATGCCGGAGAAATTGTTTCCGCACTGGGGCTGAAACTCAACAAAGTGCGCCAAACCGGCATCACAAACGAAATTTTGGATATAGTAAACGGGGCGGAAGCCCTCAACAATTAACAGGACGAATATGAATACGGGAAAAGTAATTCAAATTATCGGTGCGGCCATAGATGTACAGTTTGAAACATCTCATTTGCCGGCCATTCAAAATGCTATTGAAATTAAAATGGACGACGGACGCGTTATCGTGGCCGAAGCCGCCCAACAAATGGGGGACGGCATTATCCGGTGTGTGGCGCTGGAAAGCACCGACGGTTTACAGCGCGGTGCGGAAGCCATTGATACCGGTGCTCCGTTGCAAGTGCCGGTAGGTGAAGGTTGTTTGGGACGCTTGCTTAACGTATTGGGCAAGCCGCAAGACCACAAAGGGGAAATTGCTTCCGAGATGAAAATGTCCATTCATCGCAATGCACCCACTCTTAAAGAACAAAACCCGACGCCTGAAATTTTTGAAACCGGTATTAAAGTAATCGATCTTATTGCCCCGTATATGAAAGGCGGAAAAGTAGGTCTTTTCGGCGGTGCCGGTGTAGGAAAGACGGTACTGATTATGGAGCTGATTAATAACGTGGCGCGTGAACACCACGGCAGTTCCGTATTCGGCGGCGTAGGGGAACGCAGCCGCGAAGGAAACGATTTGATGTTGGAAATGAGTGAGTCCAAACTTTCCGACGGTAGTACAGTGCTGGATAAAACAGTGCTTGTCTACGGACAGATGAACGAACCGCCCGGTGCGCGTGCCAAAGTGGCGTTGACGGCATTAACACAGGCGGAGTATTTCCGCGATGTAAAAGGGCAGGACGTGTTGTTATTTTTAGATAACATTTTCCGTTTCGTGCTCGCTAATTCGGAAGTGTCCGCGCTCTTGGGGCGTATGCCTTCCGCCGTCGGTTACCAACCCACCTTGAACACGGAAATCGGTAGTTTGCAGGAACGTATTACGTCCACCAAAAAAGGTGCTATTACATCGATTCAGGCCGTATATGTGCCGGCGGACGATTTAACAGATCCCGGTGTGGCGGCTACATTTACACACTTGGATTCTACATCTGTTCTTTCGCGCCAAATTGCCAGTTTAGGTATTTATCCGGCCGTAGATCCGCTGGAATCTACGTCGCGCATTTTGGACCCGCGCATTTTGGGAGAAGAACATTATTCCGTCTCACAAAGCGTGCGAAAAATTTTACAAAAATACAAAGACTTGCAAGATATTATTGCTATTTTGGGTATGGATGAACTGTCCGACGCAGACAAAAAAACCGTCGGGCGTGCTCGCCGTATCCAGAAATTTTTATCACAACCGTTCTCCGTGGCGGAACAGTTCACGGGGCATCCGGGCAAATATGTTAAATTGGCCGATACCATCAAAGCCTTCAAAGGCATTGTGGACGGGGAATACGATCATATCCCCGAATCCTGCTTTTACATGTGCGGCGGGATAGAAGACGTGCTGGCCAATTACGAAAAAGTACAAGAGAAAGAATAACATGGGCGAAAAACTGCTTCTTAATTTAATTACACCGACGGCACAATTGTTAAACAATGCCGAAGTAGACATGGTGGTTATCCCCGCATTTTTTGGGGAAATGGGTATTTTGCCTAACCATGTGAATACACTGGTGCAGTTAGAATTTGGCTCCCTACGCTATAAAAAAGACGGTAAAGAAGAAGAATTTGCCGTAATGGGCGGTTTTGTGGAAGTGATAAATAACGTGGTCAACGTGTTTGCGGAAGGAGCCGATTTAGAAGCGGAAATTGATGAAGAAGCCGAAAGCCAAAAAATTAAAAAAGCCAAAGCCGCGCTTTCTTCTAAAGATGCCGACATTGATTTTGAAATGGCCGAACTGGAACTGAAACAAGCCATTGCGCGCATGAAAGTAAAAAGGAACAAACACGGATGAAAAAAGGCTTTACGTTGATTGAATTGCTGGTCGTGGTGCTGATTATCGGTATTCTGGCGGCCACCGCCATGCCGCAATATCAAAAAGCGGTGGAAAAATCACGCGCGACACAAGCACTCACATTAACAAAAAGCGTTTATATGGCATACATGGCTTATTATGCAGCCAACGGTGGTTATCCGGACACGTTTGATCAGCTGGATGTTGATTTGTCTTCGTGGACCGGTCATACTAAATGGACCGATTATTGCACGGACACAAAATCCAATGGAGAGTGGTCGTTGCAGTTGTATAAAAATACGGATGGGCGCGGCGGTGTGTATGTAGGTCGTATTAGCGGCAAATACAAAGGTGCCGGATTTTTATTTTTTGAATATCATCCCGTGCATCCCAACAACGAATTATTGTGCGGGGAACGAACCGGCAGCGGCATTGTTTTTGATGGACAACCCGGTGATTATTGCACCAAAATTTTTAAAGGGAAATTAGCCACTTCCGATTCTACTTTGCGTTTGTATTCGTTACCATAATTATGAAAATAAAAGGCTTTACATTGATTGAGTTATTAGTCGTGGTGCTGATCATCGGCATCTTGGCCGCGGTCGCTATGCCGCAATATACTAAAGCGGTAGAAAAAGCACGCGCCACACAAGTGTACAGCATTGTTCTGGCCTTCTCGCAAGCGCAAGACGAATATTTTATGGCCAATGGTTTTTATGCCGCTAAATTTGCCGATTTAAATATCTCCTTGCCGGTAACGGGAACAAAAGAATGGAAAACGGGCAATTCTTATATTTCGGACACGGTGTCCAATGATGATTGGTCTTTCCAGATGTGGCATAATGCGGCTCAAACAAACCATGCTTTATTTGTGGGGCGTTTGAGAGGAAAATACAAAGGCGCCGGCTTTTTATTTTATTTTCCTTCCCAAAAGATGAATTGCGGCGAGCGGTTGAGCGCAGGGATTGTTTTTGACGGGCAACCCGGTGATTATTGTATTAAAATTTTTAAAGGGACGGCTACTTACGAAGATAACAGTATTCGAGAGTACAGTTTGCCGGAGTTTAGTAAAAAATAATATGAAAGTGCGCGGTTTTACATTAATAGAGTTATTAGTTGTGGTGCTGATTATCGGCATTTTGGCAGCGACGGCCTTGCCGCAATACAGAAAAGCGGTAGAAAAATCACGCGCGACGCAAGCGTTGACACTGGCTCGCTCTATTTTTACCGCATACGAAGCCTTCTATGCGGCGAACAACGAATATCCTACTTCGTTTAGCCAGTTAGATGTGGAAATGAAGGGTTGGACCGGTAAAACCAAGTGGGGCACGTACCAATCGGACACGCGGTCCAACGGGGAGTGGTCATTGCAGTTATACGAAAATACGGACGGCCGTTCTGGTGTGTATGTAGGGCGGATAAAAGGACCTTATAAAGGCGCAGGTTTTACGATATTTTTTGACCATTACCAACATCCCACCGGCCAACTTTTATGCGCCGAGCGTATCAGCAGCGGCATCGCTTTTGAAGGGCAGGAAGGCGATTATTGCGTTAAAATTTTTAAAGGCACTCCAACAGAAATTGTTAACAGTGTGCGCTTTTATAAAATGCCCTAGATTTGTTAAATAAGCAGTAAATGAAAGGAGTAAATAATGAGAAATGTAACCCCTGTATCATCCCCGGTTGTACCCTCGTCCATCAACGGAGCCGTGTGGCTTATCCCATTGATGTTGATCCTGTGTGCGTTTGCGGCATTTAGCGCCTATTTTACGGTGTCTGCCGGCAACGTGGCAGTGAAATTACGCTTCGGGCAACTCGTTGGTGCGTACGGAGAAGGTCTGCACTACAAAATTCCGTTTATTGACAGTGTGGAAAAATTTTCCGTCCGTATTAAAAAAGATGCCTTCCGCACGGAAGCGTTTTCTAAGGACTTGCAGCAAGTCAACTTGGCCTTAGCCGTCAACCACCGTATTTTGCCTAACACGGTAGAATCCATTTACCGCAACTTAGGCCCGGAATATACCGAAACCGTATTAAAACCGATGGTGGAAGAATGGTCCAAAGCTGTCATCGCCAAATACTCGGCCGACAGTTTGATTTCCAACCGCATGCAAGTTACCAAAGAATTGGACGAGATTTTAAAACAGAAAATGGCTGAAAAAGAGGTTATCGTTTCCGACATCGCCATCACCGATTTTGATTTTTCGCCCCAGTTCTTAAAAGCTGTGGAAGAAAAACAGATCGCCGAACAGGAAGCCAAGCGCGCTACTAATTTAGTGGAAAAAGTGAAAAAAGAAGCCGAGCAGAAAATTTTACAGGCAGAAGCCGAAGCCAAATCTCTGCGCCTGCAACGCGAAGTGGTATCCGACAACTTGATTAAACTGCGCCAGGTGGAAGCGCAACTCAAAGCCATTGATAAATGGGACGGACATATGCCGCACTATATGGCGGGCAACCAAATGCCGTTTATTATGGCAAAATAAGTCGTATTTTTAGGTATAATGAAAGGGAGAGAATTCCTCTCCCTTTTTATTTGGATAGAAAAAATGAAGAAACTGTTGCTTATTTTACTCAGTTGCGCCATTATCGGCGGTGGAATTTTTGCTTCGGTGTATAAAAGCCCGCAGAAAAAATACTTTGAGCAAACGTTTGCTGCCGCCCAAAGCGGAGATGTAGAAGCCCAACGCACATTGGGCGAGTTATATTTGAAAGGCGAAGGAACTTCGCCTGATGTATCACAGGCACAACATTGGTTCCGCGAGGCGGCCCTGCAAGGCGATAGCCAAGCCGCGTGGAAAGTAGCGGAAATTTTTTTGAATCAAAAAGATGCTGCCGGTTTAGAGAGCGCTTTGCCTTTTTTACAATTGGCCGCACGTGAACAACAAGTGGACGCGCAAAAAGAGCTCAGCCGTTTTTATGCGGAAGGATTAGGTGGTATTACATCTCATTACGGAGAATCTTTATATTGGCTATTTTTGGCTGCACAAAACGGGGATGAACAAGCCCAAAGTGATTTGCAACAGGCCCGCACAAAAGATGAAATTCTTTACTCACAAGTACGCGATTTTGTCAACGATTTGAAACTGGCTAAGGAGGGTGACGGTCAAGCCCGCTTGCGTACGGCGCGTGCATACCAGTTGGGTGGTGTGATCATCAATAATGCCGAAGAAGCCGTCAAATGGTTTGATTTGGCATGGCACGAAAATAAAGTGCCGGAAGCTGGATTTGATTTGGCGGAAATGTATGACAACGGCGATAAAATTGCGGCTGATCCCAATAAAGCCATGCAGTTATGGACTGAGTTAACCGAAGCCAAATACGCTCCTGCGCAATATGTGTTGGGCGAGCGGTCGTATAAGGCGGATCCGCCGAATTATGACGATGCGTTCGCCTGGTTTTCCAATGCGGCAGCCGGTGGTTATGCACCGGGACAATATATGACGGGCTTTATGCTCATGCGCGGACAAGGCACACATAAATCTACCGATTTGGCTATCAAGTTTTTCCGCGACGCGGCCGAACAAAATTATTCTTCCGCGCAGTATGTGCTGGGGCAGATTTATTGGAAAGGACTAGGAGTAAAACCTAATAAAAAAGCCGGCAAACAGTGGCTTTCCCGCGCGGCCGAAAACGGCAATCCGGCGGCGCGCGTATTTTTGGAAATGCAGGAACTCCCGCAATAAATTTTTAGAAATAATTTTTTTTGTTTTTTTAAAACACCGGCTTTTAAGTCGGTGTTTTTTACGTCTGAAAATAATTTCAAAATTAGCAATCTAAAAAGGGGGTTGACAAAAATAAAATAATTGCATATAATTTTAGCAGTGGGGTTTTGAGAGTGCTAAAATAAAAACAAAACCGCTGCTAAGCGAGGCAAAAAACCATGCGAATTTTAAAACCGGAAGTGGCCAAAGCACGCAAAGAAAAAATCTTACGCTGGGTGGTGCAACAATATGTGGAAACACGCCGCCCCGTAGGCTCGCAATTGATTGCATCTTCTGCTTTGCAGGATGTGTCCAGCGCCACGATTCGCAACATTTTGGCGGAACTGGAAGAAGAGGGGTATTTGTATCAGCCGCACACTTCTGGCGGACGTATCCCTACGGACAAAGCCTACCGCTATTATGTAGATTACTTGGCCGGTGTGCAGAAAATGGCCGCCCAAGAGCGCGAACGGATTGAAGAAGAATATGATTCCCGCGTGAGTGATGTGGATAATATATTGGTGCAAACCTCGCGCTTGCTTTCGGCTCTTTCCGGCGCGGCAGGGTTTGTGTACACTTCCAACGTGCAGGAACAGCGCGTACAGCGGTTGGATTTTATCCCATTGGCTCCGGGTGTTATTTTAGCCGTATTGGTGACGGAATCGGGTGCGGTGCGGCATTGGCCGGTGCGCACCGGAGAAATCATCAATCCCGCACGGTTGCGGATATTAAGCCGTTTTATTAACGAGGAAATCAGCGGTCTTTCGCTGGCCAACGCCCGCAAAATTTTATGGCAGCATGTGCAATCGGGCCACCGCGACATTGCCGGTATGGCCGATTTAGCCGTGCAGGTGCTCAAAGACATGGAACGCCCGCAGGCGGATAACGAATTATATGTAGAGGGTTTCGGTCGCTTGCTGGAAAACACCACCGAGGACGATTACGAAGACCTCAAACAAATGATGCGTGTGGTGGAAGAACGCGAAAAATTTTCTTCTTTATTAAGCAAGAAGATGACGGACATGGAAAAGTCCAACAAAAAAATGAGTGTCAGTATCGGCAGCGAGAACACGATGAGGGAACTGCAAAACCTCAGCATTGTGTCCACCTCGTGCCGGGTAGGGGATAAAACCATCGGGATGTTGGGCATTATCGGCCCGAAACACATGGAATACACACGGGTGATGCCGCTGGTGCGCTTGATCGGCAGTTTGCTGGAAGCGTCCATGAACAGTTGGACGGCTCTGCCCGCAGAAGTTGAGGGGGAAAAAGAAGATTATTATGACTAAGAAACATCATCAAGCAACAAAACCGGCCGCGGAAGAAGAGTTGCAAGAGCAACCCTCTCCGGCAGAAACGGAAACAGCTTGTGCCGAACAAGCGCCGGATGAATATTACGAACGCTTTGTGCGCCTGAGTGCGGATTTTGAAAATTTCCGCAAACGGACGGAACGGGAAAAAGCCGCCTTTTTATCGTACGGGAAAAAAGAACTGGCCGAAAAATTACTTCCGTCTTACGAAATTTTACTGCGCCAGACGGAAAAATGGGCTTCTGTCCGCGAGCAGGCAACCGGCGAACTGAAAAACGTACTGGACGGAGTGCAGATGATTGCGGGGGAAATCACCAAAGCATTCCAAGCGGAAGGCATTGAACGGATGGACGTGCTGGACAAACCATATGACCCGGCTACACAGGAAGTAGTGGGGATGGTGCCTTCGTCCGAAAAACAGGACGGACATGTTTTGCAGGAAGTACAAATGGGATTTACATTGGACGGCAAAGTGCTGCGCCCGGCGCGCGTGATTGTCGGCCAAGAGCAGGAAAATTAAACTTGGGGTAACACAAGAATTTACAATAAGGAGATAATAGTATGGCAAAAATTATTGGTATTGACTTAGGAACTTCTAATACTGCTGCGGCAGTGATGGAAGGTGGCAGAGGAACGATTATTCCGTCTGCCGAAGGAAGTTCTATCGGCGGAAAAGCATTTCCGTCTTATGTGGCTTTTACAAAAGACGGCCAACGCCTGGTGGGGGAACCGGCACGCCGCCAAGCCATCGCCAACCCCGAAGGCACTGTAACCGCCTTCAAACGCAAAATGGGGGAAAATTATAAATATAATTTGCGCGGACAGGAATTTACCCCGCAGCAATTATCCGCTTTCGTGTTGCAGAAAGTGAAAAAAGATGCCGAGGCCTTTTTGGGTGAACCGGTAGAAAAAGCCGTCATCACTGTGCCGGCCTACTTTAACGACAACCAACGTCAGGCCACCAAAGACGCCGGCCGTATTGCCGGTTTGGACGTGGTGCGTCTGGTCAACGAACCGACGGCGGCTGCATTGGCTTTTGGTATTGATAAAGCCGGCAAAGAACAAAAAATCTTAGTGTTTGATTTGGGCGGCGGTACCTTGGATGTCACCATTATGGAAATGGGGAAAGAAGGTACATTTGATGTGCTCGCCACGTCCGGTGATACGCAACTGGGCGGTACGGACATGGATAACGCCATCATCGCTTGGATGGTGGATGAATTCCGCAAACAAACCGGTATTGATTTGTCCAAAGACAAACAAGCCGCTCAACGTTTAAAAGACGCGGCCGAAAAAGCCAAAATCGAACTGTCCACCACTATGGAAACGGACATCAACCTGCCGTTTATTTCCGCCGGTGCGGACGGCCCGAAACATTTGGAATTGCGCTTGTCCCGCGCGAAACTGGAAAGTTTGGTGGACGATATTGTAAAACGCTGCGGTAAATCGGTCAATCAGGCTTTGTCCGACGCGGGTTTATCTGCCGCACAAATCGACCGCATCATCTTGGTCGGCGGTCCGACCCGTATGCCGATTGTGCAAAAATACGTGGAAGAATTGGTCGGCAAAAAGATTGAACGCGGGATTGATCCAATGGAATGCGTGGCGATCGGTGCCAGCGTACAAGCCGGTATTTTAACGGGCGAAGTAAAAGACGTTCTCTTGCTCGACGTGACGCCGTTGTCTTTGGGTTTGGAAACCTTGGGCGGTGTGTGTACGCGCCTCATTGAACGCAACACCACTATTCCGGTGCGCAAAACGCAAGTTTTCTCTACCGCTTCGGACAATCAGCCCGCAGTAACGATTAACGTGCTGCAAGGTGAACGTCCGATGGCAAAGGACAACGTGCCGCTGGGTAAATTTGACTTGGACGGTATCCCGCCGGCTCCGCGCGGTGTGCCGCAAATCGAAGTGACATTTGATATTGATGCCAACGGTATTTTGAACGTAACTGCCAAAGACCTCGGCACCAATAAAGAACAACACATCACCATCACTTCGTCCAACAAACTCAGTGACAGCGAAGTGGAAAAATTTGTCAAAGAAGCCGAAAAATTTGCGGACGAAGATAAAAAACAGAAAGAAATTATCGAAGCCAAAAACCAAGGCGACAGTGTGGTATTCCAAACGGAAAAAGCACTCAAAGACTACGGCGATAAAGTAAGCCAAGAGGACCGCGGCAAGATTGAACAAGCCTTAAACGACTTGAAAGAAGCGTTGAAAGGTGATGACGCGGCCCGCATGAAATCGGCCACGGACGCGGCATTGCAAGCCAGCCAAAAATTGGGCGAAGCCATGTACAAAGCCCAACAAGGCGCGGCCCAAGGCCCGCAAGCAGCCGGTCCTCAACCGCAGGCAGACGCACAAGCCGGCGCGGCCAAGGACGATGTGGTAGAAGCCGAAGTTGTTGACAAATAATTTCGGGGGGAAACCTTCAAAAACGGGGAGTGGAAAAACCGTTCCCCGTTTTTTTGTTGATTTTATATACAAACAATTTATTACAAAAATAAAAAGTTACAATATATATATGCCCCAATATTTTGCCGATATCAAAGAAAAAGAATTTTTCCTAACAGAAGACGAAGCCCATCATGCTGCCGTAGTTGCCCGTCAAAAAGAGGGTGACGAAATTCGCGTGTTTAACGGGCGCGGCCTTCAATTTACGGCGCGCATTGATAAAATCCAAAAAAAGTTTGTACGCGGTACATTACTTCAAAAATGCGAAGTGCGACGAGTTCCGCTTGAACTGACACTTTGTTTTGTACCAAATTCCCGCACCGGTTTGGAAGATGTGTTGGATAAAGGTACCCAACTGGGTGTGACCGCTTTCCAACCGATTGTTTCCGCGCGCAGTGAGTACGATGTACTCAAAAAATTCGGCGATAAAAACGACCGCTGGCATCAAATTATGCTCGCGGCTTGCAAACAGTGCAGCACCCCCCTTTTACCCGTTTTGTTGCCAGCGTGCCGCTTTGAAGAAGCATTGGCGCAGGAGCAACCTTCTCTGCTAACGTACGAAGCGGAAGCGGAGCATACTTTATCATGGGGGATGGAACAACTGGGCAAGCCCAAACGGGTGCGCGTTTTTGTGGGGCCGGCGGGCGGATGGACCGAAGAAGAAGTCGCTTTGGCCGCCCGTCATAATGTGCCGGCAGTGACGCTGGGTGTGAATATTTTACGGGCGGAAACGGCATGTATTGCCGTAGCCGCAAAGTTATTATAATGGTTCGCTTTTTTATTAAAACGTTCGGTTGCCGTGTCAACCAAGTGGAAAGCCAAGCCCTGTGGGAAGAATTTTTACGCCACGGGGATACTCCGGCCGCTCGCTTGGAAGAGGCCGATGTGTGCGTGCTCAACACGTGTACAGTCACACATCAAGCCGATAAAGATGTAGAAAAACAAATCCGCCAAATTCTACGCCGTTATCCGCATATGCGGCTGGTGCTGACCGGGTGTTATGCGGCCGCTCATAGTGCGCATATCAAAGCGCAATTTCCACAGGCGGAAATAGTCGGCAAATACCAGTTGGGCACCGCCCTGTTTGGACAGGAAGAAATGTGTTGGACGGTCACCGGTCACGAAGGGCACAGCCGCGCTTTTGTCAAAATTCAAGACGGGTGCGATTGTTTTTGCTCTTATTGTATTGTGCCGTTTGCCCGTCCGGAAAAACGCTCCAAACCCTTGGACGTAGTGTTGGATGAAATTAAACAATTAGTCAGCAAGAATTTTACCGAAATTGTACTAACGGGCATCAATATCGGCAACTATCATTGTCCGCAAACGGGGGCCGATTTGGCCGCCCTATGCCAAGCCATTGCCCGCATGGACGGGGTTTTCCGCATTCGTTTTTCTTCCATTGAATTGCAGACGGTTACGCCGGGCGTCATGGACGCTATGGCCGCTTATCCGCACCGTTTTTGCAATTATTTTCATCTTCCCTTGCAAGCCGGCTGTGACGCTGTATTGGCTGCGATGAACCGCCATTATGATACAGCGGCCTACCGCGCACGCGTAACCGATTTACGTGCCCGCGTGGACGGAATCGGTATCTTTGCGGATGTAATTGCCGGTTTCCCTACGGAAACGGAAAAAGATTTTTTAGAAACGGTTTCGTTTATTAAAGACATAGAACTGGCGGGATTGCACGTGTTTAGTTATTCCCCGCGTCCTTATACAAAAGCGGCCGCGTTGCCGCAGTTGCCGGCGGCCGAAATACGGCGCCGTGCCGAGCAGTTGCGCCAAGTGGATAAAGAATTGCGCGCACGCTTTGCCGCCAGACAGGTGGGCACCGAGCAAACCGTATTTATAGAAGAACATAAAAACGGCTCCGTGCACGGAATTTCTTCCAATTTCCAACCCGTTGTGTTGGAAAATACTACCCAAGCGCACGGTTTAGTGCGCGCGGAGATTGTGCGTGCGGAAGGATCTCTTTGTTTTGGTAAATTAGTAAGCGGCCAGGAGCCAAAATGAAATATTTTTTGGGATTGATGGCTTTGTTACTAGCCGGGTTTTTGGTGAATGTGAGTTTTTATAGTTTTCAACGCTGGATGATTAGCGCGGAATTGCAAACGGTTCTCGCATCTTGCGACCGTTCAAGCGGGCAGACGCCTTCTGAAAAATGGTTAAAAGAACACACTTGCGCGTTGGTAGAACAAGAAAACGAACAATTTCAACAGGCCGCCAAACACAGCACCACTCGCAAAGAGTTTCGCCAAAAATGCGACGCACTGTTGTCTCAATGGGCAGAAGAAGATGCAATGGACCGGCTCCTACGGGAATACGAAACCCGTAAAAGAGCTAATAAATGGGATTAGTTGCGCGGGTTTAAGCAGTTTTGTATAATATATCTATCAATTTGATTCATTTTTAGGCAAGAGTTAAACAAAATGGTAGCCAAAAAAGATTTATGTATCCTCATTCTGGCAGCCGGTAAAGGCACCAGAATGAAGTCCGACCTTCCCAAACCGTTACACTCGGTTTGCGGTTTCCCTATCCTTTCTTATATTTTAAAAGCGGCGCAGGTCTTGCAACCTGCTGCTATCGGTGTTGTGGTGGGACATGGCGCACCTACGGTGATGGAGCACGTCAAAGCGGGAATGTCCTCTTGGGGTATTAAATCGCCCGTTGTATTTGCCGAACAGACCGATTTATCCGGTTCCGGCTCGGCCGTCAAAGCCGCCATGCCGCTTTTGCAACGATTCAAAACGATTTTGATTTTAAACGGTGATACGCCGCTACTGTTGCCGGAGACTTTAACACGCCTGTTGAAGGAATTTGAAGCGAAAAAAGCCGGTGCCGCTGTGCTAAGCGTGTGCGTGCCCGATCCGCACGGATACGGCCGCATTATACGGGATGCCAAGGGCGATTTTGACAGCATTGTGGAAGAAGCCGATGCCGACGATACTACTAAACAAATCCGCGAAATCAACAGCGGCATGTACGTATTTAATTCCAACTCGTTGCAGCAGGCACTCACGCAATTAACTCCGCAAGGTCCCAAGAATGAATTTTATCTTACCGACACGCTGGCACTTATTAAACAAATGCAAGAGCCCGTGTGTGTGGTATCCAGCGATGATTACCAACAGGCGCTGGGCATTAACAGCAAAGCCCAACTGGCCGAGGCCCAACACGTGATGCGTATGCGCACCGCGCAACGGCTGATGGACGAAGGTGTGACGATTTTACACCCCGAACAAACCTATATTGATGCAGACGTTCAAATCGGTGCCGATACGGTCATTCATCCCAACTGCTATATTTTGGGGCACAGTGTTATTGGTAAAAACTGCGAACTGGAAGGGGACGTGTATATTAAAGATTCCGTCATCGCAGACAATGTTACATTGAAAATGGGAACATATATTGAAGAATCTACCGTAGAGACCGCCTGCCAAATCGGCCCGTATGCCCATTTGCGGCCCAAATCGGTGCTGAAAAAAGGCGCCAAAGTGGGGAACTTTTCCGAGATTAAAAAGTCGGAAATCGGTGAGGGTTCCAAAGTGAACCATTTAAGTTATATCGGTGATACACAAATGGGTGCCGGTGTGAACGTCGGAGCAGGAACGATTACCTGCAACTACGACGGTAAAAACAAACACCAAACCATCATCGAGGACCATGTGTTTATCGGGTCCAATGTCAATTTTGTAGCACCCGTTACGGTGCATGCATATGCAAAAATCGGCGCAGGGTCAACCATAACCAAAGAATTGCCAGCCGGCTCTTTGGGGATTGCCCGCTCGCGTCAGGTCGTGCTAGAAAACAAAGGTGTCAAAAAAGATGACTAAAAGCGTAACAGGAGACTTGCGTGTCTTTTCCGGCAATTCCAACATTGCTTTATCGCAGAAAATCTGCGAACATTTGGGTATGGAATTGGGCAAATTGCGTGTAGAGCGTTTTGCCGACGGAGAAATTGATGTACAAATTTTAGAAAGTGTTCGTGCACATGATTGTTATATAATTCAGCCCACTTGCCCGCCCGTCAACGAAAGTTTGATGGAACTGCTGATTATGATAGACGCGTTCAAACGTGCCAGCGCCGGCCGCATTACGGCGGTGATTCCGTACTTTGGGTATGCCCGTGCCGACCGCAAAGCCTCGCCGCGCGTGCCGATTACGGCTAAACTGGCCAGTAATTTAATCGCCGAAGCCGGTGCCGACCGTGTGATGACGCTTGATTTGCACGCCGGCCAGATTCAGGGCTTTTTTGATATCCCTGTGGACCATTTGCGTGCCCGCAAAGTATTTTTGGATTATTTCAACGATTTTGACCGCAATAATTTAGTGGTCATCTCTCCCGATGTAGGGGGCGTGGAACGCGCCCGTAAATTCGCCGCCCGGATGGATGTAGGGTTGGTTATCATTGATAAACGCCGCCCTAAACCCAATGAGGCCGTGGTGTACAACGTCATCGGGGATGTAGAAGGAAAAACAGCCATTATTTTTGATGATATTGTGGATACGGCCGGCACTTTAACCACCGTCGCCCAGAAAATCAAAGAACGCGGTGCCAAAGAAGTTTATGCAGTGTGTACGCATGGGTTGCTTTCGCGCAACGCGATGGAAAAAATCAATAATTCCGCGATTAAGAAGTTGATCATTTCCGACTCGCTTCCTATTCGCGATTTAGGGCCGAAAGTGGATGTGCTGTCCGTTTCGTACCTGCTGGCGGACGCCATTAAACGCAACCATGACGGGCGTTCGATCAGCGATATGTTCAATTAACAAAAAACACATTTTTTGGAGGAAAAGTAAATGGAAAAAGTAAGTATTCAAGCCGTTACCCGCGAAGGAATCGGCGTAAAAGGGGCTCTCTCTCAAATTCGTGCCGAGAAGAAAGTACCCGCTGTGGTGTATGGCGGTCATAAAGATCCGGCCAGCATTACCGTGAGCGCGAAAGATTTGGAAAAAATCATTAAAGCCGGTAAAAACACCCTGATTGAAATTGACTTGAACGGTGCCAAAGAATTGGCCTTGGTCAAAGAAATTCAATATCATCCTGTAACGGATGCCATGATTCATGCCGATTTTCAACGCGTCAGCATGAAAGACAAAATGGACGTGGTTGTGCCGCTCAAATTGGAAGGTACTCCTGCCGATGTGGCCCAATATGGTGCTATCATTGAACACATCTTGCGCGAAATTGAAGTGCGCGCCGTGGTTAATGCTATCCCGCACGAAATTGTGCTCGATATTACGCCCATGACCATCAACAAAGGTATTATGGCCGGCGAAATCAAATTGCCCGAAGGCGTGGAATTATTGACGGACAAGGAAGCCCCTGTGGTGCACTTGGCTATTCCGAAAGATGATACCCCGGCTCCTGCTGCCGCTGCTGCGGCCGACCAGCCTGCACAGCCTGAAAGTTCTTCTACCAAAGGTAAGAAAGACGAAGAAGGCAACGTGGCCAAGAAATAACTATGGCTACCCTGATTGTTGGGCTGGGGAACCCCGGCAGCACCTATGCTCATACACGCCACAACGCCGGTTTTATGGTAGTAACGGCGTTGGCGGAGAAGTGGGGTGCGGCTTGGCAGAACTGGCAGAACATCGGGGAATATGCAAAAGTGCAGGTGCACGGGCAAGAAGTATTTTTGCTCAAACCTACTACTTATATGAACGAATCGGGACGGGCTGTTTCCAGCCTGTCCCGTTTCTATAAAATACCGCCGCAACAGTGCTTGGTGTGTTTTGATGATGTGTCGTTACCGCTGGGGCAGATTCGTTTGCGCAAAAACGGTTCCGCCGGCGGACAGAAAGGCATGAAGCACATTATTGAACAACTGGGCACGCAGGAAATCGCCCGTTTGCGGGTGGGCATCGGCCCCAAGCCGGCTCCGTTTGATTTGGCCGATTTTGTGCTTGGCAAATTCTCCCGCGAAGACGAAGAAAAACTAATCCCCGCATTAGACAAAGCCACCGAAGCGGTGGCTGTCTATCTCACTCAAGGCCTTGAAAAGGCCATGAACCAATTTAATTAACTTTTCAGGCAGGTTTGTTGATTTGCACATACCACAGAAACTCCGTGTTTCCGTGGGTGCCTTTGATGGGGCTTTCTATCACGTCGCCCGATATGCCGCCGTATTTTTGCTGTAAGTGTTGGACAAAAAAATCTTGCACGCGCGCAATAGCCGCTTGGCGGTTTTCTTCCGTTTTCACAATGCCGTGAGGCACTTGTTTGGGAGATAATTCAAATTGCGGTTTAATGAGAAAAACGATTTCCGCTTTTGGTGCCATGGCGGCAAACAGCGGTTCCATAATCATAGTAAGCGAAATAAACGACACATCCACCGCCGCAAATTGCGGGGCAAATTCAAATAAATCGGGAGTCATGTAACGGGCGTTTGTTTCGGGTTTGAAGATAAAATTAGTATAGCGGCGCATTTCATCGGCCAGTTGCCCTTTTCCCACATCCACGCCATATACCAGCTTGGCGCCGGCTTGCAGCATACAGTCACTAAATCCGCCTGTTGCCACACCGATATCTACGCATACTTTGTCTTTGACATCAATGTTCCAGTGGGCAAGTGCACCCGCCAGTTTTAAACCCCCGCGGGAAACATACGGGCAAGATTTTTCTTTTAAAGAGAGTTGGTCTTCGGGCAAAATCGTTCTGTCTGCGCGGGTATCCACTTCCCCGTTGACCACTACTTCACCCGCCATGATGGACGCCTGCGCGCGGTTGCGACTGGCAAAAAAGCCTCTTTCCACCAAGGCCTGATCTAAGCGTTGTTTATTTTTCGCCATTGTTGTCTTCCGCCAGTTCCGTATCAAAAGGCTCTTTCATCAGGGTGGCGCCTTTTTTCTTTAATTCTTCCACTTTGAATTTAATGGTTTCTAATTTTTGCGATAACTCTTTGGAAAGCATAACGCCTTCTTCAAAGAGTTTAACGGAGGTGTCTAAATCGGATTGTTCTTCTTCCAGTTGGGCTACAATTTCTTCCAAACGGGAGAGTTGTTTTTCAAAATTTAATTTGCTTGCCATAAAACCTCACTTTACTTCAGTATAAATCATGCCGTCTTGCACTTGCACATAAATTGTTTCGCCGGGGCGCGTTTGACTGACGCGGCTGATGACGGTGCCGTCTTGTTTGCGGGTAATGCTGTAACCGCGTTTG
>Ga0265300_10000703_pt1 | contig 34740 bp, 31 predicted proteins | sample AusTroGonzalo_MG_FD_193482 | JGI IMG/M metagenome (GOLD analysis project Ga0265300, IMG submission 193482) | Bovine rumen microbial communities from tropical cattle in Woodstock, Queensland, Australia - Gonzalo_03 | ecosystem: Host-associated > Mammals > Digestive system > Stomach > Rumen ...
AAATATTAACATAAAAGAACAGATTACAACTATGACAAAAGAACAAATTGATCAGCTGATTAACATCAACGCAAGTAAGATTGCACCTGAGTTTATTGAAGTAATCCGACAGAAATTGGAAGCTGCTGACGAAGGAACAGCCCAGGCTGCTTTCGCAGGTTTAAAAGGCTCTGGTATGATGACCCTTATCGCATGGCTTGGCGGAGGCTTTGGCATTGACCGCTTTATGCTGGGCGAGACAGGCCTTGGCATTGCCAAACTCCTCACCTGCGGTGGTTGCGGCATCTGGAGTCTCATTGACATCTTTACTGCTGGTGGACGTACACGCAAGTACAATGCAAAAAAGATCTTAGAGCAGATTTAATCTGATAACACGCTATCTCATAGGATGCTCCGTTTCTTTACGGAGCATCTTTTTTGTTTCTATATTTGGGTATCTCAAATTATTTTAGTACTTTTGCATAACTATTAGGAAAAACAAAAACAAGATGAGTAAAGGAAAACTGGCCAAGTTTGCCGACATGGAAACCTACGAGAACGTCTTTCAATATCCTTTTTCGGTGGTGAGTGACGTACCATTCGATATGCGCGGGCATTGGAACGAGCAATATTTCAAGAACAACAATCCCATTGTACTGGAACTTGGATGCGGCAAAGGCGAATACACCGTAGGACTAGCCAAACGCTATCCACACATCAACTTCATTGGTGTGGACATCAAAGGAGCCCGCATGTGGACGGGTGCCACGCAGGCTCTGCAAGAAGGACTGAAAAACGTGGCCTTTCTGCGCACCAACATCGAGATTATCGACCGTTTCTTTGCCCCTGGCGAAGTGCAGGAGATATGGCTGACCTTCAGCGATCCACAGATGAAGAATCCCAGGAAACGTCTGTCGAGCACCTATTTTATGGAGCGCTACCGCCACTTCCTGGCAGACAATGGCATTGTTCATTTGAAGACAGATTCAAACTTCCTGTTCACCTACACCTGCTATATGGTGGAGCACAACAAGCTGGAAGTGGAATTGAAAACGACAGACCTGTATTCAGAGACTGCAGAGAATGCAGAAAAATCCCCCTTCTCTGAGGCCGCCTCAATTCAGACCTATTACGAGTCCATGTGGCTGGCCCGCGGACTGAACATCAAATACATCAAGTTCCATCTGCCTCACGAAGGACTATTGGAAGAGCCAAACGTAGAGATTGAACTGGATGACTACCGCAGTTATCACCGCAGTAAACGCAGTTCATTAGAAACGGCAAAGTAAGGAACAAAGAAACAAACAATTTGTGAATGATATGAGATACGCTGGTCAAACAAAAGGGGTCGCGAAGCAAATCCTGCTATCAGCCATGTTCACATTGGCATGTTTATCAGCTGCAGCCCAGCAGTTGACTGTCACAGTAGACTCTGTGGGACAGTTGGGAGTCCAGCTCTCTGAGGACATCCGCTATACAATGACAGACCTCAAGATATGCGGCCCACTGAATGTCAGCGACCTAAAGGTTATCCAATTACTCACCAACAGAGTAAAACCCAAGAAGGCAGACGAAGCTATTCTCACATCGCTTGACATGTCGGAAGCCGAAATAGTCGAGAGTAAAGGCATCATTCGCACACGTGCCAATACATTGCCAGCAGCCATGTTTCTCAACAGCAAAACACTTGAGCGCATCATTCTGCCCAACAATTTGACAGAGATCAGCCGTAGTTGCTTCAGTGGCTGTATAAACCTCAAGGAAGTCGTCCTACCCGAAGTCACCGAAGTCATTGCCGAATATGCATTTAATAATTGTGCCAGCCTTGAAAAGATTACGATGCCAACCCATCTGAAAATCATCAAGAGTCACGCATTCGATGGCTGTGCAATGCTGGATGAAGTGGGTTTTCCTGAGACGCTCACACTTATTGATGCCTTCGCATTCAATAATTGCAAGGCTATAGAGAGCATCCATCTGAAAGAATCCGCAACCCAGCGCATCAACGACAACGCCTTTGCCGGATGTATTCAACTAAAAGAAATCGATTTGCCGCAATCAATGGACGCCATTGGCAATGATGCCTTCATCAATTGTGGAGCCTTGGAACATATCAACATGCCTGATGCAATCTCAGAGATTGGAAATAATGCTTTCGAAAACTGTTCGAGTCTCAACGCTATCTCTCTGACAGGCATTAAGCGCATGGGAAGCGGTGTGTTTAAAGGTTGTACCAGACTAACCAATGTCAATCTCTATGGCAGTTTGAGTAATATTGGCTCAGAGGCATTCTCGGGCTGCACCAGCCTGACAGCAATCAGTGTCCCAAGCTCCGTCAAAGCCATTGGTGCACGTGCCTTCCTTGAATGTCGTTCACTCGAGAAGATAGAGATGCCAGAGGCTCTGACACGCATCAATGACAATGCTTTCGAGAATTGCACTAGTCTTAAGACACTTTATTTCCCCAAGTTCACCAAGCAATTGGGCAAGAACACCTTTGAAAACTGCATATCGCTTGACAGCGTATTTATTCAAGGCTTTGTCGAGAAATTGGATGACGGACTGTTTAGTAACTGTCGTTCGTTGCGTGTTGTCATCTTACCAGTTTCCATCAAGAGTATTGGTGACAACACGTTTGAGCAGTGTCTCCTACTGTCAGAAATTAAACTTCCCATCTCCATTAGTAGCATCGGAGACAATGCTTTTGAGAAATGTCTTTCGATCACAAACATGATCATTCCTGCAGCATGCAAATCTATCGGCAGCGCAGCATTCCGCGAATGTAGCGGTTTGACACGTGTGGAACTGCCTGCCGCTCTGAAAAAGATTGGAAGTAACGCCTTTGCCAAGTGTTCAGCGTTGACCGAGATTGCAGCCAGTTCGCCAACACCTCCATCCATCGCAAGCAGTACCTTTAAGGGCGTGACTACCGACGCATGCCGAGTTGTCGTGCCACGCGGAGCGAAAAACAACTACCAGAAGAACAAATCGTGGAAGAAACTATCACAAATCATAGAACAGGATTAACAAATACAAAGAACATAAGATGACATTATATCCAAAACTCATCATGGATGCACTGGCTACGGTGACGTATGCCGGCACGAAAAAGAACCTGGTGGAGAGCGAGATGATTGCCGACACACCAAGTATCAACGGACAACAGGTCAAGGTTGTATTGGTATTCCCACGCGACACAGATCCTTTCCTCAAGTCTACGGTCAAAGCCGCTGAGGCAGCCATCAAATACCACTGCGGACAAGATGTAGAGGTGACCATAGAAACGGAATTCAAATCCAAGCCACGCCCAGAAGTAGAGAAGTTGCTTCCAGAAGTCAAGAACATCATTGCCGTCAGCAGCGGCAAGGGCGGTGTGGGTAAAAGTACAGTGGCCGCCAACCTCGCCATCGCCTTGGCACGCTTGGGTTATAAGGTAGGATTGCTCGACACCGACATCTTCGGCCCCTCCGTTCCCAAGATGTTTCATGTAGAGGATGCCCGTCCCTACGCTATCAACAAGGATGGACGCGACCTCATCGAGCCCGTAGAGCAATATGGTGTCAAACTGCTTAGCATTGGCTTCTTTGTCAATCCCGACACGGCCACCCTCTGGCGTGGCGGTATGGCTACCAATGCCCTGAAGCAACTCATTGCCGATGCCGACTGGGGCGAACTGGACTATTTCATTCTCGACACGCCTCCTGGCACCAGCGACATTCACTTGACGCTACTCCAGACTCTCAGTATCACAGGTGCTGTTATCGTGTCTACGCCCCAGCAGGTGGCACTGGCCGATGCCCGCAAAGGCATAGATATGTATCGCAACGACAAGGTTAACGTGCCCATCTTAGGACTGATTGAAAATATGGCATGGTTTACTCCCGCCGAACTGCCCGAGAACAAGTACTACATCTTTGGCAAGGAAGGCTGCAAGCAATTGGCACAAGAGATGAACGTACCTCTCTTGGCACAGATTCCTTTGGTGCAAAGTATCTGCGAGAATGGTGACGAAGGTACGCCAGCTGCCACTAAGGTTGACACCATGACAGGCCAGGCTTTCCTGAACCTGGCACAGGCTGTGGTGACAGTAGTAAACCGCCGAAACAAAGAGCAACCAAAGACAAAGATTGTGGGAATGAAGTAATTATCCCACTGAAAGCACTATAAAAAGGAGGTTATATTACCTATCTTTCTTAAAATCACGACGTGAAAATAAATAATCACGTCGTGATTTTAATTAATCACGGCGTGATTATATTTAATCTCGACGTGAAAAAAGGTTTTAAAAGCCTAAGAAACACCTTTTTCACAATACTCTAACTATTTTTGTAACCTAGCTTTTCTACGTTCTTTCATTTCACGATAACGCCAGAAAGCGTCATATCTGGTTAGGTAAATCTGATAACCATAGACCACACAAGCCAACCAGAAGTAAAGGAACGTGTGGAGCCAAAGCAACATAATCTCCATGTGGACATCGCCAAGAGAAGCACCCATTGAGTTCAGCCGCACATAAGCCCTGACACCAAAGGTAGAGGGGAATACCCACGAAACACCCTGCCAGAAGCCGGGGATATTAGACTGTGGCCAACTGACACCCGTCATAAACAGCAGCGGCACAGAGATAAAGACCATGAGAAGCATGACATTTTCGCGATACTTCACAATACACGACACCACCATTCCAAAGAAGATACATGCCAAAATATATGGCAGCATGAGCCAGAGCAAAGGCTCCCACGTGGCCAACTGCGGGAAATGGAAAAGGCGTGGCACAACGATAACCAGCCAAGCTCCCATCAAGGCATAAATCATAAAGTAGCAAAGAGCCTTACCTAAGACGATACGAAACACGTTCTGATAAGGACGACTGATAGGAATCAGCTGATGATAACGATTGCGTTCACGAGCCGTACCTGCCGCCATACCGATGCCCAGCACCAATGTCTGCTGCAGAATCAGCATCAACACGCCTGGCAATACAAAAGAACCATAGCCACCCGCGGGATTGAATATCGGCACCTCTTCATAGGCCAATGGGCGAGCAGCTATCATCTCCTCGCGCTTGGTATAGTGTTGTCCGAGTTTCGTTTGAATCTCCGCCCCCATCTGCATCGACACTAACTGGGCCGTCTGGAAGATAGCCTTATAGGTCAGCATCAGACTCATATCGCAATACACACTGACAACGCCCTGCTCCATGCGGTTCACCTTCGTCTCGAAGTCACTGGGAATGAGATAAATTCCCCTCACCAACTGACGACTGACTAACGATTTCGCCTCATCCAGATCCTGAGCATAGTAAGCTACACGTACATCAGCCGACGCATCGCACATGCGGATAAACTGGCGAGAGAGACCTGTATGAGAATCATCAACCACCGCCACTGGTACATCGCGAACCGTTTCGTTATTATAAATCCATGAGTATAGCAGAGGATAGATCAAGGGCACGATGATAAAGAAGATGAGAACGCCCTCATCCCTGAACACCTGCGTCATTTCCTGACGCCATATATACATGGTGTCGTCAATCCTTCTTCTATAACTATTACGGTATGTAGACATAAGTCAGCATTGCATTCTTGATTTTCCTTACTACCAGCCAAGGCAACAAAGTGAAGGCTGCCAATGCAGCAAAATGGAACCACGCCTCGAGCAGCGGGAAGCCATTGAACACGCTAATCTGGTATACCATATAGTAATGACGCAGAGGAAACAGCCACGAGAGTGACTGAAGAGCGCCATCCATACCCATTACGGGGAAGGCCGAGCCCACCATCGAGAGACTCAACACAGCCCACAGTGAGCAGACACTCATTGACATGCGTAACGAGGGCATCAAACCAAAGCTAAAGATGCCAAAGCCCTGCGCGGCCAACACCTGTATCAAGCCCAAGAGGATGAGCATCCACGGGCCACCTAGATGCGGGAACTGCAGAACATAGAACACATAGTACTCATAACAATAGACCAACGCCAACCAGATGAGTGTCTGAGGCAAGAATTTGCCTATCAGCGCCACATTAATACGGTTGTCTGCCTTCTCGAGCCAGTCCTTCGATGTGCCAAACTTCAACTCCGTTCCCAATGAATATGCCGATATCAGGAAGATAAACAGCATCATCAAACCTGGCACCAGCATTGTTGAGAGGTATGAGTTATAACTGGTCCAGGGGTTGGCTATCTGGTGCAAGTCGATCTTGATAGGTTGAAGAAACGTCTGTATCTGCGCATCCGTAAAACCTTTGGCACGCATAGTGGCTTGCCCTACAGCAGCAGAGCCCAATGTGGTAATCGTCTTCAGGTCCTTCATCAGCAGAGCGCCAGATGCCAGTGTCGTATAGGAATAGTAGAACGACACCTTGGGCTGGCGACTGGCCAGCAGGTCGCTTGTCGTTCCCTTGGGGATATAGAAGAACGCGTAAATCTCATTCCTTTGGATAGCACGGCGCGCTTCTGTCACACTGGGATAGTGAGCCACTACCCGCGACATCTGAAACGCATCAAGACGCTGCACCAAAGAGCGCGACGTCGAGGTATTATCCAAGTCAACCACACCTACGGGCATCTCTGTTGGCAGTCCGTCGTCCATCAGTGACGTGAAGAACACCATCACCGCCAGTGGGAAGACCACCATGCAGGAGAAATAGATACGGTTGCGTGTGAGAATGCTTAGTTCTCGCAATCCTACTTGATATATGAGTTTTAATACTTTCACCTTATTGCGGAAGCCTATTCTTTACTTATCACTTGATAATGAGTGACATGCCAGGTCTCAGCCCCTCGAACTTCTCCACAGGACGGGCCTTTACCTCGAAAGTCTTCAGGTCGTACTGACCGTTTGCCTTGGTGGCCTTCCATACAGCATAGGAACCTTGGTCCTTCATGTGATAGACTTTCATCTTAACCTCTTTATCAAAGGCAGGCACATAGGCTGTAATTTCTGTACCCAGCTGGATGCCATTAAGCTGATCCTCGCGCACATTAAAAGTGCCCCACATATCGTTCATCATTGAGATGGTCATGATAGGACTACCCGTTCCGATCAACTCGCCTACTTTTGGGTAGATACTACTCACCTCGCCATCCATCTGGGCAATTTGTACCGTCTCACCGATATAGGCATTTACCTCCTGCACAGCACCCTTGGCACGATCCAACTGAGCCTGGGCAGCCAGTTTTTCTTCCTGACGGGCGCCATTCAAAGCCATATTATACTGACTCTCGGCAGCCTTCATCTGGGCCTCCGATGCCTTATACATAGCAAAGGCCTCGTCACGCTTCTGGGCACTCATCACGCCCTCGTCGAAAAGACGCTGCACACGGTTATACGATTTCTCGGCAATCTCCAATCCTGCCTTGGCCTGTTGCAGCAACTGAAAAGCGCCCTGCACTTGCTCCTTGCGGGCACCGTTCCTTGCCATCTTATCAAGAGCGGCAGCGGCACCTTCAGCACCCTGAGCCTGTTGCATTTTAGCTTTCACCTCAGGACAGTCGAGAATGGCCAGCGTATCGCCAGCATGCACGAAGTCGCCTTCCTTCACTCGCAGTTCGAGAATACGACCAGGCACTTTGCTCGACACACGATACTCCGAGACTTCCACTTGTCCCTGAATCAACTCTGGGTCGCGTCCCAAGACGAAGAAGCCAATCAGTGCCACGATAATAACAACAGCTGCAAAGCCGAAAATGGCATACAGGATGTTGTGATGCTGTTTTTTTGCTTGATTACTCATATCTCAATTATCTGTTTTCTATTGTCAATTAATAAAGTGTTCCAAGTGATTTCTGCAGTTCCACATGACTCAGCTTCACGGCAATCTGCGCATCAATCAGTTGAGACTGGGCCTGCAGCCAAGCCGTCTGTGCCTCCATCACCACCGTAGGCGATATCACGCCCTCGCTGAATCCCAGGTTGGCAGTACGCAGGTTCTCTTCTGCACGCTCAATACCTGTCTGCGCCAAGGTCAGACGTCTATTCGATTCATCCACCTTGAATGTGTTTTGGTTCACCTGCAGTTCTATCTTTTCGCGAGCCTCAGCCAATTCTAAGTTGGCAATGGCAGTAGCACCCTTCGAGGCACGCACCTTATAAGCCACATCGCCCCAGTTCCACAGAGGTACGCGAACAAGGACACCCACATTCCAAAATCCTGCGAATTTCTTCTCAAAACCATTGAGTACGTTAGGATTGCTCACCGCATAGCCACCCATCAGTGCCACTTGGGGCAGGTTGGCAGCCTTGAGGATATTGGTGGCTTGCTTCGTCATGTCCACAGTATTTCCCAGCATCTTCAGTTCCGGTCGATTCTCTATGGCCTGCTCCACATCGAGTTGTGGTTGCAGCGTCACCACTGCCAAGTCCTTAGTATCCTCGTCAGCCAGTGTAATCTTCTCGTTCATAGGCAGTCCAATCATCTGACAGAGTAGCATCTTCGAGAGAATCAAGCCATCGTTCACCTTTTGTAGGGTCATCTCTGCCTCGTTCACCTTCACACTGACACTCAGTCCATCGCTCTTGGTTGCCACACCTTCGGCAATCATCTTCTGAACATCGCTATCAAACTTCTTAATCAGTTCCAGATAGCTCTCTGCTAAACGCTGCTTATGCTTCAGCGACACCACCTGCCAATAGGCTTGGTCGGTGGCATAGACCACCGTTTGACGACGGGCCACAGCCGAGTTGGACTGCAGTTCCTCGTTGATATCAGCCAACTTGTTCAAGGCGACGATGCCACCACCCATGAAGATGGGTTGTGTGACTAATATTGAGCCGGCAAAGATATTTCTGGTATCCGTGCGGAAAGCATCTACAATCTTCTGGCCCTCAGTATTGAGAAGCCCCGTAGCATTGGTGATGCCCTGCTGCATGTCTTGCTGCATCTGTCCTGCCATCTGTTGGAAAGAAGATGCAGGCACACCCAACTGGGTCAGGAGAGCTCCCATGTTTCCCATGAAGTTATTGACGCCAGCGCCTAATCCCTGCAGGCCACTACCAACCGTAGTACCAAGATTCGACAGAGCCGACTTCTGCTCACTGTTCAGGAGCGACACCTCTTCACTGGTATACTGATACGAACCGATGGCACTGACATGAGGCAGATACTTGGTGCGAGCCGACTTCCTCAGGTTAGCAGCCACGTCCTGTTTCAGTTGCGAAACACCTAATTGCTTGTTGTTTCGCAATGCCATTGCACGACAACTGTCCAAGCACAACAACTGCTGTGCCTCGGCATGCTGCATACCAACGGCCAAGAACAGGAGTCCAAAAGCAACGTATTTCTTCATATCAATTAAATGTAAACGTTTTCGATCCAATCATATTGCCATCGGCAAAGATGCTGACGCGATACTGACCGGCCTCCAGATATTCGCCAACTTGCCAGAACGTCTGCACACCTAACTCTTCGCCAGCATATTCCACAACCTTCTTCATAGAGTATTCCAACTGGCGATTCTCATAGGGGAACGTGCCAGCAGAGAGCACCTGACCGGCAGGTGTCTGAATACGAACATAAAGCGTGCGGTTGCCATTCTCTGCGGTGACATTGCGAGCAATCGTGAAGTTCACCTGAATGGTCTTACAATCCTTCATCTTCTTTGCCGTCTTCTGGCGTTTGTTAAGCAGCGACATCTGAATGCCCGTTGCATCAAGTTGAGCAGCGATGGCAACCTTCTCTGTCAGGTTCTGTTTCTCCTGACGCAAACCCTCATTAGCCTCTTTCGACTGTGCCAGTGCATCTTTCACACGATCATTCTCAGCCATCAGGTTCTGGTTCACCTGATTCAGTGAATCCACCTGACGGATATATGAACGAAGCACCTCACGAACAGTGGCCAGTTCTTTCTTCAGTCGTGTAATCTCACGTGCATCTGTAGCCTTTACGTTTTTCAGTTCCTCCAGCAACTGCTGGGTGCGTAACTGCTCCTGAGTCAGCTGTGCAATAATTGAGTCGTTATTAATCTGAGTCATCATCTCGCTATACTGAAGCGTAAGACGCTCATAGTCGTTTTCCATTTCCTGCTTATCCAGTTCAGCAAGTTCCTGCATCTCCAGTTTTTCCTGTTCCAGATTTCTATTATCCATCAACAAATAAACGACAAAAGCGGCCATCGCCAAGATGACTACTACTGCCGCTGCAATTAAACCTTTCTTCATAGTTACCTTATTAATTATATATAGAACGCCTGCAAAGATAAGTGTTTTATTCGAAATAGCCAAAAAAAAGTCTACACATATTTGGCCATTAATCATTTTTTCACTATCTTTGCCAATGAATAATAATCCTTTTGTTCGGCCTATGAAAAAAAATGGTTTCTGGCACCGTGCCTTCGACCTATACTATGAAGGATTCCGCAATATGACATTGGGGAAAACCCTATGGGCCATCATACTTATCAAGCTGTTTATCATCTTCGTCGTCCTGAAGATTTTCTTCTTCCCAAACTACATCAGCGAGCGCGCTACCGATGGCAAAGAATCGGAGTTTGTAGCCGACCAAATGATAAAGCGTGCAGAATAGAAAGAATCTAATAAATACCTAAGACATAATAAACACCTAAAACAATATGACTAACCTTATTCTAAACATTGATCCTGGCACCATCGACTGGTCAAGGGCACAGTTTGCACTTACCGCCATCTATCATTGGCTTTTCGTACCACTAACACTAGGCTTAGCGGTAATTATGGGAATTGCCGAGACCATCTACTACAAAAAACGCACGGATTTCTGGAAAAAGACGACCCAGTTCTGGCAGCGCCTCTTTGGCGTCAACTTCGCCATGGGTGTGGCTACAGGTATCATCCTTGAGTTTGAGTTTGGCACCAACTGGAGCAACTACTCTTGGTTTGTGGGTGATATCTTTGGCGCCCCTCTAGCCATTGAGGGCATCGTGGCATTCTTCATGGAGTCAACCTTCGTTGCTGTGATGTTCTTTGGTTGGAAGAAAGTGTCAGCAGGATTCCATCTTGCCTCCACATGGCTCACAGGTTTGGGAGCCACCATCTCGGCTTGGTGGATTCTCGTCGCCAACGCCTGGATGCAATACCCAGTGGGATGCACGTTCAATCCTGACACCATGCGCAATGAGATGACCTCGTTTATGGAGGTGGCTCTTTCGCCCTTTGCCATCGACAAGTTCTGCCATACGGTCATCTCATCGTGGATTATCGGTGCCGTCTTCGTCATTGCCGTCAGTTGTTGGTATTTACTTAAGAGGCGTCATGTCTGCATGGCAGTCCAGAGTATTCGGATTGCTGTCATCGTAGGACTAACAGCTGCTCTTGGCGCTGCCGTCACAGGCCATAAGAGCGGACAAACTGTTGCCCAGGTACAACCCATGAAACTGGCTGCTATGGAAGCACTTTACAATGGCGGCAATGAGATGGACCTCACCATGATTGCATGGATTAATCCTTTCGAACAGCCCAACTACACCAAGGAAGAAGAGCCTCCCATGAAACTGGCCCTACCCTATGGACTGTCGATGATGGCCACCAACACATTGGATGGTTATGTCCCAGGCATCAACAATCTGCTGAATGGCTATATCAAAGCCGACGGCACGGTGGAACCATCTGCCGACGAGAAGATTGCTCGTGGCAGACTTGCCATACAGGCTCTTTCCGACTATCGCAAGGCTAAAGCCGAAGGGGCTGATGAGGAGACGACAACTGCCTATCTCTCGACTCTCAACGAGAACTATCAATACTTTGGATATGGCTATGTGATGGACAAGCGCGACTTAGTGCCATCCATCCCCATCAATTTCTGGGCATTCCGAACGATGGTGGGACTAGGCTGTCTGTTTATACTGTTCTTCGGACTGGTCATCATTCTCATCTTCGATATTCCGTTTGTTTCTTTGCTTTTCCGCAGACTATTGTCAGCCATCGGCCTGCTGCCAGAGACGGCATCCGACCGAACAACAGCTGCGGAAGCCATGCCACGCTGGCTATGCTGGAGTGCCATCATCATGGTTCCATTAGCCTATATCGCCTCGGAAAGTGGTTGGCTGCTGGCTGAATTTGGACGCCAACCTTGGACTATCCAAGACATGCTGCCCACATGGGTTGCTGTCAGCGAGCTGCAGTCGTCAAGCGTCATGATTACTTTCTTCCTCTTCCTCATCCTCTTCACCACCATGCTGGCAGTAGAGATTAGCATCCTTCTCAAACAAATCAAAAAAGGACCAGAACTATGACATACACTTTCTTGCAACACTATTGGTGTTTCATCGTCTCACTATTAGGAGCACTACTCGTCTTCCTGCTATTCGTTCAGGGAGCCAACTCTATCATATTCTCGCTAGGAAAGACAAACCAAGAGCGACGATTGCTCATCAACTCGACTGGTCGCAAGTGGGAATTCACCTTTACCACACTGGTCACCTTTGGTGGTGCGTTCTTCGCTTCGTTCCCATTGTTCTATAGTACTAGCTTTGGTGGAGCCTATTGGTTGTGGATGCTGATACTCTTCTCGTTCGTGCTTCAGGCCGTGAGTTACGAGTTCCAGAACAAACTGGGCAATTTCCTTGGTCCAAAAACATTCCAGTGCTGCCTCGTGCTTAATGGTATCGTGGGGCCCCTACTCCTTGGTGGTGCTGTGGCAACCTTCTTCGAGGGTTCCAACTTCATTGTTGAAAAGAGCAACCTGATTGATACTGGAGCCATCACCCCCATCATCAGCCGATGGGCCAATGCCTCGCATGGACTTGACGCCCTACTAAATCCTTGGATACTTGTGTTTGGTCTTGCCGTTCTGTTTCTGGCTCGCACACTGGGCATCCTCTATATCAGGAACAATGTCAATGATGCCAACATTCTCACACGCAGCCGATACCAGTTGGCTGGGTCCGCCACAGTCTTTGTGGTACTCTTTGTGACCTACCTAGTCCATCTACTCCTAAAGGATGGCTTTGCCTACAACGATAGCGGCACCATCTTCATGGAACCCAACAAGTATCTGAACAACGCAGTTGACATGTGGTATCTCACCCTTGTGCTTCTCATTGGCGTCGTATTGGTGCTCTACGGTATCATGACAGACTATTTGAGTGATAGTAGAAAAGGTATCTGGTTTGCCGGCATCGGCACCGTACTTACTGTGGCGCCCCTTCTGCTCCTATCAGCATGGAACCACACAGCTTACTATCCTTCGACAGCCGACTTGCAATCATCGCTGACGCTCGAGAACTCATGCAGTAGTTACTTCACGCTGAACACTATGTTCTGGGTATCACTCCTTGTACCTTTCGTCCTGGCCTACATCTTCTATGCTTGGCGAAAGATTGACAGTAAGAAGATTGATCAAACTGAAATTGCTGAAGACGACCACGCCTATTAGGCACCTTCATTTTTCATCCATGCAGTTACGGTGACGCCTTTATACTTCTTAAAGGCGGCACTGAAGGTGCTGTAACTATAGAACCCACTTTGCAGGGCAAGTTGAGAAGCTTTCTGGGAATACAAAGAACTTGCACCATCACGATAGAGTCGGATGAAATGATCAATACGCAGTTGGTTGATATAGGCATTATAGGTGATACCACGCTGTGCAAAGAAGCTACTCAGATAAGTACGGTTAGTGCCTATCGCTGTGGCAAGTTGCTGTAGGGTGAGATCATGCTGCAGATATAATTGATTGTCCACGCAGATTTTACTAAGCAGAACATCTAAATTAGTATTATTAGACACTCCGTCGTTGCCTACCACTACAGGTTCTTTATCAGACAAATCTTCCCACTGACCAAGTGGTGGCAATGTCTCCACGCGCCAAAGGATAAAGCCGATAACAAAGAACGTGTTCACCTGCGACAGATATTCTGTGGCAAGAGCGCCCTCATTGGAAGCATAGGCAACAAATATCAATAAAACAACTGCCAGCAGAAGCATGCTTTGCCACAGTTCCTTACGCTCTAGATCAGCATAGTTCTCACGTAGCCAACGATTGTTTTGTCTGATGGCTCGTATATAATATATAAGGAACGCGAGAACAAGAAACATACTATAATACTCCGTCAGCACTTCAAACATGTCTTGACGGGTGATTGCACATATGACAGCTCCAACTGCTATCGGTGCAATTGCAACAAGAACAGGCCACAACTGTCGACGACGATCCTGCAACATACGTATCAGTACACACATCATCAAGGGGACTAACGTCAATCTGTCAAGGGCAATAGCAACAATATTCCGCATCAAGCGATCGTCTGCAAAATAATAAATCCCAAGGAGATACCACCACACATGACTTGCAGCTACCGATGCCATAAAAGCAGCACCCCATCGTCTTAACACCCGAGGTGGCACATTGTCAGACGAGAACAGGTTGCCACGCGTGAACAGAAAATAGCAACAAGCTAACATTGCCAGCATGGTGGCTCCACCATAAAGCATTAGGAAGAGGAAGTCTTGAAGTCCTTGATGTCCGTACATAACTTCATTATTTGTGGTGCAAAATTAATCAAAATAATCAAATTACATGGACAAATGTCTTATAGAATTTACAAAAACCTTTCAGAATTTACAATTTTTCCATCAAAACCGTCAATTAACCAATGAAAAACACACCAAAACTTTGTCAAAAAAAGAAAAATTAGCTATATTTGCCAAAGAAAATAAAACACACATGAACGACAAAGTAATCAAGATTGTTAACGAAGCGCGATGGGCTGATGGCCAGAACGTGAGAACCAGACTTGACGACATCACATACAACCCCATGCGGAGTCAGGAAGAGTTTGTCATGAGGCTGATGCGTGAGAATGCAAGGACAGAATACGGACGCCGTTACGACTTTACACACATCCACAGCATAGAAGAGTTCAGGAAATACCTTCCACTGACAACCTACGAAGACTACATTCCTTATATTGAAAGCATTACCAATGGTAAGAAAAACATCTTGACCGCCTATCTCACAGAACACATTTCCATTTTGGATGATTCCAGAAAACTTCCTCAATCCAGATGGAGCGTACAAACCGGTTACGACTATAGTTTCTGCGCAGGATTCTATCTGGCAGGTCATTATGGCTACCTCACAGAAGGAATGACCCTTAACTTAATGGAAAGCCACATTGAGCATTTGTCTTCAGGTGTGACAATTGGTAATCTGCTGGGACGTCTATTAACTAAGCGTAAATTCGACAGCACTCAAGTATATGTCATACCCGTCGACACCAAAGACCTGCCTAACGAGCACGACAAGTGCTATACCCAAGCACTTTATGCTCTGTCACAAAGAGATATATCGCTAGCCATGTGCGATCATTATGACAATCTAGTTGAGTTACTACGCTACATCGAAAAACACTGGCCCAAATTAACAGAAGACATCGAGCAGGGACACTTTAACATCCCATCTGACCCAGAGCGAGCTAATGCCATACGCGAGAAGATGGAATATCATCATATTGGCACACAAATGGTAGAAGACCTATGGCCCGGTCTGCGATGCATCATGGTACGCGACGTTGACAACCTCAGCGCCAGTTTCGAGCTGCTACGTACCTATTGTGGCAGCAAAGTACACTTCATCTTTACAGGCATCAGTTCTCCAGAGGGGACATTCTCAACAGCAATCAACCTCGATGACCCGCAAACGGTACTGATTCCAGATAGCGTGTTCTATGAGTTCAAGCCAAAGGAAGCAAGCAGCTACTACCAATTACTCACTCTTGACCAATTAGAGATTGGTAGGAGTTACGAATTAGTAGTGACAACCCTCTCTGGTCTCTATCGATATCAAACGAAAAAGACCATCTTGGTTGTAGGGCGCTATCACGACACGCCCACCGTCATCATTGACAAGGAATGAATCGTTGTTATACCTTCAGCCACATGACGAAACGAGCACCAGAAGTGTAGGATGTATCCAGTTTGATGTCGCCACCCAGTCGTCGGGCAATAGAACGAGCAATAGTCAGACCAATACCCGTTCCATTGTAGTAATTATCGAGCTGTACAAACTCCTCGAAGATGTGTTCAGCCTCCTCTGGAGGCACGCCAATACCAGAGTCCTCAACAGCAAACAAGACCTTGCTGCCCGTGGGTAATGACTCCATAGAAACACGCAACACGACACGTCCCTGCTTCGTAAACTTCTGCGCGTTATCAAGCAACAAGCACAGAGCACGCACAGCCTGCTGCAGGTTCGTTCGGATAATCACAGACTTTGAAGCCGAATCTTCCTGCAGGTCAAAAACGATACGCTTTGCCTCATTAATGCCAGCATCGTTGGCAGCCTGCATTGCAATCTGCAAAGGCGACACCTCGTCATTCTGTTCGATTACAATCTTACTTCCTGCATCACTCAGTTCCAGCATCTTGTTCACCAGCCCTGTGATACGGTCTGTATTCTCTGTTATCTGACGATTAATATCACTACGTGTAGCCTCATCGATATCCATACCCTGCGATGTCAACACCTGTGTAAAACCAGAAAGAATATTAAGTGGCGTACGAATCTCATGAGAGATCTGCTTGATGAAATCCGACTTCATCTCTGATGACTCCTGTGCACGAGCATTAGCTAGTTTGAGTTCTGCATTCTTCTCAGCCAAGCGATGCATTGTTTCGCGTCGATAGATGATATAGAAAAGCAGGAAAAGCGAAAGGAGTCCCAAGGCGACACCCAAAGCAATGAGATGACTCTGCTTAATATCCGCTTTCTGACGTGCGATAGTATTCTCCTTCTGCTGAGTATCATAGATAGTAGCTAATTCGGCAGCATCGCTATTCTTTTGCCACGCTATGGCAGAATCTAGGGCATTGCAAATCTGACTAGCTACTGCATAAGCAGAATCGTGACGGCCTGCCCCCACATTAGCACGAAACTTAGGCAGGAAATACCCCTGTAAGCAGTCGAGCGTCAGATTATAATCCCATTCAGCAATCATACGATCGAGCTCACTCATAATATCAGCTGCTTCATCATAGCGATGAGCTGCGATAAGATATTCACAAGCATCCGAAAGCCCATCATCACACTTTGCATAGACTGAATTCTTAAACAAATCATATTCGGCCGCAGCCTCTTCACTTCGTCCCAGACTTTCCAAAGCATAGGCTCGATAGATATTCAGGCGAGCCTGATATTCAGTAACGAATTTCTCTTCGCCTTTGAATTTTACAGCCAATTGGTTGAGTAGTGACTCCGTACGGTCAAGCCATTTATTGGCATCAGAGAAAGATTTCGAATTCAGGAAGCGAATACCAATGTTTGCGGTATGCACAATAGCATTACGAAGTGACGTACGCGTTGAATCGCTTTTAATCGTCTGAAGATTGCGCTGATATGCCTTTTCAAATGTCACAGCAGCTTCACCAATGCGTCCCAACTTCATCTGACAACGTCCCACAGAGGTAAGCAGCAGAATCATTGCATCGGTTGATTGGCATCCCCTTTCCTCCATCTCATGCATCAATGGAACAGCCACATGAAGAGCTCCCTCATAGTCATGCTTAATATAATAAAGATCGGCCAGATAGCCTGCTGCATTTTCATAAGTTTCCTGCTCAGACAGATTACCGACACTTGCCTTCAATACTTTATTATAATATTCTTCTGCCTGATTAAACTTTCTCATTCTATGATAAGCCCAACCACGCTTCAGATTAGCATCAATTTCTGGAATTTCCCCCTCCGTCTCAAAACTATCAATCAACGTAACCATCTTATCGAATTCACGCGAATTTGACAATTCATTAAGAATACTATCGACTTCAGTTGCCTTTGCAGGTGTTGTATCATCTTGATTACAAGCCGATAAGAGACACGCGCACGACAAACCTAATAGCAGGTTTTTGGGATTAAAAAAATGTATATTTATCATTTTAACTATATATTCTTTCTTTATTTCGGGCGCAAAGATACTAAAAAAAGGACAAAAAAGAGAATTTATTCAGTTTTTCTTGCTAACTTTGCAGCATAAAATTTAAATGTAGAATGATTGTTTGCATTGCAGAGAAGCCCAGCGTGGCCAAAGATATCGCCAGGATTATTGGTGCAACGGTCTCGCGAGACGGCTATATGGAGGGAAATGGCTATCAGGTGACATGGACTTTCGGTCATTTATGCGAGCTTAAGATGCCTGAAGACTATACCCCTATGTGGCGATCGTGGAGTCTCTCATCCCTTCCCATGATTCCACCTAAATTCGGCATTCGTCTGAAAGATGATGAAGGCATCAAGAAGCAGTTTGCCACCATCGAGCGACTGATGCAGGAGGCCGACAGCATCATTAATTGTGGTGACGCCGGTCAGGAAGGTGAACTCATTCAGCGTTGGGTGATGCAGAAGGCACAAGCCAAGTGTCCTGTGCAGCGTTTATGGATTTCATCAATGACCGATGAAGCCATTCGCGAGGGTTTTGCAAGCCTCAAGGATCAGAGTCAATACCAGTCACTCTATCTGGCAGGCCTTAGCCGTGCTGTAGGCGATTGGCTTTTGGGCATCAACTGCACGCGCCTTTACACTATCAAATATGGTCAAAACCGTCAGGTGCTCTCCATTGGACGCGTACAGACTCCTACCCTCGCCCTCATTGTGAATCGCCAGAAGGAAATCGACAACTTCAAGCCTGAGCCTTATTGGGTATTGGCCACCGTCTATCGTGACACCACCTTTACTGCCACTTCTGGCAAGTTCACTTCCAAGGAAGAAGGCGAACAAGCCTTTGCCACCATCGAAGGCAAGCCCTTTGAAGTGACAAAAGTCGAGAAGAAGAACGGCAAGGAAGCCCCTCCTTCACTCTACGACCTCACCTCGCTACAGGTAGATTGCAATAAGAAATACGGATTCTCTGCTGAGATGACGCTGAACATCATCCAGCAACTCTACGAGCAGAAGCTGACCACCTATCCACGTGTGGACACCACCTTCCTGCCCGATGACGTCTATGGAAAGTGCCCTCAAACCATGAACGGCCTTTTCCAAGTAAAGTTCGCAGGTCTCTCGCCCTATGCAGAATTAGTACGTCCCTTAGGTGGCAAGCCATTGCTGAAATCGAAAAAAGTTTTCGATTCCACGAAGGTCACCGACCACCACGCCATCATCCCAACAGGCATTGTGCCCCAAAACTTGACAGACATGCAACGCAAGGTCTATGACCTCATTGCACGCCGCTTTATTGCCGTCTTTTATCCAGACTGCAAATTTGCCCAAACCACAGTGCTGGGAGAAGTTCGCTCTGCTGCGACAGAGTCTCAACCTACAGAACAGGCCATTGAGTTCAAGGTCACAGGCCGCACCATCCTGGATGCTGGTTGGCGTACGGTCTATGCCAAAGACACGCAGACTGATGATGACGAGAAAAAGCCAGATGAAGAGGAGCGCACCCTACCCGACTTCCAGAAAGGCGAGAACGGACCTCACGTGCCTACGCTGACAGAGAAGATGACCACGCCTCCCAAATACTATACAGAGGCCACCCTGCTGCGTGCGATGGAAACCGCCGGAAAACTTGTTGACGATGAGGAACTGCGCCGTGCCATGAAAGAGAACGGCATCGGCCGCCCTTCTACTCGTGCTGCCATCATCGAGACTCTCTTCAAGCGTCGCTATATAAAAAAAGAGCGCAAGAATCTAGTGGCCACGCCTACTGGAATAGAACTCATCGACCTGATTCGCGAGGAACTCCTCAAGAGTGCCGAACTCACAGGAATCTGGGAAAAGAAGTTACGTGACATCGAGGCTCAGAAATACGACCCCAAGCAGTTCCTTGACGAGTTGAAACAGCAAGTCTATGATATCGTGATGCAGGTGATGGGCGACCAGAGCAATCGTCGTGTGCCCGTGGAAGCAGAGCCACAACCCAAAACGAAAGACAACAAAGGCGAAGGCAAGAAGACACGCGCCCCTCGCAAAAAGAAAGAGAAGGCAGCACCCGCCGCTCCTGTCGACCCCCTAGTGGGAAAGCCTTGCCCCGTTTGCGGTCAAGGCATCATCATCAAGGGAAAGACGGCCTATGGCTGCTCACGCTGGAAGGAAGGATGCACTTTCCGCCAACCACTAGAAGAGAAGTAAATGGAGATTATTGAACAGAGTATCATCGCCAAGAATCCCAAGAAAAAGAGTGAAGACGGTATTGTCGTCACCAAGGATTATATAGCCGTCATCGATGGTTCCACTTCGAAGACCAATCGTCGCTACAGTTTTTTTCGTAGCAACGGCAGATATTGCATGCAACTCATCAGTCACTATATCCGCCAGGCCAAGGGCAACCTCTCGTGCCAGCAGTTCTGCAATGGTGTATCACGTGCCATTGCCAGTCACTATAAGAAGAAAGACATCGCCCGTCTGGCAGAACATCCTGAGGAGCGACTCACAGCCTCAGCCATTGTCTTTAGTCGACTGAATCGCGAAATCTGGATGATTGGCGACTGCCAATGCCTTGTTGGGGGTGAGTTCCTTGACAATCCCAAGCCCTATGAGCAGGAGTTGGCAGAACAGCGTGCTAACATCATCCAGCAGTATGAGGGTGACAAGTCCATATTTCTGAAGCACGACAAAGCTCGTGAAGCCATCATCCCCCACATGCTCGAAGCCATGCAGCAGCAAAATAAGAGTTATGCTGTCATCGACGGATTCGCCATTCCTCAGCAGCATGTACGCGTCATCACCCTCGACTTCAAGCCTTGGGAGATTGTGCTAGCCAGCGATGGCTATCCCTTCTTGGAATCCACCCTCGCTGCCTCAGAAGAACGTTTGGCAGAGCAGCGCAACAACGACCCCCTGAACATTGGGACCTTTAAAGCCACTAAAGCTTTTGTGGATGGCAACAACTCGTTCGATGACCGAGCCTACATCCGCTTTCGTGCCTAAGACGGAGTCACAACACAATAATACCAAGCATCCTGCGTTATAATAAGGTATGCGCAAAATATTCCATATTCTATTTGCAAGCGTGGCTTGTATCCTGATGACAGGATGCGGAGCCGACTCCGCTATGAAGAAGGGCGACAAGTTCTTCGCTTTGGGCGAGTACTACGACGCAGCCGAACAATATAAGAAAGCCTATTCACAGACGAAAGCAACAGAAAAATCCCTTCGCGGACAGCGTGCCCTGAAGTTGGCCGACAGCTATCGTCGCATCAACTACACCCAGAAAGCTATCGCTGCCTATCATAATGCCCTACGATACAAACAGATAGACTCCACCTCACTTCTGCACTTAGGTCGCTTGCAACTCAAGAATGCCGCATATAAAGAAGCAGAGAAGACCTTTACGATGCTCTTAGACTCCATGCCCAGCAACACGCTGGTGAAGAACGGTCTGCAGTCGGCACGCATGGCTCCCCAATGGAAAGCCGAAGCCCAATATTCTGGTTATACCGTTAAGAAGCAGGACTACTTCAACTCACGCCGCGCAGAATATTCGCCCATGCTGGCAGGCGACGACTATAGTCAGATTTATTTCAGCAGCACGCGCAACCAAGCCAAGGGAGACGAGCTGAGTGGAATCACGGGTACGAAGAATGCCGATATTTTCTTCTCACAGAAAGACGACAAAGGCAAGTGGTCGAAGCCAGAGCCCATTGAGAGCGAACTAAATACTGAATTGGACGAGGGTGCCTGCGCCTTCACCCCAGACACCAAGACAATGTACTTGACGGTCTGCAAGACTGACCCCACCTATCCCCGCTTTGCCCAGATTGTCACAGCCCAGCGCAGCGATGCCTCGTGGAGCAAGTCCACCCCTTTGGAGATTACCAAGGACACGCTATCCACCTTTGCCCATCCAGCAGTATCGCCTGATGGCATGTGGCTCTATTTCGTCAGCGATATGCCTGGAGGCATGGGAGGTTATGACATTTGGCGCATCCAGATGACCAGTCACGGCCTCATTGGACTAGAAAACCTGGGCAAGCCCATCAATACTCCTGGCAACGAGATGTTCCCCACGTTCCGCCCCAACGGCGACCTGTATTTCTCGAGCGACGGGCATCCAGGATTTGGCGGGCTCGACATCTTTATCGCCAAGCCAGTTACAACTGAGAACGGAGAACTGAGAACGGAGATGTATGATTACTCACATGGATCCGAAGCCAGCAAATCAGCAACCACCAAGTCTTATCATACATCTCAAATCTCAACCAATTCTCTATTCTACGAACTGGAGCATCCAGGTGCGCCTCTCAACTCGGCAGGCGACGACTTCGGCATGACCTTCGAAGGGCTGCACAATCGCGGCTACTTCAGTTCGAACCGAGGCGATGCGCGAGGCTGGGATCATATCTATTCGTTTGAGAAGAAAGAAGTGGTGCAGACAGTGAAAGGCTGGGTCTATGAGAAAGACGGCTACGAACTACCTGAGGGCTTGGTCTATATGGTGGGCAACGATGGTACAAACCTGAAACTGAGCGTCAAAGGCGACGGCTCATTCACGGAATATATCAAGCCTGGTGTGGACTATGTGTTTCTGGGAACCTGCAAGGGTTATCTGAACCATACCGAGGAACTGCGTGTGGAACCCGTGCTGGAGTCTGAGGAGTATGTCCTGCAATTCCCCTTGGCATCCATCACCGCCCCAGTACTCATCGACAATATTTTCTATGACTTCGACAAGGCCACCCTGCGCCCAGAGTCTACTGAAGCCCTCGACAAATTGATAGCCCTACTGAATGAGAACCCCAATGTCACCATCGAGTTGAGTGCCCACACCGACTATCGCGGTTCGGCAGCCTATAACGAGCGCCTGTCACAACGTCGCGCCGAGAGTGTGGTGAACTATCTTATTGAGCACGGCATTGCCCAAGATCGTCTTTCGCCTGTTGGCTATGGCAAGATGAAGCCCAAGACCATCAAGCGCAAGTTGACGGAGAAATATCCCTGGTTGAAAGAGGGCGATGTATTGACGGAAGAATACATCCGCGCCCTTGACGACGAGGAGAAGCAAGAAATCTGTAATCAGTTGAATCGCCGCACGGAGTTCATTGTACTCCGCACGACCTACGGCATGGATGTCAAACCTGCATCCGCTCCATCCGATGCACCACTTCCAGCAGAGCCAGAGAAGTAAGCACGCCCAGCACCATGAAGAATGGGATGGGATGGATGTTGCTGACTGACAATCCGCGCAAGAAGGAAAGCATTCCAAGCAACAATGTCTGCCATCCTTCGAACACCAAGAAGAGGATGACACCAAGAGCGATGCAGAAAGCCGTCCAACAGCGCGACAGGCGTAGCGCCCTGTCAGGCAGTCGACGCATCACCTTCTCCGTAAACCCCTTGTCTTCGATCTGCTGCTGTCGAGCAGGCGCGAAGAACTGTTCCAGTAATTGATTATCTATTTCCGCCATATCCATTAGCTTTTAGGTATGTTGTCAATTTTTCCTTGCCCCTGCGCAGGTGCGATTTCACCGTATTGGCAGGCATTCCCAGAATGTTGGCTATTTCGTCGATAGAATAGCCCTCTATGAGTTGCAGCGTCACGCACGCCCTTTCATCCTCCTTGAGTTGGGCCAGTGCAGTACTGATGTCCATATTCAGCGAAGTGGAAGAAGTGTAGGACGAGGTAATAGGCAATTCGTCCTGTGGTGTCTCCACTTTTTTTCTTTTATTGTCATAGAACACATTATAGGCAATGCGGAAGAGCCACGTCTGAAACGAGGCGATACCCTTGAATTGCGTGATGTGCTCATAGGCTTTCAGGAATGTGTCCTGAGCCAGGTCGTCACTCAGAGCTTCGTCACCCAGCGTCAAGTTCAGCAGGAATCGGCGCACAGGCGACTGGTATTTCCTCACCAGCTGGTCGAAGGCCCGCCGATTGTGGAACACAGCCACCTGAGCAACGAGAGAGATGTCACTGAACGATTCCATCGAATCTTATTTTTCTTCTTCTACAGATTCCTCTTTATTCTGGTTGAAATAGCGGTCGCGCAGGTCCTGGTCACGTTGCTTCTGCTTCTCGCTATAGCCGATGGCCAAGTTGCCCAGTCCGATGAGGGTGATCAGCGCACCGATAGCCAATCCTAGTTCGTCGATAATAATGCCCAGAAGTATAGCAAGACCTGCACCCAGGAACACCTGCTTGATGCCCTTATTCCACAACTCATCGCCACGTTTACAGGGCGTACCCAGCACATCCATCGGAATGGTCTTTCCGTTCTTGATGGCCATCTCCATCAGTCTCATTTTCTCCTTACGGTTCTTATAGACGAAATAAAGGATGATGCCTATCACAGCCACAGGAGCAAGAACAAAGAAGATGAAGCAGATGACGATGACAAAGAACGCACCGCCAAACAGGCCATTCAGTCCCATCATTCCTCTCAATTCCTTGGCATCCGACGTTTCCCAGTCATCCCAGTCGTCAGAATAGTCGTCAGCATCATCCCATCCGCCCATATCAGCCGTCATGGCTGAGTCGAGAGAAGTGGTATCTGAGTAAACCTCCACCTGGCTAACAGTATCTTTGGGAGCTGCTGCCATAGCAGACATGCCACCCATCTGTAGCGCGAACACAAATGCTAAAGTCCATAAAATCTTTTTCATATTCATATCCTATTTTTGTTATTTTCTGTATGTTTGACGTATCTTTCATCTAATAAGTTGCAAAGGTGCAATTTTTTTTTTAATTTTGCAAGCGATTATGCAATTACCTGCAGAATTTGTACATGCCACAGAAGCCCTGATGGGGCGCAAGAGCTTCGAGCGCTATCTACATTCGTTCGAGGAGGATACGCCTGTCAGCATTCGTCTGAACCCCCTTAAAACAAAGGGAATGGCGCCTGTTGAAGGCGAGCGTGTGCCTTGGTGTCGCGATGCGTTCTACCTAAAGAGTCGCCCCAACTTCACGTTCGACCCACTCTTTCATGCGGGCTGTTATTATGTGCAAGAGGCAGCCTCGATGTTCTTAGACGAGGTGCTCAGGCAACTAAACATAAAAGACGTGATTCAGGTCCTTGACCTCTGCGCAGCCCCCGGTGGCAAATCCACGCTGCTGCGTGCTGCCCTGCCTGCCGATACTGTGCTCTATAGCAACGAGCCCATGCGCAATCGTGCTAGCATCCTGCTAGAGAACGTCCAGAAGTGGGGCTATGCGAACCACCACGTCACAAACCTCTTTCCCAAGGACTACAGGAAGTCGAAGATGAAGTTCGACCTCATCCTCTGCGACGTGCCCTGTTCTGGCGAAGGCATGTTCCGCAAGGACGAGGCCACCATCAAGGAGTGGAGTCCTCAGAATGTGGAGAAGTGCTGGCAACTTCAGCGCGACATCGTGAGCGATGCGTGGCAATGCCTCAATGATGGCGGCATCCTGATATATAGCACGTGTACATTTAATACAAAGGAGAACGAAGAGAACATCCGCTGGATGATGGACGAGTTGGGTGCCCATGTTCTGCCCATCGCCACAAAGCCCGAATGGAGCATCACAGGTTCGCTGCTCGAAGGTTTCTCTGAACCAGTCTACCGTTTCATCCCTGGCGTTACCCGCAGCGAGGGTCTATTTATGTGTGTGTTGTCCAAAGGCGACGGACAAATAGTCCGTCCACGTCGGACTACCAGTCCGCACACGTCGGACAAAAAGTCCGCACGCGACGGACAAAAGCTAACTACACTTGAGGAGAATCCTTTGCATGCAGATGGCCCTCAGGTAGATCTGTCTTATCCTGATGCTTTGGCCTATCTGCGCCACGAAGCCCTTGTACTTCCGCCAGACACTCCTCGCGGTATGGTCGAGGTCTGCTTCATGGGACATCCCTTAGGACTAGTGAAAAACATCGGCAATCGCGCTAACAACCTCTACCCCAAGGAGTGGCGCATCAAGACCACCCATGTGCCACAAGACTACGAGCCAGTGCTCCAGCCTATTCTATAACACGCTGCGAAAAACTGTCGAACGCCGCCTTTCCATCCTTTCCATAGCAGAACAACCCCACGCGGATGCCCTTCCAATAGCCTGAGCGCATTGTGAAGACCTCACCCGCTGGCGTAAAATGTGTGCCATCCGTGCTATAGGAGAATTGGTGACGATTATGAATGCAGTCGTTGTTCACGCGCACCCAGAGTTTTTCATATGTTCCTTTTTTAATAACCTGTCGCAGTCCTTGAGCCTCAACAAAGATGCCTTCCTCACTGAGACCAATACCCCTGAACGTCTTACCACTGCAGAAGAGTCCTGCATAGCAGTCGCCCGATGCCGTAAGTAGCGCGGTACTCTCACTCTGATAGCCTATAACCTTTTGTGTGAGCATGTTGCGACAGGATTTCAAACTATCGGCTGGCAGGGCTGTCAGCGTGAGCCAACCATTTTTCGCTGTCAAACTCCAATGGGTGTCGACTGGGTTGTGGTTCCACTGCCACTGCAAACCCAGTGTTGAGGACGAGAAATCATCATCCGTCTGCGGCAGGAAGTGGTTCACTGAAGCGATAGGCTTCTGCCATTCCATCACGGGTTCACCAACGCCGTTGTCATCATAGTCCACACCCATCAGGGGCCAATCGTCCTGCCAGCGCACAGGTTGCAGATGTACCACGCGCCCCAAAACGGGTGTCTCCTGGAAGTGACAGAACCACCATGCGCCATCGGGCGTATCTACCAAAGCCCCCTGATGAGGACCGTTAATATTAGTAGAGCCCTTCTCGAGCACAATCTTTCTCTCGTAAGGGCCATAGATGCTCTTCGCACGCAGTACCGTTTGCCAGCCTTGTCCCACACCTCCTTCAGGAATCACGAGATAGTACCATCCATTGCGTTTCAAGAACTTCGTGCCTTCAGCCACAGGGCCTTGATAGACCGTCACGCCATCGTCCAGCAGTTGTTTGCCGTCTGCCGACATCCGATGCACGATAATTGGTCCAGCGCCCCACTGGCTGCGACCTAAGTAGGCCTGCCCGTCACTATCCCAAAAGGGGCACGGGTCTTCCCACTTCTCAATGCGCTTCACCAGATGCAGTGGCGCCCAAGGGCCATGAGGATCCTTGGCTGTGGTCATATACAGTCCCTCATCTGGTGTGCAGAAATATACATAATAGAGTCCGTTGTGATGTCGAATGGCAGGTGCCCACGAGCCTCCAGCATAGTGCTGATTACTGTCCCAACCAGGCTCGTCAATGCGACGATAAATCTGACTGACATAGTGCCAATTCACCATATCGTCCGACTCCAACACTTGCATGCCCATGAAATGAAAGTCGGACGCTACCATATAGTATTTTTCTCCCACACGGATGACGTCGGGGTCAGAGAAGTCTATGTTCAGTACAGGGTTTCTATAGGTGCCATCGCCCTGATCGCCCCATCCCTCCGTGTCTTCGCGTACGAAATCAGGACGTATATCGGACTCGGCAGTCTGAATATCGACATTCTCGAAATAAATGTCGCGCGTATGACGCAAGAAGAAACCCTTGGCAGGCAGATTGCCCCACATGGTCGCTTCTGGATAGGTTTTCTCCCTCTCATTGCTGATGGAGTCGCGGATGCTCTGCAAATCCTCCTCTTTAACGCCGCCTTGCTGATGGATAGAAACATTCTTCAGCGCCACCCTTTTCACGGGATGCCCCTTCAGACCTGTGATACTGCAACCCACAGATCCCGCGTTCCTCACATGGAAGTTTTCAATGGTAATGTCCTCGATTCGCCCCACATGGTCAACAGGTATCAACTCGGCTATAGTGTCGTCGTTGCCCGTGCCACTTAGTCCCTGCGCAGGCAGCCTCAACTGATAGCCGCGCCCACGGTTACCCAAGCGAACGAAGATGGGCGATTCCGTACCCTCCACATTGAAGTCTTTTGCCGTCACTTGCTCCATGACGCCGCCATCGACAATCTCAAGCGAAAGGGCCGATGTGCCCTTCTTCGACGGAGCACCAAAGAACTGACTAGACTGGTCGACACTAGGTCTGACCACAATACCCGTAATACTGATATTTCTAAAGCCGCCATTCGTCTCAGTGCCCAACTTCACGGCATTGCAATGGCTCGACACCACACAGTTTTCGATGCGTACGTTCTCGCACAGGCGCGGCGACGTACTCTTCAGTGTGATGCCATCATCGTCCGAATCCACCATCAGTTCCCTCACCAGCACATCGTGACAGCCATCAATATCCACTCCGTCATTGTTGTAATTATTGCGATTATACACCTTCAGATGCTCTATCCTCACACCATCGCACGCCAAATAATGCTGCATCCAGCAGCCAGAATTCCTCAATGTGATGTTCTTGACGGTGATGTTCTTACTCTGGATAAAACGAATCATATGCGGCCGCGTGATACCCTCATCATTCCACGTTAGTTTCTTAAAGGCTCGTCCGCGTCCGTCGATGGTACCTTCACCATCAATCACTACATTCTCCACGCCGTCAGCATAGATTAGTTGAATAGTTGAGGTCTGCGTACGCAGCGACACATAGTCCGACTTCATCGGCCTATAATCCTTCAAATCTGTGCTACCAAAAAGTGTTGCTCCCCGTTCCAGATAGAGGTGTACATTCGACTTCAGCACGATGGTACCTATCTTATAGTTGCCAGTTGGCACCACCACCCTGCCGTCTTTTGCTTTTGCACAGTCATCAATGGCCTGCTGCAAGGCCAGCGTACTCAGGAAAGTAGTGTCAGCCTTCGCCCCATACGCCACGATATTATAGTCACGAGCTGCTGCCTTTTCAACCACCATCCATAGCATGGCAACAACCATCCACAAAAATATCCTTCTCATTATATTTATAGTTTTTACGACCACAAAATTACTTATTTTTTAGAGAATATACTCATAAATCATAGAAAATTCAACAATAATCACTATCTTTGCAAATGATAACCCTTAAAATACTACTAACATGAAGCAGAGATATAAAAAAAATCATTTATATTTGCAATTCTAGTGATTTATATGTAATTTTGCAACTAAATAACTGAAAAACGTAAATGAAACAATATTTAGACATTCTCGACCGCATTTTGAAAGAAGGTACACAGAAGGGCGATCGCACAGGCACTGGTACACTGAGTGTCTTTGGCACACAAAGCCGCTATGACCTGAGTCAAGGATTCCCCTTATTGACCACCAAGAAACTGCACCTAAAGTCAATCATCTATGAACTGCTGTGGTTTCTGAATGGCGACACAAATGTGAAATATCTGCAAGACAACGGCGTAAGGATATGGAACGAGTGGGCAGATGAGAACGGAGAATTGGGTCCCGTTTATGGACACCAGTGGCGTTCATGGCCTGACTACGATGGTGGCACCATCGACCAGATTCAATATGTGGTGGACCAGATTAAGAACAATCCCAATTCGAGACGCATGATTGTATCGGCATGGAACGTGGCCGAGGTCAATAAGATGGCCCTGCCACCCTGCCACACTATCTTTCAGTTTTATGTGGCCGACGGCAAGTTGTCGCTTCAACTCTATCAGCGCTCGGCAGACACCTTCCTGGGTGTGCCCTTCAATATCGCCTCGTATGCCCTACTCTGCATGATGATGGCACAGGTATGTGGTCTGAAGCCAGGCGAGTTTATCCACACCACAGGCGACACCCATCTCTATCTGAACCATCTAGAGCAGGCCCGTCTGCAACTCACACGTGAGCCCAGACCACTGCCTACGATGAAGATCAATCCTGACGTGAAGAGCATCTTCGACTTTAAGTACGAGGATTTCCAACTAGAAGGCTACGATCCTTGGCCACATATCAAAGCCGAAGTGTCGGTTTGAGGATGGAAGATGAAAGAAGCTCTCACAATTCGCCATTCGTAATCCGTAATTTGAAATTCGTAATCAGAAAGATCAGTATGAAGAAATTATTTTTTTTCCTTTTTTGCATGCTTGGCTACTGTGCCATCAGCGCGCAGGAGAAGAGTGAATTGCAAAAAGAGGCTGAGGCAGTAGACCCCGGCCAGAACATTGCCAAGGCACGCTCGTTGTATATCCATGCCTTCAACGACTATGTGGGCAAGGGACAAACACGTCAGGGCGTGGAATGTGGCGTCAAGGCCACAGCCATGTACTACAAGGAGAATTTCTATAAGGAAGCTTTCGACCTGCTACGTCGTATCGACCAGGTAATCAACGCCGACGGAAAGAGCGCCAATAGTAAAAAGGCTGCCATGCACTATCTGACCACCAAGGAGCGCATGCAGATGTACATGAAGATGCGTCGCAGCGAAAGCGCCAAGGAGCAATTGAACGCTATGGAGGCGCTGACCAAGCAGGCTGGCGAGGAGAGCTTGGACAACGACCTGCTATACAGTAAAGCCATCTACCACTACACCTTCGGACAGAATGCAGAGGGCAACGCTGTATTCAAGGTGATGGCCGACAGACTCACAGCCTCGAAGGAATACGACAAAGTGGATGAGGTGTATCAACAGTTGATTGCCAACGGACGTCGCTCGGGCAATGCCAATATGGTGGCTCAATCGTACAGCAACTACATCGCTTGGAAGGACTCGGCCAACGCCCTGAAGGTGGCTGACCAGATCGGAGCACTGAACAAGCAGATTGCTGACCACGAGGCAACCATCGAGGAGAAAGACAGTTCGCTGGCTAGCCGACAGGCCATTATCATCAGTCTGGGAATCCTGGCTGCCATCCTAGCTGGTGCATTGGTGGTAGGTGCTATCGTGCTGCTACGCTTCATTGTACTGACTCGCAAGCAGAAGAAGACCATCCAACTGGCTAACGAGACAAACGCCTTGAAGGCAAAATTTATCAGCAATATCTCTGCCCATTTAGAGCCTAGTCTTAAGAAGTTGGATAGCAGTATCCCTGATGTGAAGGCGCTACTCGACTTCTCAAGTCACATCCAAACGCTATCAGCGCTGGAAAATGCTCCCAAGGACAACATTGAGAGAGAGGATACACAGGTGCATCCTTTCTGCGAGACCATCATGGACCAGATTCGCGACAAGGTCAAAAACGAAGTAACACTGACAGTGAACGCCCAGAAGATGAGTGTAAGCATCAACAAGGAATATGTGAGCCACACCCTAACTCACCTGCTCTGCAACGCTGCTATCTACACACCCGAAGGCGGCACCATCTGTCTGGAATTTAAGAAACGCAGTCCACACACCTATCAGTTCCTGGTATCAAACACGGGCGAGGTGATTCCAGAGGAGAAGCGCGAAGACATCTTTAAGCCTTTCAACGGGGTACGCGACCTGACGCAGGGCGACGGACTTGGTCTGCCTATCTGCAAGCAGATGGCGCTAAAGATGAACGGCGATTTAGATATCGACGAGAAATTTACCAAGGGGACACGCTTTGTGCTTGACCTGCACGTATAAAAAAGCACGCTAACAACGTGGAAGAACCTGATTATTCCTAGAAAAGAAAGATGATAAGTATGATTGCTGCCGTGGCCCGCAACAGGGCCATCGGCTTCGAGAACAAACTGATATATTGGTTACCCAATGACCTGAAGCGCTTTAAGGCACTGACCACAGGGCACACTATTGTAATGGGTCGCAAGACATTTGAGAGTCTGCCCAAAGGTGCCCTGCCCAATCGTCGCAACTGCGTGCTAACAAGAAGCGTCGCAGCTTTGCCTGGCTGCGAATGCTTTAAGGACTGGGATAGCTTCATGGCTTCATGCCAGCCCGACGAAGATATCTATATCATTGGTGGAGCCAGTCTTTATCGCGACCTGCTGGACAAGGCCGACCGTCTCTGTCTGACAGAGATTGACGATACGCCAACGCAGGCCGACACTTTCTTTCCTGACTACAGCGACTGGAAAGAGCAATGGCGCGAGGATCACACTACAGACGAGAAACATGCGCAGGCCTACAGTTTCGTTGACTATGTGAGATAAAAACATATTGGACCCTAGTCTAAAACAGAGGGCAACCGACGACACAATTAAAAAAGCGTGAACCGAAGGGGTTCACGCTTTTTTAATGCTTTCACACTTGCATATTATTCATCCAAGTCAACCATATCCATGATGGGCAACTGACGCTCGAAGGCAGAGTGGAATGAAATCAGGGTCTGCGAACTGCTCAAGCCCAGAGGTTGTAACTTGTCATGAATAATGGTGAGAAGGTGGTGGTTGTTCTGTGCATAGATTTTTATAAACATGTCGAAGTTGCCAGTAGTGTAGTGGCATTCGGTCACCTCAGGAATCTGCTTCAACTCCTCTACCACAGTATCGAAGTCCTCAGGATTCTTCAGGTTCAATCCAATAAATGCACAGGTCTCATAACCCAATTTTTCAGGTTCAATGATAAACTGAGAGCCATTCAGAACGCCCATATTGGTGAGTTTCTGAATACGCTGGTGAATGGCAGCGCCACTCACATCACAAGCTCGAGCCACTTCAAGGAAGGGAATTCGAGCATCGGCTGCAATAAGTTTTAGAATTTGCTTATCTAATCCGTCAAGTTTCTGATTTGCCATAACAGTTTTCTTTTATCTTATCAAGTGCAAAGTTACGAAGAAAATCTGATAACAACAACAATTTATGTAGAAATTGTTTGTAAAAACGACAAATTGTTACTTTTTTGACGCAGAATAGTTAATTTTCAAAGCAAATGACTCTTGTAATGCTTGTTTTACACCCGAAATAATACCATATGGTACATCGCGGTCAGCCTTGATGGATACCGTCATACGTGGTTGATCGTCGCTCGACATCTGAGCGCGCTCTTGCTCCACATAGCTTTTAATATCGCCAATGGTAGCCAGTTTATCGTTCAACTGGATATAAAAACTATCAACGGGGGCACCCTTCACACGACCGATATAAATATAACTCACAGCTGATTTATGAGTCAATTTCTGTAGTTCCGTGCCCTGAGGCACCTGATAGCGTACCTGTGGGTTGACATCGCGCATGTGGGTAACAATCATAAAAAAGAAGAGGACAGTAAAAATCAAGTCTGGCAAGGCTGCCGTATTAAGTCCTGGCATATCATGGCGACGTCTGCGGAACACACCTCTTTTCATTGGACACCTCCTTCCTGACATATGGTCTGCTCGCTGATGCGCTGAGGATAGACCATGTTGATGGCATCACGCTGTTCGGCATTGCAGGCAGGAAAGGGATGACCAAAACGCAACACAGCCAGTTGATTGCGCAGATTGTTATAACCCTCTACAATGGCATGCTGCATCTGAAAATAGGCATCATATGTGGCCTCTGGATGGACATCAATCATAATAACATGGCGATCACTCACCTGACAGAGTCCCAGCAGATGAACCTCACGCTGACTCATCTCAGGCAGCATGGGGTCATGCTTTGCATTCGCCACAAAGTCCTCCACACGTTTGGTCAGGTCGCCAACCTCGATAGCCTCGTCGTTGCAGGTCAAATGTCCATCAGCATTCAACTTCACACAAAGGGCATTACGTTTCTTCACCACCACTTCCTGCTCCTGGCTATGATCCTCAGGCGTAGGTAATTGGCGAGGCAGCCCCCAATCACTGTCCATAGAAGAAGTCACGAGGAAGAAGATCAGCAGCATAAAAGAAATATCAGCTGTTGATGTGGTGTTCAGACCAGGCATCTCTCTTCTTCTACGTGCAAACATCGCTATCAGTCGTTGTGTGTGGTGTATTGATGAACCACAGACCATACTACCAGTACAGCCAGTATACCCATCAAGATATAAATGGTATAGAGCAGAACGTCAATCATATCTCTTTTACTCTTTACTAATTTACTCTTTTACTTTTTCATCTTTCTCTTTGCGATAATATCCATCAGGCTGATAGCGCCCTCTTCCATTTGGATGGTGAGGCGATCAATACGCGAGTTGACGAAATTATAAAAAACCTGCAGAATCAGCGCCACCACGATACCAAAGATAGTCGTAATCAAGGCCACCTTCATACCCTCGGCCACAATCGTGGGACTGATATCACCCTCAGCCTGAATCTGGTCGAAAGCCATCACCATACCAATCACCGTGCCCAGGAAACCCAACGAGGGGGCGATGGCAATGCAGAGTTTTATCCATGAGGTGCCTCGTTCCAAGCGAGCTGTCTGCACAGAACCATAACTGATGATGCTACGCTCAATGTCCTCAGCGCTCTCATCGAAATGAAACAGCCCCTGATAGCAAACGCTGGCCACAGGACCACGCGTGTCGCGACAGATGGCCTTGGCGCCTTCCACATCGTCGGCCTCAACTTTTTTTTCTATGTCAGTGAGGAGCTTCTTGGTGTTAATTTCCGAAAGGGTGAGATAGATGATGCGCTCAATGCAAAGCGCCAAGCCCAGCACCAGGACAAAAGCCACCAGTGACATATATTTGGGGTCGCCCTCCACGAACTTATTCTTCAGTTGGTCGTGAAAACCCAAACCCTCGGCATCGGCCATAGCTTGTAACTCGGCCATTTCCTCATCGCCTACCATATCTTCTACAGAAAGATCGGCAGCGCTGTCCACTTGGATAGCATTCATAGCTTTCAAGGTATCGGCATGCTGCGTACCTTGTGCTTGCATAGTCTGCCCAAACACCAACATACATGTCAAGGCCACGACTGTCATCAGTCTTTTCATCGTTCTAAATATAAAATAGTTGGGGAGGAAAAAAGGAGGGCGGAGAGAACGTCCTTTTGCCTAATGGCTCTGAACCTGTTCCTCCTGCGGAGAGAACAGGATTCGAACCTGCGAACCGGTTTTGCCGGTTACACGCTTTCCAGGCGTGCCTCTTCAACCACTCGAGCACCTCTCCTTACTGTTAAGCGGATGCAAAGGTAATGCATAAAATTGACAATTGGCAACTGACAATTGATAATTTAATATTCTTTATAATTTCACGCCGAGCACACGGGCTA